>Ga0070688_100000056_pt1 | contig 54294 bp, 41 predicted proteins | sample KBSS13HmetaG_FD_64679 | JGI IMG/M metagenome (GOLD analysis project Ga0070688, IMG submission 64679) | Switchgrass rhizosphere microbial communities from Kellogg Biological Station, Michigan, USA - KBS S1-3H metaG | ecosystem: Host-associated > Plants > Roots > Rhizosphere ...
GAGCCCTATCGCGCCTGCAACCGCCCTCAACGCCCGTTGCCGCGGTGGTTGCCCTTGCCTTTGGCCTTGCGGCAGTCGGGAACCAGCGCCGGGCTGAAGACGGAGAGCTTGCCGTTCTGGCCGGTGAAGTGGGCGGATGCGCGCTTGGTCGAGCGGCAGAGGTCGGTGCTGTTTTCCAGCAGGCCCTTCTTGCCACCCTGCATGCGCAGGACGAACTTCGAGACCGGGGCGTCGGGGACGGTGGCGAAGGTGGTGCGGATGCCACCTTTGGCGTCTGAGTCGATGCGGCCGACCAGGTCGACGTGGATCTGGCCGTCGAGGGCGGCGACGAGGTCGGGCAGGGGGTTATCGGAGGAGCGCAGGTAGACCGGGCCTGAGAGCGGGCGGTCGAGCAGCGGGCTGTAGGCGGTGGCCCTGCCGTAGACAGAGCCCTCGGGGCACCCGGCTCCCCCGCCGGCCCCGGCGGTGAACTGCACCCGGGTGCAGACCGTGCGGATGTGGTTCTGGGCGAGGAACTCCGAGTGGGGCAGGGCGATCGAGGCGCGGGCGATGTTGGCGCCCTTCTTCGGCATCGTCAGGGTCGCCCGCAGGGCCGGGTGGTCGGAGCGCCGGGTCCCGCCCTTGAGGCGCAGGGAGAGCTCGGGCTTGAAGGCGAGACGGGCGCAGTCGCCTACCTGGAAGCGGTCGGAGACGTGGGCGGTCTGCCCCTCGATCGAAGCGATCGACCCCTCGACTGCCATCGGTTCGCAGTCGGTGGGGTTGAGCGTGAAGCCCGGCCTGTCGACGATGATCCGGACGTCGCGATAGGAGACCGGCACGCCCTGGAAGATCTGCGGCAGCGGATCGGAGGCGACGCTCACCTGCGCCGTCACCGGGTCGATGCGCACCGCCGAGCGAACCAGCACTTGTCCGAGATCGAAGGGACCGGCCTGGGCCGGCACCTTGGTGACGACGCTGTAGGGGGCGCCTTTGTAGGGGCCGGCGAAATAGACAGCGGTCGGGGCCTTCCCTTGCTGGGGCAGATAGAGCGGATTGCTTCCCTCGCCGATCCCCGCGACGACCGAACCGATGCGGCTGCCGGCCGGGCAATCGCCACCAGCGGCTGGACCGGACCCGCAGACCGGCAGGCCGGCGAGCTTTGCGAGCTCGCCTTCCGGCAGCGTCGCGACGATCCGGGAGACGTTCGGCTGATTCGAGCCACGGGTGACCCGTAGCGAGAACGGAGCGAACTCCCCCGCCCTGGCGTTCGACACCCCCGCTTCGAAGCCTGGCGCGAAGGGTGGCGGCGTGCAGCCGCGATCGACCGCGAACGTCGGATCGAGGGTGACAAGCTTCCCGTTCCACCCTTCGAACTCGGCGTGGGCGCTGTAGGTGCCGCAGGTTCGCGGCATCGTCAACGGCGCCCGCGGGCCCGTCTTCAGGTGCAACCGCATCGATTCGAACGGCAACTGCGGCAGGTTCTGGAACGAGGTCGTCAGCTGGCCGGTGTTCGGATTCACCTTCAGCGAGCCCGGTAGCTTGACGTACACACCGCGTTCATCGGAGCGGATCTCGAGCGCGAGCCGGAACAGGTCACCGGATTCGGGGTCGTTGGAGGCCTGCGAGCGCAGGTAGACCGAGCCCTCGAGCGGTTCTGCCAGCACCGGCGTCGTCAACTTCAACGTCCCGACCTTGGCAGCGTCTGGGCATCGCGACGCGCCGTCCAAACCCAGCCGCAGCTGCTCGTCGCTGCAGGAGCCGAGCTGGTCGGCGGAGGCCGGATTGATGGTCACACCATCCGGCAGGCGAACCGTCGCCGCCCGCATGTCGGCCTCGCTCAAGCCATCTGCACCGCGTTCCTGCGGCGCCTCGATCTCGACGTCGAGACCACCAGGCTGCGCTGCCGCCTTTTCCGGGACGTCGAGCCTGATGTCCGGCTCGAAGGGGACCCTCTCGCACCCTTCGATCGGCGCAGTCGTGGTCTCTGCGCTGACGTAGGTCTCCGGGTGCTGGTAGGAGTTCATTTCGAGGCCCCAAATCGGCGGCGACTGAGAGCAGGAGGTCGGATTGCGGAGGAACGGGACCGGGGGGCTGTTGTAGGGACACGACTCTCTGCCGTTGTAGCCGCCCCAGCCGAGCAGGCAACTACCACGGAGGTGGGCATATTCCGTATCTGCGGGAACGCCCCAGAACGTGACCGAGGAATAGGCGATCGGTACGGAATTCGCCACGTCCCTCACCACCAGATCAATGCCGTGGTCACTGGGGCGCACATGTGCCAGTAGCGTCACCACGACGCCGTTGTAGAGGAAGCCGAATGCCGCCGGATACCGCGGTGGGGGAACGAGGTTGTAGAGACCGACGATGTCGCCGGTGTTGACCCTAGCTAGTCCCACCTGGCTGCCGAGAGGGCAGGCAGGCACACCGATTCCTGATGGGCCGCTTGCCTGGTCAACGTATTTGCTGACCAGCTCGCCTTGCGTGCACTTCTCCGGCGTCGCCTCCGGCAATCCGACGAAACCCGGCGGAATATGAGCGACGATGTTGCGGAAGTTCTCGTTCGGCGCGATTACCGTCGCGGTGGGAGCTGGGATCCCAAAGAACTGGTAGGAGTGCGACGACACGGTGAAGTCGCTTTCGATCTTCGCAGGAGTTGCTCCCGCCATGGAAGCGGGCCACGCGGAGGTGTCCGCCATCGCCATCTCGAAACTCTCTACCGAGAAAGGCTGGCTCTGGCCATCCGCGACGGTGAACGAAAGCGGTTTTGAAAACGATTCGCCCCCACCGGATACTTCGACGCTGCCCTCCAGGGTGCCGACGACACCATCTTCGACGAGCTGATAAGCAACGACCCGCTCTTGACTGCCAGAGGATAGGGGCTGGAAGGTGCAGTGGACCTGTTGCCCGGACACTTCGCACTGCCCGTTATAGGAAAAGATCTCCGCATCATCTGGGTTGATCGGTTCAATCCCGGGCGGCAACGTATAGGTCAGTTCGAGATCGCCGATCGGCTCGGCACTCAGGTTGTGCATGTTGACGATGAAGATCATGCCCTTGCCGGCCGTCACATACTGGGGCGAGATCACACTCACCTTCATCGCCGCCGGAGGAGCGGCGCTTGCCACGGCCGGCGCACTAACCGCGAGTGCGCTCACCACGAAAGCGGCCGCAAGTACGCGGAGCGTCCCTCCGAGCGAAGAGATACGGAACTTGGCGTTCATCGGTGGGCCCTCCGGTTGGCATCAGCTCGTCGGTGGTGGTGCTTCTTCTTAGCTCCTCGGCACCGCTTGGCCTTCGGGTGCGGTTTACGCCCTGGGCGCGGTTTCCGGCATACCCGAACCACGTTCCCCCGACTTACTTTCGCCGAGGCTGCGCCGAAGCTCGCGGGAGATTGGGCGGCCGGACCCTGACAGTCTTCGCCGCTGCACGGTTCGGAGGCCGGACTCGCCGATTCCGCGAAGCCACCTCCAGACCGCACGTCGTAGAGGTCGGCGAATTCATCCGTATCGGCCAGAGCCAACTTGTCCTTGGTGACGATGAAGACGTCATCGCCGGAGGCGCTGGCCTCTACAAATGACGATTTGTTGCCCGTGAGGCCGGGCGATAGCAGAGCGGTTTCACCAGTTCGAGAATCGTACTGATACGCATCAAGTACGCCGTTGACATCGTCATGTGACAGCGCTGCAGAAGTGGAGAAATACAAGCGCCCGTCATTGGAAAGATATCGGGGTCGGATCCAGTCATAACTGAATTCAACGGCGGCAGAGGTCGCTTTTGCTTCAAAGGTAACAGATGCACTTGCCGCGCAAGAAACGCACTTAAGTGAGTCGCTGCGGCGGTCGTAGAGATACCCGTCTTCTGCTCCTCCAGACGTTATACCAAGGAATCCAAGATACCTACCGTCCGGCGAGACTCGCGCATAGCCGGTGCCGTAGATGATCAAGGAGTAGGCCGTGAGATCGCCAAAACCTTCGGATAGCACCGTTACCCCGTTGATGATTACGCGCGACTCACCCTGATGCCACATCGTGAGGTCTTCGCCCTTGGTCTTGAAATAGGCTACTTCCCCATCGTCACTAATGCCCATAAGTTCGGTTTCGAGACCCGAGCTTGCAATAAGCTTAAGATTGTTTTCATGCTCAGGATCCGGGCCAGCGGTCCAACGATAGAGACTGGCCAGATCGTCAGTGTCGGCAGATACCAGTTTCGTTTCCGTCGTGAAGAATATGTTCCTACCGTCCGGAGTCGCACCATCTAGACGAACGCCACTCGCTTCTTCGCCGCCTGCCAACTCCGATTCGGTAATCCAAGCGGTGTGGGTTCCATCGATGCGTTGATAAAGCTGGTTCGGCCCGCCCGCCGCGGACGCGCGGAACAGCAAGCGGCTTCCGTCGGCTGACATGTTGCGGCGGTACACCGTGGTACCTTGAGCATTATTGGAGACTTCCGATCCGGAAGAAGGCACGGAGCCGTCAGGGAGAATGCCGGCGAGACTGAGGGTGCCTTCGTCCCACTGGTACACGTTCGAAGCGGGCGCGTCCGGCGTTCCTGCCGCTTCGGGTAGGAACTTGCCGGTGCTCTCATAGGCTACGTGTTCACCGTCATCCGACATACCCCAGTTTTCTATCTGCCGAAGCTCAAAGCGGAATGGCGCCGGATTTGGCAGGCCGCCGCTTGACACGGAAATAGGTTCGAGAGTCCTAGGGCCGGTTCGCTCATGGTAGAGATTGAGCAAATCCGGGACGTCATTCGGCACGTAGGGGAGCTCGTACGCAGCTACCGAGGCGCTGCTCAGATCGTCCGAGAAGCCGGAGAACCAAGTCGGCGTGTTAACTGCTTGCGAGGCGACCGGGTTGGGCGCCGGGGTAATCGAGTGGCTCGTCCAACCGCTGCCGCTGCGTCGCGCCAGGTATTGCGTATTCCCCGCAGCTTGTGAACCGACCGTGTCTCCAAATGGGGTTCGGGTCATGTAGGCAACGCCGTCGCCTTCCTTGGACGCGATGATGTTGTTGCCGTCGCCGACGATGTCGCCGTTGCCCTTTTCGAGCGGCGAAACCATCTCGTAGGCGCGGCAGTCCGGCAGCCTCTCAGCGTGCTGGGTGCGGCGGATCTCTTCATTGGGACAGGATTCGGGGCCGGGTTCTTCGAGGGTGACGAAGGTGCGGACGTCCCCTTCGGTGACGCCGGCGGAGTTGGCGGCGACGAGTCGGAAGGAGTATTCGGTCGCCGGCAGGAGGTTGGTGACCTCAGCCGAGACGACCTGGAATCCCTCGTCGCTTGGAAGCGAGTCGCACGGGGCGGTTTGCCCGAGGGAGCCGCCAGGCCCATACTCGAAGTGGCAATCGGTCAGCCCGGCATTGTGCGCATTGACCTGGGCCCTCAGTTCGATCGAGGTCGGAGTCGGTTCGTAGAGTGTTTCCCGTTGAATGTCCGGCTCGAGGGCGCCGGTGGCGAAGGCGGCGGTGAGGGTTTCGCTTTCTTCCCCCGCCCCGTTGGTGGCATGCAGGGTGACGTCATAGGACTGGTTCGGGGTCAGCCCGGTCGGGGTTGCGGTGACTTCGGTGGCAGTGTTGCTCGCTTCGAGCGTGCCGGAGCTGGCGCCGTCGAAGCTGCAGCCGGGGCTGCAGGTGAATTCCCAGTGCGTGTCGTAGACGGGGTCCTGCGGCGCGGGCCCGGGGGCGCCCGGGTTGACGAAGCCCGAGAAAAGGGTTTCGGTGGCGGCGAGCCCCGAGACCGCTGGCTTGGCCGCGGCGTTCGTGGTGAAGTGGCCATAGCCGGCCTCCGGCGTGGACACCGAGAGGCCCGCGTACCGCGCCAGGAGGCGGTAGGCGTATTCGGTACCGGGCTTCAGCCCGCCGGCTTCGGCCGCGACGGGCACCGCGCTGGTCCCTTCGGCGTTAGCGCCGGTGAGCGGGCTTTCGCTGGTCGCAGAGGCCGGCTGCCAGTTTTCCGGTTCTGAAGCGGGCGCGTACTGCAGTTCCCAGGAGATCGGCAACAACCCGACGTTCGCGTCGACGTTGCCCCCTTCGGGATTGATCGAGCCGGAGAGCTGGGCGGTGGTGAAGGTGACGCCACCGACGGGGTCAAGGGCAAGAGCGGGGACATTGGGCGCCGGTTCGGTGGTGAAGGTGGGGGTCAGGGCCGAGTAGTAGGTGACGATTTCTTCGAAGTTGAAGGCGCCGAGGCGAACGGCGTAATCCGTTCCGGCGCTCAGCCCTTCGATCAGGCCGGAGACCGGTTCTGACCCGTCGGTTTCGGCAAAGCCGGAGACGTTGGTCGGGCTCCAGTTGACGCCGTCGGTGGTGACTTCGAAGGTCCAGATGGTTCCAATGCCGTGAGCGTCGACATGGCCGGAGACCGGCGCGGTGGTGATCGAGGGAGTGACGGGATGGTCGATCGAGAGGGTCGGTGCCGCGGCTCCGGCCACCGATGGCAGGGCCAGCACGGCGATCGCGATGAGGGCGATCGCGCCCGACAGCCCGAAAACGTCCCTTGCCTTCATGTACCTCTCCTGTCCCTCGGGGCCCCCTGGTGGCCCGCTTAGCGTCGTAACCGGAGGCGGAACCCTGCCGCTCCCCGCCGGCCGCTCCGTTTCCCAAGAGCCGACCCTTTGTAAAGATGGCGGTACCCTATCGAAGGGGGCGCGTATTTGTCAAGAAAGGACTGTGGTCCTCACGACCGGCTCCGACAAGCGCACACGAGGTGTTCCCCCGGGAGAGCCCGAGCCCCGCGGCAGGGCCGAGAACGGCCCCGAGGGCTCGGAAAGGGCTCTGGTAAAAGGGAAACGGGCCGACAGCGAGCCCAATAGAAGCGGCGGATTACTGGACAAAAAGCGCCCGCCGGTGAGCGGAAACTGGGGATATGTTGCCGCCGGAATGACGATGACGCCGTGGGGAGACGCGAGGACTTTGCGGGACCGGCGCCTCGCCCCCGGACGCGGCACCCCGCGGGAGGTGGCCCGTCAAAATCAGCGCGAGCGCCTGTTTGCCGCGATGGTCGCGGTCGCGGCGAGGAAGGGCTACCCGGAGACCTCGGTCTCCGATCTGGTCGAGATCTCGGGAGTCTCGAGCCGCAGCTTCTACGAGCACTTCGCCGACAAGGAAGACTGCTTCGTCGCCACCTTGGACGAGATCCTCGGCCTCACGCGGCGGATGGCGGAGGCGACCCTGGAGGCTGACGGGGACGCGCCGGTGCCGGCGCACGCGGCGGTCGAGGCGCTGACGCAGATGGCCGCCCTCCAGCCGGCCGCAGCAAAGCTCTGCACGGTTCTGGCCGCCTGTGCGGGCGAGGTGCCGCGGCAGCGGATCGCCGAATCGGTGACGGACCTCTCGGCCCTGCTGCAGCGCGGGGGCGAGGAGCTGCCCGGTCGCCAGCGGATGCCGGCCGAGATGAGTCAGGCGATCTTCGGCGGGGTCGCGCTGGTCCTCTATCGCCGGCTCGCCCGCGACGAAGTGGAGGAACTGGTCGAGCTGGGGCCCAGGTTGCGGGACTGGATCGCCGGCATCCCCGCTCCCCCACGCCCGCTGCGGACCAAGGCGCGGCGGCGGGCGGCGGGCGAGAGCAGCACCGGCCCGCCGCCGCTCGCCGCCCACGTTCCCGCCGAGCGGGTGCTGCGAGGCTTCGTTGAGGTCGTCACCGAGAAGGGCTATGCGGCGACGACGATTGCCGACGTGGCCGCGCGGGCGCGGATCTCCCAGAACACCTTCTACAAGTACTTCCGCGACAAAGCCGACGCCCTCGAGGCCGCGCTCGACTCCAGCGGCGCGCAGATGGTGGCGGCGACGCTGCCGGCGGTGCGGCGCGAGCCGCAGTGGCCGCGGGCGCTGCGGGTCGCCCTGGAGGCGGTCTGCGGGTTCATGGCCGCCGAGCCGGTGTTCGCCCGCCTGCGCGAGGTCGAGGTCTACGCGGTCGGTCCGCAGGCGGTGGCCCAGCGCGACCGGGCGCGGGGGGAGATCGTGCGGATGCTGGCCGGCGTCGCCGAGGGCGCCGAAGACTTCGACCCGCTCGCGGTCGAGGCCACCCTGGGCGCGTTCCAGGCGCTGCTCTACACCCGGATCGTCGAAGGGCGCCGGCGCGGCCTCACCGAGGTGCCGCCGATCGTCACATACCTGGCCCTGGCGCCGCAGCTCGGGGCTGAGAAGGCGTGGGAGCTGGCCTGCGGCTAGGAGCCGGGGGCGGGGGCCTCGAGCTCGGCCAGCGCCGCCTCGACGCCGAGGTAGGGCATCACCGCCGTGTACATGAGCTCGCGGACCATCTCGTCACCGAGCTTGGGACCGGCTTGCAGAGCGGCGTGGATCCGGTTGAAGATGGCGCCGGCGGTGATCGCCGCGACCGGGTGTGGCAGCGAGCCGGGATCGGCCATCTCCGCTCGACCGAGGTCGATCAAGGCGGTGAGCGCCTCGATTCCCTCCTCGCGGATGCGGCGGGTCTCCGCGTTGCCGTGGGGCGCTTCGATCATCATCGCGCGGGCGCGGCGGGGATCCTCGACAAGGAAGTCGCGCAGGCCGTAGGCGACGGCGCGGAGCTGGTTGACCCAGCCGGTCTCGGCGGCGAAGGCGGCGCCGAGCCGGATCAGGAGCTGCTCGGCGCCGCCGCGGACGACCTCCTCGAGCTCAGCCTCGGAAAGCTGAGGGCCGCGGGCGAGCGGCGAGGGGCTCAAAGCAGCGGCGAGGGGGCGATCGCCGCGACCTTCCAACGCCCACCTTGGCGCGCCATCGGCATGAAGTAGGGCTGGCCGTCGGCGCCACGGAAGATGATGAAGCCGCGCTCGCCTTCGACCCGGAAGGCGCCGACGTCGGCGACCGCCGCTTCGCGGAGGGTGGCGGCGGGAACCGCCCCGGTGAGGCCGGCGAGGATCTCGGCGCAGCTGCTACCAGCCCCTCGAGTGGAGCCGAGCCCCTCCACCAGCGACTCCGAGACCTGCGGCGCGAGCCGTTCGCAGGCGGCGGCCCAGGCGCGGGCGGCGCGGGCGTCGAGGAAGGCGTGGAAGGTGCCCGCCGCTTCGTCGAACTCCTCGCTGGAGGGTTCTGCGCCGAATTCCTGGATCGAGTTGTCCCCTCCACCGGTTTCGAACTGCTTGGCCCCGCCGCCGGAGTCATGGTGGGTCGGCGGCGCGAAGTCGGAGGGCTCCTCGGGGGCGGGGTGCCGGTTGTCCTGTCCCGCCGCGGCCGCGGGCTCCTGCCCGACCTGCGGTTGCTTCTCCTGCTGGGGCTGGACGGGGGTGGAGGTATCGGCCGCCGGCCCCGACGAGGACGACGTGGTCGTCGAGGAGCTCGAGCCGCAGCCGCCGAGGATCAGGGCGGCGAGGGCGAGGAGGATGGCTGGAAGCGCTCGGACGGTGGGCAATGTTCTCGGACAGCAGGTGGTAGTGACAAGAAATAGTAGTGGTTTTCAGCGGCCAGACCTCATCCCCGCGCCGTGCAGCTGCGGATGAGGGTCTGGCTCAGGGTCGGCCCCCCGGTGAAGGAGAAGCTCGCCCGCGCGAGGGGAAAGACCGCCAGGGAGGAGCCCTTCGGGGCCGGGCATCCGGCGCTCAGGTAGGGGCGCCTGCGGGCGCGGGGCGGGCCGCCGAGCCGCAGGGAGATGCCGGTGACGTAACTGACGTGGGCGTCGATGCCCGGCAGCTCGCCGCGCAGGACCGTGCCGAAGCGGCCCCGGCCGCGGGACATGGAGAGTGGCAGCGTGAAGGAGGTCGGCACCGGCTCGGTCCCATATATATGGAGCAGGACGACCGGCCGCCCCCCTTCGCGGCCGTTGAAGGCGGTGACGGTCCCCTGCGAGGGGTAGGGCGACTGCTCGGGGATCGCGATCGAGGCGCTGAAGCTGCCCTCCCCCACCCTGGCGGCGGCGCAGACCCGGCGCGCGTAGGCGGTGCTTGCCGGCTGGATCCGCTCGAGGCTGCAGCTGGGAAGGGCCTTGGGGTCGAGCCGGCCGGCGCGGTTGATCGCGATCTCGATCCCGCTGAGGGCCGGCGGGTCGCTGCCGTCGGTGGTGGCAATCCGCCCGCCCAGCTCGACCGAGACGGGCGCCACTCCCCGACGCGGCAGCTTCTTCGGCGAAAGCGCACCGTTGAAGGCGACGCGGAGGTTGCCCGCCTGAGCGGTCTCCGCCCTGGCCGAGTGCGCGCCGGGGAGAAGGGCAACGGCCCCGAGCAGGCTGAGCAGGAGCGTGGTGGCCGGCGCAGGCGCCCTCACCGCTTGCACCGTGCCTGCACCCGCGGGCGGCGAACCGCGGTGAGGTTGCTCTGGGCGACGAAGCGGCCGTTGGCGCGATGGATGCCGTGGCAGGGGGCTGCCGCGTTGGCGATAAGGCCGCGCTTGCCGCCGAAGAGCGTCATCGTGAAGCTCCTCACCGGAGCGTCGGGGAGGGATTCGAAGTTGGCGCGGATGCCGCCGCGGGAGGAGTCGATCCGCCCCGGTACGTCGATCTCGATCCCGCGGCCGTGCAGGTCGGCGACCAGGTCGGGGACCGCAGTGCGAGAGGAGCGCAGGTAGACCGGGCCTTCCAGCGGCTCGTCCAACAGCGGCGTCAGCGCCCGGGCGCGGCCGTAGACGGAGCGGGCCGGGCAGTTACCGGCGGCGAACTGGGCGCGGGTGCAGACCTGGTCGATGTGCTCCTGGGCGAGGAAGACCGAGGGCGGCATCGTCACCGAGACGGCCTGCAGGTTGGCGCCATGGCGAGGCTTGTAGACGGCGCGCAGGGAGGGATAACCACCGTGCTTGGTCGACCCGCGCAGGCGCAGCGAGAGCCCGGGCCGGAAGCCGAGCGCGGAGCAGCCGAGCACCTGGTAGCGCTGGCTCGATTGGGCGCTGGTGTCATCGGCGGGGTCGAAGGGGTTCGACCCCGCACCGCCGAGGCGCGAGGAGACCTGCATCGGGTCGCAGCTGGTCGGGTTGACCATGAAGCCAGGCCGGTCGACATAGACGCGGATGTCGCGCAGGTGCAACGGGATGCCGGCGAGGATGTGGGGGATCGGGTCGGAGCCGAGCGGGTCGAGGGAGACCTGGGCGCTGCGGGGGTCGATCCGGATCGCCTGGCGCACCACCACGGTGCCGAGGTCGAAGGGGCCGATCGTCGCCGCGTCGATCGCGGCGATCGAGAGCGGGGCGCCGTGGTAGGGGCCAGCGAGGTAGAGCCCGCCCGGCGCCCAGGCGAGGACGTCGCCGACGCCGTATCCCGCCATCGTGCGGCCGATCGAACTCGCCGCCGGGCAGCTCGGGCTCGACTGCTCCGCGGCCCCGCTGCGGGTCGCGGCTGCGGCGATCGCCGCGTCCGGGCAGGTCGCGACGCCGGCGACCTTGCCCAGCAGGCCGGGCGGGAACGCCGCCGAGTAGGAGGTGATCTCCGCCTCGGAGTCGTTGCGGGAGAGGCGCAGGTAGAAGGGCGTGAACGCGCCCGCGGCGGGGTTGAGCGAACCGGCTACGAGACCCGGCGCGAACGGCGGCCCGCCGCTCGGACAGGACCCGCCATCTTCGCCGCGGTTGATCGCGAAGGCGCTGGTGCGGTGTTCGAAGGCGCTCGGGTCCGCCCAGGAAGCGAGGTCGAGGCTGCCGCTGTAGATGCCGCAGGCGGGCGGCGAGAGCAGAGTCGAGCGCTGGCCTTCGCGCAGGGTGAGGCCGAAGTGGGTGTAGAGGAGGCGCGGCAGCTCGTCGAAGGTGACGAGGAGGCGGCCGGTCCGAGGGTCTGGCTCGATCTTCCCCTGGGATTTGACGATCAGGCCGCGGCGGGCCGAGCGGGCGAGCATGTAGACGGCGAGCAGGGTGCCGAAGGGGTTGGCTTGGGGAGTGGCCAGGTAGATCGACCCCTGCAGTGGCTCGGCGAGGCCGAGGGCGCCGTCGACGCTCACCTCGCCGATCTTCGAGCTGTTCGGGCAGCCGGCGCCGGGTTCCGAGCTCGCGGTCTCGCGCGCCCATTCAGCCGCACCGCAGGCGCCGAGACCGGCGCCGAGGGAGGGGTTGATCGTCAGCCCCTCGGGCAGCGAGGCGATCGCGGTCTTGACCGCCGGCCGGGCGATCCCGCCGGGGTTGAAGACGCCGCCGCCGTCGTTGAGGTCGAGGTTGAAGGCGAGGCCGGTGCGGGCGGCGGCGGCGTCCGTCATCAGCTGCAGCTTCGGGGTCGTCAGCGTCCCCTTGCATTCCCCGAGCGGGGCGATCGTCGCCGTCGCCTGGGCGGTCGCTCCCGTCCAGGCGAGCGCCTCGGCCGTGAAGGAGGGCGGCGTTCCGCACGGGGTGGCCGGCATGGTCACGTAGCTCCTGATCAGATTCGGAGGCGCTTCGATGCCCGGGGCGAAGACCTGGCAGTTGGAGGCCAGCGAGCCGCCGGTCGCTTCGTCGAGACAGTTGCCGCGCTGGGGATCGTGGCTGCGCGAGCCGGAGGCGTTCCCCCACCACGGCGTCCCCCAGATCGTCAGCCGCACGCCCCGCAGGTCGAAGTTCTGGGGCACGTCGCGCAGGCGCAGGTCGAGCCCGTAGTCGCTTTCGCGCTCGGCAACCTCGAAGACGAGCGGGGTGCCGTAGGGGGAGGCGCCGAGGGCAGCCGGGGCGCCGTAGGGCGGGGTGAGGTTGAAGAGGCCGAACCAGCGCGTCGTCCCGCCACGGTCGACTTCGACGACGCCGACCTGCGAGGAATTCGGGCAGCTCTCGCCCGAGAGGCTGCCGGGCTTGATCGCCGCGCGCGGTTTGCGGAAATCGGACTCCGCGCATTCGTTGACAGCGGTCGGGATCACCAGCAGTCCCGGCGGGGTCCGGACCGCCAGGTCGCGCGGCCGCTGGGCGCCCGCTTCGGAGTCGAAGGCGACCGCGACTTCAAGAAGTTCCGGGTGGGCGCCCGCCCGCGTCTCGGCCACGCCGCCCGCCTTGGTCGCACTGACCGCGAAATCGCCCACCCCGAAGGCGGCCCCGGCGGCCGGGGCCAGGCCGCAGGCGAGGGCGAGAACCCCCGCCACCAGGAGCGGCACAGTCCGCCACAGCCTCACCTCCCACCCCGGTGGTGGTGCCTCCCCGGCTTGCGGTGCTTGGGGAAGTGCACCGGAGGATTGCCCGGGCCGACCGCGGTGGCCGTCCCGGGGACGACTTCTTCGGGCGCCGGCGGCGGCACCTGGCATTCGTCGCCCGCGCATTCGGCGGCTGCTGCTAGAGACGTCGCCAGCGGTGAGGCCGGTGATGCGAGCGCGAGCAGAGCCAGCGCGCAGAGGCCTGCAACCAGGCGGCGCCCGCACCTATTAGGTGCGGGCGCCGGTCGGTACCGTGTTGGTTCCTCCTGGTACTTCACACGCCTCCGGTGGTCACGGAACGATTTTCACCGTTTCGGTGGCGTTGTACATGACATTGAACGTACCCGTGAGGGTCAGGTTTCCGGTCCCGTCCGAGCCGATCACGGTTTTGTTGAAATTGATCGTCGACGGGGTAGCAGCGCCCGTCCCGTTGGTGTAGGGCACGGCGGGCGATTGTGCCGAATACGATCCCCACGGACTTATCCGACTGCCGCTGTTGTTCGTGAGCTGGACTCGCGTCGCGCCGGTCAGTGGATCGCGCTGAGCTTCCATGTACAGGACCATCTCCAGTTCCGTGCTGCCGGAGCAGGCGAATAGGACGGGGAAGCCGAAGGGGGCGGAAACCATCGCGAACGAGCTTTCGACCACTTTCCCCGAGATGGCAGTTTTCGGAGTGCAGGTCTTGGCGCTGCCCCCATTGCGTTCCAGGGTGAGCCCGGTGGTGGTGAGAGCTACGCTCGCCTTGTCGAATTTCGCTTTCTGGTACGCGGCCGAGGCGGACGAAGCAAATGCCGCAAGGGCGAGTACGCAGAGTGCGAGCACAACCGCACCCGTCCGGCGTCCTCTGTTTCGAGACTTCACATTTCCTCCTTGAGATAATTAGGCAGTGCCTTCTTGCATCCGATGGCACCGTTACGGAGGAGGAACCTGTCAACTGGAGGAAAGGCTGGCAACGTTTTTTCAACCCCCTGAAGAAAAGGTAAGCACGGCGTTCTCCCATGACTTCGGGCGTTGCGAGCGATTGCTATCTCACCTATCACCGCTACTGAACCATGACTGTCTGGTGAGTACTCGATTATTCGCCTATGCTGGTTTCCGCTTGGAGGAACTCGTACACCCGAGCTGGCTGGAGGTGCTGACCGACCCAGTCCGCCTTGGACTGCTGCGCTCGCTCCTGTCAGCGGGGCCAACGACCGCCGGGGAGCTCGCCCGACGCTCCCACGCCAGCGACCCGACCGTCCGCCGCCACCTCGATGCCCTGCTCGCGCTTGGCTTCGTCCACGAGCACCGAGGGGAGAGCGACGGCTTGACCCGCGGCCGGCCGGCGACACGCTACGACCTCGACCCGGAGGTGCGGGAACGGACGGCCACGCTCTTCATGCTGCTTGCCGATCCCCCGGGATCCTTGCGAGGATCATCTCGCAGGCTGCCTCGGGGCCGATGAAGGGCGCAAGCGCGACATAGGCGCACTGGGGAAGCAGCTCCCGGCAGCGGTCCACCCTTCCGGCGAGCACCTGACGGCGGACGATGGCCTCGATCGCTCCGGTGATCGCGTCTGAGCAGATCGAGGGTAGGCGTTCTGCCCGGGCGTTCTGCGTGTAGCCCTCGGCAAGGAACAGGGTGAAAGCGAGCCGGTTCTCGCGCGCCTTGCGCAGCGCCTGCTCGCCCGCGACGAAGACCTCGACGAAACCGAGCCAGGCTGCCTCGGGGTGCGTCGCGACATAGGTGAGGAACGCATCGCACCCCCGCCAGATCCGCTCCGGCCAGGTCTCGCCGAGAAAGAACTCGCCCGCCGCAGCCGCCACGCTCTCCTGCAGTTTCCGCGTGAGAGCCGCGACGAGGGCCTCCTGCTTGCACTGGAAATGGGAGTAGAAGGCGCCGCGCGTGACCCGGGCAGCAGCGACCACGTCGGCGACGGTGGTGGCCCCGTAGCCCTTTTCCGCCACCACCTCGCAGGTCGCGTCGAGGATCCGCTCTCGGCGGTCGGCGGCCGAAGCCTCCGGCGGCAGCGCCGAGCGGCCACGCGGGAGGCGGCGGCGCGGCGCCGGTGCAGCGGCGCGATCGCCGACGAAGATGCGACCGCAACGCGCCCAATCCTCCTCGCTCCACCTCGGCTGGCCAGCCGCCACCGCATAGGATCGAAGCCAGCCTTCGAAGCCGGGGCGCAACTCCTCCGGCGTCGCCTCCCGCGCCCCCAGCAGATGGTCGGCGAGAAGCGATCCCACGCCCCCCTGCACGGCGGCGGGCGGCAGCCGCAGGACGCAGGGGGAAGCGGCAAGCCCCGCGCGCTCCGCCTCGAGCAGGAAGCGCTGGTGCTGGGTCTGCAACTCGCGGGAGCCCGCCCAGGCCTCGACGAGCAGCAGCCGTGCCAGCGCCGGATCGGCTTCGGCCGTCTCGATCAGAGCCGCGAGGCCCGACCGTGCTCGGTCGGGCGCGTCGGAGACTGCCTCCCAGGCTGCCTCGACAGCCTCCAACGCCGCCCCGTAGGCGGCGAGGAAGCACTCCTCGCGGCTGCTGAAGTGCTGGTAGAAGGCGGCGCGCGAGGTTTCGCCCGCGGCGACCACGCGGGCGACGCTGGCGCCCCCATAGCCGTATTCCGCTGCCGCCTGCTTCATCCCGGCGAGCAGGCGCTCCGGTACGTCGGCCGTCAATGGCGACGGCCATCCCCCTTGCCGCCGGACTGTTTCTTCCCGCAATCGGTCTGCAGCTCGGGACGGAAGTCGCGGACCTTGCCATTCTGGCCGTCCATCTGCACGGTTGCGCGATGGCTGCCGCGGCAGATGTTCGTGCTGTTCCTCAGCAGACCTTTCTTGCCTCCGTGCATCCGCAGCACGACCTTGGTCAGGGGGGCGTCGGGCAGGCCTTCGAAGGTGGTCTGGATGCCGCCGTCCTTGGAGTCGATGCGGCCGATCGCGTCGATCTCGATCGGCTGGCTGGCGGGGCCGCGCAGCGCCAGCACCAAGTCCGGCAGCGGGTGGTCGGAGCTACGCAGGTAGACGTTCCCGGTCAAGGCGTAATCGAGGATCGGGCTGGTAGCGGTGACGGCGCCGTAGATCGAGCCCTTTGGACAGGCGTCGGCGGCGAACTGCACCCGGGTGCAGATGGTCCGGATGTGTTCCTGGGCCAGGAACTCGGAATGCGGCAGCCCCACCTGGATCCGGTCCGCGTTGGCGTTGCCCTCTCGCGGTCGCATGACCGCCGTCAGTGCCGGGTACTTCGAGCGCCTGGTCCCCCCTTTCAGCCGTAGCGAGAGCCGCGGCTTGAAGCCGAGTCGATCGCAGCCGGCAACCTGGAAGCGCTGGCTGGGGTTGGCGACGGCCCCCTGCGTGGAGACGATCGTCGAGGCGATCTGCATCTCGTCGCAGCTGGTCGGGTTGAGCGTGAAGTGATCGCGGTCGATCCTGACCCGGACGTCGCGGATGTCGAGCGGGATCCCGTAGAGAATGCTCGGCAGCGGGTCGGAGACGACGGTGAGCTGCGAGCTCGTTGGATCGACCTGGATCGCGTTACGGACCACGACCGAGCCGAGGTCGAACGGCCCGGCGACGGCCGGGGCGACGACGGCGATCGAGACCGGGGCGCCTTTGTAGGGGCCGGCGAGGTAGGCGCGGCCCGAGGTCGTGTAGAAGGGATTCGCCCCCGCCCCGGCGCCGACGGTGACGGTACCGACCCGGCTCGCCGCCGGGCAGGAGGGCGAGGCTTCCTGGGATGCTCCGGTGCCCGGATCGGCGGAGATCGCCGCCAGGACCGAGTCGGGACAGTAGGCGATGCCTTTCAGGTAGCCGAGCAGTCCCTCGGGGAGCTTGACGCTGAGGCCACCGATCTCCTGGGTGCCGTCCTCGCGGGTGAGACGCAGCAAGAAGGGACTGGTCGTCCCGGCCAGCGGGTTCTCGGTACCGGCAGACAGCTTGGGATTGAACCCCGAGTTCGGACAGTTGTTGATCTCGAAGGTGGAGCCGCGGGCGACCGTGCCGGTCCCCGACCAGGGGGTGAGCTTGGCGGTGACGCCGAAGGTGCCACAGCTGGGCGGCGTGCGCAACGGCGCCCGTGGCCCGCCGAACAGGTTGACCTCGAGGTCGCTGAACGGCGTCTGCGGCGCGTTCTCGACCCTGGTCGTCAGGCGACCGTTCGGGCCGGTGACGATCTCGCCGGCCTGCTTGACGACGACGCCCTGGCCTTCGGCGACGATGTACATCGCCAGCAGAGAGCCGAACGGGTTGTCGCTCTGCTTGGCGAGGTAAACGTTTCCCTTCAGCGGTTCCGGGACGACGCTGCCAAAGGGGTCGTGCAGCGGTTTTCCTTCGCTGTCGAAACGGGCGAGCAGCGGCGTCGCGATCTCGACCGTGCCGATCTTCGAGTTTTCCGGGCAGTGCGCCGGCTCAGCGCTGAATTCGAACGGCGCCGAGGTGCCGGCCTTATAGCCGATCTGCTCCTTGCTGCAGGCGCCGAGGCCCGCCGCTGCAGAGGGATTCAGCGACATCCCCTGCGGGAGCGTGACTTCGGCTCCTTTGAGGTCAGACTGGCAGAGTTCTTCGAGATGCTCCCAGCAGTCCTGCGGCACTGAAAGGTGGAAGTCCAGTCCGCTCGGCGAATCGGCGGTGACGGTCGTCGGCGACGCCTCGACTTGCGGGTTGAATTTAACCTTGTTGCAACCTTCGGGCCCCTGCGGCGGGCCCCATTCGCTCTCCGGCCACGGATAGCCGATTCCGGTGTGACTGGTGAAGGACTTCTCGACGAATTCGCCGGGGTGGAACCAGGAGTCGGTGTGTAGGTGCGTGGTCAGCGGCCCCGCACACGAGGTGGGATAGCGAAGGAAAGGGGCATCTGAGGCAGAGCTTTCGCAGGTCGGGCCGCCCCAAACCAGAGCGAGCTCACCCGGACAGGCCCGTTCGTAGTCGTGGGTTTCCGAAGCAGGATCGCCCCAGATATTGACCTGCGTGTTGAAAAAGGAGATCGCCTCGGGACTCTTCAGAGCGGTGACCGAGACGCCGTAGTCGGACCCGTTGCGAATTGAGACGTTCAGAAGAACGACCGACCCGGAAAAGGCGAAACCGAATCGGGCGGGCGCGCCGGGCTGGGGAGTGACGCTATACAGGGCGATATCCGGAAGGGTGAATGGGACCCCCGCGGCAACGCGGAGCGTCACGACCCCCACCTGGGTCTCCGGCGCGCACAGCGGCTTGCTGAAGACGGTGATCGGCGCGAACGAGAGGTCGGCCAGCGAACACCGAGGCGCAGAGGCGGGGTCGCCGACCAAGCCTGGCGGAAGATCCACGACGATGTCGCGAGGCGGCTCCGCCGGCGACGGGTAGGGGGCGGTGAAGGTCGGGAGGCCACGGGGCGTTTCACCGACTCGGAAATCGATCGAGCTGCCGGCGGAGTCCGGGTGACCACCGGCCTGGGTGAAGGAATTGCCCGCGGGATCGAGGACAGAGGCGTCGAAGCCGTCGACGCCGAACCCCGGTGGGTCGGCGGAAATCGTGATGGGGTCGGCAGTCGTCGTCGGCTGGGCACCGCCACCGGAGGCGGAGAAGATAGCAGTGCGGACCCCAACCACATTTGGATCTACGGCAGCGGTGAGGCGAAGGGCGACCGGGTTGGCGAGACCCGACGGTTTGGGGTCGTCCACCGGGTGACCCAGCTGATTGATGGTGTCCGTGATCGTGCATTCGATCACCGTCTGGCCCGCGACGCTGGGGCATGAGACCTGGGGACCTTCGAGGCGTTCGACCGAGACCCCGGTAAAGCCGGGGGGCAGGGTTGCGGTGAGGTGGGCCGGCGTAGGCGTACCGTCCGGAGCCGTGGCCTCCGTCGGACCCGAGCCGACGTTCGTCAGCTGGACGAAGTAATTGACGGCGGGAGCGAGAGGCTGCGGCCCCTCTGCGACCGTGAGCTGTTCGACGTCCTGGCCGGCGAGCGCACCGGTGAACTGGATGCGGAACGTCCTTGCTCCGTAGGGCCCACCAGGGCCGCCGTTCACGGCGATGTTGTCGGCACCGATCGACGGCAGCTGTTCCAGCTCGGTCTGAAGGACGAATCCCGCGAGAAAGGAGGCTCCGAAGGGTAGTGGGACCAAAGCGCTATCGCCGTCCACCTTCAGGTCCCCGGTTGTCTCGTCGGCGAACGAGAGATGGTAGGTGCCGATTCCTGCGGCGACGGTGAGCTCCTGGACCTCGTCGACCTCAGGGGAGGCGCTGCCCTGCGTGACGGTTTCGACTGCGGCGTGGGCAGTGGTGGGAACCGAACTCTGGGACACGGCGTCCAGACGGAGGACGGGCGCGGCGGAGGCCGATCCGGCACCCAGGAAAAGGAGGGCCGTGGCGGCGAGCAGGGCGGACAGCATGCCCATCCGCACGGTTTTGGTCTTGACGTTGCTCATCGCGCTGCCCTCCGGTTGCTGTTGGCACGTCGCTTGTGCTTGTAGTGCTTCTTCACGCAGCGGACCTTGCTGCCTTTGCGGACTTCCTTCTTGCTCTTGGGGCAGCGAATTGGCTTCGGGTTGCCGGATCCGACCAGCGATCCTGAGCCGGGTGCGTTCACCGAGGGTGCAGAGGGGGCGGCCGTGCGGCAGCTTTCGCCTCCGCAGGGCGCAATCGTTGGCGGCGGCTCGGGGAAGCCACCGCCTATACGGGCGTCGTAGACATCGTAGGCTTCGTCGATGTCCCAGGCGGAGAGTCGCTCTTTGGTGGTGAAGTAGACATCACTTCCGGATGGCGTCGCCTCCATGAAGTAGGAGTCGTGCGGGTCGGTGCCAGAGGAGAGGAGCCGTTGGGTTTCGGTGACTGAGTCGTACTCGTAGACGTCCAACTTGTTGTTAGTGTCCTGAGGCACGAGGGCGTCCACAGTGCCGAAGAAGACAAAGCGGCCGTCATCGGTGAGGGAATGGCTCAGATGGTAGGTGTTACCGCTGCCCCCATTATTCTCACGAAAAAACGCGAGGGCATCGCCGGTGGCGGGGGCGCCGACGTGGCACGACGCGCATCTCAGCGTTCCGCCATCGGCGTTGTAGACGTAGAACTCGCGACAGCTGGGGAGGGGATCGTACGTGCACGTGGACCCGTGATCGGCCCCCACGAACCCACCTCGACCTTTGAGCCCCTCGTCGCTGTGCGACATGAAGAGCATCTGGAGGCCGTCAGGCGTAACACGCGACGTCAACGTCCCATTACCGTTCCACTGGGTGGAGGTAGTAGAGTTAACTCGAATATCCCTGGCCGCGAGGAGCCAACCGATGTATCTCAGCTCGCCGTCATGCCAGGCATAGATTCCAGCTCCGTTCTGGAACTCTTCCTGTGAGCCCGCCTCCCGGAGCAACTGCCCGAACGCCAAGAAGTAGATGTAGCTTCCGTCCTCGCTCGCTCCGATAACGCCGGTCGGATTTGGGGCATCTCCGCCGGCTGTATCTCGGGAGATCAGCGTCAGGTTGCGAACTGGCTGCGTCGTGACAGCGCCGGCGGTCGCGGCCCCGCCGCTGAGTCCACTCGCGTCTGCTGCGATCTCAGCGACGTTCGCGCCAGCGAACGCCCCGGTGAATCTCACCGCATAGGGGGTGCCTCCGCCTAGGGCTCCCGGCCCGCCGGTCACCTCGATGTCCCCGCTGCCGATGTTTGGCAGCGCGACGATCGCAGCTTTCACAGCGTCGGCGGTCGCATCGAACGCGAGTGGCGCCGTGACCTGGCCGTTGTAGTCGAGCGTGAACGTCCCGCTCGTCGCATCGACCGTCACATCCTGGATCTCGTCGTGCGTCGCTCGTTCCCACATGTACAGGTCGTTGTCGCCGTTGACGTCCGTGTCGATCAGCGCCTCGTTCGTGGTGAAGAAGATGCGCGCTCCGTCGGTGCTCGCCGTCTCGTACGTTGCCGCTTGCGGAGCATCCGCAATCAAACGCTCGGAGGCGTTCAACTGAACCGTCACAGCACCGTCGATGCGCGCATATAAAGATCCCGTGTTCGGGTCGGTGAAAAGGATCCGCGAGCCGTCAGCGGTGATCGTCCTTAGAGAATAGGTGAGGCTTTCGGTCGGCACGCCGCCTGCCCCCGACGCGCTTGCCGCCGCACCGTTGGGAAGGATGCCGGCGAGGCGGACGGTACCGCTCTCCCACTCGTACAACTTCAAGCTCCCCCCGACAGCGTCAGCCGTCAAGTTGTACCGACTCTGGAAGATCACGTGCGAGAGGTCGGTTGAAGCCCCTTTCAGACGCTGCGTATTCGGGAATGAGGGATTGAGCGGCGTGACCGACTGAGTGAGAAGGTCGAAGTTACCCGGCCCTGGGATGCGGAGGTCGTCGCGGAGGTAGAGATTCGGGACGCTCTGGACGTTGGCGTCTTCGGGCCGGGCACCGAAGTAGCGGTAGATGCCGCGGCTGAGATCCGGGGTGAACTCCGCGTCATATCCGGTCGTGGCTCCAACACCCCCAATCCCCACTATGGTCAGCGGACCCTGCTGCGGCGTGATCGCATGGGTTGACCAGCCGGTGGGACCCACAGCGGACCGTTCGCTGAGGTAGTCGACGTCGACACCGGAGCCCTGCGCATCGGCAAAGCCGGCGAGGGAGGCGAATATGAGGGCGTTTCCGTCGGTGGCGGCGTGTATCCGACCGGTCGAGGAGACGACGTCGGCGCCGTTCTTGTCGATTGGCGAAACCAACTCGTAAGTACGGCAGTCTGGGAGGTGGGTCGAGTTCTGTTCGACCCGGCGCGCTTCGTTGGCGCACCCCGCCGATTCGGCGGCAGGGGTGGTAAAGGTTTGGTCCAGCCCCTCCGTAATGCCGGCTGCGCTTTGCACCACGAGGCGGAAGTGGTAGGTCGTCGACGGGCTGAGGCCGGAGAGCAGCTCGGAGACGTGCAGGTATTTGCCGCCCGAGCCCGCCTCGGCATCTTCACCCACCGGGATCGCCTGGCAGGGGTTGGCAGCGCAGTCGGCGGCGCCCCACTCGAACCAGTAGACGCTGGCGGAATTGTGGGGATTGACTTCGCCGTTGAGGCTGGCGCTTTCGGAGTGGACTGGACCCGCACCGAAGTCGCGGACGCCGGGGGCGATGGCGGGGGTGGTGAAGGTGGTCGATGCTTCTTCGCTGCCGCCGGCGTTGGTGGCTTTGAGGGTCACGGTGTATTCGGTGTTCGGTTCGAGCGCGACGGCGTCGGCGTCGATCGGTTCGGAAGTGCCGGCGACCGTGCCGTTGAGCGGTGCGCCTTTGGCGCCATGGCACTCTGGGACGCAGGTGAATTCCCAGGTGGCGTCGAAGGCGGGATCGGCGCCGTTGGGGTCGACTTCGGCTTCGAAGGTGGCCGAGTCGGGGGTGACGTCGGTGACCGCGAGGTTTTCGATTGAAGGCTTGGTGACGGCGAGCGTTTCGAAGGTTTCCGTTGCCGATTCGACCGGGGCCTGGCCCGCGTAGGTGACGACGAGCTTGTAGCTGTAGGTGTGGCCGGGGGTGAGTTCGGTGAGTTCCGCTGGGCTTGAGGGGACGTCAACCGCGGTCGGAGATTCGGCTCCTTCGCCGGTCGTCAGGTCACCGGAGGCAACAGGGCTGAAGGAGCTGCCGTCGGACGAGAGTTCGAGCGACCAGTGGATCGGCACGAAGGCGCCGCCGGATTCTTCGTTGCCGCCTTCGGGGTCGACCGCGCCCTGGACCTGGGCGGAGGTGTAGGAGACCGAGGTGGCGGCATCGACCGTCGCGGTCGGGGCGATCGGGGCAGGGTCGGTGGTGAACGACTCATAGCCGGCTTCTTCAGAGTGGACCTCCGAGAAGGTGCTGAAGGGCAGGGCGGCGAGGCGGATCGCGTATTCGGTGCCAGCCTTGAGGCCGGTGAGGGTTTCTTCTACGGGGACCGCGGTGCTGCCGGCCGGAAGGGTGTGGGAGAAGGCCTCGGGGCCGTTGCTCCACGAGCTCGCTTCGGTGCATTCGCCGGGCGAGGCGTTCTCGCAGTACTGGAAGTACCAGTACCCTTCCGAGCCGCCGTTCGCTTCTTCGTCGAAGGTGACCGTGCCGCTGACTTTCGCGGTGGTGATGCCGTGGGTGGTCACCGGATCGACGGTGAGCGTCGGTTCGGCGGCGAGGGCGCTGGGGGCGAGAGCGAGTAGCGCAAAGGCGGCGAGGAGCGTCGCAAAGAGACCCGCACGGTGCGGGCGCGCACCACTCCCGCTGACACGGCGATGGCCGATCGGCTCAGCGGCGGCATCGTCTGCCCGGCAACTGCCCGAGCGAGCGAACACGACGCTCGACACGTCCCTTACTTTCACTCTTCTCTCCTTGTCCCTTGGGCCCCCTGGCGGCCCATCGTCGGTAGTGGAGCGTGGCCCCTGCCGGGACGACCCTCCCATGCCCCCGTTCCCCGGGGACAGGCGAAAACGTAGCGCACGAATGACGGTCGTGCAAGAAAAAGGTAACGGTTTCCGCAACCGCGCGATTCCACTCGCAGAGCCAAATAGAAAAGGTGTCGTACTCGTAGGCAGCAAGCCAATAAGCAGGGGGCGCTCAGGGAGGGCGCGATAAGGAAACGAGGGTGTCGCCGCTGCTTGTGGAGACAGTGCGGATGCAACTCAGGCCCCGACATGAAAGTTTTTTTATCGAGCGTTGGCACCGCTCTCATTCTCAGAAGCCAACAGGGGCTGTTATTGCTCGAACCAGACCCTTCGGATACCATGGCGTCCTTGGGGGTGATGAGCACAGGTCCGGATGTCCTCGCGGTCTCCGATCGGGATCGAATTCTGCAGGCGATGGCCGAGTGCTGTGCTGAGCGTGGCTATCGCGCCACCACCGTCGACGCAGTATCCGAGCGTGCGGGGGTGGAGCGCGAGAGCTTCGAAGCGCTCTTCGCCGACAAGGAGGACTGCGCGCTCGCGGCGCTCAACAAGATCGTCTCCGAGACCGTGACGCAGCTCTCGATGATCGATCTGAGAACTGAGTCGGGGATGGAAAAGCAGGTGCGTGAGATCCAGGCGATCCTGCAGCTGCTCGCCGCCCGCGCCAGCTTCGCCCGCCTGGGTTGCATAGAGGCCCGCCAGGTTGCCTCAGCGCGGATGCGAGACTCCTACGAGGCTGCGGCGCGGGTGCTGGCGCTGATGATCGAACGGGCCGGCTCGGTGGCGCCGCGGGGAGCCTCCAGCGTGACCGCCCGGGCTGCTCTCGGTGGGGCCGAGGCGCTGGCGCGGCGGGAACTCGCGATCGGTGGCGCGAGCAACCTGCCGAAGCTGCTTCCAGATTTCGTATACGGGGTGCTGGTCCCGTTCGTGGGCCAGCAGGAGGCGCTTCGCCAAGCGAAGCTGGCTGCCAGGGTGGCCGAGGAGGGATGATGGAGACAGATCGAAGGGACGCATTGTTTCTGGCGATGCTCGACGAGCTCGCCGAACGGGGATATGAAGAGGCGTCGGTCGAGCGGGCCCGCCAGGCGGTCGCCATGTCGGCCGGCGAATTCGAGGCGGAGTTCGCCGACAAGGACGATTGCCTGTTCGCCGCATATGACTGGATCACAGAGGTGGTGGTGGAGAAGGCGAGCGCCGGGTGCGACGGCAGCGAGCCATGGCCCGACCGGGTCCGCTTCGGCCTGGAGCGGCTGCTCGAGCAGGTCGCCGCGCAGCCGCAACTGGCGGAAGTGCTGACGCGCTCTTTCCCGGGAATCCGACCGGTGGCCTATGAGCGCTACGTGGCGCTGCTCGGGCGGTTCGTGCCGTTCATGCACGAGGGCCGCGAATACTCCGGGGTGGACGAGGAGCTTCCCCGCGAGGTCGAGCTGCTGGCTGTCGGTGCCGCCGAGGCGATCATCTTCGGCGAGGTCGATGCCGGCCGAGCCGAGCGGCTGCCGCAGATGATGCCCGAAATCCTCTTCTCGGTGCTGGTCCCGTTCATGGGGCCCGACCGGGCCGCCGACGCGATGCGCAGCGCCGCCGCCGCGACCTGAGCCGCGTGGCCGAAGAGCATCCCTTCCTGACCGGGTCAGACCGGGATCGGGTTCTGATAGCCGTGGCGGAACTCTGCTCAGAGCGAGGCTATGGGGAGCTTGGTGAGGAGGAGATCATGGCGAGGGCCGAGGTCACGCCAGAGCGATTCGAGGATTTGTTCGCTGACAAGGAGGAGGCGATCCGGGCAGCGATCGAGGCGATCCTGATGGCGGTGGTCACGCTCAGCGGCCGCACCTACTCTCCCGACCGGTCCGAGCCGGAAAGCTATCTGCTGGGGATCGAAGGAATTCTCGAGTTGATGGCCGCGAACCCCGCGTTCGCCCATGTCTCATATGTGGCCGCGCGCCAGATGACGCCGCGCCGCCTGAAGGAGCTGTTGGACACCGGCAGGCAAATTCTCGCGGCGATGCTCGAGCGGATGTGGGAGTACGCGAGCGACGCGGATCGTCCCTCCCTGGCGGCCCGAGCCGCGCTTGGTGGCGCCGAAGCCGTCGTCCGCCGGGAAATCGCCCGCGGCCGCACGGCCGACCTCCCTTGCCTGGCGCCGGACTTCATCTACGCGGCGGCGGTGCCGTTCCTCGGCCAGGAGGAGGCTCTGCGACTCGCCCGCGCCAGCCGCGCCCGACTGGCGGGCGGGGGGGCGCCGGCGTGACCGCAGATCGTCACCCTTCGTTCCTCTCCGATTCGGAGCGGGACGTGTTGACCGCCGCCGCCGCCGAGCTCTGCGCTGAGCGTGGCTGCACCGAGATCGACGAAGCCACGATCGCCGCCAGCGCGGGGGTGACGCTGGAAAGCTTCAGGGCCATCTTCCCCGGCGGCAAGGAGGAGTGCTGGGCTGCGGCCGAGAACGCGATCCTGCTCGAGGTCGTCGCGACGGTTTCCCGCTCTTACTCCGCGGATCGCTCCGAGTGGGAGAACGTGATCTACGGCGTCAAGGCGATCCTCGAGTTGATGGCCGCCAATCCCGGGTTCGCGTACCTCGGCTACATCTTCGCCCGGCAGATGGCACCGAGCGAGGTGCGGGAGATCTACGAAGCCGGGCACCGGATGCTGGAGGCGATGCTGGAGCGCGGCTGGGAGTACTCGGGCAGCGCCCAGCAGCCGGCGAGCGCCGCCCTCGGGGTGCTCGGCGGCGCCCAGGCGCTGGTTCGCCGGGAGCTGGCCGCGGGACGGGCGCTGGAGCTGCCGCGACTCCTGCCCGATTGCGTCTACATCGCGACCGTCCCCTTTCTCGGGCAGGAGGAGGCGCTGCGTCTGGCGCGTCAGGCAGAGGCTATTCGGCGGGCCTCGGCGGCGCCGAGGTAAGGCGTGAGGATGAACTGGGTGAGGTCGGGGAGGAGCCCGTGGAGATCCTCACCGGCGAGCAGGTGGCGGGCGATCACCGAGTTGACCGCTCCCAGGATCCCCCTCTCGGCGGTGTCCGGCAGCGCGTCGGGACCGTCGACGAAGTTGCGGCCCTCGCGCAGGCGGGGGACCATCGCCTCGATCACCGCCCGGTGGCGGGTCGCGATGCGGGGGCCGGCGACGAAGGGCTCGACGGTGAGCAGGCGAGCCCGGTCCGGGTAGCCGGAGAACTCGGCGAGAACGGCGCCGAGAGCGGCGCGGATCGCGAGCGGCCAATCCGGCTCGGAGTCGAACGCCTCGACGACGACGGGCCGCAGCTCCTCGAGGCCACGCTCGAAGGCGGCGATGTAGCAATCTTCGACCGTCTCGAAGTATTTGTAGAAGGTGGCGCTGGAAACGCCGGCGCCCTCGGTGGTGGCGGTGATGGTGGCTCCGCTATAGCCGACCTCGCCGACGAGCGCGGTGAAAGAGGCGATCAGTCGCTCGCGCTGGTTGCGTTCGACAAACTCCGCAGGTAGCCCGTGGCGTCCGTGCGGTAATTGGGCGAGATGATCTGGGTAGTCCGGGTTATCTCCCAACGGCCTGATCATGGCCGCCATCTTAGGCGCCGGCGCGGCTAAGCCCCCCTGTCCAGCTCTGCCAGACCCGCCTCGGTGCCGTAATAGGCCGAGACCGCAAGGAACATCAGCTCGGGGAGTTGGGAGATCAGGTCGGGCCCGCCGGGCGAAGCCAAGCGGCGGTAGATGCGGTCGAAGAACATGCTGGTGATCCATCGCGATGTGATCGCCGGCGGTCCGTCAGGCTCATCGATCTGGTCGCGGGCAGTATCGATGAGGGCGGCGATGCGCATGCCGAGCGCCCGCTGACGGGCCCGGCCGAGCTCCCCCGCCGAGAGCGCCGCGACGGCCAGGAATCGAGCTGGGACGGGATAGGTCTCCGCCAGCCTGAACGTCTCCAGAGCGCCGGCCCGGAACCGGTCCCGCCAGTCCTGCTCGTGCCGATAGGCGGCCTCGACCCGCGCTAGAAAATCGGCCTCCAGACCCTCCCAGGCCGCGTTGAAGCACGCCTCGAGCCCGGCGAAGTGGCGCTCGAACCGATCCGAGTCGACCCCGGCCCGGCGACAGACCGCAGCTACGTCGACCTCCGGATAGCCATGAGCGACCACGAGCTCGACGAGGGCGGCGCAGAGGGCCTGGCGCTCGTTCGTCCCGGCCCCCCAGGCAGATCGGCCGCTCACAGCGGCCCGGTGCCGCGGAGAGGGTGCCGGCTCAGCCGGTCGCCGGAGCGCTGCGGGAGGCCTCGGTGCCGCTGAAGGGAATCAGCGAGAACTCGACCAACTGCGGGAGGAGTTTGCCGATCCTCTTCGGCCGGCCGTCCACCAAGGCGTAGTAGAGCAGCCAGTAGAGGCCGCCCGTCACGGTTTCCTCGACGGTGTCGGGAAGATCGGCGGCGGGTGCCCCCGCGCGCCCTCGCCTCAAAAGCTCGGCGTAGTCGCGGATCAGCTGCTCGAAGCGGTCGTTGATCGGGGCCCCGACCGTCGGCCCCTCGACGATCCAGGCGCGAGCGAGGACCGGATCGGCTTCGAGGAAGCCGAGCAGCGCTCGCAAGCCGACCTCGACCCGTTCGGGAAAGTCGTATTCCCCGTCCTCGCATGCCCCCTCCACAGCGTTCAGAGACGCCTCGGTCGCAAGGTCGAAGAGGGTGAAAAAGCAGTCCTGCTTGGAAGAGAAGTTCTCGTAGAAGCGGGCGCGGGCGACCGCGGCGCTCTTGACGATGTCGGCGACAGAGGTCTCTCGGTAACCGCGCTCGGAGATGGCCCGCGCGGCGCCGTCGAGGATGCGCTGGCGCTGGTGATGGGCAAGGACCTCCGGCCTCAAGGGGTGCCCACCCGGACGGGCTTGCTTTCCCCCTCCTGCAGCGGTTGCCATGGCGACAGGATACCTTGCGGTCGCCCCTCCTCAGAGCGTCCCGCCGTGCCCCCTGGCTGTCGCGAGTTCTCGGTTGTCCCATCTGCCTGCCTTGATCATGGACTCAGATCGTCCAAGCCGAGAACCATAAACTTTTCCAGAGACGTACGTCTGCCGTTATAGATCGGGCTTCTGAAGGATGGTGGGGATGCTCGAGGCCCCTCGACACCTGCCAGACTTCCCCCACGGCACCGGTTCTTGCGTAGGCCCCGGGGGGAGGCGCTCCGAAGATCGAGAGCAGCGGCGGAGCTGCTCGCGGAGGAGGAGTGATGCAGAGAGCGGAGCGCGAGAAGCTTTTCCGGTCCCTGATGGCCGAGCTGGCCGACAAGGGCTATGGCGACCTGGAGCTGGAAGGGCCGCTGCGGGAAGCCGGTGTGTCGGTTGCCGAGTTCGAGGTGGAGTTCGCCGACAAGGACAGCTGTCTCTTTGCCGCCTACGACCACCTCGCGGAGTGGACGGTGTCCACCGTGATCCAGCGCTGCGAACCCGACGAGGAGTGGCCGCGGCGCGTACGTGCGGGACTCGAGGCCCTACTCCAGGCCATCGCCGCCGAGCCGGCGATGGCGAGGGCGATGACGCGAGTATTCCCGGGCATCCGGCCCTCCGCCTATGTGCGCTACGTCGAGCTGCTGGAGCGCTTCGTCCCCCTGGTGCGTGAGGGACGGGACTACTCGGACCTGGAGGAGGAGCTGCCGGTCGAGGTCGAGTTGCTGGCTGTCGGAGCCGCCGAGGCGATCATCTTCGACGAGCTCGACGCGGGCCGGGCAGAGCGGCTGCCGCGGATGATGCCGGAGGTTCTGTTCTCGCTTTTGGTGCCGTTCATGGGCCCGGAGCGGGCCGCGGAGGAGATGCGAAGTGCCGCAGCTGCTCAGTGAAGCCAGGAAGGCTGCTTTCTCATCTCATTCGTCGCCATGACCAGGCCTCTCCTGGAGCGAGTCGACGATCCCCGAACGCAGATAGACAGTTCCGCGGAAGACGGTGTGGTCGGGGACCCCGGGGTATTCGGCAGCATCAGCGCTGAAGATCATTTCGCCCGCGGCGAGAAGTCTTGAACCGCGGGGGTCGAAGATGAGCCGGCGGCCGAACCCGGGTTCACTCACCCAGGAAACCGCGTCGCCGCGGCGCCCGAGCGGGTCGGCCACGCCGTGCTCGAGCTCGATGCCGGGGATTTCGGGCAGGGCATAGAAGGCAGCCGCCTGGACCGCCGGGGGCACGATCGGTTCGCCCAGGATTTCGATCAGCCTTTCAGCGGTCGCGGCGCCAACCTGCGAGCCGGCCGGCGATGCGCCTCCGGCCGAGCTGCCACCCCTGCGGTTTTCGATCGCCAGACGCAGGGCTCCCGGGTCGGTCGGCAGCCGGGAGAGCTTGCCGACGAAGGCGAATGCGTTGCCGCCCCGCCAGTACCGCGAGGCGAATTCCTTGACGGGGCGGCCGGCGCGGTCGCGCCGCACCTCATGTTCGGCGGGGTCGTAGGCGAAGGGCGGCGGCGACCCGGCTTCTTCCCAGCGCCGCTGGGCCTCCTCGGAGAAAAATTTCACCCGCTCGAGGGTTTCCCGCACCTGGGTCTCGCCGTCGGGGGCCATCCATACCTCCTTCAGGGTCGAGACCAGCGCCGGCAACGCGTCGCCCTCAGGACCGAGGAGGTTGGCGGTGAAGTACCTGGGCCGGTCCCTCGGCCCCGCTCCGGGACCGTCGGGCTCCCAACCCTGCAGCACGACGACCTTCGTCTTCGTGTAGAGGAACTGCCCGGGGGCCGGGGCTCGCTCGATGGGGCCGGCGCCACGGTCCGGTCCATTCCCCTTGGTCTGACCGGGGAGCTTGATGCCGCCGACGTTGGTCGGCGGGGCCGAGACCGGCCGGCACGGTTCGACTGGTCCTTCCGCGACCCCGAAGTGGGTTTCGGAGCCGCCTTCGGGATCACCGCCGAAGGGCCGGGGCGAGCCGTAGATGACGACGCTTTGGTTCGGGCGAAATGCGGCGGGGTCGAGATTGAAGTTCGCGAGGGAATGGTGGTAATCCTCAGAGGAGATTTCGCCGCGCCTGTATTCGCCGCTGCGTTCGCGCGAGCGCTGGGTGCTGCCGACCGAGATGGTCGGCGCTCCGGGCCCGCCCAAGACCATCCCGCTCAAGCTGCCGCCGCCGGGAAGCTGCGCCTTCGACGGGGTAAAATGCGGTTCGCGGCAGAACATGCCGGGCGGCAGCCAGGTCACTTGCGCCCGGATTCCCGCGTCCTCCAGGGCCTGTTCGAGGCCGGCGGCGTCTTCGAGGTGGTAGACCCGGATCGTCACCCCTCCTCCCTGCTGGGGTTCGACCGCGAAGGCCCGCGGGGGGTTATCCCCGCCAGAGGCGAATGCGAACACCCCGACCGCGGCGATGAGAATGGCGGCGGCGAGCGCCAGCCGTCGAGTACGGCGCCCCGCGGGGTGCCGGGAAGCGTCCCTGATGGCAGCTGCCTGCTCAGCATCGCGCTGGGCAACCACAGCCTTCAGCTCGTCGAGCAGCCTCTCCTCGAAACTTTGTCTTGCGCCTCGGCCCTCTTTCACGACCCCACCCCCGTGCTCGCATTTGTCTCGGTTGAAGGCGCCTCGAGCTCGGAGCGCAGCTTGGCCCTCGCCCGGTGCAGGCGCACGCGAGCGGTGACGGGACGCACCCCGATGGCGGCTGCCGCTTCGGCGACGGTCAGATCGTCAAGCGCGACGAGTTCAAGAACCGACCGCTCGGCGTCGGGAAGGCGGATCATCGCCGTGTAGAGATGGCGTGCCTCCGCGGCGGCATCGATCCTCGCGTCGATCCCAGCGGCATCGTCGGCCCCCAGCAGCTCGCTGCCACGGAGGCGCTCCTCGCGCACCCGCTCGCGTCGGCGGCGACGGCTATCGCCGGCGACGACGACCCGAGCGATCCCGTACAGCCAGGCCTTCGGCGTGCCGCGCCGCGGCCGGTAGCACTGCGCCGATTCGATGACTGCGATGAAGATCTCGGCGGTGAGGTCCGCCGCCCGTTCTCTATCGGCGATCCGGCGGGCGACGAATTGCTGCACCTCCTCTACGTGTTCGCGATAGAAGACTTCGAACAGCTCAGCGTCGGTTCCGATCCAGCGCAACTGCTCAGCTTCCACGCCATGCTCGCGGGCGGCGACCAGGCGCAGGTCTCGGCTGAGCCCGCTGGGCGAAGGAGGCAGCGTGTCTTCCAACTCCATACTCCCTATTGGTCGCTGGGCAGAAAAGCGTTACGAGATGCCGTTCACGGCCCGGGAAGGGCTCGAACAGATAGCCGCCGGAACCATAGGACTTTCTTGGGAGAACCAAGGAGCCCGAAGTAGGAGAGCTTTGCCCCCAGATGGCCTGTGTGCCGCATGGAGATGGGCCTTAGAGGACATAGACACTGCGCCGGCGGCGCAATAGCGTCAATCAAGCCCATCCCCGCCCCCGTCGCGAACCGTGCCCACCACCGAGATCCAACGTGGCATCTGCGTTGAAGCCGCCGGAAGAAGGCTCCCCGGCGAGATGCACGTGCCCCCGGAAGCCAGGGGATTTGTCCTCTTCGCTTCAGATCGCCCCTGGATTCGCCTGAACCGCCGCCAGATCGATTTGAGCGAAGCTCTAAACGAGTCTGGCCTGGGGACCCTCCTCTTCGACCTTGTCGACGCCGGCGATGATGTCGAGGGGAACCTGGAGGGCCTCGTCGAGCGCCTCCTCGGGGCGAGCGGGTGGATCTCGGAGCGCTGGGGCGTAGCAGGGCTGCCGCTCGGCTACGTCAGCTCGGGGCTCGGCTCCGCGGCGGCTCTCGTAGCCGCGGCTGCTCTCGGCCCTGAGCTCAGTGCCGTGGCGGTCCGCGGCGGCAGGCCGGACCTCGCCGGCGCCGCTCTCGGCAAGGTTCAGGCGGCGACGCTCTTTGCCTTCTCCGGCGACGATCCCATCGAGGCCGAGGCCGCGATCTCGGCTGCCGGCCGGGTGCGCGGCCCGCAGAGGATCCGGAACTACCCGTCCCACGAGGGCTCGGATGGGAGCTGGGCTGCCACCCCGGCAATCTGCAGCTGGATGCGTTGGCACCTCTGACCAAGGTTGGCACCAAGCCTTCAACCGGAGAAGCAGGTCGCCTTTATCTAGATCAGGCTAGTCGTCCTCGCGCCGTGACCGGTGGCGGCGAAGGAGGTCTGGTTGGAACCAGTAGCCGAAAATCCAGCCCAGCGTCGCGGTGGCACCGTACTTGGCATCGGTAGAGGAATCGATCGACAGAATGACGACCGACCAGATGAAGCCGGCTGCGCTAAAGAAAAAGACGGCAGCAAACGTGAGGTCCTCCCGCGTCCACCGAGATCCTCGCGTGCGAGCCGCCTTCTTTGCCGTCGTCAGCCGGTCTTCGGAGCTGCAATAGAGCGGCAAACAGCTCGGGCATCAGCTCTGGCTCCGGGTCCTAAAGCTCGAGCAACGCCCAAAGGGGGCGATGGTCGGAGATGTAGTACTTCAGATAGGCAATGAACGTCTTTTTCTCATCCTCGGTCTCTCCCCACAGACCGGGGAAGATCGCCCCGTCGAAGTCGAAGACCCCCATTTCCTTGATCGCAGATCCCATATGTCCAGGAAAGACAGCCATCTGGTCGAATTGCTGGTCATCCTGAACATTGGAGCCACCCACCTTGGTCTTGTGGGGAGGCAGAGTCAGGCCTCGAGCGGTCAATGCCTGATAAATCGGGTCAGTCTCATTGCGCAGCGGCAGGTTGAAGTCGCCCAAGGCAAGGACATTTGGGGTAAAGGCATCGTCGTCATCCCGCCTCAGATCAGCCCAGCGCCCAACCGCGTAAGCCTCCAAGCACCGCCTGTCGATACTTGCCTTCTCATCATCGTCGCCAAAGTAGAGATGGACGTTGGCGAGCACGAAGCGCAGCCCCTCGGCTTCGAAAGCAACCAGGTACGGGTTGCGGCTGAACCCGACGAAGGGCGCCTGCACGTCCGGCAAGTGGATGCTGTCGAAGTCATCGGGTGGGATCGTGACGTGGCCGACCTCCTCTAAGACCTCGACCTTATGAGGGTCGTAGATGAACGTGAAGCGCTCGGCGTTTCCCCCCGGATCGGAGAAAATCGCCCTGTAATGAGTGGGGAGGTGAGCCTGGATCCCGCGCAAGCCACTCAGATCGGCGTTGGTCTCCTGCACGGCGATCAGGTCGAACCAGTTGATCATCTCTGCGATCAACTGGTAATCCTGCTCGCGCCGAGCTTGTACCCCTAGGTTCGCGATGTTCCAAGTGGCGAGGAGGAGGTGGTCCTGCGACTTGCGAGGGACTGTCCGATCCTCCTTACCTTCCTGCGCCGGGTAGTCGCGAAGTCGCTGAATTTCCTTCCCTACATCAAACGAGAAGGCAACGTCAGGTTTAGGGAACGCCACCATGGGTGCAGGCGGATGGTCAGGTCAGGTGGGTGATGCCGATCGATTGTCCAGCGACTCCCATTGGGCGGCTATTAAACCGCAAGGATCATCGATTAGCAATAACGTTCTTTCGGCAACTACCCTAGGGCACTGAAGGAGGATCGACAGGATGCCCGTCGAGAACTACGGAGTGTTCACCGGCACGGCCACGAAAGAACTGCGCGAGATCGGAGCCGGGAAGGTCCACTTCCAGTTCAAGCTGGAGGCGGGCGCCGATGTGATCCGCGTCCCGGTGAACGTGCTCTCGAGCTCCGAGGGCGCGCTGGAGTCACGGCTGCTCAAGTACATCGTCATCGACGACTTCCGTCACCCCGTCACCGCGGCAATCGAGGCACTCGGCGAAGGCTGGCACCCGCTCGAGCACAAACCAGGCGGCGGGGCGCTCGACTACCGGCGCGGCAACCTCTTCAAAGAGGCCGACATGCGGATCCTGCCGCCCGACGTGGCCGGGCCCGACAATGACCTGCAGGACCTGATCCAGCACTTCGTCGAGCGCGCAGTGGGCGACCCCGAAGTGAAGATCTCGGCGGTCGGCGGGCGCTGGCACGAGGCCAGCAGCGCGGACAAGATCTTCCCAGAGATCTCGCCCAGCACCGGCGTGCATGAGATCCATATGAACCAGGGCAACGCCGCCGGACACACGGGCGAAGACGGGGTCTGGAACGACGGCGGCCTGCTGATCCACCTGCCCGAGCCCGACGCCCGGTGGGTCGCGTTTTTCTTCGCCTTCCAGAACCAGACCTTCAACACCGATGACGTCCACGGGCACGCACTGATCGATCAACCACTACCGGAGACGGCGGCTGTGCGCATCGTCGCCGCCCTGATCAACCCGGCCGGACCGGGCGACGAGGGCGAGAAGGTCCTGCTGCTGAACGCCTCGCCCGATTCGGTCGACCTGACCGGCTGGCAGATCGCCGACAAGGCCAAGGAGAAGTGCGCGGTCCCCGGCGGAGCGCTCGCCGCGGGCAGGACGCTCGAGGTGCCGGTCGTCAAGCCCTGCGCGCTGAGCAACAACGGAGGGAGCATCACCCTCTTGGACGCAACCGGCACCAAGGTCTCGGGCGTCTCCTACACCCAGGAGCAGGCCCGGGATCAGGGCTGGACGGTCATTTTCTGACCAGTGCTCTCGACTGACGAGGGTTATCAGCGACTCGAGCAGATCCTAGCCGCCCATCGTCCTCATCCCTCGCTCGAGCTGACGAACGCTGGTCGCTCCCGGGGGGACCGGGACGGCGCGGAAGGTTGGGGCCGGGAGGTGGAGGCGGAAGGCGATCCTGCCTTGGCGGTCGAAGCCGGTGAGGAGCTTGTTGTCGCCCCAGCTGACCAGCCAGCCGCCGCCGGGCAGTTCGCGTGCCGAGCCGCAGCAGTGGCTCCGCCTCACCTGCGGATCGTTCAGCTGGCCCTTGTAGATCGCCTTGCCGACGCCGGGCTCGAGCTTGTAGAAGACGACGCGGGGGCGGCGGGGGCGGTCCTTGCCGTTATCGAAGATGGTCAGCCGGCCGTGGCGATCGAGGCGGGCGTCGTGCTGGCCCCCGAGCAGCTTCGTCGCCGGATCGCCGACGACCTGAAGGGACTTGCCGGTCTGGCTGCCGCCGAGCTTCCAGTTGATCTCCCCGCTGGCGCGGTCGATCCCGTAGACCGCGTCGGTGTGGCGGGTGGAGACGATCACTTCATCCCGCCCCCGCGGCTCGATCGAGTTGATATGGATGGGATCGAAAGCCTCGCGCTGGAGCCGGCGGCGCGGGTTGCTGAGCACGTTATGCCACCAGCGTCCCGTCTCCGAGAGGGAGATGTGGCCGCGCGAGTTCCACTGCCAGAGGACCTTGCCCGCGGGGTTGACTTCCTGCACTTCGGCGGAGACGATCGTCGCCCGGCGCGGACCGCCGACCCGGCGCAGGTCGGCTGTTTCCGGGACATAGCTGTCGAGCAGCACGTTTCCGTTCCCGAGTTCGCGGTACTCGTGGCCGTCGACGATCGACCCCTCGGTCTTGACCAGGCGCAGCAGCTTGCCCGACTCCGAGCGCACCTCGTGGGCCATCCGCGGGTCGAGGCCGTAGCCGTCACCGAAGGATCGCGCCCAGACCACGCTGCCGTCGCGGACGATCTGCCCCCAGAGCGCTCGCGTGTCGGGGTTGAACCACCAGCGCGGGTTGCCTTCGGTGTCGAAGACGATCACCCAGGGCCGCCCGTCCTTCGGGCCCGCGTAGGTGACGACGAAGAGGCCGAAAGGCACCGGGCGGATCGATTCGAACCGCGTCTGCGGGAAGTCCGCCGGCGGGCTGGGGAGGCGGGGGGCACGGCCGCTCGAGTGGGGGGCCGTGTCGAGCGGATCGCCGCCGGCCTGCCCGCAGCCGCTGAGAAGAAGCAGAGAGAGGAGCGCCAGCGAAAGCAGGGCGCTGCCCCCGCAGGCGAACCTCGAACGATGGCGCGGGCGAATCTGCACAGGCCGAGCTTAGGGGGGACCTGTCGCCGGGCTGCTGCTACGGTGGATGGGTCGGGTTTGGCCACTTCGCCACCCGAGAGGTTCCGTTTCCTCCTCGTGCTTCATTGGCGCCTTGGGGTCGCAGGATCTCCCAAGACGTTTCAATCTAGGAGCTCACAACATCACCACCTTTGCCGATCTCGGCACTTCCAAACCGGTGGTCGACGCCCTCAGCGCGCGCTCGATCACCCAGCCGTTCCCCGTTCAAGAGATGGTCGTCCGCGACGCGCTCGCCGGCCGCGACCTCCTCGTCCAGTCCCCCACCGGGTCTGGCAAGACGCTCGCCTTCGGCGTCCCGCTCGTCGACCTGATCGACCCCGAAGACGGCCCCAGCGCCCTCGTCCTCGCACCCACCCGCGAGCTGGCGAGCCAGATCGTCACCGAGCTGACCTCGCTCGCCAAGGCGAACCGCCTGCGGATCACCGCCGTCTACGGCGGGGTCGGGATGGGGCCGCAGATCAAGGCGGCGCGATCAGCCGACATCCTCGTCGCCACCCCCGGCCGCCTCGAGGACCTGATCGGACGCGGCGCCGTCTCCCTGAGGCGCATCCGCGTCCTCGTCCTCGACGAGGCCGACCGGATGCTCGACATGGGCTTCCGCCCCGCCGTCGACCGGATCGTCGCCCAGACCCCGGCCGACCGCCAGACGCTGTTCTTCTCGGCGACGCTGGAGGGCGCCGCCGGCAAGGTCGCTGCCTCCTACACCCGTGAGGCCCGCTCCCACACCCACGCCGAGCCCGAGCGTGAGGAGGCGAAGATCGAGCACCGCTTCCTCCCGGTCGACTCCCAGAGCGCCAAGCTCGAGCACCTCGTCTCCCACCTCTCGGGGGCGGACGCCGGCCGCTCGCTCGTCTTCGTCCGCACCAAGCGCGGCGCCGACCGGCTGGTCAAGCGGCTGCGCAGCCGCCAGGTCAACGCCGTCGCCATGCACGGCGACAAGAGCCAGGGCCAGCGCGAGCGGGCGCTGGCGCGCTTCGAGCGCGGCGACGTGATGACCCTGGTCGCGACCGACGTCGCCGCCCGCGGCATCGACATCCCCGACGTCGCCCACGTGATCAACTACGACGCCCCCGCCGACCGCGATTCCTACGTGCACAGGGTCGGGCGCACCGGCCGCGCCGGGCAGACCGGCACCGGCATCAGCTTCGTCCTCGACGACCAGGCCGGGGAAGTGCGGCAGATCGCGACGAGCCTGGGCCTGGACCACGGCCTCGGCAAGCCTGCCCCCACGGCAACGTCCAGCCGCCCCCGGCAGCGGCCACGCCGGAATCGCCGCCGCCGCAGCAAGGCCACGGCCTGAGCCGATGACCGCCGAGGCCGTCAGGTGGAGCTGCACCCGCTGCGCGGTCTCGGTCGGCAGGATCGACGGCGAGCCGACGCTGCTGCCGACGACCTGGGCGCAGTCCGACGGCAAGGTCCTCTGCCTGACTTGCAGTAGAGCGGAGGCCGGCGAGGCGGCGATGGACTCGGCCCCCGCCGCCAGCTCACGCGAGGACCGGGTCCGGCTCCGGCGCACCGCCCTGATCGAGTTCGAGATCGAGCGAGCGCCGGAGGCCCCGAACCGGACGATCGCACGCGCCTGTCGCACTTCGAGCGCCGCGGTCGCCTCGGTCCGCCACGAGCTGGGTTAGGCACGCCGCCGTGGGGATCGGGATCGGACTCGCCGCGGCCGTCGCGCTGATGACGAACCTCGCCTCGCTGCTCAAGCACCGCGGTTGCCAGCACGCGCATCCCGTCTCCATCAGCCGGCCGCTCGAGAGCCTCCGCGGCCTCGCCTCCTCGCCGTGGTTCGCCGCCGGCTGGGGACTCGCCGCCGTGGCCTGGCTGGCCCACATCGCCGCGCTCTCGCTGGCCCCGATCTCACTCGTGCAGGCGGTGCTCGCCGGCGGCGCGGTCACCCTCGCGGTGCTCTCCCAACGCCTCTTCGGCGAGCGGATCGAGCGACGGCAGTGGTTGGCGCTGGCGCTCGGCGGCGGCGGGCTCGCCCTCCTCGCGGCGACGCTCCCGCACTTCCACGGCGCCCACTCGGGCTTCTCGATCGCGGCGATCGTCAGCTTCGAGGGCGGCCTGGTCCTGCTGGCGGCCGGGGTCGCCCTCGGCCACCGGGCCCCGCGCCTAGCCGAGCGCCGCGGCGTCCTGCTCGCGGTTCTCGCCGGCCTTCTCTTCGCCTTGGCCGGGATCGCGATCAAGGCCCTCACCGGAGGCGCCGGCGCCTGGCCGCTGATCGCGTCGCTGCTGGTGCTGACCGTCGCCTGCGGCGCCCTCGCCCAGTACACCGCGGTCGCCGCCCTGCAGAGCGGCGGGGCGATCGAGACGATCGGCCTGATGGGAATCGTCGCCAACGCCACCCAGATCCTCGGCGGCATCCTCGTCTTCGGCGACCCCCTCTCCCCCAGCCCGCTCGGGCTCACCCTCCAGATCACCGCCCTGGCGATGGTCTGCCTCTCCGCACTGTTGCTCCCCTCCTCGCTCGGCGCCCGAATTTCCACGGCCTAGCTGTAAGACTGCTGCGTTTCAAACGAGAACCGTTGCGTCTTCAAGGGAGGATTTCGTGCCGGCTCGCTTTTCCAAGCCGCTGCTGTTCGTCGCCATGCCGTTCGGTACCAAGACGGAGCCGGGCGGGCCGCGTCAGGTGGACTTCGACGCGCTGTACCGGCAGTGCGTGGAGCCGGCGGCCGAGGACGCGGGAGTTGAAGCGATCCGGGCTGACGAGGAGACGCTCGGCGGGATCATCCACAAGCCGATGTACGAGCGGTTGCTGCTGGCCGAGATCGTGATCGCCGACCTTACCTTCGCCAACGCGAACGTCTTTTACGAGCTCGGCGTCAGGCATGCGGCCCGGCCCCGCTCGACGATCCTGATCTACGCCAAAGTCGGCCAGCTCCCCTTCGACGTCGCTCCGATCAGGGCAATCCCGTACGAGCTGGATGCCGCCGGCGGGCTTGTCGACCCGGCGGCGCTGCGGGCGGCCCTGGCCGGGCGACTTGAAGTCGCCAAGACCAGCGAGGAGGCCGACTCGCCTCTGTTCCAGCTGCTCGAGGATTACCCGGGCATCACCCTCCCGCACGAGGTGACCGAGGCTTTCAGGGAGCGGGCGCTGTGGGTCTCGGAGCTGACCGTCCGGGCGACCACGGCGACCGCTCCCGGCTCCGAGGAGGCAGAGGCGAAGAGGACGCTGGCCGAGATCGAGAAGGAGGTGGCGGGCGCGCTGGCGGGAGAGCTGCAGCTGCAGCTGACCCTGATGCTCTCCTACCGCGCAATCGAAGCCTGGGGAGACGTGGTTCGCATCGCGGAGACCCTGCCCCGATCGGCCGCCCAGGTGCCGATGGTCCAAGAGCAGCTGGCGATGGCGCTGAACCGACGCAACGGCGCCGGTGATCGCCGCCGCGCCATCGCGATCCTCGAGGAGGTCCTGGCCGAGTACGGCGACTCCCCCGAGACGCTCGGCATTCTGGGTCGCTGCTTCAAGTCCCGCTGGCAAGAGAAGGCAGCGAGCGGTGACCCGGGCGCCGCCGACGCGCTCGATGCCGCGATCGACGCGTACGAGCGGGGATTCGCCAGCGACCCGCGCGACTACTACCCCGGCATCAACCTGCTGACGCTGCTGGTCAATCGCGGGCGGGCGGAGGACTTGGCCAAGGTCGCCGAGCTGAGGCCGGTGGTCGCCTTCGCGGTGGCCCGCAAGGGCGGCTTGCGAGCGGATGACTACTGGACGCGGGCGACCGTTCTCGAGCTCGCAGTGATCGGCGCCGACGAAGCCACCGCGCGCCGGGCGCTGAGCGCCATGCTCGACACCGATCCCGACAGTTGGATGATGCGCACCACCGCCGACAACCTGGAGTTGTTCTCCCGGGTTTCGGACGGCGGCGGCACGCCCGGTTGGATCGCCGACATAGTCGGCACCCTGCGCGGAAGCTAGGCGACACCGATGGCTGCCGGCTTCGATGCCTTCGTCTCCTACGGGCACGCCGACGACCGCGGGATAGCGCGGGAGCTGCAATCCGGGATCGAGAGATTCGCCAAGCCCTGGTACCGAGCACGAGCGCTTCGCCTCTTCCTCGACTCGACCAACCTCTCCGCCAACCCGGGTCTCTGGTCATCGATCGAAGCGGCTCTTGCGAGCTCCGCCTGGTTCGTGCTCGTCACCTCACCGGCGGCGGCGGGCTCGAAATGGGTGGACCGGGAGATTCGCTGGTGGTTGGAGCACCGCTCCCCGGAGCGGCTGCTGATAGTCGTCGCGGCGGGGTCCTTGAGCTGGGACGAAAAAGCAGGCGACTTCGACCCCCGCAGCTCCACGGCGTTGCCTCCAGCTCTGCTCGGGGCGTTTGACGAGGAGCCCCGTTGGGTCGCGGTTCCCGAGCGGGCGAGGGCCGACGGCGAGCCGACCGAGCTCGAGCTGCGGGAAGCGATCATCGACATCGCCACCTCGATTCAAGGCGTCCCCAAGGAGGAGCTGGTGAGCGCGGCGGCCCGCCAGCAACGGCGCACCCGGCGTTTGGTCCGCGGCGTGATCGTCACCCTTATCGCTCTGCTTGCCCTCGCCGTGGTGGCCGGCCTGATCGCGCTGGGCCAGCGGGATACCGCTCGCAACCAAGCCCGACTGGCGCAGTCGCGGCAAATCGCTTCGGTTTCCCAGACCGCTGCTGCGACCAACCTCGACGTGGCGTTGCTGATGGCAGTGCAGGCCTACCGACTCGACGCCAATCCCGAGACCCGAGCTGCCCTGTTCGCGGCCACCACCGCCAGCCCTCACCTGGTCCGCTTCCTCGACGCGGGCGCGAAAGTGGAGCAGCTGGCGAGCAGTGGCGACGGCCACAGCGTTGTGGCGGGGCTCGCGGACGGGCGGGTGTTGCTCTGGCCGCGAGGCGAGGGGGAGCCGCGGGAGCTGTTCCAGCTCTCGCGCCGCATCTCCAGCCTCGGGATCGACTACAGCGGCTCGGTCGTGGTGGCGGCTGACAAAGCGAAGGGGATGATGTGGCGCCGCGGCCGCCCGACCGTCGAGCTCTCGGTCCCGATCGGCCAGCACGTCGACGCGGTGGCCGTCTCGCCCTCGGGCAGGACGGTTGCGTTCCATGGCAACCCTCCTGTCTACGAAGGAGAAGACTCGATCACCGTTGCACCGGTCTCCGAACCGGAGAGGGGTGTGCTCCATCGAAACGTCTGGCGGGACTGGGGCGTCGGCAACCGGATCGCCATGGCCTCCGATCGGGAGATCCTCTTCTTCGACCCCGGCTATGGCACCTGGGAGCGGCGACGGGTGCCGGACTGGTCGCTGCAAGAGGGATCGGGCGCCGGCTTCGGGACTCATCAGTACGGAGGAGTCACCTCGGTCGACGGCAGCTTCTTCACGGTGACGAACGGAGGCAGCGAGGTCCCGGTATGGCAGACGTCCGGCCCCACGCCCCAGGAGGCAGCGATCGAGGTGGAGGTTCCGCTCGCCGACCAGAACGTGCTCGCCCTCAGCCCGGACGGGAGCAAGCTAGCGGTCGCCGGCAGCGGCGGCAAGATCTACGTCGCACCGGTTCCCGACACGTCGGACTCGGGGGAACCGGAAGAACCCGAAAGCACGCTTGACCGGCCGCTCGAACTCACCGGAGAGAACGCGGGCGTGCTCGCCTTTGCCGGCGACAGCACCCACCTGCTGTCAGCTTCGGGCGCTCAGATCGGGGTCTGGGACCTCGAACAGCTCGATCTCCTGGCCGAAACTTCGAAGGTGCCGTTGAACTTCGCCTGCACTGCCTGTGGAACGGCTCGAGTTGCCGTCTCGCCGGACGGAGAGAAGGTGGCCGTAAGCGATGGCGACGGCCGCGGCGGCTTCGTCGAGTCACTGGCCGGCGGAGGCGATCTGCAGAAGCTTCCGGAAGCCGAGGAACGCGATTACACCTACAGCCAGCCGGCCTGGTCACCAGATGGCGACTTCGTCGCGTTCCCGGTCTGGGCAGTCGAAGGAACGACGCCCGTGCTCCCCGCTGACGCGCCCGAAGGGGTCGATCCCTGGCAGGCGGGAACCGGGGAAGACCGGTACCTGGCTGACACGATCGCTGCCGACGGCGCCATGCTGATCGTGACCGACGACGGAGACGTCTACCGCCGCGATCTGGAGACGGGGGAGGAAATCGACTTCTACCCGGCCCCGGGCGAGATCGATGAAGAAACCCTGCGAAAGGCCGCTGTCAGCGCTTCGCCCGAGCTGCTGGCCATGCTCTCGGAAGGGGAGGTGGCAATCGAATCGCTGCCCGACCGCGAAGTGACCGAGCGCATCCACGGTGACTACATAGAGGTCGCGTTCGCGGCCGATCACCTGCTTCTGCAGCGCCGGGACGGCGGGCTGGAGGTCTGGGACAAGCGCGGCACGGTTCTGCAGCGGACGCTGCGAGGGGATGAGAGCTACGTCTGGCAGCCGATCGCCAACCCCGAAGGGACCCTGGTGGCGCGACGCAGCACCGACGGCACGATCGCGCTCGACGACCTCGAGACCGGAGCGCGGCTGGCGACCTTCGTGACCCGCGGCACCTCCGTCTTCTATCGGACCGGAATCGCCTTCTCTCCCGACGGATCTCGTCTGATCGGCGTCTCCGAGGTGCCGGACGCCTTCAAGCAGGGAGAGCTGACGGTCCGCTCGATCTCTGATCAGGCGTTGATTGCGACGGCTTGCGAAGCGGCGGGCCGTGACTTGAATCGCGCGGAGTGGGAAACGTTCGTGGGCGGGGTCGACCCGCCCGCCGACCTCTCCTGCGGTGGCTGACCGCTCGGCTACGGCTCGACGCCGTGGACCTGCTCACGGCACCTCGACGTCGCGGACCGGGATCGCCTTGGTCCGGGCGGCGACGAACTCGGGGAGGAAGGCGAGGGCTGCGGCCTCGTCGGGGGCCTCGACCCACCACCAGATCCGGTGGCCGCCGGTGAGGCAGGTGGAGGGGGCGGGGCGGCCGCGCAGGGGGCTGTCGAAGGAGCGCCAGGCGGCAAAGGACGTCTCGCACTCGCGGGGGTCGTGTCGGTGCTGCAGCAGGTAGGTGGTCATCTTCGTTGGCTCCGCATCGCCGCGGCCGGCACCCGAGGGCGCCGGCCGCGGATTCGCTGTAGTCGGGTTCAGGTCCGGACCGGCTCCGGCTCGCCGAGGACCTCGGCGCCGCTCCTGCGGCGCAGCTGCGGCATCCGCTCGAGGAACCCGGGCAGGTACCAGTTGCGGTCGCCGAGCAGCTTCATCGTCGCCGGCAGCAGGACCCCGCGGATGATCGTCGCGTCGATCAGGACCGCGGACGCCATCCCCACCCCCATCTCCTTGAAGTCGATGAAGGAGAGGGTCGCGAACACCGAGAACACGCCGATCATCACGGCTGCGGCGCTCGTTACGGTGCCCGCCGTCTGCGAGATGCCCTCGCGGACCGCGTCGTCGGTGCTCATCCCGCGGTCGTAGAGCTCCCGGACCCGGGTGAGGATGAACACGTGGTAGTCCATCGAGAGCCCGAAGAGGATCACGAAGAGGAAGACCGGCAACCAGTTCGTGACCCCGCCATTCGACTCGAAGCCGAGCAGCGACTCCGCCCAGCCCCACTGGAACGCCGCCACCAGCACTCCGTAGGCGGCGCCCACCGAGAGCAGGTTGAGGATGATCGCCTGGATCGGGATGACGATCGAGCGGAACGTGAACAGCATCAGCAGGAACGCCAGCCCGAGGACGAAGGCGAAGACGAGCGGCAGCCGTTCGGAGAGGACCTGGCCGAAGTCCTCGGTCGCCGCCGCACCGCCGGTGACGTTGGCCTCGACCCCGCTGGTGCCGGCGAGCGCCGCGGGGACGACGTCGTCGCGAAGCTCGTCGAGCGCCGCGATCGAGGCGTCGTCGGTGCCGTTGCCTTCGCTGGGTACGGCGATCGAGGCGACGCTGCCGTCATCGCTGTAGGTGACCTCCGGCCTGCCGATGTAGGTCGGCGAGCCTTCGGCCGAGGCGACGATCTCCTCGACCGCGAGAGCGCCGTCGCCGTTGCGGACGTCGCCCGCCTCGACCACCACTTCGTTGACGTTCGCCTTGTCCGGGAACGCCTCCGTGTAGCGGTCGTAGGTCTGCATAACCGGCAGGTCGGAGGGCAGGTCGTCGCTGCCGGTCTGGGTCGTCTGCATGCTGAGGGCGGGGATCGCCATCACCAGCAGGAGGCCGGCGGCGGCGATCGCCGAGATCAGCGGCCGTCGGGTCACCGCGGTGACGACGCGGCGCCACATCCCTCCGCCCGTGCCCCGCTCGCGGCGCCTGCCGGCGAACGGCAGCCGCCCCTTCTCGACGCGGTCGCCGAGCCAGGCGAGGACCGCCGGCAGGACCAGGAGCGAGACGAACAGCTCGATCGCGACCACCGCGACCGTGACCAGGGCGAAGGACTCGAAGGTCGCCTCGCCGGTGATGAACATCCCGGACATCGCGATCATCACCGTGATCCCGGAGATCATCACCGCTCGTCCCGAGGTGGCCGCGGCCGCCATCAGCGCCTCGTGCGGGCTCTTGCCCGTGGCGCGCTCCTCACGCTCACGCCGCATGTAGAACAGCGAGTAGTCGACCCCGACGGCGAGGCCGATCAGCAGGATCAGCGCGTCGACGTTGCCGTCGAGCGGCAGCAGCTGGCTGGGGAGGACGACCGCCGCCATCGTCGCCAGCACACCGGTGAGGGCGAGGATCAGCGGCACTCCCGCCGCGACCAGAGACCCGAGTGCGATGAGGAGGATCAGCAGGGTCAGCGGCAGCGAGATCATGCCCGCCTTGCCGAGGTCGGAGGTGAAGGCCGCCTGCAGGCTCTTTTCGGTCGAAGCCATTCCGAACTGCTCGACCGTGAAGCCCGGATCACCCTTGTTCAGGGCGGCGACCGTCGCTTCGCTCGCTTCGACGTTTTCCGCCGAGTCCTTTTCGGCCCCGGTGATCTCGAAGTCGATCAGCACCGAGTGCCCGTCCTCGGAAACCGCTCCGCCGCCTTCGCTCGGGGTTCGGACGTTGACGACGTGGGCGGTCTGCCGCAGCTCCGCGGCGGCCCGGTCGACCGTCGCCTGGAAGGCGGGATCGTCGGCGGCGACCGAGTCGCTCTGGACCAGGAGCACCTCTTCGGTCGGGCGCAGCCCGGCGTCGGTGAGGGCCCGCTCGGCCTGCCGGGACTCACCGGAGAAGGCGTCGACGGCCGAGACTTCCTTCCGTTCCACCAGTTCGCCGCCGATGAAGACGCCGAACAGGACGACGACCGTGGCCAGCCATCCCCAGATGGCCAGCTTGCGGTGATTCGAGCTCCACTGCGCGGCGCGGGCCGCGATGTTCTTACGTTGCATGGTGTCCGCTCCTCTGCGGTTGGGTGATTGCATGACCGCAGCCTCGCCTTGCGCCGCCCCCCTGACATCAGGGACAGACCCTGATTCGACCCTGAGAACCGGATTTCAGGGTTAGGGTGGGACTGAAAGGAAGTGCGAAATGGCGTCGGCGCTCGTCGGCAGGGATGGAGAACTGGAGTTCCTCACCGCTCGGCTCACGGAGGCCGAGGGGGGCGCCGCGCGGTTCGCCGCCGTCGAAGGCGACCCGGGGATGGGGAAGACCCGGCTCCTGCGGGAGCTCGCCGAGCGGGCCTCGGGCCGCGGCTGCGTCGTCCTCCACGGTCGCGCCGCCGAGTTCGAGCGCGAGCTGCCCTTCGGCCTCTTCGTCGACGCGCTCGACAGCTTCCTCGAGGCCGCCCCGGGGTCGGCCTTCGGAGCGCTGGACCAGGAGCAGGTCGACGAGCTCGCCTCCGCCTTCCCGGCGATGCGCCCCCTCGCCTCCGGCGACTCCCCGGCCCCCGCTCCCGAAGACCGGATCCGGGTCTACGGCGCGGTCCGCGAGCTGCTCGCCTGCCTGGCCCCGGGCAAGACGGTCCTGATCACGCTCGACGACCTGCACTGGAGCGACCGCGCCTCGCTCGAGCTGATCGGCCACCTGCTGCGCCGGCCTCCGCGGGCGAAGGTGATGGTCGCCTTCAGCTACCGGACCCGGCGTCTGGACTCCTCGGTGATGAGCGAGATCGGCGCCGCCGCCGACGCGGGCAACCTGGGCTTGCAGCGCCTCGGGCCACTGAGCGCTGAGGACGCCGGCGCTCTCCTCGCCGACAACCCGCGGGCGGAGGAGATCCTCGCGCAGAGCGGCGGCAACCCCTTCTACATCCTCGAGCTCTCGCGGGCGGAGGCGATCGCCGCGCCAACGGTGGCCGGCGAGCGCTTCGAGGGCGTGCCGGAGGCGATCGGGCTGGCGATCGACCGTGAGCTCGGCGCCCTCTCCGACCAGGGGCGCGCCCTCGCCAACGCCTCGGCGGTGATCGGCGACCCCTTCAGCCTCGACCTCTCGATCAGCGCCGCGGGGCTGGAGCCGGACGCGGGTCTGAACGCGCTCGACGAGCTCGCCGCGACCGACCTGATCCGCGCCACCGACGTCCCCCGCCGCTTCCAGTTCCGTCACCCGCTGGTTCGCTCGGCGGTCTACGAGGCGGTGCCGGAAGGGACCCGGCTGGCGATCCACTCCCTCTGCGCCGAGCTCCTCCGCGACGGCCGCGAGGGACTCTCGGTGCGGGCCCACCACGTCGAGCAGTCGGCGCAGTTCGGCGACCTGGTGGCCGTGGAGCTGCTGCGGGACGCGGCCCTGGCCTCGGCAGCGCGGGCGCCCGCGAGCGCCGTCCGCTGGCTGCAGGCGGCGCTGCGCCTGCTGCCCGAGGACGCCCCGACGGAGCTGCGCCAGGAACTGCTGCTCCCCCTCCCGGGTCTGCTGACCTCACTGAGCGATTTCATCGGCGCCTACGAGGCGGCGCTGGCGGCGCTCGACAGCGTTACTCCCGGGCAGCGCGAGCTCGAGGTCGGGATGACGATCGCCTGCGCCACCTTCGAGCACGCCCTCGGGGACCGGGAGCGCGCCGGCGCCCGCCTCGACGGCGCGCTCGAGGAGGCGCTCGCCGAGGGCAGCCCCGACGCGGTCGCGCTGCTGATCGCAAAGCTGATGGACCGCTTCTACGACCGCCGCTTCGAGGAGATGCCCGAGTGGGGAGAGCGGGCGGTCGCCGCGGCGGAGGGGATCGACAACCGCCCGCTGCGGGCCGCCGCTGCGGGCGCCCACCTGATGGGCTGCGCGCTCGGCGGCCGGGTCGAGGAGGCGCAGCGCAACCGTCCCGGCGTGATCGAGCTGATCGACGACCTCTCCGACGAGGAGCTCGCCGAGCGCCTCGACGCGATCGGCTGCCTGGCCGCTGCCGAGATGTACCTGGACGAGTTCGAGGACGTGGTCACCCACGGCTTGCGCGGCATCAAGGTGGGCAGGGCCAGCGGGCGCGCCGCATTCGCCCCGACCCTCGTCCCCTGCGTCGGAACCTGCGGCTGGATGCTCGGCGACATCGACCTCTCGATCGAGATCCTCTCGACCGCGACCGAGGCGGCGCGGGTCAGCCGCAACCAGCTGCAGCTGGCCTGGAGCCTGCTCAACTTCGCCTTCGCCCAGGCGGTGCAGGGGGACGTCGCGGGTGCGACCGCGAGCGGCGAAGAGGCGACGGCGATCGCGGCCGAGCTGGGCGACAGCGCGATCAGCAGCTGGGCCGGCCTCTGCCTCGGGATCGCCCTGCGGGAGGACGGCCAGTACCGGCGTGCGACCGAGACCTTCACCTCGATGATGGGGGGCAGCGGGGCCGAGCAGATCCCCGGTGGCTGGCGCGCCCATGCGGCGCTGGAACTGACCCGGGCCGCCGTCGCTGCCGATCAGCTCGAGCTCGCCGAGGAAAGCCGGCACCACGCGAACGAGGCGGCCGAGGAAACGGGCCTGCCGATGGCCCGCGCCTGGGCCGACAGAGCCCGGGCCGAGGTGCTGCTCGCCCGCGACGACCCGGTGGCGGCGGCGGAGCTGGCGCTCGGCGCGGCGGCTGCCGCCGGCGAGCTGAAGGCGCGAATCGACCGGGCGGCGTCGCGTGAGCTGGCCGGTCGCGCGCTCTGCGCCGCGGGCGAGCGCGAGGGAGCCGTCGAGCAGCTCACCCTCGCGGCGGAGGAGTTCGACCGGTGCAAGGCCTTCCGCCACCGCGACCGGGTCGAGCAGGAGCTCGGCCGCCTCGGCCACCGCCCGTCCCGGCGCAGCCGCGCCGGCGCCGGAGAGGGCGGCGGACTCGGCTCGCTGACCGGCCGCGAGCGCGAAGTCGGCCGGCTTGTCGTCGACCGGCGCACCAACGCGGAGATCGCCGAGCGTCTGTTCCTCAGCGAGAAGACCGTGGAGAGCCACCTGCGGAACATCTTCCGCAAGCTCGACGTGAGCTCGCGGGTGGAGGTGGCGCGGCTCTTCGAGGAGAGCGAGGAGCCGGCCCGTTAGGGCAGCACGAACCGCATCACGACCTGCGTCCCCTGGCCCTCCTGGACAATCCGCAGGTCGTCGCAGAGGCGGGCGATGATCGCGAGGCCGAGGCCGAGGCCGCCGGAGGGCCCGGGACGGAAGCCGGTGCCGCGATCGGCGATCCGCAGGGTCAGCCAGCCGTCCTCGACCGCGGCCGAGAGGTCGACGATGGCGGTTTCGTCCGGCCCGTAGGCGTATTTGACGGCGTTGGTGGTGGCCTCGGAGACGGCGAGGACGACGTTGCTGACGAGGTCGGCGTCGGCCCCGTGTTCGGCGGCGAAGGCGGCCGCCCGGTGGCGGAAGGCGGTGACCGTCTGCGGCTCGGCGAGGCGGCTGAGTTCGAATCCGCCGAGGGTCGCTTTCGCCTCTCCGTGGGGTGACTGGTCGCCGACCATCAGGGCGATCTCTCGTCGCTGGCGCGGGCCATTTCCCTCGCCTCCGGCGCCCGCTTGACGACGATCAGGTAGTTCGGCCGGTGCTCGACCACCCGGTCGACCTTCTCGATCTCGTGGCCGGGGACGACGAAGAAGCGGTCGAAGTCGGTCCGCACTTCCTCGTACTCGGCGACCGAGAGCTCGACGGTGTCGCTGCAGCCGAGGTTGCCGCACTCGCAGACGAAGACCGCGCTGCGATCACCCTGTCCCTGCGGCTCGATCGCCTCGTTGACACGGCGTCCATTTATCTCCGCCGCCGCGGCTCGGCGCTGGAAGCGCTCTTCTGAGACCTGATCCGTCACCGTCGTCTAGTTCCCGTCGAACTTGGGCAGGAAACCTGACAGCCAGGTTAGAGGGGGGCTCCGGAGCCGGCGAATAGCATCAGCGCATGGCCAAGACCCCGCGCATCGCCTCGGTGGCAGCACTGGGAGCTGTGCTGCTCGCCTTTGCCGCCGGCAGCGTCGCCGCCGATCCGCCGGCGACGTTCTACTGGCTCGGCCCCTACTTCGCCGGCCTACGGGTGACCTACTCGGAAGGGACGGCGACCGAGAAGACGATCAGCTACGGCGACTGCGAACTGCCGGAAGGCGAGGGGGGCTGCTCGGTGCCGGCCCAGGTCCAGAGCACCAGCAGCTGCAACCGCAACCCGATCGGCCTCGACCGTCTCCCCTTCAGGGTCTTCCTGCTGCGCGGCGGCGGCCTCGCGGCGCAGTACGAATCGACCGCGGTGGACGTCGGGGTCGGCAACCGTACCGTCACCGTCTACGCCGACTACGAGCTGATGGGAGCGGCCCTGCGGGAGGTCCGCCCCGAAGGCGGCCCGGAAGAACCGGGGACGCTGGCGCCGCCCGTCTACCCGATGCCGGTCCTGCGCGAGCTGAAGCGCGTCACCGTGCCGGCGGAGCGCCTCGACAGCGCCCGGGCGATCGCCAAAGCCACCGACCTGACGCCGGACGAAGTGAGGTTGCGGCTGCGGATCGCCGAGCTGCTCGGGCCCGCCGCCCTCGCGCACGTGCCGGCGCCGAAGATGTCGATCGCCACCGTCGAGCGGCTGCGGCAGCTGTCCTTCAACGCCCAGTACGAATTCGCCCGCGCCGCCCGCGAGCGCGGCCTGACGAAGGCGGAGCTGCGGACGAAGATCGACCGGGTGCGCGGGCTCGCCGGCGACTGCTGAGGCTCCGCGCCGAGGGCTCGGCGGCTCAGTCGAAGTGGTATTCCGGATAGAGGCTGGCGCGGAAGCCGGGGCCGTCGGTGCGCAGCGGCGCGGCGCCGAGCAGCGGCACCCGGATCGTGCTGCGCCAGAAGTCGCGGCCCGGGCGGCGGCGGTAGGTGGCGTGGCCGCTGAAGGGAGGCGGCGGGTCAAGGCGGGCGGTGCCGGCATCGTGGTTGACCAAGAAGGCGCCGGGGCGGGCATGGACGACGGTGGAGCGGAGGATCTTTATCCCTTCGCGTTTTTCGGCTTTGGCGCCGTAGAAGATGCTTCTCCCGCGCTTCCTGCCGTGGTGGACGCCGGCGCCGAAGAAGCAGAGGCAGCCGCGGCTTTCGACGTGCAGCGACCCCGTCCCGTTGTCGTCCTTCGGGCGCGTCCGCCGCAGCGGTCCGCGGAAGGGGGCGTAGGGGTTGTCGGGGCACTCCCACTGCGAGATCACACTCATCGACCCCTCCGCCTGCGGGCCTTCGAGCCGGACAAAGTCGCGCTCGCCGGTGAACTCGATCGTCCCCGTGAAGATGCCTTCGCGCAGCGTCCGCGGCTGCCCCGTGCAGCCTTCCGAAGGCTCGGTCGAGTCGAGGGTGGTGGTGGGCGTGAAGCCGACGTCGATCGTGCCAAGGCGCCCGAACCGGACCTTCAAACCCGCTTCGGTGACCTCGCCCGGCACCTCGTAGATCGCGGCGCTGCCTTCGCGGATAAACGTCAGCGTGACGATTCCCTTTTCGGAGGTTTCGAGGTGGGCGCTGAGGCCGTCGCTCGCCCGCAGGTCGAGTTCGACGCGGACGATCGTCCCGGTTTCGGGACTGAGGACCGAGGCGCTCGCCGCCGGGGCCCCGGCCAGCGCGGCGAGCAGCGCGATTGCCGCAACGAAAGCTGAGAGACGGAGCACGCCCGGAGCATAAGCGCTGCTCCGGGACGCGCCGCCGCGATCCCTCAGTTGCCCTCGATCTGCTCGCCGAGGCGCTCGTGCGCCTCGCGCAACTCCGGCGTCATCGCATCGTCGAAGTCGTCGAGCGAGGCGATCTGACGCAGCTCGATTTCGGTGCCGCCGTCGAAGGGGGCTTTTTCGAGCCAGGCGATCGCGTCCTCGCGCGAGTCGCACTCCCAGAGCCAATAGCCGGCGACGATCTCCTTGGCCTCGGCGAATGGCCCGTCGGTGACGGTGCGCCGATCGCCCTCGAAGCGGATCCGGGCGCCCGCGGAGGTCGGCAGCAGGCCGTCGCCGCCGACCATCACGCCGGCCTTGGCGAGCTCTTCGTTGTAGCGGGTCATCGCTTCCAGAAGCTCGGTGCTGGGCTTCTCGCCCGCCTCGGACTCGGGGCTGCCGGGGACCAAAACCATAAAACGCATCACTGCCTCCTCCTCTGAGTGGTGTCTTTACCTACCCGACGAACGGGCGCGGCGGAAATCGACACGGGCGCCAAGGTCAATCTGGTTAGAGGATCGCCAGCTGGCGGCTCTGCTCGAGGTCGAGCAGGGCTCGCTTGCGATGGAGGCCGCCGGCGTAGCCGGTGAGGGAGCCGTCGGAGCCGATCACCCGGTGGCAGGGCACGACGATCGCGACGGGGTTACGGCCGTTGGCGGCGCCGACTACCCGGGCACGCTGCCACGCCTCGACGTCGCGAGCGAAGAGGGAGGCCTCGATCCGCGCCGCCTGCTCGCCGTAGGTCGCGGTCTCGCCGTACGGGATCTCCAGGAGCGCCCGCCAGACAGCTCGCTCGAGCGGGGTGCCGTGGAGGTCGAGCGGAAGGGCGAACTGCCGCAGCTCGGCCGCGAAGTAGGCGTCCAACTGCTGGGTGATCTCGGGCATCGGCTCCTTCCTCGCCCCGGCGGGAAGGCGCGTGCGGCCCTCGAAGCTGAGCGCGGTCAGACCCGCTTCGCTTGCCACCAGGGTCAGCGGGCCGATCGGGCTGTCGTGGGTGGTCCAGCGGATGGCGCTCATGTCTATAGAACGCTGCGGGTGGAAGAAACGTGAGATCGGGGCGCGTTTGCGTCCTCATGGTTTGCAAAGCCGCCCCGCAAGGTCCGTTGCAGCACGGCATTGGCGTCCGGCGGTCTCGCAACCATCGGGGCATGTGGCAAGTAACCATCGTCTGCTCCAGCTGCGCCGAGGAGTCGGACGTCGTCGTCGAGAACCTCGGCGACGTCGACCGCGAGGTCTGCGAGTGCGGCTACAGCTATGTCGTTGTCTCGGTCGCCGAGTTCGAGCCGGTGGAGATCGCCGGCGCCGAAGTGATCGAGCTGCGGCGCCGCGACGCCGGGCGCATGGCCGCCTAGTCGCGCCCTACTGCTTGGCGCTGTCATTGCCGGGCCCGCCGAGGAGCGCGTCGGCGCCGGGACCGCCGACCATTCTGTCCGGTCCGCCCGCGCCTTCGAGCGTGTCCCTGCCCGGGCCGCCGAGGAGAACGTCGGCGTCCGGTCCGCCGCCGAGCTTGTCGCGGCCGCCCTCGCCGCAGATCACGTCCTTGCCGGCGAGGCCGAGAACCTTGTCGTTGCCGGCGCCGGCGGCGATCACGTCTTTTCTCTTCGTCCCGCGGAGGGTGTCCTTGCCGGCCGTGCCGACGATCGTCGCCTTGAGACCGTTGCACTTGACGTTCGTGCTCTGATTGCCACCTGGACCGGTGCCGGCGGTCGGCTTCGAGCCGCCAGAGCCGGATCCACCGCCACCTGGGTCCGGACCCGGTTCTTCGCCTTCGGGTTCTTCTCCGCCACCGCTGCCGCCGCTCCGTTCGCCCGGCGCCTCGCGCTCGAAGTGGAGCAGCGCCGGCGTCCCGCTGCCGTTGGCGACGTAGACGTCGTGGCCATCGGGGCTGATCGCGACTCCGAAGGGGCCGTCGAGCATGCTGGTTCCGAAGGCGCCGCAGCCCTGGGAGCTGTTGGCCGCGAGGCAGCGGACGAAGTTCATCGCCCCGCCCGGCGAGGAGAGGCCGAAGGTACTCAGCGCGGAGTCCTGGAAGGCAACCGTGTAGAGGTTGGCGTTGTCCGGGCTGACGACCGCGTCGGTCACCGAGGCGAGGCCCGAACCCGTGGCGTCATTCAGCTCGGTGCAGCCGGGGGCATCGAAGTTGATGTCGTTCGCGAGGCAGTCCTGGCGGACCAGCGCCCCCGTCATCGGGTTGAGGGCGAAGTGGTAGACGGCGCCGAGGCCGGTCTCGTCAGTGACGTAGGCGCCTTCGCCGTTCGGGCTGAGGGTGATGTGGTTGAGGAAGTCGAAGTTCGCTTCGGGGTCTTCGCCGCAGGCGTCGCTGAAGGCAGTCGCGTCGTCGCCGTCGTCGAGGCAGCCGACGAGGGTGAGCGTGCCGTTGCCTTCGCGTTTGAACCAGGTGACCGCGTCGCGGCCGACCGAGGTCACGTAGAGATTCGCGCCGTTCGGGCTGATCGCCAGGCCCCGCGCCCCTTCGAGCGGCTCCGCCTGCGTCCCGCAGCCGGTGATCGTCACCTCGCGGTAGCAGCTCTGCCCGGCCAAGGTGGCTGAGAAGTGGTTCAACGTCGCGCCGCCGCTGACCGCGTAGACCGAGTTCCCGTCGGGTGAAACAACCACCCGCGAGGGATCATCCAAGCTGGCAACTTTGTTGGCGCAGCCCCATTCGGGCAGGTCGTCATCCTCGACGCAGCTCTCAAAGCTGAGCGCGCCACCCGCGCCCATTTTCAGACGCACGATCGCATCCGAGGTTTCCGCCGCGACATATAGAGCAGTGCCATCAGGAGAGATGGCCAACGAGCGCGGCTGCAGCAGCACGTTTTTTTCCGGATGCGCGCAGGGAGCACCGCCGCCCGCGCTCTCGATGCACCCCGCGTAGGAGACCGAGCCGTCGACGCCGCTGCGGCTGAAGGCAAGAACCGTGTCGTTGCCATCAGCGACGAAGACGTAGTTCCCGTCCGGGCTGACCACCACGTCACGGGCGTTTTCCAGAATCGACGAGCTCGGCACCGCCGTGCAGGGACTGGTCGCGAACCGCGCGATGCAGTCTTTGAACGTGAGATCCCCAGTCGCCGCCGACCCGGCGGCCGGAAAGAGGAGCAGGAGCGGCAAAAGAACCAACCTGGAGACGAGACGACGCACGCCGCGATCCTAAACCGGAACTAGGCGACTGTCACCCCGAAGCGGATTTTGTGCGTTTCGCTTTCATAGCCCTTGATTGTTGTCTTGCCGCTGTAGGTGCCGTTGGTGCCCGTGCCGCAGGCTCCGCCTGAGCCGGTGTAATGGATG
>Ga0070688_100000064_pt1 | contig 52662 bp, 58 predicted proteins | sample KBSS13HmetaG_FD_64679 | JGI IMG/M metagenome (GOLD analysis project Ga0070688, IMG submission 64679) | Switchgrass rhizosphere microbial communities from Kellogg Biological Station, Michigan, USA - KBS S1-3H metaG | ecosystem: Host-associated > Plants > Roots > Rhizosphere ...
GCCGAGCCGGTGAAGGTGATCGCCCGGGTCAGCGGGTGCTCGACGATCTTGTTGCCGACCTTGGAGCCGGGGCCGGGGACGACCGAGAGCCAGTTCTCCGGCAGCCCTGCCTCGACCAGGATCTCGGCCAGCTTCAGGGCCGAGATCGGCGTCTGCCCGGCGGGCTTGAGGACGATCGCGTTGCCGGCGGCGATCGCCGGCCCGAGCTTGTGGGCGACGAGGTTGAGGGGGAAGTTGAAGGGGCTGATCGCACCGACGACCCCGTAGGGGACGCGCAGCATCACCCCGAGCTTGCCGGCCCCGGCGGGAGCCGCGTCCATCGGCACCGTGCCGCCGGTCAGCTTGCGTGCCTCGACCGAGGAGAACTCGAGCGTGGAGACGCAGCGTTCGGCCTCGACCGTCGCCGTCTTGATCGGCTTGCCCGCCTCGGCGGCGATCGTCGCCGCCAGCTCGTCGCGGCGCTCGGCGACCAGCTCCGCCGCCCGGTCGAGCACCGCCGCCCGCTCGTGCTGCGGGAACTCGGTCCCCTCGAAGGCCGCGTGCGCCGCCTCGATCGCCCGCTCGGCGAGCGCTTCGTCGCCCTGCGCGACCCGGCCGACGACGCTGCCGTCGTACGGGCTCTTCACCTCGGCCCACTCGCCGGTCTCGATCCACTCGCCGGCGGCCAAGAGCTTGTGGTCTGCTGCCTGCACGGTCTGCGTCGCCATCGCGTCCTCCTCGAAATTTCCTTGCACCTCCAGGGTACGCCCCCGCTCTTGCAGGCCGCTACTCCGCTTTGTTGAAACTGTTCGCGAAGAGATGTCCAAGAGGCTCACACTGCTGATCGGGTTGCTGCTGACCCTCGTCTACCCGCTCTCGGCCCAGGCCGGCGTCAGCTGGATCGTCCACGGGCGCGGCTTCGGCCACGGCGTCGGGATGAGCGCCTACGGCGCCTACGGCTACGCCAAGCACGGCAAGGGGTACCGCTCCATCCTCGGCCACTACTACCGCGGGACGACGATCGGGACGCTGGCCAAGCCGCGGGTGGTGCGGGTGCTGCTCAGCATCTCCCCCGGCGACGTCGAATTCAGCGGCGCCACCAGCGCCTGCGGCCAGCAGCTCGACCCGGCCCGCAGCTATGAGGCCCACCGCGTCTCCCGTAGCGTCAAGCTGCGCAGCTCCGGCGGCAAGCCGCTCGCCAACTGCGGCCGCACGCTGCGCGCCGCCGGCAAAGGCAGGATCACGATCGCCGGCCTCGGCACCTACCGCGGGGCGCTGGAGACGGTGCCGACCGAAAGCGCCGCCGGCTCGCTCAACGTCGTCAACGCGCTGGCGCTCGAGCAGTACGCGAAAGGGGTGATGCCGAACGAGGTGCCGCCCTCCTGGCCGACCGAAGAGCTGCGGGCGCACGCGATCGCCGTGCGCTCGATCGCCCTCACCGGCGACGTCGACGGCAACGGCTTCGACCTCTACGCCGATACCCGCAGCCAGGTCTACCGCGGCCTCGAAAGCGAGTACGCGCGCACCAACGCCGCCGTCGCCGATACCCGCGGGCAGGTGGTGATGTACGGCAGCGAAGTCGCCCAGACCCTCTACTCGGCCTGCTCGGGCGGCCACACCGAGAGCGTCCAGTACGTCTTCGGCACCGCCGTCCCCTACCTCGTCGGCGTCCCCGACCCCTACGACTACTACTGCCCCCTGCACAAGTGGACGCTCGAATTCAGCGGCCCCGAAATCAGCTCCCGCCTCGGCGCCTACCTGAAGGGCAAGCTGAAACAGGTCGTGATCACCAAGACCGGCGTCTCCCCTCGCATCGTCACCGCGAAGCTGATCGGCACCGCCGGCACCTCCACCGTGACCGGCTCCGAGCTCTCGCTCGCCCTCGGCGGCCACGACACCTGGATGACCTTCGAGAAGGTCGTGTCATAGAGTCACCTCGTCGTTGAGCACCAGGACGGGAGAGTGCCGTGGGGCGGGGTTTTTTCGTTGCGTCGGCTGTCGGGTTAGCGCTGTGTGTGGTGTTTCCACCCCTTCTCCCGTACGTGCTTGCGGGGATCGTGGTCGGGCTCCTGCCGTGGCTGGCCCGCCTTGCCAGGGGTCGAGCGAGTACCTGGCCTCCAAGGGACATCTCCACCCTCGAGTTCCGAACCGGCCCATGGATCGCGGTGGCAGCTGTTCTCGTCGTCGTCGTTTCGATCGGCTTGAGCATCTCCTCACTCCCCTCGATCCAGTTCGGTGGCGGCGCCCCTGAACCAGGTGGTGGCGGCGAACGGCTCCTCTCAGTCCCCCTTACCTACATGGGGAAAGGAACGTATAGAGACAACCCCGAACGGCTGGTGATCGTGGACAAAGTGACGGTCTCGCTGTCTGACCTCGAGAGTGCGGTAAGAAACTATCGCCGGCTGCAACCAAGGGCAGGCATCGGCAAACCGCTAACCCTCCGGAGGGTGGAGGAGATGCTGATCACACGACTTTCCGAAGCCGACTGGAAGCCTCTCCCGCCCACCACCACCAGTGACTCCTTCATCAAGGAACGAGATGTGCCCCTGCATTCGCGCGTAGTCCCGGTCGACACCGGCAACGAGATACCGCTTCCGCACTTTCCCCTCGGAGGGTCCGAGGGCGTGGGCCTCAGCCTCCATGTCACGAAGCACTCGCGGATGACCCTTACTGCTCCCACCCACACCTTCGATTCGACCAGACCTGGGAGCGATCGCGAAGAGCGGCTCACCGGAGATCGCGAAGACAGACGGATCCCGATCGAACGGTTGGAAGCTGTCGAAGTGGACGTGCGCAGTCCCTGGTTCCGCTCCGGGGTGACTAGCACCGCGGCCGGCTGGGTCGTATCGGGTGCGAAGAGCTTGATCGGGATTCTGGTCGGGCTCGTCATCGCAGTTCTCAGCGAACCCATCAATGACTGGCTGAAACGGCGACTGAAGATCGGCCAGAAGAAGCAGAAAAAGGGCTCAGGGCAGCGCTAGCTCGGCGTGGATAGAGCGGTGGTCGGAGCCGGGGAGGTCCTCGACGCCGTAGTCGACGATGCCGAGGCGCTCGTCGGCAAGGACGTGGTCGATGGTGATGAAGGGCGGCAGGGTGTGGTCCCGGTTCGGCCAGGTCGGCTCCAGAGCCATGCCGGCGACGTCGGCAGCGTCGCGGTAGCCGCGGTCGATGACTTCGCGCAGGCGCGAGTGGTCGAGGGTGGCGTTGAAGTCGCCGATCAGGACCCAGGGGACGCCTTCGCCGGTCGCCGGCAGGTCACCGAGGGAGTCTTCCCAGACGTCGATCCCGGTGCGGCCGGGGGTCAGCGGGTGGATGTCGATCAGGCGGAGGCGGTGGCCGTCCGGCAACTGCACCTCGACCCGCGGCTGGCGGAAGAAGCTCGGCGACCCGGTCCCGATCGGCTGCAGCGGCAGCCGCGAGTAGACGCCGCCGCCCGCCGCTCCCTTCTTCGTCTCCTCGACCGCCTCCGGCAGGCGCTGGTCGATCCCGGCCTCGTGCAGGGCGCGGGCGAATCGCGGCGTCAACTCCTGGACGCTCAGCAGGTCGACGTCGTAGCGGTCGACGAGTTCGACCAGCGCCCGCGGGTCGCCTTTGCCGCGATAGACGTTGGCCGAGAGGACGCTGAAAGTCTCGCGGTCGCCGGGCTCGACGGTGCCGTCGCCGATCGCCCGCGGCAGCACCGCGAGCGCGAGGCAAAGCGTCGCGAGGGCGGCGACCGAGGCCGCCGCCCAGTTGCGCAGCGCGACGGCGACCCCGGTGACAAGGAGGGCCGCCACCGCCACGTACGGAGTCAGAGCCATCAGCGGCACCAGCGGCACGCCGCGGTCGAGACCGAAGACGCGCACGATCGTCCACGCGACGACGGGCGCGACGAGGAACCAAACCCACCAATACCGCCGCGCTCCCGTCGTATGTCGAGTTTGTTCGGCTATGCCGTGCAAACTCGACACTCAGCCGTCCCGGTACGGCTGGATGGGGATGCCGTGACTCGTCTCTCTCATTCCCAGCTCGTAGGCGCCGCCGCCCGGGAGGGTGAGCTCGCGCGGCGGCAGGCCGGGGCGTTCGACCGTCAGCTCGAGGTCGGCGACCGAGCAGTTGACGGTGTTGTGCTCGGGGCCCGCCGGGTCGGCGTAGACCCAGCCGACGAAGTCCTTCTCCGGCGCCGAGACGCGGCCGTGGACGACGACGTCCTTGCCCGGCAGGCTGAAGCTGCAGACCGAGGGGTGCTCCTCGATCCGGGCCGAGCGGATCGCGCCGAGGCCGCCGAGCCGGTGCTGCTCGCCGTCGAGGACGAGCATCCCCGAGGGGATCCAGGGACTGACCCGGGAGCCGAGGCGGACGCGGGCGGCGCCGGCGTCGAAGTAGGTGCCGGGCGCCTCGGCGAAGCCGGTGCCCTCGAGCCAGACCCAGCGCTCGGCGTGCTCGGTCCCCCAGTTGTGGCCGATCATCCCCGGCCAGCCACTCAGCTCGATCGGTTCGTCGTCGACCACCAGGCGGCCCTGGAAGCGGGCGTCGGGGAACGGCGCCAGGAACTTGGTCTTCGGCAACGGCGCCTTGTAGAGCCAGTCGACCGGCAGGTACTTGCAGGGCTCGGCGTCGCCCTCGAAGGTGAAGGACCAGGCGGCGCTGAGCGCCTCGGTGTCGACCGATCCCTCGGCCCGGCCGGGGCCGATCTCGGCGTCGGCGACGCGGATCCAGTCGCCGGCCGGCGACTCCAGCTGCGAAGCGGGCACCGTCACCTTGGTCGCCCGGGGCCCCGCCGCCTCGCGGTCGAAGAGGCAGAACCAGATCGAGGCGTTGGGCTCGGCACCCGGTCGCTTGTGGACGGTGTGGCGGATCCAGACGCCGAGGCCGCCCTCGGGACGGCAGGCCTTGATGTAGAAGCTCTCGTAGTGGCCGGCCTTGGCGGCGACCTCCGGAAACCGCGCCCGTTCCTCCATCGCCACAGCCTATGGCGATGTCAGCCCTAGCGCAGCGGTGGGGGCGGCGGCGACTCGAAGCCGAGCATCCCCACGGTCGCCGGCACCACCCGCTCGCCGGAGGCGGCGAGCCTGTCCCTGGCGTCGTGGCGGATCTGGGTCAGTTCGCCGAAGGCGCTGGCGAGGGTGGCGATCACTTCTTCCCAGCCGCGCTCATCGAGCTGCATCGGCATCCAGGTGAGATGGCGGTTAGGGCGGGAGTCGAAGGTTTTCGCCCCGATCGCCCGGTCGGCGCGGGCGATCAGCCCCTGCAGGCAGATCCGCGAAAGCTCGCGCCGGTCCTCCGGCGAGGTCGCTTCGAACTCGGCGTCGTCGAAGAAGATGCGCGCCAGGCCGCGGTAGACGTGCTCGACCGCGCCCCGCCGCGGGATCGATTGGATCACCTCCAGCAGGCCTTCTTTCTCCAGCTCCCGGAAGTGGTAGGAGGCGAGCGAGAGCGCCTGCTGGTAGCTGGTGAAGTGCTGCTTCGGAATCAGCCCTTCCTCGACGAACTGGCTGGGGCTGCGGGGGCCTTCGTTGAGGACTTCGAGGATGCGGACGCGGAGCGGGTGCTTGAGCACGGCACAGATCGTCTCGGTCCGCTTCCTGCGCTTGGCCCCCGTCTCCTCCATCCCTAGCCCTTTCGATTGATCCACATCACAGGAGCGATCACGATAGGGCATAAACGCGCGGACATAGCGAGAAAATGGCTAGCTAGAGCCCTTTACTGAGGTCAGTCGAAGTAATAGAAGCAATCCATCACCGAGCAGGGACGCCTCCGGTGAGGGAAGGAGGTGATGCCTATGCAGATCAAGGCATGTGGCGTGGCCTATCCCGCTACCTCCATTCACAAGGGTGGCTGAGGCCTGACCCGCACTACCGCCCCGAGGCCTCGCCGATCGGCGGGGCGGTAGTCAGCGCGCCAGTTGCGCCGGGCGACGAACGGCGTCGCCCGGCGCTGCTCAGACCTTGATCGTGATCACGTCGCCGTCGGCGACGAGGTAGTCGCGGCCCTCGATCCGCAGCTGCCCCTTGTCACGGGCTGACGCATAGCCGCCGCACTCGACCAGCTGCTCCCAGCCGATCACCTCGGCCTTGACGAACGCTTCCATGATCTCCGTATGAATGGTTCCTGCCGCTTCGAGGGCGGTCGCGCCGCGGTGCAGCGGCCGCGCCACCGCCTCCTTGCCCTCGCCGGCGGTGAAGAAGGTGATCAGCTCCAGCAGGTCGTAGGCGGCGCGAACGAGGCGGGCGAGGCCCGAGCCTTCGACCCCGTAGGACTCGCGCATCTCCTCCGCTTCGGCGGCGTCGAGCTCGGAGAGCTCGGCCTCGATCCGGGCGCTGACCGCGACGACGCCGGCGCCGACCGAGTTGGCGTGGGAGACGACCGCTTCCGGCGGCGCGGCGTCGCCCTCGTCGACGTTGGCGACGTAGAGGATCGGCTTCGTCGTCAGCGCCTGCAGGTTGCGGACGGCGTGCGGCGCGGCTTCCGGGACCGGGATCGAGCGCGCCGGGCGGCCGGCGGCGAGCGCCTCGTGCACCGCCTGCAGCCACTCGTGCTCGACCTGCGCCTCATTGTCCCCCGACTTTGCCTGCTTGGCGACGCGCGGGAGGCGACGCTCGACCTGGTCGTAGTCGGCGAGGACCAGCTCGGTCTCGATCGTCTCGATGTCGGCGAGCGGGTCGACGCGGCCGTCGGGGTGTGGCACGTCGGATTCGGTGTGGCAGCGGACGACGTGGCAGATCGCGTCGGTCTCGCGGATCGAGGCGAGGAACTGGTTGCCGAGCCCCTCCCCTTCCGAGGCGCCTTTGACGAGGCCGGCGATGTCGTGAAAGTCGATTTTCGCCGGCACCAGCTCCGAGCTCTTAACCGTCGCGGCGACCTTTTCCAGCCGCTCGTCCGGGACCTGGGCGACGGCGACGTTCGGCTCGATCGTCGTGAACGGATAATCGCCCATCTGGGCGCCGCCCTTGGTGAGGGCGTTGAAGAGGGTCGACTTGCCGGCGTTCGGCAGCCCGACGATCCCGACCTTCATCGAGCTCCTTCCCTCATCAGGGCAGCGGGACGATCAGGCCCAGGGCGACGCCGAGGACGGCGCCGGCGAGGACGTCGGACGGGTAGTGCATTCCAAGGTAGGGCCGGCCGAGCGAGAGGGCGACGGCGAAGATGAAGGCGGCGGACATCGCCGAGTCGACCCGGACCATCGCCGTCGCCACCGCGAAGGAGGAGGTGGCGTGGGCGGAGGGGAAGCTGAGCGAGCTGGGAGCGCCGCCGAGCGGGGGCAGGCCCTCGAGCACCGGGCGCGGGCGCTTGACCAGCAGCTTGATCGCGTAGTTGAGGGCGATCGCGAGGGGGCCGAGCAGGGCGCAGACGAGCCACTGCTCCCAGCGCGAGCTGTCGATGACAGCCAGCACGACGCCGAGCAGGAACCAGACGAGGCCGTTGTTGCCGGCCTTGCCGAGGGCGACGGCGGCATCCTCGATGCCGCGGCTGTGGCCGTGGGTGCGCATCCAGCGCAGCAGCTTCAAGTCGAGTTCCCGCATGGCGCGGGACAATATGGGAGATGCCCTCTGTCCCAGGGTTCGTCCACACGCCCGGCAACCACTGCGGCTCGACCGCGCTGCGCAACCTGCTCGCCTTCCACGGCGTCGAGATCAGCGAGGAGATGGCCTTCGGGCTGGGCGCCGGCGCCGGCTTCTACTACCTGGCGCTGGAGGACGGCTCGCCGAGCCGCTGGTTCAACGGTCGCACCGCCCGCCTCGAGGAGAGCTTCCGCGAGCTGACCGGGGCGGCGCTGGAGCTGCGCACCTTCCCCGAGTCCGACGGCGAGGGGGCCTGGGAGGCGGCGCGGGCGACGGTCGACGCCGGCAGTCCGGCGCTGCTCCTGACCGACATCTACTACCTCGACCACTACGGCAACTCGGCCCACTTCCCCGGCCACGCGGTCGTCCTCGCCGGCTACGACGAGGAGGTCGCCCGGCTCTCCGACACCGCCTTCGAGGAGTTGCAGACGACGCGGCTGGAGAACCTCGCGCGGGCGCGCCACAGCGGCCATCCCGCCTACCCGCTGGAAGGCCACATGTTCACCGTCGCCGAGGAGATCGACCGCGAGCGGTTGGCCGCGGCGGTGCCGCGGGCGATCGAGCGGGCGGTGGGCGAGATGCTGGAGCCGCCGTTCGGCGAGTTCGCCGGCGTCCCCGCGCTGGAACGGCTGGCGGCCGAGGCGGGCGCCTGGCCGCAGGCGGTCTCCGACTGGCAGTGGTGCGCGCGCTTCGCCTACCAGGTGATCGAGCGCCGCGGCACCGGCGGCGGCTGCTTCCGGCTCATGTACTCGCGCTTCCTCGCCGAGGCGGGGCGGGACGAGGCGGCGCTGGCCGCGGAGGCGGCGGCGCGCTGGACCGAGCTGGCCGAGGCGTTCAAAGCGGCAAGCGAGCGCGAGGAGCCCGAGCCGGAGCTCTGGCAGGCGGTCGGCGGCGGTGCCGAGGCCGTACTAGAGGCCGAGCGCCACCTCTGGGCCTCCCTCGCAAATTCCGCCTGATCGAGCATCGTTTCCACCCTTTGCGCTCCTATAGCAACCCAAAGGGTGGAAACGACCGTCCACCGCGCAGTTTTGTCGCTCCAACCGGCGGGTACCCGGGCGGCATGACTATCGGAGCAGGCATCTTCCTCATCGCGGTTGGCGCGATCCTCAAGTTCGCGACCAACATCCACGTCAAGGGCCTCAGCATCGACACGATCGGCGTGATCTTGATGATCGCCGGCGCCGTCGGTCTCCTGATCGGCCTCTTCCAGGAAATCGTCTGGTCCCGCCGCGCCCGGCCCCTCGCCCCCGGCGAAGCGCCCCCGGTGGAAGAACGGCGCGAAATCCGCGATCCGGCCTACCGCGAAGGCCCGCCGCGCTACTGAAGCTGAGGGCGGGGACGCCCTGAGGTAAGCCGAGGTGGCAGAGCTCGCCACGATCGGCGTCTACGGCTTCGACGGCCCGTCGTTCCTCCGCAGCCTCACCGGGGCGAGCGTGGACCTGGTCCTCGACGTGCGCCAGCGGCGCGGGGTGCGTGGCAGCGAGTACGCCTGGGCCAACGCCCGCCGCCTGCAAGCCGCGCTCGAGGAGGCTGGGGTCGCCTACAGCCACCTGCCCGAGCTGGCGCCGACGACCGAGATGCGCCAGCTGCAGTACCGCGAGGACGAGCGACGGGGAGAGGGCAAACGCTCCCGCACCGAGCTGGCGCCGGAGTACGTCACCCGCTACGAAGCGGAGGTGCTCGACCAGGTCGACCTTGAGCCGATCGTCAAATGGATCGGCGCCCAGCGAGCGGCGTTGCTCTGCGTGGAGAAAGACCCTGAGGCCTGCCACCGCTCCCTGATCGCCAAGCGGCTGGAACAGGAGTTCGACTTCGAGGTCGAGCACCTGAAGCCAGGCGACGACTGAGGGTCACCACTGCGGCCAGTCCAACCCGGTTATCTCCTTCGCCCGCAGCGTGCCGTGCGCCCGGAAAGCGGCCTCGAGCTCCTCGTTCAGCCAACTGGCTCCAGCTTCCGAAAGCCTGATCGCGGCAGCCTGCCGGATCGACTGCCGCGGATCGACGTTGCCGACGCCGCGGTCCGCGTTCTCCGAGGTAGGCCCGAACGCATAGGCGCCGAGCTCGTCCATCAGCTCCCCGAGCGAGACGCCCTCCGCCAGCACCCCATCCACGAACTCCGCATCGTGGACCCGGATGAAGTGCGGCCAGCGCTCCAGCCAGGGCCGCAGCGCCACGTCCTCCCCGCTCGCATCGTCCCGCCCCTCGTCGTAGGCCCAGGCGATCGCCCGCCCGTAGACGACGATGTCGTTCGGCCCCTTCACCAGGTGCCCCATGAACATCAGGTCCCCGTCCCGCACCTGCCGCGGCCGGCGACCGCGCGGGTAGGTGCAGATCCGGTGACTGCCGGAGCTCTTCACCACCTCGGGGATCGGCCGCTGCCGCGTCGAGCGGCTGTCCGCCCGGCCGAAGAACTTGACGAAGGCGTGTCCCTTCATCGGCGCACGCTGTCGTACCGAAGATGAACGCGTTCGTTTAGATTGCCGCCAAGACTGATGAGCGCGGGAAGAGCCTTGTTCAAAAAAGTCGTCCTTGTCGTGCTGTTTCTCATAGCGCTCGGATCTTTCGCCACCGGCGGGGCGTCGGCAGAGGATCTCAGCCGACAGCTGGCCGATGCGGAAGAGCGGGTGACGACTTCCGAGGAGGCCGTCTCCAACGAGACCCAGGAGGTCGAAACCGCTGAACAGCACTACCGCAAGGCCGCCGAACGGGCAGCTCCATTCGCGAAGGACGCCGAACGGGCAGAGGAGGAACTCGTCCGCCTTCAAGACCAGCTGAACGCGAGAGAACAGCACGCCGGTGCCCGACTCAGCCGGCTACAAGAACGACACCAAGAGGAAGAGGAGGACCAAGCCCAGGAAGTCCGCGACGGGGTCGGCTTCGGATTGGCTGCCTTGGTCGCCGGCCTCATCGCGATCGCCTGGGGATGGTTCCGGGCCACTGCCGCGGTCGCGGCCCTGACCGAAATCGAGCTCGGCCAGGCGATCGGGGTATGCGTGGGAGGGGGTCTTCTTCTGCTGGTCGTCGGGGTGGTGATCGGCGGGTCGACCGGGGCCATCGGGGCGGTCGGGTCCTTCATCTTCTGGCTCGGCTTGATCCTGCCGATGGCCTTTCTGTTGGCACGGCACTCGGCTCAAGTGCAGAGGGGGCGCTCCCGGGCGGTGCTCCGCCGCGAACGTCTCCCCAACTGGACCTCGGCGGCGATCGCGAGTCTGATGTTCCTGGCCTTTCTCGCCGGCACCGGTTCGGCCATCTTCGCTGACGGTGCCTCCTCCCAACCGGTCTCCGCCGAGCTACGCCAAGAAGCAGAGGCCGCAAGCACGGGCCAGGGCGCCGAGGAACTGAAGGCTGCGGAAGAAGAGGTCGCCGAAGCAAAGCGGCAGGCAGCAGGTCCGGTTGCCAGCCGCAGCGCCGCACAGCGGAAGCTGGCCGACGCGCGGAGCGCGCTGCACTCTGCCCAGCAGAGCCTCGTCGCGGCGAGGTCCGACGTCCGCACGATCGGACGCCGCCTCGTCGCCTTGGAAGCACGAGAACAGAGGGAAGCCGAACGGGAAGAAGCGCGGCTCGCGCGTGAAGAAGAGGAACGGGACGAAGAAGAAGCAGAGGAACTCGCCTCTCAGTGCAACCCGAACTACAGCGGTTGTCTCGATCCGTACTCCCCCGACTACGACTGCGAAGGTGGCAGTGGCGACGGCCCCGATTACACCGGCACCGTCGAAGTCATCGGCTATGACGAATACGAACTCGACGCCAACAACAACGGGATCGGCTGCGAGTAGATGGGGCTGAGCTTCAAGGTCGCTCCCGGAGTGCGCGTCAGGGCGTCCAGCCTGGCATCGGTGTTTCCAGCGGCGTCGGGCCTGTCTCCGCTGTGCACCAGGAGACGCCAGCTTCGCGCCGCTCCTGCTCCGCCGCCACCCGGGAAGGGAGCCCTCCCTCGACTCTCGCCTATGGGGGCGCAAGCGGATACCGGGAACCGGGCAGGGTCCTGCGCCAGGCGCCGGAGTCGATGCCGAACCTGAAGGGCAAGACCGGAGAGGTCGCGCCGCACAACCTGAAGGACCGCCCGGACCTGGTCACGCTCCTCGCTCAGCTCGAGAGCAGCTTGAAGAGCTGAGGTCCACCCGTGAGCTTCTACATCCGGAAGAGCGTCAAAGCAGGTCCCTTCCGGTTCAACCTGAGCAAGTCCGGGGTCGGCGTCAGCGTCGGCGTCCCCGGCTTCCGGATCGGCGCCGGCCCCCGCGGCAACTACATCCGCGTCGGTCGCGGCGGCGTCCAGTACCGGGCCACGTTGCGGACGCCACCCGCCCCGGGGGCCACCTGGACTCCGCCACCGCCCCCTGTGGCCGACGTCCTCCTGGAGGACGTGACGGGAGCCTCCGCGGCCGAGCTCCTCCCGACCGGGCCGGGGGATCTGGTCGAGCAGCTCAATCAGGCTGCGGCTCGGTGGCGCACCTTCCCCTGGGCTCTCGGGTTCCTCGTCTTCATCCTTCTTGCAAGGCCGGTAGCGGGAGCGATCCTCCTTATCCCCGGCATCCCTCTGTTGATCTGGCTGTGGTTCCAGGACCGGGCACGTCGCACTGTTGTCGCCTTCTACGACGTCAACGACGCGGCGGTCGAGTGGTTCCAAGAGCTCGCCGACGTCGTCCAAGGGCTGGCCGGCAACGACGCCGTTTGGCGGGTGAATGCCTCCGGCGACGTCCAGACGACCTACCAGTACAAGGTGAACGCGGGCGCGACGACGATCGTCTCTCGTTCGGGAGTGAAGGTCTCGCAGGAGCCGCCCTCCGTGCTGGCCACCAACATCGCCGTTCCCTCCCTGACGGCCGGCACGCAGGCGATCTTCTTCCTCCCCGACAGGATGTTGATTCGAGACGGTAAACGGTTCAGCGACGTCGCCTACAGGGATCTGGAGCTGGCATCTGAACAGGTGCGGTTCACGGAGTCGGACCGGGTCCCTCGAGACGCCCAACAAATTGACACCACTTGGCAGTACGTCAACGTCAGCGGCGGCCCCGATCGCCGCTTCAAAAGCAATCGCCAGTTTCCGGTCATGCTGTATGGAGAATTCGCGCTCGCCAGCCGAGGAGGTCTTTTCTGGCTGCTCCAGTGCTCCCGTCCAACCTCCGCCGAAGCGCTTGTGGGCACCCTCCGGGTGGCGCCGCCGGAAATCGCCGAGGTCATCGACGTCTGAGCCCGCGGGAGCGGGAGCGACGGGACTCGAACCCGCGACCTCCGGCGTGACAGGCCGGCGCTCTAACCAGCTGAGCTACGCCCCCAGGGGACCTTCGGCGGGCCTTGGGGTCGGCCCGGGATGCGAACGCTAGCGCATTCTCAGGCCGTGACCATCGACAGCTCGGCGATCTCTTCCTCGATCCCCTGGCAGAGGACGTCGAGGTCGGGGAAGGTGTCCCCGTCGGCGACCAAGCCGATCGAAAGGCCCTCGTCGTAGATGATCGCCGCTACCCCGAGGTTGTGCCCGCTGAAGATCGAGCCCAGGGGGATGCCGCGGCGCAGGCGGGCGCCGAGCGAGTAGAGGGGGAAGGGCGAGGTGGGGACGGTGGCAACCGTGAGGTTGAAGAGGCCCGGCGTGAAGGCGAGGCGGGCGAAGACGCACTGGACCAGCGCCGCCGACGCGTCGGCGGCCTCCAGCAGGGCCTCGGTGTCCGCGCCCCCCGTCGTCCGCAGCTCGGCGGCGCCGCTGGAGATCTGCTTGTAGCGCCGCAGCGGGTCTTGCTCGGCCAGGGGAAGGTCGACGAAGAAGGGGGCGACGTCGTTACCGAAGGCGAGCGATTCCCTTGCCCGCCGCATCGTTACCGGCATCACTACGCGGGCGCACTCGGGCCTCTCTCCACGTAGCTCGAAGAGGCGTCGCAGGCCGCCCGCGGTGGCCGCGAGGACGACGTCCTCGACCCGGCCGCCCAGCTCCCGCTTCACCCCCTTCGCCTTCTCCAGCGGCACTTCCACCGAAGCGACCCGGCGCTCGACGCCGGTCGGCCCGTTGAGGCTGGTCGCCGGCGCCGCCGGCATCTCCTCGCGCAACGCCTCCAGGCGCTCCCGCGAGCGCGAGACGATCGCTGCCGCCTTGCGCGGCTGCAGGTGGGCATCGACGCCGCCGCTGGACTCCTCGCCCACCGCCCCGCGGACCCGCCAGAGGACCCCGCTCGCGGCCTCGTTGCCGAGCGTCGAGAGGATCTCCCCCAGCGCCGCCATGTCGACCTCTGAATCGGGCTGGAAGTCGAGCAGCGAGGCGACTATGTAGGGGCCGCTGACCCCGTCGATCATGCACTGGTGCACCTTGCCGACGAGCGCCCAGGCGCCGCCCTCGAGCCCCTCCAGCATGGTCACCTCCCAGAGCGGGCGGGAGCGGTCCAGCCGCTGCGAGACGTACTCCCCGATCCAATCCATCAGCTCCGCCTCCCGGCCCGGCTCGGGGACGTGCGCGTGGCGGACCTGGAGGCCGACGTCGCAGTCGGGATCGGGCAGCCAGATCGGCATCGCATGGATGCCGACGACCGGAGTCGAGAGGCGGCGGCGCAGGGCCGCGTTGCCGACCAGGCGGCGCCGGACCTGGTCGCGCAGCCGCTCCAGCGAGGGGCGCTCGCCGCTCGGCAGGGGGTCGAAGACGGCGGCCCAGGAGAAATGCATCTGCAGCGCGTCGTCTGCTTGCTCGAGCTCGAGAAAAACGCTGTCGAGCGGACTCAGGTGGCTTCGCATCCCTCCAAACCTCCCCGTGGTCTGGTTATCTCCGGTTGCAGCTCCGGCACCGCGTAGGGAGCCTCCGCCGCCACTATCTCTTCCAGCAACTCCCTGAGGCTGGCGATGCGCTCGGCGCCGTAGCGCTCGGCCCAGCGATCCTCAATCGTCGCAAAAGTGTCATAGCCGAACTCCTGCGCTTCCTTCCCCCGCTGCGTCAGGCAGATCAGTTTCGCCCGGCCGTCAACCGGATCCGGAACGCGCTCGACGTAGCCGCGCTGGGTCAGGTCGTCAACGACTTCCCCTACGGATTGCTTGGTCATGTTCGTCAGCTCGGCGATCTCGGTCAGCCGCAACCCGGCCCCTCTGACGTAGCGGAACACGCAGGCGTGAGTCTGCCGGATGTCTTCGAACTCGCTCTTCTCGACCTCCGCGCGGAACTCGGCGATCATCGCGTCGAAGGCGAGGCTGAAGAGGCCGGTCATGACGACGTGGATGGGCAGGCTTTGGGTGCCGCTAGCCATTAGTCAGGAAACCTTATAGAGCGGTGGGCACTTCTTCAATGGGCAACGGCTCAATAGTCTGGAGGCGATGAGACTCGTCAGCTTCGACGCCGGCGACGGCGCCCGGGCGGGCGTAGTCGAGGACGATCGCGTGCTCGACGCCTGGGCGCTGCTGGGTGAGCCCCACCGGGGGTCGCTGCGCGAGCTGATCAGCGCCGGGCGGGTCGAGGAGCTGCGGGGGCGGCTCGGCGACACCGGAGCGCCCGCCCATCCGCGCTCGGCGGTCCGGCTCCTCGCCCCGATCCCCGACCCGGACAAGATCATCTGCATCGGCCTCAACTACCGCAGGCACGCCGCCGAGGTGGGGGTCGACGTCGAGTCCCTGCCCGAGATCCCGACGATCTTCGCCAAGTACCCCAACGCGCTCGTCGCCGACGGGGCGACCGTGCGGGTGCCGACGGCGAAGACCGACTACGAGGCGGAGGTCGCCTTCGTCGTCGGGCGCCGGGCGAAGGACGTCGATGAGGCCGAGGCGCTCGACTACATCGCCGGCTACACGCTCCTCAACGACCTCTCGGCCCGCGACCTGCAGGGGGCGACTCCGCAGTGGATGGCGGGCAAGATCTTCGACGGCTCCGCTCCCTGCGGCCCGTACCTGGTGACGCCGGAGGAGGCCGGCGCGGCGGAGGAGATCGCGATCCGCCTCACCCTCAACGGTGAGGAGATGCAGAGCGGCGGCACCGACGACCTCATCTTCAGCATCCCGCAGCTGCTGGCGCAGCTGTCGCGGCTGATGACGCTCGAGGCCGGCGACGTCGTCTCCACCGGCACCCCCGAGGGCGTCGGCATGGGCCGCAAGCCGCGGGTCTGGCTCGCCGACGGCGATGAGGTCGTGATCGAGTCGCCGACCCTGGGCCGGCTGACGACGCGAATCGCCCAGTAGCGCGTTCGCCTGTTCCTTTTCGGTGCTAGGCACCGAAAAGGAACAGGCGAATTAGCGGCGGGGGGCTGGCGGGAGCTCGTAGGCCTTCGCCGGCAGACTCGCGGAGAGCGGCTGCCTGGGCGAACGCACTTGTTCCCGCATACCGGGGACGACTGCACTGGTGCTGGCCGTGCTCGCCCCGGCGGCCGTCCAGCGCGGGCGGACCGGCGTGTAGGCGAGGAGGGCGTTCCAGGTGTCGGTGTCGAGGACCCCGTTGGCCGGCAGGCCGTGGCCTTCCTTGAAGAGGCGGACGGCGCGGGCGGTCTGGCGGCCGAAGATGCCGGTGATCGGCACTTCCTCTCCGGCGGCGACGAGGTGCTCCTGCGCCCAGACGACCATGTCGCCGCTGCTTTTCTTCTTCAGCAGCGGGTGGACGACTTCCATCCGGTAGCCGGCGACCGGCTGCAGGGCGCTGTCGGCGCCGACCGCCCCCCACTCCTGGCCGTTGGTCTCCTGCCACGACCACCAGCTCGGCGCCAGGCCGCCGTAGCTGGCGGCGAAGCGGCGGAAGAGGCGGATCGAGGCGCTGCCGGGGGCTTCGTAGGTCTGGCCGATCGGGTAGATCGGGTGGCCGTAGATGCGGTTGTAGAGGTAGGTGTGCTCGTAGACGGTCCGCACCGAGGTGCCGATCGTCTTCCAGTACATCTGCGGCTGGTTGTAGGTGGCGCCGCCCGGCCCGAAGAAGACCGAGTAGGGGAAGGAGGGGTGGTAGTCGACGTAGGGGAAGCCGGCGAGCGCGACCGGGAAGGTGGCGCCGATGCGGGCGCGCAGGGCGCGGACGTAGCGGTCGGCTGACGCGTACTTGCCCTCGTAGTCGGCCTCGGCGTCGATCACGAAGCAGTCGGCCCCCTTCTTCACCGCCGCCGCCGCGGCTTTGGCCTCGGCCACCGGCGCGTCGCCGTAGACGAACTGCCAGGCGCAGACGCTGAGGCCCCCGCGGTGCAGAGCCTGGACGAGGCCCTTGCTGAACTGGCTCCAGGCGCCGCCGCCGTCGGCCGCCTTTATGTAGACGGTGCCGACGTCGGCGCGCTTGGCGCGGGCGACGATCGCGCCGATGCTGCCGCCCTCCGAGCGGGAGACGTACCAGACCCACATCCCCTGGCGGTCGAAGGCGCTGTTGCTGACGTTGCCGCCGGGTTCGACCTGGCCGGCGCCGCCGGTTTCGGCGCTCGCACCGCCGCCCGCGGCCAACCCCGCCACGAGGACGACGAGGGCAAGGGGCAGCGCTAAGAGGAAATGCTTCTTCTGCCGGAGGAGGATCACAACTGCTCGCAACACGGTAGTGATGAAATTGGTGCGCCTGCCCGTCGCCTACCCCCGCAAGATCCTGTGCGCCCTCGCGCTTGCCGCGGGAGTGGCGCTGCTGCTCCCGGCCGGCGCCGTTGCGCGGGGTCAGCAACTGGTGCGAGCGGGCGTCTCGCAGGCGGGGCGGGACTTGATCCTCACCGTGCGGACCGCGAAGCCGGTATCGCTGTCGCGGCTGCAACCGCACCCCGATCCGCGCCGCGCCGCCTCGCGCTACCTCTGCTTCGAGCTCAGCCCGCATCCCTCGGCGCCGCCGGTCCGTCTCTGCCTCGGCGGGCGCAGGGCCCATCGCCGCATCGGCTTCGAGCAGGTGAACCCGGTCGGGCGACCGACGCAGCCCTCGACGGTCCGGGCGACGGTGAAGCGGCCGCAGCCGCAGAAGCTGGTCGTCTCGCTCGTCCCCGGCGAAGCCACCCTCTCGCCGGGGCGATATCGCTGGCGGGTGATCCGCAGCTCCGGCTGCAGGCCCGGCGACCGTTGCCGCGAAGCTCTGCCCGCCACCGGCACCAACGCCTTCCGCCTCCGCCCCGTGCGCGCGGTCGGCTGCACCGGCGGCAGCGCCGGCCTCGTCACCAACGGCCCCCGCGACCGCAAGGTGGTCGCGCTGACCTTCGACGACGGGCCGAGCGACTACACCGACGACTTCCTCGCCGTCCTCCGCGAAAAGGACGTGCCCGCGACCTTCTTCGAGGTCGGCCAGGTGATGCCGGGGCGGGAAGAGGTGATGCGCGAGATCCTCGCCCAGGGCAGCGAGATCGGCGACCACACGATGGACCACGTCGAATTCCCCGGCTACGAGCAGATCGCCGGCGCGGCGGCGCGGATCAAGGCCTACACGCACTTCCAGCCCTGCCTCTTCCGCCCACCGGGAGGGGGCGTCGACGGCGGGATCGTCGCCACCGCCGGCAGCCTCGGGATGCGGACGGTCACCTGGGACGTCGACCCGCGCGACTGGTCCACCCCCGGCACCGGCGCGATCTACGCCGGCGTCGTCGGCCACGTCCAGCCCGGCTCGATCGTCCTCATGCACGACGGCGGCGGGCCGCGGGGCGAGACCCTGGCGGCGCTGCCGCGGATCATCGACACCCTGCGCGGCCGCGGCTACCGGTTCGCCACCGTCACCGACCTGCTCGGTGGCCGCATCCTCTATCGCCCCTACGGGTAGCCGGTCACTGGTTTGAAGATCCCATGCAACCGATCGGCCGCCTCCCTCGTAGGGAAAGGCCGATGAGGATTGCGATTGTCGGAACCGGGATCTCCGGGCTGGTCGCCGCCCACAGGCTGGCCCCCGAACACCAGATCGTCGTCTACGAGGCGGGCGGCCGGATCGGCGGCCACACCCACACGGTGCCGGTCGAGGCCGAGGACGGGACCCACTGGATCGACACCGGGTTCATCGTCTTCAACGACCGCAACTACCCCAGCTTCGAAGCGCTGCTGGCCGAGCTGGGGGTGGCGAGCCAGCCCTCCCACATGAGCTTCTCGGTCGCCGACGGCCGCGGCCGCTTCGAGTACTCCGGGACGCCGTGGGGCCTCTTCGCCCGCCCAGCCCACCTGCTCAGCCCGACCTTCCTCGGGATGCTGCGCGACTGGCGCCGCTTCAACCGCGAGGCGCGGACGCTGATCGGGATGAACGGCACCGCCCCCTCGCTCGGCCACTGGCTCGAGCAACAGGGCTTCTCCCGCCACTTCGTCGAGCGGCTGATCGTCCCCCAGGCCTCCGCCGTCTGGTCGGCCGACCCGGCGCAGATGTGGAGCTTCCCGGCCAGCTTCATGGCCGAGTTCTTCGACAACCACGGCATGTACAGTCTCCGCAACCGGCCGCAGTGGCGGACCGTGAGCGGCGGCTCGCGCAGCTACGTCGAGGCGATCACGGCGCCGTGGCGCGACCGGGTGCGGCTGCGGGCGCCGGTGCGGCGGATCGAGCGGCTCCCGGACGGGGTGCGGATCGAGGCCGAGGGCTGCGAGACGGAGGAGTTCGACCAGGTCGTGATCGCTGCCCACTCCGACCAGGCGCTGGCGATGCTCGGCGACCCCAGCGAGACGGAGCGGGACGTCCTCGGCGCGATCCCCTACCAGCCGAACGAAGCCGTCCTCCACACCGACGCCGCGCTGATGCCGCGCCGCCGTGCCGCTTGGTCGAGCTGGAACTTCCACCTCAGCGAGCAGCCGGCGGCCGGCACCACCGTCACCTACTGGATGAACAACCTGCAGCGCCTGCGCTCGCGGCAGCACTATTTCGTCACCCTCAACCGCGGCGCGGAAATCGATCCGGCGAAGGTGATCCGCCGCATCTCTTACGACCACCCCGTCTACACCAAGGAGGGCGTCGCCGCCCAGGCCCGCCACGCCGAGGTCTCCGGCCCCCACCGCCGCACCCACTACTGCGGCGCCTACTGGGGCTGGGGCTTCCACGAGGACGGCGTAGTCAGCGCGTTACAGGTCTGTGACTCCCTCGCCACAAACGGCAGCGTCGTTTCCACCCTTTTAGCCCCTATAGGAACCAAAAGGCTGGAAACGACCGATGAGGAGGTGGCAGCTTGAGCGCCACGATCGAAGGACGAGGGGTGGGGGTCGCCGGACCCTCCCCGCAGTTGTCCGCCGACCCCCACCCCTCGTCCCTCCCCCACCCCTCGTCCCTCCTCCACCCCGCGTCCCGCCGACCCGCGTCTGCCGTCTACGAGGGCACCATCCGCCACCGGCGCTTCGAGCCAATCGAGCACTCCTTCCGCTATCCGCTCTTCCTCATGTACCTGGACCTCGACGAGCTGCCCGAGGTGCTCGACCCCTTCCCGCTCTTCTCCGCCCGCCGCCGGGCGCTCGCCCGCTTCCGCCGCGAGGACTTCATGGGTGACCCCGCGCGGCCGCTCGCCGACTGCGCGCGCGAGGCGGTCGAGGAGGCGGCCGGCGCCCGCCCTTCCGGCCCGGTCCGCCTCCTCGCCGGCCTCCGCTACTTCGGCCACTCCTTCAACCCGGTCTCCCTCTATTTCTGCTTCGGGAGCGACGGTGAGCGGGTAGATGCGGTCGTGGCCGATGTGCAGAACATCCCCTGGGGCGAGCGCCATCCCTACGTCTTGGCACGGGGCGGGCGCCGGGGTACGGTGCTCAGCGACGAGCTCGAGAAGACCTTCCACGTCTCCCCCCTGATGGCCATGGACCAGACCTACTCCTTCCGCGCCTCCGAACCCGGCGAGAGCATCGCCGTCCATATCGAGTCGCGCCCCCACGCCGGCGAGGAGGGGAAGACCTTCGACGCGACCCTCAACCTGCGGCGGCGCGAGCTCAGCCGCGGCACGCTCACGCGCCTCCTCGCCCGCTACCCGGCGATGTCGCTGCAGGTGGTGGCGAAGATCTACGCGCAGTCGCTGCGGCTGAAGCTGAAGGGAGCGCGGTACTACCCACATCCGGAGGCGTCGTGATGAGGGACGCGCTCGCCCGTGCCGGCGTCGGCGCCGTCCTCGGCCGCGTCCGCAACGGCCGCATCGACGTCATCGAAGGCGCCCGCGAACGCAGCTACGGCCCCGCCGAGGCGGAGCTCCGGGCCACCGTCACGATCAACGACCCGGCCGCCTGGCGCGGCCCCCTGCGCGGCAGCGTCGGCCTCGGCGAGAGCTACGTCGAGGGTCTCTGGGAGACCGACGACCTCGTTGCCCTGGTCCAGATCGCCGCCCGCGAACTGCGCGAGATGGACGGCCTGCGCGGCGCGATCGCCCGTCCTCGCGGCCTCTGGCACCGGGTCCGCCACCTCGTCCCCGAGAACACCCGCCCCGGCGCCCGCCGCAACATCTCCGCCCACTACGACCTCGGCAACGACCTCTTCGCCGCCTTCCTCGACGAGCGGATGATGTACAGCTGCGCCTACTTCGCGGACGAGACGACCAGCCTCGAGGGGGCGCAGCTGGCGAAGCTCGACCGGATCTGCGAGCGCCTCCGGCTCGGGCCCGAGAACCACCTGCTGGAGATCGGCACCGGCTGGGGCGGGATGGCGATCCACGCCGCGCGGCACAGCGGCTGCCGGGTGACGACGACGACGATCTCCCGCGAACAATTCGAGCTGGCGCGGGCGCGCGTCCGCGACGCCGGCCTCACCGATCAGGTCACGGTTCTCCTCCAGGACTACCGCGACCTCGAGGGACGCTACGACCGGCTCGTCAGCGTCGAGATGATCGAGGCGGTCGGCTGGCAGTACTTCGACGACTACTTCCGCCGCTGCGACCAGCTGCTCAGCGACGACGGGCTGATGCTGCTGCAGGCGATCACGATCGACGACGGCATCTACGAGATCGAGAAGGCGGCGAAGAGCTTCGCCAACACGCACGTCTTCCCCGGTGGCTGCCTGCCCTCGCAGGGGCTGATCACCGGCTGCCTGGAGCGCGTCACCTCGATGAAGCAGGTCTGGGTCGACGACATCACCGCCCACTACCCGCCGACCCTTGCCGCCTGGCGCGAGCGCTTCTTCGCCGCCTGGGAGCGGCTGCGCGACCGCGGCTACGACGAGCGCTTCCGCCGCCTCTGGGACTTCTACCTGAGCTCCTCGGAGGCGGGCTTTCGCGAGCGGCGGATCGGCGACGTGCAGGCGCTCTTCGCGAAACCGGGCGCGCGGTGAGCGGCGGCGGGACGGGCGGGCGCGAGCCGCTGCTGCTGATCCACGGCCTCGGCGGCACCCGGACGATCTGGGAGCCGGTGATCCCGCTGCTCGAGGGCGAGCGCGAGGTGCACGCGATCGACATGCCTGGGTTCGGCGAGACGCCGCCGCTGCCGGCCACCGAAGAGCCGACCGCCGCCAACCTGGCACGGGCGGTGCACGAGGAGTGCGCCCGCAACGGGGTCGAGCGACCGCACGTCGCCGGCAACTCGCTCGGCGGCTGGGTGGCGCTGGAAATGGGCCGCTTCGGCTGGGCGGCCTCGGTGACCGCCCTCTCCCCCGCCGGCCTCTGGCAGCGCCCGCTCGGCGAGCCGGCCGGCGGTGGCGCCCGGATGCTGCTGCGCGGCTCACCCTGGGTGAAGGCGGCGCGTCCTTTCCTCGGCCTCGCATTGCAGTTCCCGCAGACCCGCCACGCCGCCTTCCAGTCGATCGCCGCCCACCCGGAGCGGATCCCGCCCGAGGCGGCGCGGGCGCTCGCCTTCGGCTGGCTCGACGGCGAGGGCTACGACGCCGCCAACCGGGCGATGCGCAACCACGTCTTCGACCCGGCGGGCTACCCGGAGGACCTGCCGGTGACGATCGCCTGGTGCGAGAGGGACCGCCTGCTCGGCCCGCCGAAGCCGCACCGCCGCCCCGCCGGCGCCCGCTTCCTCGTCCTCCCCGAGGTCGGCCACACCCCGACCTGGGACGACCCCGAGCTCGTCGCCCAGACGCTGCTCGACGGCAGCGCCGTAACCTACGCGCCATGATCATCGAGAGGACCGAGAACCCGATGTGGCTGTCGAACGCCTACCTGGTCGCCGATCCCGATCGCGGCACCGGCGTCCTCATCGACGGCAACGACGAGCTGGCACCGCTGCTGGAGCGGGCCGAGCGCGACGGCGTCGAGATCACCCACGTCCTCGTCACCCACCCCCACGGCGACCACGTCGCCGGCCTCGCCGAGGCGCGGGCGCAGCTCGGCAACCCGCCGCTGGTCGCCCACGCCGACTGCGCCGCCGAGCTCGACGACGAGGTCGAGATCGTCCTCGGCGACGGCGAGAAGCTCGACGCCGGCGGCCTCGAGATCGAACCCATCTACACCCCCGGCCACGCCGCCGGCCACCTCGCCTTCCTCGTCAACGGCTCCGACGTCTTCACCGCCGACGTCCTCTTCAAGGGGACGGTGGGCGGGACGATGGCCCCCGGCGCCAGCGGCTTCGCCGACCTCCAGGCCTCGGTAATGCGGCTGCTGGAGCTGCCGCCGAACACCACCGTCCACCCCGGCCATCGCGAGCCGACGACGATCGCCGCCGAGTGGGAAGGCAACCCCTTCGTGCGGATCTGGCGCGGCCTCGACTCGACCGGAGAGGAGGCGGTGACGGTCTGGGACCGTCCCGCCACCCTGAAGCTCTGGGCCCCCGACTACGACGGCGGCAACAAGGCCTGGGTCGTCTTCGGCGACTCAGGCGAGGACGCCATAGTCGGAGGCTCGCAGGTCGTCCGCAGCTAGCGGATAACCGCTTCTATCAGGATCCAGCAGCCGTCGGTGTTGGTCGCCGGGCGGAAGGAGCTGCCCAGCGGCGGCGTGTAGATGAGGGTGTTGTCGCCGCCCGAGGAGCAGCGGACCATCGAGGTGATGTTGCCCTTCAGCGCCAGCTGCTGGCCCTTCTTCACCGGCACGTCGACATCGAAGGTCTCGACGCGGTAGCTGCCCGCTTCGTCGTCGGCTTCGGTCTGGCCCTGGTAGCTGATCCGGGGGCCGTTGGCGACGACCTTCGCTTCGTTGGTGCCGAAGAGGGTCGAGCGCTTCACCTTGGCGATCTGCAGCTTGAAGCTGCCGGGACCGCCGGCGATGAGGCGGATCTTCTTGATCGTGCCGGTCTTCGGGGCGAGCTCGCCGCCGTCGGGGCGGCCGTAGGCTTCCTGCTGGACGAAGGTGCAGGGGCCGGCGACCTCGCCGCAGTCGAGGCCAGGCAGCGAGTTCGAGGGCTGCACCGTCGGGTTCAGCTTCGAGCCGAACTTGACCGGCCCGGCGAGGGCGGTGGCCGGGGCGATCGTCAGGGCGAGAGCGGCGATTGCGGTGAGAACGAGCTTCTTCATTTCGGGTTCCTCCTGGGTCTTGGTTGGTCGACTTGATGTCGTAGACCCAGGTTCGCCCGGATCGGCGCCCGCTCCCAGGCACCCCAGGGGTGAACCTCCTCACCCCTCCGAACTTCGGGGGGCTATGACCCCCACAAGTTCGGAGTCAGAGCTCGCGCCGGTTGACGATCCCGCTCTGCAGCGCCCGTTCGGCCAGGGCGACGCGCTTTTGATTTTGCGGCAGGTCGCCTACTCCGAGCTTCTCGAACAGCGCCCGCATGTGGGTCTTCACCGCATCGACGCTGAGGTGCAGCTCTTCGCCGATCTGCTGGTTGGTCGCGGGGGTCGCGAACGCGTCGCCCTCCTTATAAGGGCGGCAGAGGGCGAGGAGGACCTTGCGTTGGGCCGGCGAGACGGTCGCCGCGGCCGGCACGTCGCCGGCGATCGCCGTCGCTTCCGGCGCGTCCTCCCCGGGCCGGCGGTAGGTGAGAAGGGTGCGTCCGAAGCGCACCGAGTCGCCGTCGCGCAGGTGGCGGCGGCCGTGCACCCGCTCCTCGTTGACGAAGGAGCCGTTGCGGGAGAGGCCGTCGTCGACCAGCGTGCACTCGTCCCGCACCACCTCGATCTGCGCGTGCAGGGCCGAGACCTCCTCGTCCCACTCCAGCCGCACGTCGGCCGAGCCGCCGCGGCCGACCCAGAGCTCGGCGTTCGCCGCGATCGGCAGGATCACCTGCTCGCCGCCGCCGTCGCGGTAGACGAGGAAGGGACGCCCCGCCCGTTCGGCCTCGATCTGCGCCTTCAGCTCCGGCGCGCTGACGCTCATTCGCTCCATCAGAGCGATCTAATCACGCCTACCTTTAGCGCTTTCACGAGATTTGGACGGATGTGCGATGGGGGAATCGCACTTTTGTCTCCACACTTCAGCGATGACCACTGAAGTGCAGGAATTCTTTTTCAACTGGTACCCGGTCTTCGGCGTCGCCTTCATGGCGATCCTCTGCGTCCTCTTCCTGAAAATGATGCGGGGGATGATGGGGACTACGAAGCCGGAGACGGTGAAGGCGAGCCGTACCGAGCCGGTCCTCTGGGAGCAGGTGCAGGGCGTCGACGCGGCCAAGGAAGAGCTGATGGACGTCGCCGCCTGGCTGCGCGAACCCGACCGCTTCGCCGCCCTCGGCGCCCAGGCTCCCCGCGGCGTCCTCCTGCACGGCCCGCCCGGGACCGGGAAGACGATGCTCGCCCGCGCCGTCGCCGCCCAGGCCGGGGTCGACTTCTTCGCCGCCTCGGGTTCGAGCTTCGTCGAGATGTTCGTCGGCCGCGGCGCCGCCCGCATCCGCCGCCTCTTCAAGGAGGCGCGCAAGTCCGGCCGCGCGGTGATCTTCATCGACGAGCTCGACGCGATCGGCGGCTCGCGCAGCTCCGGCGGCGGCGACGGCGGCACCAGCGAGCGCGAGCAGGCGCTGAACCAGCTGCTGGTCGAGCTCGACGGCTTCGAGAAAGACCCGGGGATGGTGATCGTGATCGCCGCCTCCAACTACGTCGACAAGCTCGACAGGGCGCTGCTGCGCCCGGGCCGCTTCGACCGCCTCGTCCTCGTCGCCCCGCCCGACCGCGCCGGCCGCGAGTCGATCCTCCGCAGCCACGCCAAGAACAAGCCGCTGGCCCCCGACCTCGACCTCGGCGACGTCGCCCGCAAGACCACCGGGATGACCGGCGCCCAGCTCGCCAACGCGCTCAACGAGGGCGCGATCATCGCCGGCCGTGCCGGCCGCTTCTACATGACCCGCGAGGATCTCGACGAGGCGCTCCTGCGCCAGGCCGTCGGCTCGCAGCAGGCGCGCCGACTCAGCAGCAAGGAGCGGCGGATCGTCGCCTACCACGAGGCCGGCCACGCGCTCTGCCGCCGCCTGCTCGGACTCGACCCGCCGGAGATCCTCAGCATCGTCCCCCGCGGCCCGGCGCTCGGCTTCGTCGCCCACTCGCCGCAGGAGGACAGCTACCTGAAGTCGCGCGAGGAACTACTGGACGAGGTGGTCACCCTGCTCGGTGGACGGGCTGCGGAGGAGATCGTCCTCGGCGCCGTCTACTCCGGTGCCGCCGACGACCTCAACCGGGTCCACATGGTCTGCACGCAGATGGTCTCCGAATTCGGGATGGGCGTCGCCCTCGACCACGACGGGCCGGCGCCGATCGCCCTGCCGACCGGCGACTACGCGGTCTCCGACCAGACCCGCCGCGAGGTCGACCAGGCGGCGATGACGCTGGCTCGCGAGGCCCACCGCCGTGCCCGGGCGCTCCTCTCCGCCAACCTCGAGGTGCTCGATCACCTCGCCGTCCTGGCCCTGGAGCGGGAGACGCTGACCCGCGAGGAGCTCGACGAGATCTTCGCCGCGCACGAGCTCAGAGGCCTGGTCGAGGCCCCCGGGACCGGGGCGGCGCTGGTCGCGCTCAGCCGCGAACAGCAGCGTTTGTAATTGGTCTGGACATTTTGGCTATTTAGGCCGGATCTTGACTAGACTGGCTGGCCAGACGGCCAGTGAGCGACCACGATTACTACTTTGCCCCAGGCCGATCGATGGCCCGCCGGATTCACGGTGAGCGATCGGTCGGCCTGCTGTACGGACAGCGGGCGCTCCTGATCGGGGCGCTGGAACCGCTCACCTACACCGGCACGATGCTCTCCAGCGCGGCCGGCGACCACCCCTTCACCCGCCTCGCCCGCACCGCAAAGATCCAGGAGACGGTCTTCCTCGGGACCAAGGACGAAGCAGACAGGGCGCTCGCCGCCGTCCACCGCCTGCACGAGCGGGTCAAGGGCAAGCTGCCCGAGGCGGCGGGGACGCACCCGGCCGGCAGCGCCTACTCGGCCTTCGACCCGGAGCTGATGCTGTGGACGCTGGCGGTGATCGCCGACTCCGGCCGGACGATGTACGAGACGATGGTGCGCGAGCTGAGCCGGCCCGAGCGCGAGGCGCTCTGGCAGGACTACGTCCGCTTCGGCGAGCTCTTCGGCCTGCCCCGCAGCGAGGTCCCCGGCAGCTACCGCGAGTTCAGCGACTGGTGGCGGTGCAAGCTCGCCTCTCCCGACCTCCAGGCGACCGACCATGCCCTGGAGGTGGCGCCGCTGGTCGCCTTCCGCCAGCCGGTGCCGCTCTCGGCCCGGCTCAACCTCGAGACCCAGAACCTGATCGTCAAGGGGACGCTGCCGCCCCGCGTTCGCAAGATCTTCGGGATCGGCTGGACGCCCGCCCACGAGGCCGTCTTCCGCTCGGTGACGGCAGCCCACCGCCAGGCGCACCGGGCGCTGCCGCGGCAGCTCCGGCGCGGCCGCAACGACTACTTCTTCGACGCCGTCAGCAAGAGCGAGAAGAGCCGCGGCGGCACCTCGACGCCGAGCATCGCCGCGTAGTAGCGGTCCAAGGCCCTAGGCTGAGCGCGTGCTCGAGCTGCTCGCCGTCGCGGCGGCCGGGGCGGCGGCGGGGGCTTCGAATTCGATCGCCGGCGCCGGGTCGCTGATCACCTTCCCGACCATGGTCGCGCTCGGCCTGCCGCCGCTCTCGGCCAACGTCACCAACACCGTCGGGATCATCCCCGGCTACGTGGGCGGCATCCTCGGCTACGCCGACCTGCTGCGCGAGCAGCGCGAGCGCTTCACCCGCCTGCTGGTGCCGATGCTGATCGGCGCCGTCGTCGGCACCGTCGCCCTCCTCCTCACCTCGAACGCGGCCTTCGAAGCGATCGTCCCCGTCCTCATCGCCGCCTCCTGCCTGCTCCTCCTCTTCCAACCCCGCCTGACGCCGCGGATCTCCCACGCGGGCAACGAGCACTCGCCCTTCCTCACCGCCGGCATCCTCTTCTGCGGCGCCTACGGCGCCTACTTCGGCTCCGCCGTCAGCATCCTCCTGCTCGCGATCCTCGCCCTCTTCGTCGCCGACACCCTCCAGCACATCAACGGGCTGAAGATCATCCTCGTCGGCTGCGCCAACCTCCTCGCCGCCTGCGCCTACGCCTTCCTCGCCCCGGTCGAGTGGAGCTACGTCGCGGTGCTGATGGTCTCCTCGCTGCTCGGCGGCCGCCTCGGTGCGCACTACGCGCGCCGCGTCCCCAGCGACCCGCTGCGGATCACGATCGCGCTGGCAGGGCTGGGGGTAGCGGCGGTGCTGGCGGTCCGCGCCTTCGGGTGACGGCCTGGAAAACAAACCCTCCCGTAACCCGGTCAGAGGTGCTACTACTGAATGAAGTTCTCTTTCGGTATTTGAGAGACCTATAGCAACGACCGAGCCGCAAGAAAGAGGAAGATGGGCCGGCTCGCAGCCCAGATCGAGAGCATGGCGCACCACTACGACGTCGTCGTGGTCGGGTCGGGCTACGGCGGCGGGATCACGGCCTCGCGGATGGCGCGGGCCGGACGCCGGGTCGCCCTGCTCGAGCGCGGGTCCGAGCGCCGGCCCGGCGAATACCCGGACCGCGAGCTGGAGATGATGGGGGAGCTGCAGGTCGACGCCGCGATCGGTCACACCGGCTCGCCGACGGGGCTCTACGACCTCCACGTCAACGACGACCTCAACGTCTTCGTCGGCTGCGGCCTCGGCGGCACCTCGCTGGTCAACGCCAACGTCTCACTGCCGCCCGACTCGCGGGTCTTCGCCGACGAGCAGTGGCCGCGGGCGCTGCGGGAAGACAGCGAGCGCCTGGCCACCGGCTTCCTCCGCGCCAAAGAGATGCTGAAACCCCAGCCCTACCCCGCTCGCGACGGCGAGCTGCCGAAGCTGGCGGCGCTGCAGCGTTCGGCGGAGGCGATGGGAGCGGCGGATCTCTTCTACCGGCCGCCGATCAACGTCAACTTCGAGGGGGGCGTCAACCACGTCGGCGAGGAGCAGGCGGCGTGCACCCTCTGCGGCGACTGCGTCTCCGGCTGCAACTACGGGGCGAAGAACACGACGCTGATGAACTACCTGCCCGACGCCCGCAACCACGGCGCCGAGATCTTCACCAACGCCGCCGTCGACTCGATCGAGCGGGGCGAGGGCAAGTGGATCGTCCACTTCGCAACGCTCGCCAGCGGCCGCGAAGCCTTCGACGCCCCCGCCGACTTCGTCAGCGCCGACATCGTCGTCCTCGCCGCCGGCGCCCTCGGCTCGACCGAGATCCTGCTCCGCTCCGCGGCGGCGGGGCTGCCGGTCTCCGGACAGCTGGGGAAGCGGTTCAGCGGCAACGGCGACGTCCTCGGCTTCGCCTACAACGCCGACGAGGCGATCAACGGCGTCGGCTTCGGGCCGCGCCCGCGCACGCAGGCGGTCGGGCCCTGCATCGCCGGGATCATCGACCTCCGCGAGACCGAGAACCTGGAGGACGGGATGGTGATCGAGGAAGGCGCGATCCCCGGCGGCCTCGACGGCTTCATGCCGATGCTGTTCGCGACCGCCGCCGGCTTCGTCGGCCGCGACACCGACCACGACCTCGGCGATCTTCTCCGCGAGGGGGGACGGGTGGCCGAGAGCGTGACGATGGGCTCGCGCCACGGCGCCGTCCACAACACCCAGACCTTCCTCGTGATGTCGCACGACGGCAGCGAAGGGGAGCTGCGTCTGCAGGACGGGCGCGTTCGCGTCCACTGGCCGGGGGTCGGCGGCGAGCCGATCTTCGACGCGGTCGACGAGCAGCTCGAACGGGCCAGCGCCGCCCTCGGCGCCACCTACGTGCGCGACCCGATCTGGACCAAGCTGCTCGGCGAGGCGCTGATCACCGTCCACCCGCTCGGCGGCTGCCCGATGGGCGAGGACGGCGCCCGCGGCGCGGTCGACCACAAAGGCCGGGTCTTCGCCGGCAGCGGCGGCGAGGTGCACGATGGCCTCTACGTCTCCGACGGGTCGGTGATCCCGCGCTCGCTCGGCGTCAATCCCCTGCTGACGATCTCGGCCCTCGCTGAGCGCTGCTGCGAGCTGATCGCCGCCGACAACACCTGGTCGATCGACTACGGCCTTCCTTCGACGCCGCCGCCCCCGCCTCCGCCGCCCCCGGTCGGGGTCGAGTTCACCGAGCGGATGAGCGGCACCGTCGCCGGGGGCAGCTTCGACTTCGTCCTCACGATCGCCCCCGACGACGTCAAGCGGTTCGTCGCCGAGCCCGAGCACGACGCGCCGATGACCGGCACCGTCAGCGCCCCGGCGATCTCGCCGGACCCGCTCTCGGTCAGCGAGGGGACCTTCAACCTCTTCACCGTCGACGCCGAAGCGGCCGAAACCCGGACAATGGAGTACCGGATGAAGCTGACCGCCGAGGACGGGCGGGAGCTCTGGTTCCACGGCTACAAGCTCATCCACGACGACAAGGGCTTCGACCTCTGGGCGGACACGACGACGCTCTACGTCACCCTCTTCGACGGCCCGAGCGAAGACAGCCCGGTCCTCGGCAAAGGGATCCTGCGGATCACCCCGACCGACTTCATGCGCCAGATGACGACGATGCGGGCGACCAACGCCCGCGGCCGCAAGGCGCTGGAGGCGACGGCCGAGTTCGGCAAGTTCTTCGCCGGGGCGCTGTTCGAGACCTACGGCGGCATCTTCGCCGGCGACAGCGAGCTGCGGCCGGCCGCGCCGCCGCGCAAGCGCCGCCAGCTGCGGGTCGGCGCCCCCGAGGTCCACGCGGTGACGACGGAGGACGGGGTCCAGCTCCGCCTCACCCGCTTCCACGGCGGCGGGAAGGGGCCGGTGATGCTGACGCACGGGCTCGGCGTCTCCAGCGGCATCTTCACGATCGACACCGTCGACACCAACCTGCTCGAGTACCTCTTCGCCCACGAGTACGACGTCTGGCTGCTCGACTACCGGGCCAGCATCGACCTGCCGAGCGCCCGCACGCAGTTCGACGCCGACGACGTCGCGACCGAGGACTACCCCGCCGCGGTCGCGGCGGTGCGCAGCCTCACCGGCGCCGACAGCGTCCAGGTGGTCGCCCACTGCTTCGGGGCGACGACCTTCTGCTGCGCGATGCTGGCCGGGCTGCAGGGGGTGCGCTCGGCGGTGATCTCGCAGGTCGCGACCGACGTCGTCGCGCCGGCCGCCTCGCGCTTCAAAGCCGGGCTGCACCTCCCGGACGTGCTCGACGCGGTCGGGGTCGACGACCTCGACGCCGACGCCGAGCGCCACCGGGGCTGGCGCTCGAAGCTCTTCGACCTCGCCGCCGACCTCCTCCCCGAGGAGAAGGAGGAGAAGTGCGAGAGCGACACCTGCCACCGGATCAGCTTCATGTACGCGCCGCTCTACCGGCACGCGCAGCTGAACGACGCCACCCACGAGGCGCTGCACGAGATGTTCGGGGTCGCGAACATGGAGTCGTTCGAGCAGCTGGCGGCGATGGTGCGGGCGCAGCACCTGGTCGGCGCCGACGGCGAGGACCGCTACCTCCCCCACCTCGAGCGGATGGCGATCCCGACCACCTTCATCCACGGCGCCGAGAACGCCTGCTTCCTGAGCGAGGGGATGGACCGCTCGCTCGCTCGCCTCGGCGAGGCCAACGGCGCCTCGCTCTACACCCGGCACGAGATCCCCGGCTACGGCCACATCGACTGCATCTTCGGCCGCGACGCGGCGCATGACGTCTACCCCCACGTGGTCGAGCACCTGGAGCGGACCTGATGGCGGCGGGGCAGGTCGTCCACGAGGTCCTCGACCCGGCCTTCCTGCGCGGACGCCTGGAGAAGGTGCGCAAGGAAGGCTCGGGCCAGCTCTCCGACGCCGAGTACGAAAAGCTCTTCGACGAGCTGGCGAAGGGGGAGGCGAGCCCGGTCTCCGGCGCCGATCCGAGCCAGGGCGAACAGGCCTTCCTGCCGCGCTCGGCCGGGGTCAGCATCCTCCAGTCGACGCTCAACGACTGCATCCTCTCCCGCTTCGACGACCTGGTGAAGCCGCTGCCGAAGGGCCACCGCTCCTTCGCCGACTGGGCCCTGCGCGAGAAGGACATCTTCCGCAAGTTCGGCCCCTGCGACGCCGACTGGATCGAGTCGGTGATCTCGAAGGGGATCTCCCTCTTCGAGGGCAAGCCGAAGTTCGTCGACGACAGGGCGCCGGAGGTGACGATCGCCGACGACGTCCGCATCGTCGTCTGCGGCGACTGGGGGACGGGGCTGAAGGGCGCGCAGAAGGTCGGCGAGCAGATGAGGCCGCACGTCGAGGAGGCGCGGAAAGCCGGCCGCGAAGTCCACGCCCTGCACCTCGGCGACGTCTACTACTCGGGCTGGAAGGAGGAGTACGAAACCCGCTTTCTCCCCTACTGGCCGGTCAAATCCGCCGACGAGGGCGTCCCCTCCTGGTCGCTGAACGGCAACCACGACATGTACTCGGGCGGGCACGGCTACTTCGGCTACCTGCTGCGCGACCCGCGCTTCGCCGGCCATAACGGCTCCAGCTACTTCAGCCTCGCCAACTCCGAGTGGCAGCTGCTCGGGCTGGACACCGCCTACGAAGAAGGCAAGCTCGCCGGCACGCAGGCCACCTGGGTCACCGAAAAGCTCGAGTCCTCCGCCCGCAAGACGATGCTGCTCACCCACCACCAGCCCTTCACCGCCTTCGAAGAACGCAAGCCCTACCCCTACCTGGACCAGCTGAAGCCCGCCTTCGAGGTCCGCCGAGTCGATGCCTGGCTCTGGGGCCACGAGCACCTCTGCTGCGTCTACGAGCACGAGTACAGGCCCTTCCTCGGCTTCGGCTCCTGCATCGGTCACGGCGGCGTCCCGGTCCTCCACGAAGAAGGCCCACCCCCACTGGGAGTCCAATGGCGCGCCGAGGGCTTCGAAGAACACGCCGAAGACAAATGGCAACTGTTCGGGTTCGCCGTCCTCGACTTCGAAGGTCCGCAGATCGCGATCCGTTACTTCGACCAGGATGGGACCGAGGTCTTCCAGACCACGATCGAGTAGGGCAAGAGGAAAGAGCACTGTTGAACTAATCCCACCACAATTTTCAGCCGTGTGCTGGGGATTCGGGGGGTACCTCAAGGGCAACTCTACTCAATGCCGGCGCTGCGCTGTTCCCTTAATTTCGGGTGGCTTCGCGGGGCTTTGGGCGATGACTGCCGACCCCGTCGCCCAACAGAAGCAGCTAACGCTCGCGCTACTCCCCCTTGAACCGACTGGTTTGAAAACAGGGGCAGAGCCAAAGGCGGGAGCCTAGGAAAACTCGCCGCCTTCGCCTCTGACTCGATACAGAAGCTTCCCATTCCGATTGAAGACCGAAGCCGACACTACTGGGCTTTCGGGAGAGTGATAGCTGACGAAAAACGCAAAACCCCGAACCCAAACGTTCTGCCTCCGCTTGCTTCTGGCCGGGAGCCGCGGGACGATGCGAGAGTGACTGCCATCGGCGAAGTCAGCGCGAATCTCGCCGACAGATGAGCCGACATATCCAAGGAAGGCGGCTTTTCCGCCCGAACCTCGAACGTCGCGGGCATTCAACCGCTGCGATGACGGCACGTGGCCGTTTACCGGAATCCCAGTTCCAGTGCCCCAGGCGGGTAGGCCAGTAGGACGGAAGGCGATACTCAAAAGCCAACTCTTGCACGATCCGTTGTTCCGGACGCCAGCAACAACTCGCCAGGCATTAGCGGAAGCTCGACTAGCGTGCCCCACTTCGACCTTCCGAGGACTTATGCAATGGGCCGAACCGCCCGAACTAACCATTCGGCCCTGGCCGGCACCGACCGCACTCAGCAGGCCGAGAAAGGCTAGCCCGCATATGAGACCAACCGCCCTCGTTTTCCTTGCCTCTTTCACTTCTCACATCCTAGCTCATCGGCCTCCACAGACTTGACGCGCAGATCACTGAGATTTTTCAAGGTGTCCCCAATCGCACTTCTCATCTTTGTCCGCCATACCCCGATACTTATGGAAGTATTCTTCAAGCACTTTTTCGCCAGGATATGCCTGTTTCCAATATTTCGGTAACACCCCGTTGATACGGAAACAGACAGCGTTCTGCCCGCCGTATTCGCCGAACGTGTGGGGAGCGAATCGGTAATCACCGATGGTGTCTATTGGCGTCGTGGATGGCGCACTCGCGCTCCCCGGTAGACAATGGACAAGAGCTGGCAGTTTTCCAGGACCCCACTTCTCGCATTGTGGGGGGTTGCGGGTCCAGACCAATTTGTGCGGCTTAAAGTAGTACCAGCCATGCACGGATACCCCCCATTCGAGGGTCCAATACCCTTCATAGTAGGAACCGTGGCACGCCTGAGACATTTGTTCTTCTGAAACACGCGGCGCTGGCTCTGGTGGTCTACCTGGTTCCGTTTGTTCGGCCACCTTAAAGCCACAATCTCGAAAATTGTACTTTCGCTTTCGCGTCGGCAGATCGGAAGTTTGCTGAGCCGCAAGCGGTTCGCCTGCGTAGCCACCTACTTCTGGCGGCCCGTAGTTGGCTTCGACAAAGTGGTTTTTCACAACAGCCGATCCGCTGACTTCGGATGCTTCTTCCCCAGTATCTACGACAACTTCAACGGTCCGAAATCCGCCCTCCCATCCAGCGCCCGCAACGACCGGATAAATATACGGGGCCCCGTTTGGTCCATTTTGGGAATGGTTGACAGTCAAAATCACCGAATTTCCCACAACATTGATCGTCGTAGGTACTGACGTGCCAATCGCGTCGTGAGCCTTAACTACGGTAATTGAGAAGGCAGTTGGTCCACCGCCTTTGTAGACCACCTGAGCGTGCTGTGCATCGACTAGCTGTAGTTCTTGGTCCGGATGCACATGGACCTGCCATTCGTATTCAGTCGGACCACTCGCATCACGAATTGCAGTGAAGATCATCGCGCCATCGATGAGTGGTCGAGTCACAAGGTCCACCCCCGAAGCAATATTCTCCGCCACTGCGGCAGACCCGTTTGAGGTCAGAGTTTGACCTTCGCCGGCCAGACCCGAGCCGGGAGTTACTTCAATCGGCTCCAGGGAGGGCCCTGAAGAGATCGGAGTGAAGCCTGGACAGTTGGAGCTTTCTGCTAGTTCTTCTTCTTCCGGTCCAGATCGTTCATTTTCACCCCCTTCGCTCGTTCTGATGGAGCAATTGCCGTAAAACTCGGGCGTCGTCACGTTGACGGTAAACCCGCCAGGATTGTCCCCATCTATCTCGGTTGGAGCAGCACTTCCCGTTGCTATTAGATCCCCAGCTGACCAGATTAGTTCGAGACCTTCGGTGGTTCCTTCGTAGTCGATTTCGCTCTGGGAATCTCCCACGGTGTTTACGGGGCTGGTCAGGTCAAGGGCTTCCAGGGTGTCTTCAGCCTCAGAAGCGATAAGCCAGAAATGGAGAAAGCCTCTCCAATGCTGTAAGCCCCTTCTCTAATAGGCAGGGTCGGACGACTCTGCCGTTCGAGGGGAGGAGGTGACTGTTATGCAGCTCGCTACTGCTGAAGTGGCAATCCCGAAGGTCATGATCCAGAAGATCGGCTAGGTCGCTGTCCCTGCCGGCCCGTGGCCTGCTGCCATCGGGCCGGCATGGTTTTTGAGGCAGTAACCAGCCGGTCAGCGGTTAGGCTCGTCCGATGGAGCCGGACCCAGCCTTCTTGACCTACGAGGGGATTGCGGGCATCTACGACGCCTTCAATCACGCCAACGACTACGAGATGTGGCTCGGCAGAGCGCTGCTGCCCGAACTGGCGCGGCGGGGGCTTCCCGACCGTGGCGACGCGCTCGACGTCGCCTGCGGGACGGGCCGGGCGTTCGCTCCCCTGCTGCGCCGCGGCTGGACCGTGCGCGGCTGCGACCTCTCGCCGGCGATGCTGGAGAGAGCCGCCGAAGCCGAGGGCGGTGATCAGGTGGCCCTCAGCGTCGCGGACATGCGGAACCTGCCCGAGCTCGGCTCCTTCGACCTCGTCCTCTCACTGAACGACTCGGTCAACTACCTGCTCGGGGAGGACGACCTCGTCGACGCGCTGAGGGGGATGCGGGCGAACCTGCGCCCGGACGGGCTGCTGCTCTTCGACGTCAATTCCCAGCTCATCTACGAAGAGGGGTACTCGGAGACCGAGGAGGTCGAGCACGAAGGGAGGCGGTGGCGCTGGGTCGGCCTCGGCAAGGTCGCTCCTTCGATGTACGAGGCGCGGATCGAGGGGGACGAGATCGAGACCGTCTCCAACCGGGAGCGATTCCGCCCCGAGTCCGAGGTCCGGGAGGCGATGGCCGCCGCCGGCCTCACCTGCCTGGCCGCGCTGGGGATGGAGGAGGCCGCCGGGGAGGTGGTCCTCTCGGAGCCGCCGGACGAAAGGCGCCACTACAAGATCGTCTTCATCGGGCGGATCGCCGGCTGACCCGCGGGGAGCGCGGATCTATGGGCGGTACTGGGCTCGAACCAGTGACCCCTTCCTTGTAAGGGAAGTGCTCTCCCAACTGAGCTAACCGCCCGGGGGATCTCATTATTGCTCAGGCGAGGCACGCGATTGAACCCGCGTCAGGTCGTCTTCGTATGCCCGGCCATGACGACCTCCCTGCAGCGCCCACGACTCCTGATCCTCCTCGGCCTCGCCGCCCTTCTCGTGGCGGGACTGCTCTCCGTCGACCGCGGCAGCGCCGCCGAGCCGACTGCGCACGCCAGCTCCGGCAAGGCCGTCTCGATCGTCAACTTCGCCTTCAAGCCGGGGACGCTGAGGGTGAAGCGGGGCGCCCGCGTCACCTTCACCAACACCGCCAACACGACCCACACCGCGACCTCCGGCAGCTTCAACACGAAGCACATCGCGCCGGGGACCTCGAAGTCGGTCCGCTTCAACAAGCGCGGCACCTTCGCCTACCACTGCGAAATCCACCCCTTCATGAAGGGCAAGATCGTCGTCGAATAGCCTCGGTGGGGATGGACGCCCCCACCCTCTGGCGGGCGGCGCTGCTGCAGCTGGTCGCGGTCGCCGCCCTCTCGCTCGCCCTCGGCCTCGCCCTGCCCCACTCCTTCTTCGAGGACTGGGGCTGGATCGCCGGCCCGGGCTCGTGGATGCTCTGCGCCGCCTTCACCGCCAGGATGCTGGCGCTGCCGCTCGGCCCGACCCTGCTCGGCGCCGTTCTTGCCGGCCTGCCCAGCCTCCTCGCCGTCCTCCTCGACCTCCACTGGGCCGGGGCGCTGCTGGCGATCGCCCTCTTCGCGCTCTGGTGCGCGCGGCTACGGGAGCGCCAGCTTGACGCCGACCTTGGCGCCGGCCGGCAGTGACCTCCCGGCGCTCCGGTACTGCCTGACGACCCGCGCCCCCCGCGAACGCTCGCCCCGCACCGGGCCGAGTTGGCAGTGAGCACGGTTCAGCATCTTCCGGCTCGCCCGCAGGCTGCGGCCGGAGAGGTCGGGGACGGTGCAGGTCGGTGCCGGCGGCGACTGTTCTGCCGGCGGCATGATCACGGTGACGGTGGCGAAACCACCCTCCCATCCCGCCCCGGCCGAGATCGGATAACGGAAGCCCCCGCCGATGTGGTGGACGGTTAGCGTGATCACGTTCGGCTGGGTGACGACAAGGGTGGTCGGCACGGCGTGTCCTTCGGCGTCGTGTGCGGGTTCGGCGGCGATCGACCATGCCACTGCCCCGGCTTTGGACTTCACCACCGCGAGCTGGTCGTCGACCTGTTCCAGTTCCTGTTCTGCGTTGAGCTGCACTTCCCACGCGTATTCCTCGGGGTCTTCGGACCCTTTGATGGTTGGGAACATCTGGCCGCCGTCGTAGGAAGGCAACGCAACCGCAGCCGCCGGAAACACGATGACGAGAACCACGGCAAGAAGAACCGAGCGCATCGCGGTCATTCAACCACTGCCAGCTCGGCGAACGCGGCCTCGCGGCTGTCGAAGACGATGCCGGCCTCGGTCAGGCCGGCGACGGTGAAGACTCGGAGCACCTGGTCCGAGCAGCCGTAGAGGACGAGGCGGCCGCCTTTGACCTCCAGCTGCCGCCGCACCTGGAGGAAGAGGGCGATGCCGGTGGAGTCGATGAACTCGCAATGCTCGAGGCCGACGAGGATGGCGTCGTTGTCGCGCGCCACCCGTTGCAGCGCCGCCTGCAGGCGCTCGACGCTCCAGAGGTCGAGCTCGCCCTTGAGCCGCAGCTCGCACCGGTTTGTGCCGAGATCGCGCTCGGCAATCTGCAGGACCTGTCCCCCCGCCATCGACACATTCTCCCAAGCCCGGGACCCCGGCCCGGCTAGCGGTGCACCACCACGGTTTCGTCGACCAGTTCGACCACCTGCTCCCAGGGGATCGCCTGCTCCTCCGGCCCGCCCGGTCCGCGCAGCCGCCGCCGCAACCCGCCGCGGTCGAGGATCAGCTCGTCGAGGACGACGGCCTCCCCCTCCCAGTGCCCCCGCGCCTCGCGGACCCGGCCCAGCCGCCGGCCCGACTGGTCGACGACCTTCCGCCCCAGCAGCTCGCTCAGCGCGCCGCGCTCGCTCAGTTCCACGGCAGCCTCCTAACGATCCAGCGCTCCGGGTCGTCGCCCATCCCCAGCCCCAGCTCCTCGGCCTTCTTGCGCAGCTTCACGGTGGAGCTCAGCTCGTCGACCTCCTCCCAGGGGATCCGCAGCGCGTTCTTCCCCCAGCGCTCCGGCCCGGAGAGCCGCCGCGCCAGCCGCGCCAGGCGGCGCGGCAGCCGGCGCGGGTAGAGCCCCTCGCCGACCAGCAGCGCCGTCACCCGCGGCGGGTCGCCGCTCAGCTCGAGGTCGTCGACGCGGCCGACCCGGCGGCCGTCGGCGTCGCAGATCTGCTCGTCGAGCAGACGGTGGACGATGTAGATGTCGCCTTCGCCTTTCATCCGCCCCCCGCGTTGGTCGCCAGCAGCAGCGGGATCGCTGCCAGCGCCAGGACGACGATGACGAGGAAGTAGAGCCAGCCGAGCGCCGTCGCAATGCGGCCGTTCGCGTAGTCGGACATGAAGGAGCGGTCGCCGGCGATCAGCAGCACCGGCAGGTAGGTCAGCGGCAGCGCCACGACCGAGAGGACGACGCTGTACTCGGTGACGTCGACCGGGTTGATCCCGCTCTCGGCGATCGCGATCCCGAGCAGCAGGAAAACGAGCCAGGAGGCGGTGAAGCGCGGTGCCTTCTGCGGGCCTTTGTAGCGGCCCCACTCCCAGCCGAGGAACTGGGCGAGGTTGTAGGAGGCGGCGAAGCTGGAGTCGATCGCGGCGCCGCCGACGCAGAAGAGCATGCCGCCGAGCGCCAGCAGCAGGCCGGTCTCGCCGAAGGCGCCCTGCATCGGCAGGGCCACCGTGCCGAGGTCGTCCGGTTCGACCCCGATCGGGTGGAAGAGGTACCCGGAGGCGATCACCAGGGCAACCGCGAGGACGCCGCCGATCCCGTAGCCCAGAATCGCGTTCAGCCGGTTCTCTTTCAGGTTCTCCTCCGTCCACCCCTCCTCGATCGCGCCGGAGGAATAGAAGTGGACCTCGTAAGGCATCAGCGCCGCGGCGAAGATGCCGACGACGAAGTAGAGGTAGAGCGTCGAGGAGTCGAGCGAGGGGATGAAGCCGCGGCCGACGTCGCCCCAGTCGGGGTTCTGGTGGAAGACGGTGGCGACGACGACGAAGAGGAGCAGGCCGCCGTAGCCGAAGACGCGCTCGATGCCGCCGAACGGCAGCAGGGCGACGATCGCGACCAGGGCGATCGCGGCGGCGAAGACGAACATGCTGTAGGGGGCGTTGAAGAGGAGCTCGAGGACGATCGCGATCCCGCCCAGCTCGGCGGCGACGGTGAGCACGTTGATGGCGGTGCTGGCGACGAGCGCGAGGAGGCCCATCCCGAACCCCATCCGCATCCGGATCACGTCGAAGACCGGGCGGCCGCTGACCGCGGCGACGCGCCCGCTCATCTCCGCGTAGACCGCGATCCCGACGACGCCGAGGACCACCGCCCAGAGCAGGTCGTAGCGGAAGAGCGCCCCGGCCTGGGTGGTGAAGACGAGGTCGCCGATGTCGAGGAAGCCGCCGATCGCGGCGATGATCCCGAGGGCGATCTGGAGGATCGTCTTCACGGCGCGTCCCCGCTCAGCTGGGCGACAATCGCATCTGCCTTTTCCTGCGCTTCTCCGAGGTGCTTTTGGACGAGGGCGCCGTGGCGCTCGTCGCCGGGGAAGGTCTGCAGTTCGGAGAGCAGGTCGGAGATTTCGCCGGCGACGGCCACTGCGGCTTCGCGCTGGTCGGCGGTCTCCGCTTCTTCGAGGGTCGCGTCGGCGAGCTTTTCGGCCTCGTGGTCGGCCTGTTCGCCGAGCGTCTTCGCCATCACCCGCGCGTAGGTGGTTTTGGTCGCGTCGCGGGCGACGCCGGAGGCGACCAGCTGTCCCTGCGCGGCCAGCGCGCTCAGCGATTCGACGCCGCGGTTGAGCTCGTCGTTACTGAGGTCGCCGCAACCGGAGGTGCCGAGGGCCAGGGCCGCGAGGAGGACTGCGGCCGCCGAACGAACTCTCTTGCGGTTCGTCCCGGACAAACCGCCCTGGAAATACCCCTAATCCGGGAGGATGAACATCAACCCGCCAGCTCGCGGACGATCTCCGCGGCGGGCCTGACCTCCCCGATCCGGGCGACGATCTCGCCGGCGTAGAGGGCGCCGGCGTCGACCAGCGTCGCCGGCCCGTCGTCGGTCGGCCCGGCGGGCGAGAGCAGGCGGCTGCCGGGCCGCTGCGCCCGCATCATCCGCAGCTGCAGGGACGGGGGCGCGTAGCGAACCCCGGGAGCGAGCAGGTGGTTGAGGGCGCGATTCGCGGACGGAGCGCGCAAAAGCACCCGGCGTTCGTCCTTTCCGCGGAATGGGTGGGGAAAGGACGAACGCCGACCGAGAAAACGGTCCGTGGCGGCGTTGGGGACGACGCGGTGCGGGGCCGGCCAGCCGGCGCCGAAGAGGTCGGTGAGGAGCGTTTCGTCCGCCGCGAGGAGGCGCTCCTTATAGAGAGCGTGGGCGCGGCTCTCCTCGGAGAGGAGGAAACGGGTGCCGGCGACGGCCGCGGTGGCTCCCGCCTCCAGCGCCGTCCGCACTTCATCGGGCTCGGCGACGCCACCGGCGAGGAGCAGCGGGTAGTCGGGCGACAGCGCGGCGCGTACCTCCTCGAGCAGCTGCAGCGCCGGGATCGTGCCGCGGACGTGGCCGCCGGCCTCGACGCCCTGGACGATCACCGCGTCGGCGCCGGCGGCCTGCGCGGCCCGCGCCTCGGCGAGCGACCCGCACTGGTGCAGCCAGGCGCCGGCCGTGCGCCGCCGCGGCCGGCCCCAGAAGGTGACCACGACGTCGGCCTCCGCCGCCGCCTCGAACCAGTCGCGCCGCGCGAACGGCAGCAGCACGTTGACCGCAACCGGCTTGCCGGTCAGCGCTCGCGCCGCCGCCAGCTCGCGCCGGATCGCCCGGCCTCCGTTGACGGCGATGGTCCCCAGCCCCCCGGCCTCCGAGACCGCCGCCGCCAGCTCGTGGCGGGAGATCCCGCCGCCCATCCCCGCTTGGACGACGGGAAGCTCCACCCCGAGGCGCTCGAGCAGCGGCGGCATCCCTCCCAGTCTAGGTCCGCCCCCACCGACCCAGCTACAGCCGCACCTCGAGTCCCGGCGGGTCGTAGGCCTGCGCCAGCCGCGCCAGGGCGAGGGCGCCGACCAAGAGCCCGAAGTCCCGCAGGGCGATGTCGTAGTAGCCCGAGTAGGTGAGCAGGTCGATGATGATCCCGGCGAGCCAGGCGGCGACGAGGTAGGCGGCATAGCGCGGCTTCAGGGCGACGAGGACTCCGGCGGTGATCTCGACCACGCCGACCAGGTGCATCGCGGTCGAAGCGCTGCCGGGGACGATGTCGTCGATCCAGGGCGCCAGGTACTGCGGCCAGTCGACCAGCACGTCGAAGAACTTGTCGAGGCCGAAGAGGATCGGGGCGAGGGCGAAGACGACCCGCAGCAGCACGAAGGCCTGGTAGGCGGGGTCGCTGCGGAGCCGTTCGCCGAAGCTCGGGGCGAGCTGCGCTTCCCGCGGATCGATGGTTGCGGTGGACATGGGACCTCCTCGTGTGGTTGGTGTCTGCCCCCCTTTGCGTCCGCCGCCGCCGCGGTCTTACCGCGGTAAGAAACCGACGCCCGCCGTCGCTAACAATTCATGGCGACCGCGCTGATGCCGACTCCGACCGAGATCCCCTGGCTCGATCGCCTCCGTGCCGACGGCGCTGCCCGGGAGACCGCCGTGGCCGAACTCCACGAGCTGATGCTGAAGGGGGCGCGTTTCGAGGTCGAGCGGCGGGCGGCGGAGCTGCCCCACCTGCGGGGCGGCGACCTCGAGGACCTCGCCCACCAGGCCGCCGACGACGCGCTGATGGCGGTGCTGCGCAAGCTCGACGACTTCCGCGGCGAAAGCCGCTTCACCACCTGGGCCTACAAGTTCGCCCTGCTGGAGGCGGCGGTGAAGGTGCGCCGGCGCGCCTGGCAGGGGCGGGAGGTCCCGCTCGAGGAAGAGGCCTGGTCGCGGCTCGCCGCCGCCGGCTCGGCCACCCGGCCCGCCGAAGACGCGGAGCTGCTGACGGCGTTGCGGGAGGAGATCGAGGGCGGCCTGACCCCGCGCCAGCGCGAGGTCCTCGTCGCCGTCGCCCTCAACGGGGTGCCGATCGACGTCCTCGCCGAGCGCCTCGGCTCCAACCGCGGCGCCCTCTACAAGAACCTGCACGACGCCCGCCGCACGCTGCGGGAGTGCCTCGCCGCTCGCGGCTTCCCGATCGGGACGGACAGAGAGGAGGGACGATGAAACGGGACGAACTCCTGGGCCGGGTGCTGGGACCGGGCGAGCCGGAGCTGACCTGCGAGCAGTGTTTCGCCGAGCTCGACCGCTACGTCGAGCTGGTCCTCGCCGGCACCGACGCCGACGACCGCATCCCCGGGATGAGTGCGCACCTGCGTGGGTGCCCGGCCTGCGCCGAGGACTTCCGCAGCCTCCGCGACCTCGTCGCCGGCAGGGACGAGGACGGCTAGCCCGCGACCTCGGCCTCGGCCCAGACTTCGAGCACCACCCGCAGCCAATCCGGCTCGACCCCGAGCGTCCAGCCGTGATTGGGGACCGGCTGCAGGACTTCGCCTTTCGCCAGCGTCTTCAGGTGATAGGCGACCGGGCCGACCTGCTGGTCGAGCGCGGCGGCCACTTCCTGAGCCGAGACGCAGTCGAAAGAACCGTCGAGATATGCGAGCAGGATCCGCCGTCGAAGCGGGTGGTTGACGGCGCTGATCAGCTTGGCGGCGGTGGGTGGCATCGAGAACGCCGGATGTCCACTAGTGGAGAAATTTCCGACGCTCAAAATGTTAGAGCATAAATACTCTAACAACCGGGTTCATTAATAGAGAGGCTCCCGGGGCGCGATGCCGCCGCCCCGCCGCAGCAAACCCCGCTCACCCGAACACGCCGCCCTCGGCGAGGCTGTCCGCACGCTCCGCCTCGAGGCCGGAATGAGCCAAGAGCAGCTGGCCGAAGGGGCGCAGACCGACCTCACCCAGGTCGGCGGTATCGAGCGCGGCGTCAGGAACCCGAGCTACACGACGCTGCTGCGCCTCGCGGCGGCGCTGAAGACGAGCGTCGGCGAGCTGACGACGCGGGCCGACGAGCTGCGCGGCTGAGATCTCCAGATGTTGCGGCTGGGCCGCTAAGCGCCCTGCGGGGTGCAGGAGAAGAGGTGGGTGAGGCCGGCCTCGGTGCCGTCGGCGAACTCGACATGACCCCTGGTTATCCAGCTGCCGGTCGGGCAGCCCGCCGAAAGGAAGCTCTTCTTCTTGCCCTTGTAGGGGAAGCGGCGGCCGATCTTCAGCTCGAAGTTCGTCGCCGAGCCGGCGCCGCCGGCGATCCGCGGGATGCTCGCCTCGAGGTGGAGCCCGAAGCGGCCCTTGTGGATGCGGGTGACGGTCGCCGGGACGACGACCGCGGTCGGGGCGGGCACGTCGACGTAGGCGTGGAGGAAGACCGAGGTCGTCTTCCCGCGGACGCCGCCGTTGAAGAGGACCAGCGGTCCGGTCGAGGAGAACGGCGGCTGTTCGGGGAAGGCGACCTCGACCGTCGCCGAGCCGGAGCCGACGACGGCCTCGCCGCAGGCCCGCTTCGCATCCGTCGTGCTGCGCGCCTGCAGCTGGCCGAGCCGGCAGGTCGGCAGCCCCACCGCGTCGACCCGGATCGTCTTCTCGATGTCCGCTTCGACATGCCGCAGCGCCGGCGGATGGGTGCCGTCGACGGTGCCGATTTTGCCGATGATCCGCGCCGTCGCCGGGGCGAGCCCGTGCTTCGGCAGCACGGTCGGCGAGATGCCGCCGTTGTCGCCGAAGACGATGTTCCCGGCCCGGACGATCTCCCACTTGCCCGCAGCAGTAGCTGCGAGAGAGAGCGCGATCCCCGCCACCGCACCCACGACCAGCAGGTGCCTCTTCATCTCCCCACCGCCTTTCGCGTCGATCTCCGTCGATCTTCCCCCGGCGGCGCGGGGCAGGTCTTTCCCGATTTGGGGCAGTTTCCGATCGGGCTTGACCAACCTGGGGAGGCGGTGCGATGGGCCAGGCGGCGCGGGTGCTACTGTTAACCAAATGGTTAATGATCCGTTCAAGGCCCTCTCCCACCCGATCCGCCGCGAGATCGTCGAACGGCTCGCCGGCGGGCCGGCAAGCGTCGGCGAAGTCACCGGCGACTTCGAGGTCTCCAAGCCCGCGATCTCCAAGCACCTGAAGGTGCTCGAGGAGACGGGGGTGATCACCCGGGTGGTCGAGGGCCGGACGCACCGGATCGCGCTGAAGCCGGAGGTGCTCGGCGACGCCGCGGAGTGGATGGATCGCCAACGCGCCCTCTGGGAGCGCATGTTCGACGTCGTCGACGAGTACCTGAAGGAGGAACAGAAATGAACTTGCCACCCGTCGTCTCTGCCGAGGAGTGGAGAGCCGCCCGTGAGGAGATGCTGGTCAAGGAGAAGGAGCTGACCCGGGCGCGCGACGCCCTGGGGGCCGAACGCCGGCGGATGCCGCGTCTGGCGGTCGAGAAGGAGTACCGCTTCGAGGGGCCGGACGGGCCGGCCAGCCTGCCCGACCTCTTCGCCGGGCGGCGCCAGCTGATCGTCTACCGCTTCTTCTTCGACCCCGACGTCAAGGGGTTCCCCGAGAAGGGCTGCCCCGGCTGCTCGTTCGTCGCCGACCAGGTCGCCCACCTCGCCCACCTGAACGCCCGCGACACCACCCTCGTGTTCGTCTCCCGGGCGCCGCAGGCGGAGATCGCGCGGCTGAAGGAGCGGATGGGCTGGGAGATCCCCTGGTTCACCGTCACCGACAGCTTCGACGCCGACTTCGACGTCGCCGAATGGCACGGGACGAACGTCTTCTACCGCGACGACGAGGACCGGATCTTCCGCACCTACTTCGTCGACTCGCGCGGCGACGAGCAGATGGGGAGCACCTGGAACTACCTCGACATCACCCCGCTGGGGCGGCAGGAGGAATGGGAGGACTCGCCGGAGGACTACCCGCAGACGCCGCCCTACGGCTGGTGGAACCGTCACGACGAATACGACGAGCAGGCCGCGGCATGATCCCCTTCGCGCACGTCGGCGGCATGCCGCTGGAGGAGCTGCTGCCGGCGCTCGCCGGCCCCGGCGCCGGCCTCCTCGCGGCCCGCGCCTGGCTCAACCTCCGCCTCCGCCGCGACCAACCCCGGGAGCCCCGATGACCACCGGCATGAGCATGAAGATCGAGCGCACCTTCCAGGCGCCGGTCGAGGCCGTCTTCGACGCCTGGACCAGCGAGGAGGTGATGAGGCGCTGGTTCCACGGTGAACACGCCTGGCAGACGCCCCACGCCGAGGTCGACCTCCGCCTCGGCGGCGCCGTCCGCGTGGTGATGCGCGACCCCGTCGAGGAAGTCGACCACGGAGGCGGCGGCCACTACACCGAGATCGACCCACCCCACCGCCTCGCCTTCACCTGGACCTGGGACGTCGAGCCCGACCGCGAGACCCTGATCGAGCTCGACTTCGAGGAGGTCGACGGCGCCACCAGGGTGACGATGCTCCACCACGGCCTCCGGGACCAGGAATCGGTCACCTCGCACGAAGGCGGCTGGAGCAACGCGCTCGACCACCTCGAAGAGGCGCTGGCGGCGGGCTAGGGCCGCGAGGAGTCGCCCCCAATCGGCAGCGGCCGCAGGACCTGGGCGACCGAGCCGTCCGCGTAGACGGTGCTGCTGACCATCTCGAGGCGCTGCGGCTCGGGGATGCCGTGCATCAGCGGCAGCCCCTTGCCCAGCGCGACCGGGTGGACGGTCAGCCGGTACTCGTCGACGAGGCGCTCGCGGATCAGGCTGTTGGCGATGCGCGCGCCTCCGAAGACGACCATGTCCTTGCCGCCTTCGGCCTTGCGCTCGGGGATCTCCTCCTCGACCGGTCGCCGGCACAGGCTCGCGTTGCTCCAGTCGACCGCTGGCAGGCTCCGCGAGAAGACGAGCTTCGGCAGCGAGTTCATCAGCTGCGCCATCGGGTTATCCGATCCCGACCACGCTCCCACCATGTCTTCGTAGCCGCGGCGCCCGAGCACGATGAGGTCGACCTGGCTGAGCAGCTCGAGGTTGAGGCGGTGGCGCTGGTCGCCATGATCGGGCAGCCCCTCGGGAGCGAGCCAGTCGAGGTCATGGTCGGGGTGGGCGACGAAGCCGTCCAAGGACACCGACATGTGGAGGATCAGCCGGCGGCCGCCGTCCCCACTCATGACGCCACCCGGTAGCGCAGGTGCGTGACGCCCTCGCCCTCGACCACCCGGAGCTGCTCGAGCTCGATGTGGTCGGCGCCGAGGTGCTCGAAGAGCCGGCGGCCTTCGCCGAGGAGGACGGGGATGAGGTGGATCTGCAGCTCGTCGAGAACTCCTGCCGCGAGCGCCAGCTGGGCGGTGCCGGCGCCATGGACCAGCACATCCTTCTCACCGGCGGCCTCCTTCGCAGCGGCCATCGCAACCTCCACGTCACTTACATAGGTGACCAGCGGCCACTGCTTCTCCTCGGGGCGGCGGCTGAGGATGAAGATCGGAACCCCGTCGTGATGGTCCCCGCCCCAACCCCCGGCGGGCTCGAAGGTCCCCCGGCCGGCAACCACCGCCCCGGTAGCTATCACCTCGTCCATCATCGCCCCGTTGACCCCCTGCGGCCGCCCCGGAATCCCCCCATGCTCGGTCGAGGCGCCACCGAAGAACCACTCATGCAACCGATGACCCCCATCCCCAAGCCCGTTATCAGGACCCTCGTTGGGCCCAGCAATGAACCCATCGAGAGACATCGACATATAGAGAACAGTCGCGCCCATCATTCCTCCTTCGCCGGCGGCCCTTTAGCCGCGCCTCTACCCAGGCGACGAATAAGCAACGCCTAAATCGACATCCCCAGGCCGATGCCGCACCCGCCCGGCCCAGGCGGACGCAGCGGGAATGCGGATCTTTAACAAGATCGTGTATCTGATGAGAACCCGTGAGAGCCAACGCCACCAAACTGACCTGCCCGAAGTGCGAGGAGCCGATGCGCACCTACGAGCGCAACGGCATCGTCATCGACCAGTGCACCGGCTGCCACGGCATCTTCCTCGACCGGGGAGAGCTGGAGCGGTTGATCGGCATCGAGAGCTCCTATCTGGGCCAGGAGAACCCGCCCGGAAAAGGCGAATCGCCCCGCGGGTTTTTCGGCGAGCTGTTCGACTGAACCCGCCTGGGGACCGCTGCTGAGGTTCTCCAAGCGCGCGACGAGACTCGAACCTACGACCTTCGGCTTGAAAGGAGGAAGGGCCTCCGCTGGACTAGCGGGATTGCGGTGGCGATGCGACCCAGATGCGACTAAGAATCTGAGCGAAGCTGAGCGTCTGCCCACTCAATGGCTAGCGCCGCCCATCGCAAGGCATCCGGGATCGGTACTGCGCGTGGATCGCCAAGGCCATAACGGATAGCCGCCGCGTAAGGCGTAAGACGATCGGCCTCGGCAAGATCGGCAGGCAACTCAAGCCCGGCGTCTTGACAGAGCTGCATCAGCAGCCCAATGTCATGGGTGAAGGGAAAGTCCTGATCGCGACTCGCGATTGCGGCCTTGAGCGCCTTCTCTACTGCCTGCTGCGCATGAAAACCCACAGGCGCATCTGACACTCGCTCCGCCCGGTCAAGCGCTTCAGCGGCAGCAAGATCCTCCCGGGCAAGGGAAAGAAGATCGCCGGGCAAATCCGGCGCGGAACTCATCGGGCCAGAACCCGACCCTGCGAGAGAGCCGCGTGGACAAGACCCCCGCGCACCTCTCGCCACCGGTCGGCATATTCGCGGCTGACGACGATGACATCAGCCGGCAGGCGCAGATCGCGCAGGGTGCGATGAAGGCGAACCGACTCCTCAGCCTCATTAGCGACCTCCGGCTCCACGACCAAGAAGTCGACATCGCTGTGCGGAGTCGCATCTCCACGAGCATGGGAGCCGAACAAAATGACCTGGGAGTCAGGAGCAGCCGCGGCCAAGCGGCGCCCGGCCTCGGCAATCAGGGTGTCATCAACTACCTGCATAGCCCGGAATCGTAGTCGTCGCCAAGGATCAAACGCCGGCGCCGTCGGTGATCAGCCGCTCGTTGAACCGGGCTTCGGTCGGAGGATGAGCGGCTTGAGAACGACGGCTCGGGGCTCGACTGCGTCGCCGGTGATCTGTGCACGGAGACCTTGCCTGCGACCCCTGCCGCGGAATTTCACGAACTTGGGCCTGAGCTTGATCGTGACGGTCATCTGCGCGCCTCCAGGGATCGTCAACTCGGTACGACCGATCACGCGTGGGACTCGTCGGCCCCCCCTGCTCTTGACTCGACGCGAGAGGGTGACACCGCCCCGGCAAACTGCGGTTCCGGGGCAGTGGAGTGTGAGGCGTGCCTTTCCGTTCCTCACTCTCACGATGCGACCGGCAGCGGCAAGCGCCGGCGTGACATTGACCGCTGCCGATGCCGTGGCCGAGAATCCCGCTGCATCGGTCTCCGTAACGGCTACGTTGAAGTTGCCCGGCTCCAGGAAGGAGTGGACGACGTTAGGGCCCGATGCGGTGGAACCGTCCCCGAAGGACCAGCTGACCGGATCGACCGTCGACCATGCGTCAAAGGGGGACACGCCCATGCGAACTGGCTGACCGGCCCTGACCTGCGCAGGGATGGAGAGTGATCTCAATTCGGGCGCCGTAACGTCGAACATGGCAGCCTTGACGACGCGAGGTTCGGCCCCTTTCCACACCGCGGCGGCATTACCTCCGGCGTCCATCGCAATCTGGGGGCGGTCTGACCATGGCGATGAAATGGTGACCGGGTTCTCCCAGCCGCCGTCGATCGTCCCGGCTGAGGCTTCGATGATGCGGGAGGTGCCGTCCCAGGCGGTCCAGACGGCCAGCGCTTGGCCTGCCGGGTCGACCGCGATCTGCGGTTGTGACCATTCCGACAACAGCCGGTCGGCGATGGGGATCGGCTCCGTCCATGCGCCGCCGATAGGGAGGCTTGCAACCTCAGCGGTCCTAGGGTTGTATCCGGAGCCGGAGCTCCAGAGCGCAACGGCATTGCCCTCGCCGTCCATTCCGAGCGCGGGTTCCCGGGATCCGAATTCCGAGAGTTCGACGGCCGGCTGCCAGGCTCCGCCGGTATCGCGAGTCGCGGCTTCGATGATCTGTTCGCGTGGCCACACGACCACCGCACGCTCGGCGCCGACTTCCACCCTGGGGGCACCAGAGTTACTACCTTTGGCCGAAAGGTCCTCCGATTCACTCCACGGCTGACCCGGCTCCTTTTCGGCCACTTGGACGATCGTGTCGCCGTCATTGTTCCAGCGGTACCAAACAGCAACTATGTTCCCCGCCGGGTCTATGGCAACCTCAGGTTCCCACGCGTTATTGCCACCCTCTGAGAGTTCGACCGGCAGGCTCCACTGACCGTCCGGCGATCTGGTCGCCGCGCGGATGATGTAGTCGGACGTGTTCTGGTATCCGGTCCAGATCACCACCGCTTCGCCTGCGGGACCGATAGCCACGTCCACATCGTTGGGGCCACCCCCGGCGACGAAAAGCTCGTCCGCCGGACCCCAACTCCCCTGCGGCGTCCGGCTCGCCACCTCGATCATCCGCTCGCTGGAAAGGTGGACCCAGGCGGCGACCGCCTCGCCCCCGGCATTCATGGCTACATGCGATTCAATCGACTCCTCGCCGGGAGGTGAAATATCAACAGGGGGTCCCCAGGTCCCCCCAGCAAGCTTCGTCGACGCCTGGATCCGGTCGTGATACTCGAGTTGTGGCCAGACGGCAACCGCGCCCCCCAAGGCATCGATGGCAACCTGCGGTTCCTGGTCGAAAGCGATTTCGCTGCCTTCTTCCGAAATCCCGACCGCTGGCAGCCACCCCGCGCTTGCCCCGGCAGGAGCGACCAGGGCTACGGTGACGACGCACGCGGCCACCAATGTTTTGACCAAAGGATTTACTGGAGCAGGCAAAATGATCAGAAGATCCTACTTTGCTCATGCGCTGTATGGCCGTGATGGCACGGGAGTCCGCGCTTCCCTCATCCGCCTAATTGACCGACATCCTCCGGATTGAAAGGACGGTAGGCGGTGGCTTGGTGGAGCCGTTTGCGGGGTTGATGTAACCGGAATGAGACTGGCGCAAATCTGGCTAGAGAATTTGTGGGGCCAGTTATCTCAATCGATTAAGAGCAGCAAGGAGCTGCGCTTGATTCTCAGGATCGAGCTCAACGTGCAGCGTCAGCTCAAGCTCCATCGGCGCCTCGATGGTCGCTCCCTTGGTCTCTGCTTCCTGCAAGAGGACCGGGATTCGGGCCACTTGATCAGCGACCAACTGGATGAACTCCCGAATCTGTTGGATTGGGCCATCTGCCATCCGTGCAGTCAGCTCAAGAACTTCCTCAAAGTCGCTTCGGATATTGGTGTTCCGCATTTCGGCGGCCCAATCCATCATCGACTCGTAGACCTGTACGACCCCGCGAGCCACGTGGATAGTTCGTTCAGGGTCGCCAGCCTCACCTGGAGCACCAAAAGCCTGTTCCAGCACCCCTGGATCGAAAACCCGATCAAGGATGCCCATGAACCGGCGCATCTCACTAGTTTCACCACTAAGGAAATCCGAAGGAGGTTCGGAAGCAACGCGGCGAGGACCCCGAGGGAGACGCAGCTCGTGATCGTGCCACTTGCTTTCTAGATCTATACGACCCTCCATGAGGACTCCCGCATAGAGGCGATACTCCCACCACTGCGGCTGGTTTCTGATCAACTCCTCCTGCGCGCTGCCCGTGACAGGGATTTGAAAAAGCAAGCTGCCTTGGTCATTGGCCTGTCTGTCTGACTCCTTACTAACCCCCGCCGCTATAGCGGAGCGGTCGAGAGGCGCTTGCGCGCGGAGAACCCCCGCCACCTCGTGAGCGACCTTGTCGATTCCGGTGCTCGTTGAGACTCCCAGACGATCGGCAAGAATAGGTGAGCGCTGAGCGATGTATTTGTGATCCACGTTGTGCCAGACCGGAAGGATCACCTTTGCTTCAGCAGCAAGCTCTCGAGCAGCCAAACCCGCAAGCTCACGCTGCGGCCACTCCTTTGCGAAAAAGGCTGGACTGAGGATCACAACCCCGAATCGACTATGGGCTAGAGCCTCTTCGATCCGGCGACTCAAACTGTCGCCGAGCTTTAGCTCCAGCTCGTCAAGCCAGACCTTCCAGCCAAGGCGACTGAGCGCATCGGTGAGAGGGCGAACCACCTCCTCCTTGTCCTCACTTGCGTGAGAGATAAAGACATCGGTCACTTCGGCTGAAATGGGATCAGATCCGGTCGATGGTTTAGATCTTTCCACTGGCGGTCGGCTGCTCTCGGCCCGGAACAGGCTGGCATCGCGTCGCCCGTCGGCAGTGACACGCCAGTCATGCATCTGCTGGATCTCAGCGCTATCCCAAACCCGTGGCGGATCGATGCCAACGCTCCGCAGGCGATAGGCGATCAGCCCTTCTTCATGCAGCTCCTGCATACAACGGGCAAGCCAATCGATTTGACCATGGTCGATCACTCCATCCGCTATAGCCACTTCATACAGCTTCCAGCTGGACGCCAGCACATTCCGCCGACTCTCGTCTCTTTGCAGGCGGTCCATCAGATCGAGAACCTCTGAAGCGATTGGCTGCACGCCGCTCATCGAGCCTGAGGATATTCAGGACCAGTCGCTCGGCACTCATCAGCCATGAAGGATCGGTAAGACCGGCTTTTCCCTGGGACATTCTTGGCATCCCGATCAAGACGACCTATGTCGACGTTTGCACCCACAGCAAGGGATGGAGACATGTATTTCTCGGTCGGGAACAACCAAGCCGGTGAACCGAGCTGGTGGCTGTACGGGGACAACAACCGCATGGTCGCGTGGGCAGGCGAGACCTTCGCCAGTACTGCAAATGCTTCGCGTGCGGCACAGGCGTTCAAACTGGGCGCTGCATCTGCTCGATATGAGGTCTACCCAGACGCGAGCGGTGCTTGGCGTTGGCGCGCTTGGCGGTCTAGCGACAAGGTCGCCGCATCAGGAGAGGCGTTCGACAGCAAGAGCAATGCTGAACGTGCAGCAGTCAATGTTCGAGACAATGCCGGAGGCGCTGCCGGGCCGTAGCGAGACAGTTCCAGCTTCTGACACGGCGGTCGACTTTGGAGACGTCCGTCTCCAGCGGTGGGGTTTGGCTGACATCCCCTATCGCGTTTTGACCATGAGACGCGCAGCAAAGCGGCGCGAGTCTGGGACAACTCCGTTCCTAACAGCAGCCGCTCGGAGGCTTATTCTCCCTAAACAACCGAAGACTTGGCTCTGCACCGCGCAATGCGCGGCAGAACCCGGAACAGCAAGGAATGCGCCCGACGGGAGTCGAACCCGCGACCTTCGGCTTGAAAGACCGACGCTCTTTGGGCCCCCGAAAGGACCCGTTGACCACTGAGCTACGGGCGCTCTTCTGGAACGATACC
>Ga0070688_100000065_pt1 | contig 52500 bp, 39 predicted proteins | sample KBSS13HmetaG_FD_64679 | JGI IMG/M metagenome (GOLD analysis project Ga0070688, IMG submission 64679) | Switchgrass rhizosphere microbial communities from Kellogg Biological Station, Michigan, USA - KBS S1-3H metaG | ecosystem: Host-associated > Plants > Roots > Rhizosphere ...
CCTGAAGCCCTGGCTCGGGTACTACAATCGTGAGCGCCCCCACACCAGCCTGGGCCAGCGACCGCCGTTCACCCGACTCCCGTCAGCTGTGAACAACGTCGTGAGACATCACAGCTAGCGGCGGAACAGCACGACGATCCCGAGCACCGCGAGCGCGCTGCCCACGAGCGCGCGCCACGTGAGCCGCTCGTTGTGGAAGCGCGCCGCGATCAGCATGGCGAACAGCGGCGACACCGCCGTGATCGACGCGGCAACGCCGGCCTCGATGAGGTGCAGCGACGTGAGCGACAGCAGCACGCCGAGGCAGGGTCCGAGCATGGCGCCGACGAGCATGAACAGCGTCGAGCGCGAATCGCGCAGCGCCGCGAGCGTGGGCCCGACCTGGCGGGCCACGCCGGTCATGATCCAGATCGCCACGCATGCGCAGCCGACGCGGATGACCGTTCCCGAGAGCGGATCGAGCCCGGTGCGCAGCGCGAGCTTCGACAAGACGTAGCCGCCCGCCTGGCCGATCGCGCCGAGGAGGCCCGAGGCGATCCCCATGGCGATCCCGCCCCTGGCGTGCTGCCGCGGCCTCGACGGCGCCGTGAACGCGAACGCGGTGCCCGAGATCGTGAGCGCCATGCCGACGAACGCCAGCGGCTTCGGGTTCTGGTGCAGGAACGACCACGCGAGCGCCGTGGTGAACAGCGGCGCGGTCGCGGCCAGCAGCGATGCCCTGCCCGGACCGAGGATGACGAGGGAGCGGAACTGGAACGTGTCCCCGAAGATGAACCCGATCATCCCGGAGAGCGCGAGCGCCAGCGTCGCCGGCGCTGAGGCCCAGGTGGGCCACAACGCGTGGTGCGCCAGCACCATCGTCGCGGTCAGGAACACCCACGCCGCGGTGATCCGCAGCCGGTTCAGCGTGAGCGCGCCCATCTTCCCGGCCGCCGTGGCGAACAGGTTCGACGCGCTCGCCCAGCAGAGCGCCGTCCCCAGGGCGGCGAACTCGCCGGCGTAACTCAAGCGGTCTCCCGCGGACACACGCGGGGCGGGTCAGTCGTGGCTGAAGCACCGGGTCGGGGCATCCAGCGCGAGACTATGCCTGCGCTTCGAGCAGCGCGAAAGTCATTCCGGGCGAACGGCTTGACCTCCCCTGAGGCTTGACGCTCCCGACCCGGCGCGGTTCCCTGCCCGGAATGAATCCCCCCGCGGTGCGTACCTCGGAGGCAGGGCCGGAAGACGCCGCGCTCGTCGCCGCGAGCCAGAAGGGCGACGAGAAGGCGTTCGGCGAGCTGGTGCGCCGCTACCAGCGCGCGGTGCACCGGCTGGCGTGGTCGCTCACCCGCAACGACAGCGACGCGGACGACCTCGCACAGGAGACGTTCGTCAGGGCGTGGGGCGCGATCGGGAGGTTCGAACTGGGGCAACCGCTCTACCCGTGGCTCGCCCGCATCGTCACCAACCAGGCGTTCTCGCTGTTCCGCCACCGCAAGCGGCGCCCGGAGACGTCGATCGAGCCGCTCGTGGAGGCGGGCCAACAATGGGGAGTGGAGGACGATCCCCTCGAGCACACGGCCGACGCCGAGCGCGACGCGCGCCTGCGGTCCTGCTTCGGCGAGCTGGCGCCCGAGCACCAGGCCGTGCTGGCGCTGCGCGCGGTGCAGGACATGAGCTATGACGAGATCGCGAACGTGTTGAGCATCCCGATCGGCACCGTGATGTCGCGGCTGTCGCGGGCCCGTGGCGAGTTGAAACGGCGCCTGGCCGAGCGCAGCAGTGGAGAACGCACGTGAGACACCTGACCGACGAACAGCTCTCGGCGCTCCTGGACGACGCGCTGCCGGCGGGCGAGCGCGCCGCGTGCGACGCGCACCTCGCCGGCTGCGAGCCGTGCCGCGCACGGCTCGCGGAGCTGTCGGCGCTCGAGGACTCGCTCGGGAAGGCGCTCACGCACGACCCGGGCGAGGCGTACTTCGCGGACTTCGCCGAGCGTGTCTCCAGCCGGATCGCAGCCGGCGAACGCCGTCTCGATGCGGCGGTGGAGGCACCCAAGCCTCGAATGCCGTGGCTCTTCAGGCCGCGCGGCTGGGCACTCGCGGGCAGCACGGCGGCGCTGCTCGTCACCGCGGGCCTCGCGTGGATGCGATTCCACAACGAGCAGATTGCGGTGAACGCCCTGCGCGAGGCCTCGCCGAGGCAGCCGCAGCTCTCCAAGCAGGCGACGCCGAACGAGGCCGGCGAGGCCCAACCGCAGGCGGAGGCGCCGTCAGGAGCCGACGAACGCACGCAGGCAGCGCTACCGAAACCACTCGCGACGGGATCCCAGCTCACGCGCATGCATGAAGTGCGGACGCTTCCCGACGGCCGGCAGGTCCCGGTGGATCGCGGCCCGGAAGGCGCCACGGCCCCTTCGCGCGCGGAAGCGACCCCGCAGGGGTTCGCCGCGCCCGCGACCGGGTCGGCGATCGCGCAGATGAAGAAGAAGTCCGTGGCGCCCGCGGCCGAGGCGGGAGCGCCGGCGGCTTCCGCGCAGGCGGGTGCACCGGCACGGGAGAAGGAGGAACTCCAGGCGAGCAAGGATGCCGCCGCGCCGGCGCCCGCGCAGACCGCGCCGCCGACCGCCAGCGCGCCGAGCCCTGTGGCCGCGCTCAGCACGGACACGTCGCGTGGCCAGAGCTTCAGCGCGTGGGGCGATGCGAAATCCCACTTCCGCGGCGGCCGTGCCGACGAGGTGAAGCTGAACGCGAACACGCTCTCCGGCCTCGCTCCCCGCTGCGGCAAGGTGCGTGACTCGAACGGCCGCGCGCTCGCGGGGGTACAGGTGGCCGCGATGCACGACGGCGTCCGCACCACGCGCACCGATGCCGAGGGCGCGTTCTGCATCGACGGCTTGAAGGCCGGCGACACGCTCACCGTGATGCACGTGGGCTTCGATCCTCACACCGAGGTGGTGACGGCGATGACGTCGCTCGCGATCACGCTCGAGCCGGTGGGCACGCTCGGGCCCAACGCCACGATGCTCATGGGCAAGTCACAGTCGTCGCCGACGTTGAGCGGCGCCGTGCGCGCGCACACGGGCGCGCCGTCGGAGTCGGCGCTGGCGCCGTCGCCCGATGTCTATGCCGAGCAGTCCTTCGGCGTCCGCCAGCTCGTTCGCGACGCCCGGGACGCGACGTCGGTCGCGAGGCGAGAGCGCACCGCTTCGAGCTTCGAGCGGGCGGCGAAGCAGTGGGCCGCCGTGATGGGCCAGGTGAAGGGCGCGCCCGCCGACGACGCCCGGTTCCAGTACGTCTCGGCATTGCGCGAGGCCTATCATCTGGAGCCGACGGTCGAGAGGGAGCGTGGGTTGCGCTCGGCGATCACCGCGTTCCTCGCCCTGGCGCCGGCCTCACTGCCCGAGCGTGCAACGGTCGAGCGCTGGCAGAAGGAGCTGAACGGCGCTTCCGGCCGCTGAAACCCGGCTCTCGTCCCGGCCACCGGGGAGTTTTGACTTGAGCGGGCCCGCCGCGTCCCGCAACCTCTGTGGGTTCCAGCGTCGTGCTCCCCTGGCTGCTTCGCAGCCGAGTCCCACCCGAGGGTCCACTCGTGGCCACCGTCACGGTTCCAGCCGCCACCGAAGACGCCGTCCCGCGCACACCGGAACAGATCGAGCGCGAGTGGTTCGAGAAGGTCTACCAGGGCGACCACGTCAAGCAGTTGACCGCGCGCGCGGTGATCATGGGCATGCTGCTCGGCATGATCATGGCGTGCTCGAACGTCTACATCGGCTTGAAGGCCGGCTGGAGCATGGGCGTCACGATCACGTCGGCGGTGCTGGCGTTCACCATCTTCCAGGCCATCTCGGGCACGATCGGGCCGCTGCTGGTGAAGGCGCACAAGCTGCCGCTGATCGGCGGGTTCTTCCGCTGGCTGTGGCCCGAGAACCACTACTCGATCCTCGAGAACAACTGCCTCCAGTCCACCGCGGGCGCCGCGGGCTCGATGACGAGCGGCGGCCTCGTGAACGCGATCCCGGCGCTGATGATGCTGAGCGCGGCGTCGCTGCCGGCGGACTTCGCCACGCGCTGCCTGTGGCTGATCCCCTGGGTCATGGTGATCTGCGCCATGGGCGTGTTCCTCGCCGTGCCCACGAAGCGGCAGATGATCAACATCGAAGGCCTGCGCTTCCCGACCGGCACGGCCGCGGCCGCCACGCTGCGCGCGCTGCACGAGAAGGGCGGCGAGGCCGCGCGCCAGGCGCGCGCGTTGACGCTCGCCGGGCTCCTCGGGGCCTTCATCACGTGGCTGCGCGATGCCGGCGACCTCACGTTCATGAAGGTGCAGCAGATCGCCGGCGCGCCGAAGTGGGCGCCGATCCAGAGCTGGTTTGCGCCGACCGAGCCGTTCCACCTGAAACTCTGGGGGTGGCGGCCCACGATCGATCTCACGTGGCTCAAGCTCCCGCGCGTCGAGACCGTGTGGGGCACGACGTGGATCAAGCTCGGGAATTATAAAGACGCGCCGCTCGGCCTGAACCAGGTCACGATGTCGCTTGAGGGCTCGCTGCTGTTCATCGCCGCCGGCGCGATCATGGGCTTCCGCCAGGCGTGGAGCCTGATGCTGGGCGCGTTCGTCAACTACGTCATCCTGGCGCCGTACTTCCTGCGCGCCGGCGTCATCGAGGCGCCGAGCTTCCGCAAGATCTCGGCGTGGTCGCTGTGGATCGGCGTACCGATGATGGTCACCTCCGGCCTGCTGCTGTTCTTCATGAACTGGAAGGCCGTCGTGCGCGCGTTCAGCACGCTCACGAGCTTCCTCGGCGCCAAGCGCGACACGGACGACCCGATGGAGCGGATCGAGGTGCCGGGCTCGTGGTTCATCACCGGCTACCTGATCCTCGGCCTCATCGCGATCGTCCTCGGCCACGCGTTGTTCCACATCCAGTACTGGATGGGCGCGGTCGCCGTGATCGCCACGTTCTTCCTGGTCGTGGTCTCGGCGCGCGCCACCGGCGAGACCGACATCACGCCCGTCGGACCGCTGAGCAAAATCACGCAGCTCACGTTCGGCGCGCTCGCGCCGGGCAATATCCCCACGAACCTCATGACCGCGAACATCACCGCCGGCGCCACGTCGGCGGCCGGCGAGCTGCTGCAGGACCTGAAGAGCGGCTACCTGCTCGGTGCGCGTCCGCGTCAGCAGTTCATCGCCCAGCTGGCGGGCGTGTTCGCGGGCGCACTCATCGTCGTGCCGGTGTTCTTCATCCTCATCCCCTCCACCGACCTCCTGGGCGGCGAGAAGTGGCCGGCACCCGCGGCGCTGGTGTGGCGCGGCGTCGCCGAGCTGCTGGCGAAGGGCGTGAATGCGCTGCCGCCGTCGGCGCGGATCGGGCTCGTGATCGGCGCCACGCTCGGTATCATCATCCCGCTGCTGGAGATGAAGTTCCCGAAGCAGAAGAAGTTCATCCCCTCGGCCACCGGGTTGGGCCTCGCGTTCACGATCAACGGCTTCAACTCCATCTCGATGTTCATCGGCGCCTGCATCGCACTGTGGCTCTCGAAGGCCCGCCCGAAGCTGCACGAGCAGTACACGATCCCGGTGTCGTCGGGGATCATCGCCGGCGAGTCGTTGATGGGCGTGGTGCTGGCGCTGACCACGGTGGTGCTGAGCCAGGTCGCGGGCAGGTGAGCGGAGCGCGCGCACCCGCCTGATCGTGCCGTCGGCAATGGCCCGCCGATGCCCGGCAACGACCGCCCGCACGCGTCCATCGCGTTGCGGCAGTTCATGCTCCGGTGAATTCGGCGGCCGTTGACGCCCCCACGCCGAACCCCTAGGCTCCCGCGGCTTTCGGCCCCCCTCCCTAATTATCGGAGAGCACGATGCGCAGGGTGTTGATCACGGGCGTCACCGGGTTCGCGGGCAGCCACCTGGTGGACTACCTCCTCACCCGCCGCGATTGCGAGCTCCACGGGATCTGGCGCTGGCGGAGTCGGACCGAGAACATCGAGCACCTGGAGCCCGGCGATATCGCCCTCCACGAATGCGATCTCAGGGACGCCACCTCGACGTTCGACACCATCGCCAAGGTCAAGCCGGACTGGATCTTCCACCTCGCGGCCCAGTCGTTCGTGCCCACCTCGTGGGTGGCTCCCACGGAGTCGCTCACCACGAACATCCTCGCCCAGGTCAACATCTTCGAGGCCGTCCGCCGGCTGGGCCTCGCCACCCGCATCCAGCTCGCGTGCTCGTCCGAGGAATACGGGATGGTCCTGCCGGACGAGACCCCGATCCGCGAGACCAACCCGCTGCGGCCGCTGTCGCCCTACGCGGTCAGCAAGGTGGCGCAGGACATGCTGGGGTACCAATATTGGATGAGCTGGAAGGTGGACAGCGTGCGCACGCGCGGGTTCAATCATGAGGGGCCCCGGCGCGGCCCCGTGTTCGTCGCCAGTGACTTCGCCAAGCAGATCGCCGACATCGAGAAGGGGAAGAAGGCCCCGGTCCTGAGCGTCGGCAACCTCGACGCGAAGCGCGATTTCACCGACGTGCGCGACATGGTGCGCGGTTACGTGCTGGCGCTCGAGAAATGCGAGCCCGGCGAGGTCTACAATATCTGCCGGGGCCGCTGCTGGACCATCCGTGAGACCCTCGACATGCTCCTCGCCCTGACGAAAGTGAAGATCGAGGTGAAACAGGACCCGGCGCGACTGCGCCCTTCCGACGTACCGATCCTGCTCGGCGACAACTCGAAGTTCGTCGCCGCGACCGGCTGGCAACCCACGATCCCGTTCGAACAGACGCTGCGGGACATGCTGGAGTACTGGCGTTCGCGGTGAAACGGGCATAGGGACCGGCCTCGGGATCCAGAGCGAGGGCGCGACCGCGATCCCCGCGGAGTCGCCGCTGCCCGACGCGCTCGCCCGCCGCCCGCTCGCCCCGGCGTGGACCACGCCCGAGGCGGCCGTGGGCGTGGTGCGGAACGTGTTCAGCGTCGACCTCGAGGACTGGTACCAGGGCCTCGAGATCGACATGGACCAGTGGGACCGGTACCCGTCGCGCATCGAGGCCGGGCTCGAGGTGCTGCTCGAGCTGCTCGAGCAGGCCGGGGTGCGCGCCACGTTCTTCGTGCTCGGCTGGCAGGCCGAGCGCGCGCCGCGCCTGGTGCCGAGGCTCGCGGCACTCGGTCACGAGATCGCGTCGCACGGCTACTCGCACCGGTTCGTCTACCAGCAGGGCCCCGAGCAGTTCCGCAACGAGCTCCGGCGCTCGAAGCGGATCCTCGAGGACCAGTCCGGTATGCCGGTGCTCGGCTACCGCGCGCCGTTCTTCTCGATCACGCAGGACGCATTGTGGGCGCTCGACATCCTCCTCGAGGAGGGCATCATCTACGACTCGAGCGTGTTCCCGACGCACAACTACCGCTACGGCATCCCCGAGGCGGTGCGCCGGCCGGGCTGGATGCGCACCCCATCGGGCCTGCGCGTGTTCGAGGTGCCGCTCTCGACCGTGCGCGTGCCCGGACCCGGGAGCGCGTTCGGCGTCAACGTGCCGCTCGGCGGCGGCGGCTACTTCCGGCTCTATCCCTACAGCCTCACGCGCGCGCTCGGGCGCCACCTGCTGCGCCACGAATCGCACGGGCTCGTCTTCTACGTGCACCCGTGGGAGTTCGACACCGGGCAGCCGCGCATCAAGGTGCCGCGCCCGCTCGCGGGGTTCACGCACTACCACCGGCTGGGCTCCACCGCGGAGAAGACACGGCAGCTGCTGGCGGACTTCGCGTTCATGCCCATGCGCGAGGCGTTCGCCGACGAGTTCACCCGCGCAGGTCTCTAGCCCGGTGCGCATCCAGGTCCTCACGCAGGAGGACGCCTTCTACATCCCGCGGATCCTGGACCTGCTGTTCGAGCATCGCCGCGACGTGGTGGGGGTGGCGATCGTGCCGGGAGAGCTGCAGGCCGGCCGCGCGCTGCGCTTCCTGCGCATGATGGGCCCGCGCGACTTCGCGCTCCAGGTCGTGAACCTGGCGTGGTACCGGGTGCTCGACCTGCTCTCGCGCGTGCTGCCGCTGCCGGCGAGCCACTCGGTGGCGTCCGCGGCCCGGCGCGGACGCGTTCCCGCCGAGCACGTGCCGAACGTGAACGCGCCCGAGTACATCGCCGCGCTGCGCGCGCGGGGCGTCGACCTGCTGGTCTCGCTCGCCTGCCCGCAGAAGTTCTCGCCCGAGCTGCTCGCCGTGCCCGTGAAGGGCGCCATCAACCTGCACGGTGCGCTGCTGCCCCGCTACCAGGGCATCTTCCCCTCGTTCTGGGTGCTGGCGAAGGGCGAGCCCGAGACCGGCGTCACCGTGCACTGGATGGACGAGCAACTGGACCACGGCGACGTGCTGCTCCAGCGCACGGTGCGCATCGAGCGGCGCGACACGGTGCACCGGCTCGTGCTGCGCTCGAAAGTGGACGTGGGGCGGCACGTGCTGCTCGAAGCGCTGGAGCTCATCGAGCGCGGCGACGCGCCGCGCGAGCGCATGGACATGACGCGCGCGAGCTATTTCACCTATCCCGACCCGGCCGCGGTGCGCGAGTTCCGCATGCGCGGCCGGCGGTTCATCTAGCGCCGCCGCCACGATGACCGACCCGGCCGCCGCCCCGCCGCCAGGGCTGGGCGCGCGCCTCGCGCGCAACTCGTTCCATTCGGCCAGCGGCCGCGTCGTCGCGATCCTCGCCTGGCTCCTGCTCACGCCGTCGCTGCTGCGCGCGCTCGGGCCCGAGGGCTTCGGCGTGTGGTCGCTGTTCTACGCGCTCGCCGGCTGGATGGGCTCGCTGGACCTCGGCCTCTCGCAGGTGGCGCTGCGCTACGGCGCCGCCGCGCGTGCGCGCGCGGCGGGGGCGGAGGCGGGTGAGTACGCCACGCTCGCGGTCCTGGGCTACCTCGCGCTGGGGATCGTCTGGCTGCTGCTCGTGCTGCTGCTGCGCGCGCCGGCGCTCGACCTGCTCCGCATCCACGGTCCGGCGCGCTCGCTCGCGGAGCTGGCGTTCATCACAGTGGCGCCGATGTTCGTGCTCTCGGGGGTCACGAACACGACCGTCGCCGTGCTCCAGGCCTGGGATCGCTTCGACCTCGCGAACGCGGTCACGGTCACGGTGGGCCTGGGGCAGGTGGCCGCATTGCTCGTGGCGCTCCGGCAGGGCGGCGCGTTCGCCGCCTGCCTCCTCGCGGTGCTCGTGGGCTGGCTCGCGGCGCTGGTGCTCGGGCTGATGCTGGTCGCCCGCGGCGCGCCGGGATTTCGTTGGAGTGCCCCGCACGCGGCCGGGCGCCGGTTCGCCGAGGCGCTCGGCTTCGGGATGCCGCTGCAGGTCGCAAACGGACTCGGGGTGATGCACCAGCAGGTCGGGAAGCTCCTGATCGTGAGGATGCTCTCGCTCCCGGCCGTCGTGCCCTACGAGCTCGGCCTCCGCGCCTCCACGGCGTGCTCGACGTTCGCGCAGCTCGTGCTGGTGGCGATGATCCCTGAAGCCTCGGCGCTCCACGCGCGGGCGGCATCGGAACGGCTTCGCGAGCTGCACCGGAGGGCTGGTCGGTTCGTGACCGGCATCGCCGCCATCGTCACCGCGGCGCTCGTGGCCCCCGCGCCGGTGCTGTTCGAGGTGTGGCTCGGCCACGCCGATCCCCAGGCGGCGCTGGCGCTGCGCGGCCTGGCGATCGCGGCGTACGCGGCGATGGCGGCCGGCGTCTCGGCCGCGATCGCGCGTGGGGTGGGGCGGACGTCGCTCGAGCTGGAATGGTCCGGCGTGGCATTACTGCTTCACGGCACGCTGGGCGTCCTGCTCGTTCCCAGGCTCGGGCTCCCCGGAGCGCTGGTGGCGGTCGCCATCGCGAACTTCGCGGCCGCGCTGTGGTTCGCGATCCGGCTCTCCCGCGCGCAGGCGTGGCCCGTCAGGAGCACGCTCTGGGAGCCGTTCATCCTCCCCGGGCTCGCCATGGCGGCGGGTGTGCTCGCGGGCTCCGGGCTCGCGCACGTGATCCCGGTGCCGTGGCTGGCGCTCGGCGTCTCGGCCGCCGCGGCGGGGCTCGCCTGCCTCGCGGTGCTGTTGCTCACGCGGCATCTCGCCTGGGGCGAGCTCGCGCGGCTCGTTCGCCGTGGGGTGACGCCGTGACCGAGTTGAAGTCCGCGCGCGTGCTCGTCACCGGTGCCGGCGGCTTCGTCGGCCCGCACCTCGTGCGCGCGCTCGTCGCCCACGGAGCCGTGGTGCGCGGCGCGGGACTGGGTGCGCCTGCAAGAGACACGCCGCTCACGGACTGGCGTGAGGCCGACCTCGCGGACCCTGCGCAGGCCGCGGCCGCGATCGCAGCCGCGCCGCTCGACGCGGTCGTCCACCTCGCGGGCCAGAGCAGCGCCGCCAAGTCATTCGAGGCGCCCGAGGCCACGTTCCGCGCCAACGTCACCGGCACGTGGACGCTGCTCGAGGCCGTGCGCGCGCATGCGCCCACCGCGCGCGTGGTGGTGGTGAGCACGAGCGAGGTCTACGGCCCGATCGAGCCGGGCACGCGCGCCGCCGAGGCGCACCCGTTCGCGCCGGTGAGCCCATATGCGCTGAGCAAGGCGGCCGCGGAGCAGATCGCCGCGGCCTATGCGGCCACGCACCATCTCGACGTGCTGCGCGCGCGACCGTTCAGCCACACCGGGCCCGGGCAGACGCCGCGCTTCGTGGTGCCGGCGTTCGCGCAGCAGGTCGCGGCCATCGAGGCGGGGAAGGCCGAGCCCGTGCTGCGCGTCGGGAACCTCGAGGTGACGCGCGACCTCTCCGACGTGCGCGACATCGTCGAGGGCTACTGCGCGCTGCTCGAGCGCGGGCACCCAGGGGCGGTCTACAACCTCTGCCGCGGCGAGGGCGTGCGGCTCGCGGACGTCGTCCAACAGCTCGCGGCCATGTCGCGCGTGAAGCTGACCGTTGAGGTGGACCCCGCCCGGCTGCGTCCCGCGGACACGCCGTGGCTCGTGGGCGATCCCTCGCTCACCACGGCCGAGGTGGGCTGGAGCGTGCGGCGCCCGTTCGCCACGACGCTCGGGGACGTGCTGGCCGAGTGGCGGGCGACCGGGGGCTAGGCCCGATTCCGCGCTCGCCCCGGGCTCGCGTCTCTGCCACACTCGCCGTTCGCACTGCGCCCCCCGGCAGCGTACGGACCCTCGAGGACGGGCCGCTTCGATGAACAGCGCCATCGGCACCCTGATCGTGGTCGCCGGCATCCTGGTGATCTACTGGCTCAGCCGCCGGCGCCCGCCGGTGCCGCTGGTCCCGGTCCGCCAGCCGCAGGCCGAGGGCCCGGACCGCGGCATGAGCGACCCGCTGCTCCGGCAGCTCTACATGCTGCTCTACGAGATCACGCAGGTCTCACCCGAGGTCACGCGCCCCGAGCACCTTGCGGCGCTGCCCGGCTATCGCGAGGCGGTGAAGCTCCTCACCGATCCCAACGTGCCCGGCGGGCTGCTGCTGGACCTGGTGCAGGGCGAGCGGCTCTACCCCGCGATCGCGGCGCTGGACGCGCTGTGCGCGCGGCCCCGCGACGAGGCGATCGAGCCGCAGCTCTGGGCCCAGCTCAACCGCTTCCACCCGTGGAATGGCGACGGCGTGCTGCGCGTGCTCGAGGCGTGGTACCCGGACGACCCCACGCTCGCGGGCCGGCTGCTGGTACGGCTCGACCGCCAGTGGGCGAGCTCGGGCCACGCGGTCTCGCTCGAGCGCTTCCTGCGCCGGCGCGCGGCGCGCTGGCCGCTGACGCTCGCGGGCGTGGAGCTGCCCCCGGCCGGCCGGATCGAGGAGCTGCTCGAGACCGTGTTGAACGAGCAGGACCCCGCGCTCGTCGAGCCGTTCGTCACCGCGCTCCGGGCGGCGCAGCAGTCGGGGCCACGGATGCTGCCGCGCTCGGGGATGGCACCGCCCGACCTCGAGAGCCTCGGCGACTTGAAGGGCATCGGCCAGTGGCACGAGCGCGGCAAGATGCCCGAGCCGCCCGTGTTCACGACCGGCGCGCTCGCCGAGTGCTTCGACAAGGTGATGAAGGCGCTGACGTCGCATCCGCCGCGGCCCGTGCTCGTGGTCGGCGAATCCGGCGTCGGCAAGACCGCGCTCGCGAGGAGCGTCGCCGCGCAGCTCTCGCGCGACGGCTGGCGCGTGTTCGAGGCCGGGGCATCGCAGCTCAACGCCGGCATGTCGTTCGTCGGCATGCTCGAGCGGCGGTTGCTCGAGGTGCGCAAGCAGCTCGGCGCGGAGCCGAGGTCGCTGTGGCTCGTGCCCGACTTCCACCAGCTCCTGTGGAGCGGCCGCGCGATGCAGTCGCCCACGGGGGCGCTCGAGCAGCTGATGCCGGCGTTCGAGTCGGGCGAGATCCTCGCGCTGGGCGAGACCCGGCCGGGCACGCTCGACCGGCTGCTCGCCGAGCGGCCCGAGATCGGCCGGCTGTTCGAGATCGTGCGCGTGGCGCCGTGGCGCGACGCCGACGTGGACGCGCTCCTCAAGCAGTGGGCGGAGCGCACCGCGCGCGATCGCCGCGTCGGCGTCGAACCGTGGCTCCTGGACGAGGCCGCGCAGCTCTCGCGCCAGTACCTCTCCAGCATGCGCGCGCCGGGCGGCGTGCTGCGCATGCTCGACCTCGCCGTCACCGCGGTGGCGCCCGCGGCGGCCGAGGCCCCGACCGTGCAGCTCCAGCATGCGGACCTGCTGAAAGCGGTGTCGTCGCTCACGGGGCTCCCCGGCGAGCTCCTCGACGAGAAGCGCGCGCTCGATCTCGAGGCACTGCGCGCGAAGCTCGAGGAGCGCGTCATCGGCCAGCCCGACGCGGTGAGCGCGCTCGTCGAGCGCGTGGCGCTCCTCAAGGCCGGCGTCACCGACCCGGCGCGGCCCTACGGCGTGTTCCTGTTCGCGGGCCCCACCGGGACCGGCAAGACCGAGCTGGCGAAAGCGCTCGCGGCCTGGCTCTTCGGCTCCGAGGATCGCCTGCTCCGGCTGGACATGAGCGAGCTCGCCGACGGGCTCGGGCTGGAGCGCGTGACCGGCGCGGCGAACATGGGCGGCACGGGAGCGGGCTCGCTCGCGGCGGGCATCCGTCGCCAGCCGTTCTCCGTGGTGCTGCTCGACGAGTTCGAGAAGGCGCACCCGCGGGTGTGGAACCTGTTCCTGTCGGTGTTCGACGACGGTCGCCTGACCGACGCCGCCGGCGAGACGGCGGACTTCCGCAACAGCATCATCATCCTGACCTCGAACCTGGGCGCGATGCTCGCCTCGGGCGAGCGGCTGGGCTTCGCCGACGGTGCCGACGGCTTCAGCGCCGCCGCGGTGGAGCGCTCGGTGAGCCGCACGTTCGCGCCCGAGTTGAGAAACCGCCTCGACCGCGTCGTGGTGTTCCGGCCGTTCACGCGCGACGTGATGAGAAGAATTTTACAGAAGGAGATCGCGGACGCCTCCGCGCGCCGCGGCCTGCGCCGGCGCGAGTGGGCGGTGGAGATCGAGGAGGGGGCGATCGACTTCCTGCTCGACCGCGGCTTCACGACCGATCTCGGCGCGCGGCCGTTGAAGCGCAGCCTCGAGCGCTACCTGCTCGCGCCGCTCGCGCGCACGATCGTCGAGCGCCGCGTTCCCGAGGGCGACCAGTTCCTGTTCGTGCGCACCGACGGTGACGCGCTCGTGGTGGAGTTCGTGGATCCGGATGCACCGCCGAGCGGCCTCCAGCACGCGTACACGACCCCCGCCGGGGCGAGGCCCGGCGCGGACCTGCGCGCGATCGCCTGGGACCCGCACGGCACCGCCGCCGAGATGCTCGAGCTGCGCGCGAGCCTCGAGCGCTTCGGCGCGCGCATCGACGGGCCGGAGTGGGGTGACGCGAAGGCGCGCTGGCTCGCGATGCCGGCGACCGAGGGCTTCTGGCAGCGGAGCGACCGCTTCGAGGTGCTGGGCCGCGCCGAGTACATGGACCGCATCGAGGCCGGCGCCCGCTCGGCGCGCTCGCTGCTCGCGCGGCTGGATGGCGACGGCGCCGCGCAGCGCGAGGTATGGCCGCGCAACATGGTGGCGCGGCTCGCCCAGCAGATGCTGCTGCTCGAGGCCGCCGCTGACGAGGCCATGACCACGGGCCCGCGCGACGCGTTCGTCTACGTGCAGGCCGGTCCCGACGGCCCCGACCGGCGTGGCGAGCAGGAGTTCTCGCGCCGCATCGCCGCCATGTACGAGGCCTGGGCGCGCCAGCGCGGCATGCGCATCGCGGTGCTGAAGCCGAGCACACGGTACGCCGGCGACACGGTGTGGCTGGCGGTGTCCGGGTTCTCCTCCTACATCGTGCTGGCCCAGGAAGACGGGCTGCACGTGCTCGAGTGGGGATCGAACGCCGACGGCGGCATCAAGCGCGCGAGCGTGCGCGTGCGCGTGCTGGCGCAGCCGCTCGTGCCGGCGCGAGACGGCGAGGCCGAGCTGACCCGGCAGGCGGCGGAGGCCCTCGCGGGCGCGCCGTCGCCCGCGCCCACGATCGTCCGCCGCTACCGCGGCACGCCGTCGCCGCTCGTGCGCGACGCCGTGCGCGGCTGGCGCACGGGGCGGTTCGAGCGCGTGCTGGCCGGCGACTTCGATCTCGTGCCGAGCGGTGACACCGACGGCGCCTGACGGTCGGTAGCGGAATTCGCCACGCGCCACTATCGTGGCCGCCCCGTGCCCAGCGCTCCTTTCACATCCCGGCGGCCGCGCTGCCTGTTCGCGGCAGCTCCCACGTCATGGCCGCTGGCGGCGTGCGCGGCGGGGCCGGCGTGAGCTCGCGCGTGGCGCTGTGGCTCGACCGCATGGGGCTGCTCGTCGCCGGGCGCCGCGTGCGACGCCGGCTGTTCCCCGGGCGCGAGACGCTCCGCTTCCCGACCTACGGCGCCGAGATCGCCAGGCTCGTGCAGGACTCCGGCGACCCCGCGCGCTACGCGAGCCTCGCGCTCGCCGTGAAGACGCTCGAGCAGGAGGGGATCGCCGGCGACTTCGCCGAGGTCGGCGTCTACCGCGGCGCGACCAGCCGGTTCCTCGCGGCCTGTGCCCCCGGGCGCACGCTCCACCTGTTCGACACGTTCCAGGGCTTCGCCGCGCACGACCGCGAGCCGGAGAACGCCGCCGACGCGCGTTTCCAGGCCACCAGCGAGGCCACCGTGCGGCGCGCGCTCGGCGCGGCCGCGAACGTGGAGATCCACGCCGGCTACTTCCCGGCCACGACCGCGGGGCTGGAGCAGCGCGTGTTCGCGTTCGTGCTGCTCGACCTCGACGTCTACGCGCCCACGCGCGCGGGGCTCGAGTTCTTCTACCCGCGGCTCGCGAGCGGCGGCTACTGCTTCGTCCACGACTTCAACAGCCCCGAGTCGAACCGCGCCTGCCGGCGCGCGCTCACCGAGTTCCTCGCGGGCAGGCCCGAGCGCGTGATCGAGCTGCCCGATACCTGGGGCTCGGCCGTGTTCCGGAAGGTGTGAGCGCGGCCATGGCGAACGCGCGCCCGACGAAGCTGCCGGCCTGGGCGACGCTCTGCTTCTTCTTCTCGGGCGCCGCCGGGCTGCTCTACGAGATCGTGTGGTCCAAGGAGCTCGCCTACCTGCTCGGCGGCTCGCTCCACGCCGTGGCCGCGGTGGTGGCGTCGTTCCTGCTGGGCCTGGCGCTCGGGGCGCGGCTCCTCGGCGTGCCGCTCGCGCGACGCGGGCACGGCCCGCGCACGTACGCGGCGCTCGAGCTGGGCGTGGGGCTGCTCGGGCTCCTGATCCTGCCAGCGCTGCGCGCGAGTGATCCCCTCATCGGCCAGCTCTATCGCAGCTTCGGCGGCGAAGGCGTGGCGTTCGCGAGCGCGCGGCTCGTCCTCGTGATGCTCGCGCTGCTGCCGCCCGCGGCGCTCATGGGCGCCACGCTGCCGGTGCTGGTGGCGCACGTCGAGCGCGACCTGGTCGGCGCGGGGCTCGCGCGGCTCTACGCGCTCAACACGCTGGGCGCGGTGGCGGGCTCGCTTGCGGCGGGCTTCGTGCTGCTGCCGGGCCTGGGACTCACCGCCACCACGTTCGTCGCCGCCGCCTTGAACGTCGGCGTGGCGGCGGTGGCATGGAGCGCGGGGCGCCGCGCGCCGGAGCGCGAAGCGCCGGCCGACGCAGCCGCGGCAGCGCCCGCGGCAGCCCTGCTCGATCCCGGCACCCGACGCGTCGTGGCCGTGCTGTTCGCGCTCTCGGGCTTCGGCGCGCTCGCGTTCCAGATGGCGTGGGTGCGGCTCTTCGGCCTCGTGTTCGGCTCGTCGGTCTACTCGTTCTCCGCCGCGCTCGGCATCTACCTGCTCGGGATCGCCGTCGGCGCGGCGCTCGTCGGCCCGCGCATCGCGCGCGCCGGCACGCTGGCCGGCTTCGGCGCGCTCCAGCTCGTGCTCGCGGCCACCGCGGCGCTCGCGATCCAGGCGTTTCCGGGGTTGCCGCAGCGCATGCTCGACATGGGCACGAGCGCCGGCAGCGACTGGCGAGGACTGTTGCTCATGGAAGTGGCCACGGTGGCGCTCCTGATCGGCGCACCGTGCGTGCTGCTCGGCGCGATCTTCCCGGTCGCCACCCGGCTGCTCCAGAGCCGCGACGGCGGCCACGCCGCGGGGCTGGCCTACGCGGTCAACACCGCCGGCACGATCGCCGGCTCGCTGGTCGCCGGCTTCGTGCTCGTGCCCTCGCTCGGCATCCAGGGCACGCACGTCACCGGCGTGGCGCTCGCCGGCGCGATCGGCGCGGTGGCGCTCGCACTCGCAGCCGGGCGCCGCGAGCTCAAGGGCATGCCGCTCATGATCGGCGGGCTGGCCGCGTTCGCGACCGTGCTGTTCGTGGTGATCGCGCCGGCGTGGGAGCCGACGCTCATGACGTCCGGTGTGTATCGCCCTTCACAGGCGGTCAAGGTGAACAACTTCGCCGGCGGCGCCGCCGACGCCGTGCGGCGCGCCACCGCGTCCGACCGCGTGCTCTACTACCACGAGGGCATCAACGCCTCGGTCATCCTCTGCACCAACGCCGAGAGCCACGAGCTGTGGCTGCGCGTGGGCGGCAAGGTGGACGCCAGCACGCTCGATATGGAGACGCAGGTGCTGCTCGGGCTCCTGCCCGCGGTCCTCGCCGACTCCGGCGCGCGCGCGCTCGTGATCGGCCACGGCTCGGGCGTCACCACCGCGAGCGTGCTCGCGGGCGGCGCGGGCGCCACCGACGTCGTGGAGCTCGAGCCCGGCGTCATCGCCGCCTCGCGCTGGTTCCACGCCAAGGGCGAGGATCCCTTGAATGAGCCACGCACGCGACTCATTTTGGGGGATGCTCGGACGCATCTACTACATGCGAAGACCCGTTACGGGTTGATCGTCAGCGAGCCGAGCAATCCGTGGATCGCGGGCGTCAACAACCTCTTCACCGTGGACTTCTACCGTCGCGTGCGGGCGCGGCTCGAGCCCGACGGCGTGTTCTGCCAGTGGCTCCAGCTCTACGAGCTGTCGCCGGAGACGTTCGCCACGCTGCTGCGCTCGTTCCTGGACGTGTTCCCGCAGGGCCAGGTGTTCTGCGTGTGGCGGAATGTGGATCTGTTGCTCGTGGCCGCGCCCCCGGGCCGCTCGCTCGACTTGTTGAGGCTCAAGACACCGGCGGCGCGGAAGATGCTCGACCGCGCGCGCATCCCGGAGGCCGCGATGCTCGCGGCCTACTGGGCCGCACCGCTCGACTCGCTCCAGCGGCTGGCCGGGCACGCGCCGCTCAATCGCGACGATCGCCCGGTGGTGGAGTACCGCGCACCCCAGGACCTGGTGGCCGTGGGCCGCGCGCAGTTGACCGGCCACCCGGGCGTGGTCGGGCGGCTGCCGTTCACCGCGTCCGAGCCCGCGGGACCGCTGTTCGCGGCCTGGCCGGCGGCCGAATGGTACGGCGCGCGCGCGCGCTGGCTCCTGGAGCAGGGCGACTCGGCGCGCGCCGCGCGCACGGTGCTGGCCGCGCGCGACGCCGTGCCCGGCGAGGCCGCCGCGCTCGAGACGCTGCTCGCCACCAGCGCCGTGCGGGCACGGAGCCGTGCCGCGTTCGAGGAGGCCGCGCCACTGATGCGGCAGGGGATGACGGCTGAGGCGCGCGCGGCGCTCGAGCGCGCCGTCGAGATCGACCCGGAGAACGCGCAGGCGTGGGTGGTGCTCGCGGAGCGGCGGCGCGTGGACGGCGACCTCGCGGGCTCGGCCGCGGCGATCGAGCGCGCTCGACGCTCGAGCGACGTGCAGGTCAGGAGCGACGCCGAGATGATGGCGGGGATGCTGGCGCTCGCGAAGCAGGATCCCGTTGCCGCGCTCGCGGCGTTCGCGGCCGCGCAGAAGCTCGTGCCGGGGAACGCGCGCGCCTACCTGTTCGAGGCGCAGGTGCACGCGCAGGCCGGCGACCTGAACGCCACGGTGGCGGCGCTGCGCCGCGGGCTCGCGGCCTCGCCGGGCGCGCAGGAGCTCGCGGCCGCGCTGGTCAAGCTGGGGCAGGTGCCGTAGACGGGAGCGCGCAGGCTCATCGTTGGTTGGACAACCCGGGCCCTCCCTCTCTAATAATTGCGGGCCGTCTCGCGCTCGGATCGCCCGCGCGCGGATCCGGAGGGTCCATGGCGATCAGCGCCGCGTCCGCCGCACCGGCCGCGCTCCCGAGCGTCGGGATCGTGGTCCTCAACTGGAACAACCTGGACGCGAGCCGGCGGTGCCTGCGCTCGCTCGCCGCGCTCACGTATCCGCGGCACCGGATCTACCTGCTCGACAACGCGTCCACGGACGGCTCGTGGGAGGCGCTGGAGCTCGAGTTCCGGGACCGCGTCGCGGCGATCCGCAACCCGGGGAACGTGGGCTTTTCGGCCGGCTGCAACCCGGGCATCCGGCGCGCCCTCGCGGACGGCTGCGACTACGTGCTGCTCCTCAACAACGACTGCGTCGTGGTGGACCCCGGCTTCCTGGATTCCATGGTCACGCTGGCCGAGTCGGACCCCGACGTCGGGCTCGTGGGCGGCAAGATCGTGTTCTGGCCGGAGACCTCGCGGCTGTGGAGCACCGGCGGCACGCTCGACTTCTGGGGCGCGGAACGCCACACCGGGCACCGCGAGCCGGATCGCGGCCAGTACGACGAGGTGGCGCCGCGCGAGTTCATCTCCGGCGCGCTCATGCTGATCCGCCGCTCCGTGGTGGAGCGGATCGGCGAGCTGCCCGAGGCCTACTTCTTCGGCAAGGAGGAGTGGGAGTACTCGACGCGGGCCCGGCGCGCGGGATTCAAGCTCTGCTACCAGCCGGCCGCGCGCATCGCGCACGAGGCCAGCAACTCCACGGATCCCGCGGACCTGATGTACGTGTACAACGGCACCCTGGCCAAGATCCTCTACAAGCGCCGCAATCTCCCGCGCTGGGCATTCGCGCTGTGGGACACCTGCTACGCGGCGTACCTGTTCGCGTTGTTCCCGCTCAAGTACGCGCTGCGCTCCTCGGAATACCTGCCGGGGCATCCGCCGGGGGAGCTGCTGCGGGTCATGCGCGAGGCACGGCGTGACTCGCGCGGACTCGAGAAGGTGACCGCTGAGCAGCTCGCCGCATTCCGCGAACGCGAGGCGCGGCGGCGCGGCGATCGAAGCTAGGGACCGAACGCGGCGGCGGGTCCGTCGGGGCCGGAGGCCGCGCGCGGGCCGCTACCACCAAGGAGTCCTCCCAGCCCTCCCGCGCCCCCGGTCCCGACGTTGAACGTCGGGGTCACGAGCACCGGGTTCGAGCTGCCGAGCTTGACGATGCACCAGCTCGGACCTCCCGGTCCGCCCTGGCCACCGCCACCGGGGCCGCTGGTGCCTCCGGGGCCGCCATCGCCGCCATTGGGTCCGGAACAGGAAGACGCCCCGAAGCCGCCGGCGCCGCCAGTGCCTGAGGGCCCACCGTCACCGCCGATACCCGCCACGCCAGCCTGATTCGTGGTCCACGAGCATTGCTCGAAGCGCGGCGAGGCGTCGATCAGGATGAGCGCGATCGAGGCTCCGCCACCATGTCCTCCCTTGCCGCCGACGCCCGCGTGTCCTCCTTCGCCGCCGCCGCCGCCGTGCCCGATCCCACCGTTGGTGCTGCCGCAATTGACTCCGCCGCCACCGCCGCCGCCGCCGCTTCCGTCACAACCGGCTGTGCCCGCGACGCCCACGGCGGGGACCCAGGCGAATCCATTGAACGATCCGTTCGTGGCGAGACCCGATCCGTTGACACCCGGGCCGCCATTGCTCCCAGCGGTACCGATGCCTCCCCCGGCTGCCCCGCCCTGGCCGACGGTGCCGCAGCCCCCGTGGCCATCTTCTCCGCCGGAATTGGCGGAACCCCCCTGGCCTCCGGCGCTCGCCGAATTGCGGGCACCGATCTGGAATCCACCGCCCCATCCCCGACCATCCGAGCCGTTGCCCCCGTCGGCGCCTGTGACACCGCCACCGCCATTGGCGCCGTTCAATCCGTTGCCTGGGATGCCGCCGACGAACGCGCAGCGGACGAAGAGCAGGCTGGCGTCGCAGTTCTGGATCTCTACCGCGACGGCGCTCATCGAGGGTTCGGAGAGATCCCCGGACCAAAATCGTAGATCGGAGATCTCCACATTGTGGACATCCACCGCCGTCGTCGACCTGCCGGCGACCTCGCTCTGAGCGCCGGCCGCGTGCGTCCAGGTCACCGGGTCGTAGCCGCCGCGAATGGTCATGCCCGAGGCGAGCACCGGCGTTTCCACGTAGCGACCCTCGGCCACCAGGATGGTCGCCGGGCAGGCGAGCGAGGCCGCGGCCGCGATCGCAGACGTCAGCGAGCTGAACGGCGACTGGCGCGTCCCCGGCCCAAGTGGCGAGCCCGAGAGCGCAACGTACATCGTCTCGGGAGCCGCGACCGTGAAGCTCTTGACGGTGACGGTGTAGGCGGCGGCGTTGTCCGTGACCACGAGCTTCGCTCGGTGCGTGCCGGGCGTGTAGGCATGCTGGACGACGATCAGGGCCGGGCCGGACGCATCGATCGTCCCGTCGGACTCGAAGTCCCATTCATAGAGCGTGATCGTCCCGTCGGGATCGTGGGCGGCCGAGGCGTCGAGCGACACCGGGGCGCTCGTGCACCCGGCGGTCGCCGAGAAATCGGCCACGGGGGCGACGTTGAGATCGCGGGGCGGCGGTGGAGACGTGGCGTCCTTGCCGCACGCGAGCGTGAGCGCGAGCATGCCGAGCGCTGCGAGCGCGCCCGGACGGCGCACCGCTCGCAAGAGGCTCGTCCCCTTCAACGCCATGGCCGACCTCCGTTCCATCGTGGAGTCCCGCAGATACTACATCGGTTATCGGCGCTCTTGTGTCAGCCGATGAGTTCGCGGCGCGGCCGCGCGAGCACGCGCAGGGTCACCCGCGCGCGGCTCCGGCCACCGCCTCGTGCCCGCTGCGGACGAGCACCGCGGTCCACATGGCCACCTGGGCGAGGCCGACCATGCCGACGAAGTTGTCCCCGGTCATGTTGGCGACCAGGAGACCCAGCAGCAACGGCGTATGGAATCGGGCCATGTGGTGAGCCAGCGTGCCGGGCGGGGCCGTGCGCGCCACGGCCCGGCCCACCTGGAAGAGCCGCACGATGACGACCGCGAGCAGGGCGAGCCCCACGACTCCCATGCTCACGAGGATCTCGTAGTAGTAGTTCTCCACGGTGACCAGCACGACCCGCATCTCATTGTAGGCGTGGCTCACGAAGCGGAATCCCAGGTAGCCGACACCCGTCCACGGATGGTCCATCACGATGCCCCAGGCGGCCCGCCAGCCGTAGACGCGCTGGAACCACGACAGGGCCTCGAACGAGCCGCGCTCCACGGAGACGCTGTTCACCATCCGCGTCCAGAACTTCTCCGGCATCACGGGTAGCACGGCGGCGATGGCGAGGGCGCCCGCCAGCAGCCGGGACGGCCGCACCCAGCGCAGCGTGAACAGGCCGAACGTGGCCCACGCGAGGATGCCCGAACGCGACTGCGTGAGCCCCAGCAGGGCGAACATGAGCGCGCCGAGCACGGGGTTGGTCCAATGCGGGCGCATGACGTGACGGATCATCAGCACCACGGCCACGACGAGCGTGGCGGTGCCGGCTTCGTTCGGCGTCGAGATCGGGGCGGCGAAATCGTTCAAGTAGAGCGTCATCCCCGCGCGCTTCACGCCCCACGCGGCAGCTCCGATGATGTTCACCACCGCCAGCCCGGCTCCCGCCACGACGATCGCATTCCAGGCGTGCCCGATCCGGTCCTGGGTCCGCAACCACCACGCGGCCAGCGGGTAGAACAGCAGGCCCTGGAAGGCCCGGATCATCACCAGGCCGGAATCGAGGGCGGCGCCGGCGCCGGCCTGGCGAGCGAGCTGGAACAGGGAGAGCGTCGCGACCGCGTAGAAGACGAGCACGGAACGGGTCAGCTTGCGCTCGGCGATGTTCAACTCGTCGTGGGCGGGCCCCGACTCCGGGTGGGCGAGCGCCTCGCGCCGGGCACGGCCGAAGAAGCTCGACAGCAGAACCGGTGGCAGCAGGACGTCGATCGGGTTGATCGCGCGCGCGCCGCTGACGCGGACCACCACGAGCAGGATGCACGAGCCGAGGATCACCAGCAGGCTTGCGAACGGATGGCGGGCGCTCAAGTAGAGCATGCCGCATCCCGCGATCACCTCGAGCGGGATCCAGAACGCCGGCGAGGGATCGCCCGCGGCGAGCCCCAACAGCACCGCCAGCCCGACGATCAGCGCCCCGATCAGGATCGGGCCGCGCGCCGCCCAGCGAGGCGCGACCGGGAGGAGCGCGGTACTCACGACTCCCGGGCGAGCAAGGCCGCCGTCCACGCGGCGCAGCCGAGCAGCGCCGCGAACGCGGCGCCCGCCACGATGAGCGAGCGGATCGGCCTCACCTTCAACTCCGGCACGGTGGCCGCGTCGAGGACCGTGACCGTGGGCGTGTCGCGCGTCTCCTGCATGCGCGCGTCTTCATATTGGGCCTGGATCAGCATCATCAGCTTGCGCTGCACTTCGGCGTCGAGGGCGAGACGGGCGCCTTCCAGCTTGACCTCCGGCAGCTTGCCGATCTCGGTATTGAGCGCGTGCAGCTGGCGCTCGATGCCCTGGAGCTCCGCGCTGCCGGGCGACGTGTAGCTGGAGATGTAGGCACGCTGGGTCTCGAGGCTGAACTTCTGCGCCAGGATGTCCGCGACGCCTTTCGCGGCCTCGGTCTCGGCGCTCGACACGACGTGATGCTCGCGCTCGTACACGAGCAGCCGTTCCTCGGCGGTCACCAGCTGCCCCTGGACCTCGCTCACGCGGCCCTCGAGGAACTGCCGCAGCCGCTTCCCGCGCGTCTTGTAGGTATTGACGTTGAACCGGTCGAGTTCGGAGACCAGGAAGTTCGTGACGTCGGCCGCGCGCTGGGCATTGCGATCCTCGAACGCCACATCCAGGATCCCGGCCGGGTTCACGTCCACGCTCAGGTGGCGCTGGAACTCCTTGACCGTGCGGTCCATGCCCTTGCGATGGTAGAGCTTCATGTACCCGAAACGGTTGATCGCGGCCTCGCTGAGCAGGCGGCTCTTGAGGATCTCGCCGAACACGTCCGATGGCGTGTTCGTGGTGGTGAGTCCCAGGTTGTTCAGGGCATTCGACTTGAGCATGCCCGAGAACATGCCGAAGCCGGTCTCGCTGGTTTCCGTGGGCGGCAGGAGCGTGCTCTTGGCCCGGTACCAGGACGGGAGCAACAACGAGATGCCGGCGGCGAGGAGCGTGGCGGCACCGACGATCAGGGCATGCGTGCGCCACCGGGACCGGAACGCCGTGAGGAAGCGCTGGGCGCGCGGGGAGGGGTCTGGCTCCAATCGAAGCTCCGGGGACACTTCCGGCTCGAGCGGGAATTCCCTCGGGTCGGGTCGGGGCCGATCGGGATCATGAACGGCGCGCATGGTCTGTCCTCCCTGGCAGAGCCTGCCTCCTGAGCGGACATCGGACCGTAGGAGGTCGGCTCAACAGCGTCAAGCGAAGCAAGTCCCTAGCCCGCAGATCGTTCCCGGGATTCCTCCGGGTAGTAGGCCCAGACTCCCGACATCCCCTTCTGGGTGTAGCCGACGCCATTCGGATGCCACAGGGCATGCGAGCCCAGTGCGGACATCGGCCCCAGATAGTATTCGCCCAGGGGCAGGCCCGTCCCTGCGCCGATCAGTCCCGGCGGCGACTGGTTCATGTTCTGCCGCCACCACTTCTCCGAGAAGAACAGCGCGGTGAAGTCCAGGCTGACGGCCTCGTCGGTGAACAGGTGGCCGTGATCGACGAGTCGGGGCCACAGATAGCGGACGCAGGTGTCCAGGCTCGCCTCCAAGTCGACGTCCAGGAACGCGAGGATGACGGGGGTCTTCAGGGTCGGCAGCGTGTCGTCGAACCACCCTTTCACGAACTCGCAGACTTCGATCGCGCCATGGGACCGGATGTTCCTCTTCACCTCGTCGAGTTGACCGCAGAAATCGCCTTTCGCGTAGATGTGCGCTTCGCGATCGCCCGGCTTCCCCTCCGGAAGTCCCTCGAAGGAATCGAACACGAGCAGGCGGCGGTTCACGAGCTTGCAGATCAGCGACAGGTTCGCCGCGCTCCCGCCCTTGTAGGTGCCGCACTCGACGACGTCGCCCTGGACCTCGGGAGGCGTCTCGAGGATCTTGAGTGCGATCGCGAGATGGACCTTGTAGGACGTCAGGGTCTTCACCCGCATGGAGTTCCAGAACATCCGCACGCCCAGGCGAAGCCGCCGGAACAAGGACAGCCTGTATCCCGGATGGATGGAGTCCGACGTCATGATCGCAAGGATCGCGAACGGCGCGGTCAGCACATAGTGCGCCTTGAGCAGGAAGCGAAGCATGATTGGACCTCCGGATTCCATCAGCGATTCAACTTCGGTCGACTCACACCGTCCTCGGGTGTCGATGCCTTCGAGCCGGTCGTGGCTGCGAGCATGGGCTCGACCACGGCGTCCCACTTCGCGGTCAGGCTGGCCTCACTGTACGCCTCGCGCGCGTGCGCGAGCCCGCGCTGGCCGGCCGCGCGCCGCGCCGCCTCGTCGTCCATCAACCACTCGAGCTTGCCCGTCCAATCGGCAGCCGTCCGGCACGTCAGCGCGAGGCCCGCGGCCCGCATCGCCCGATCGTAGGCCGGCGTGGCGGAGGTCACGACCGGGAGTCCCAGCCGCCAGAACAGCACGAGCTTGTTCTCGGGCTTGCCGCGCATGAACGGCACGTCGAGCGGGATCGGGATCACGGCCAGATCGCAGGCCGTGGCCAGCGCCGCGAACCGTTCGCGGTTCCAGGGCTGGATCGTGACGTGCTCCGGCCCGAGAAGCTTGTGCGCGAGGTCCAGGGTCGGCCGCATCCAGAAGTGCGTCGACGCGAACGGGTACCGCTCATCGGTGATGAGGTTCAGCGCGATGCGGCGCCGCCCCACGAGAGCGTGGAAGGGCTCGGCGAACGCCGCGAATGTCGAGACGTTCTGGGGCAGGCCTTCCCAGACGAGCTGGAACACGTCGCCCCGGGCGTATTCGCTCTTCACCGCCCCGGTCACCTCGGACTGGAAATCGAGGATGATGTGCACGTTGGGACAGTAGGCGAGGATGCTCTGTCGCTGTTCCTCGGTCGAACAGATCACCGCGTCCGCACGGCGGCAGGTCTCCTCGATCAGTCGCCGGTAGTCGAGGCGCAGGTGTCGGGTGTGTCCCAGCGCGTACTTGAAGAGGCCGCGGAACGCCGCGCGCGGGTGCCCGCCCGGCTCGGCGAGGTAGGAATCCACCATGTCGAGCACGAACTTCGTGTGTTTCGGCAGCCGGCTCCACACGCTCAGGTCGCCGCCGAGACTCGAGACGACGAGGTCGTAGGGGACCCCCGGGCGCGCGGTCTCCCACGCGAGCCCGCGGCGTGCGGCGTAGGAGAGGAAGCGACGCCGGTCGCCGGGGCCGCTCGGGTCGTCGCGCAACGTCGAGTAGCCGATCCGCGCAGGCCCAGGAGCCGCGTTCATCGCGTGGCGTGACGCGCCTTCGACCACTCGATCGTCTGCTGGAGACCGCTGACGAGGTCATGGGCCGGCGACCAACGGGTGCCCTCGACCAGCTTCCGGTTGTCCGCGACCACGACCGGCGGATCGGTCGGGTTCTCCGGGCGGGCACCGAAGCGCACCAACCCTTCACGACCGATCTGCGATTCGATCGTGGCCACGATCTCGCGCACGGTGACCCTGCGCCCGGAGCCGACGTTCACGACGCCCGTCAGGTCGCTGAGCGCGATGGCCGCCAGAGCCGCACCGACGTCCGCGACGTGCAGGAAGTCCCGGACCTGCGTGCCCTTGGTGACGTCCACGGACTTGCCGTTCAGCAGCGAGTCGATCACGGCCGGCACCAGGCGGCGTCCGTCCTCGAAAGGCCCGAAGAGGTAGAACAAGCGGGCCCACGCGAACTCGATGCCGCGGAGCCGGGCGAGCTGCTCGCCCATGAGCGCGGTCGCCAGCTTGGACGCCGCGTAAAGACTCTGCGGGCGGACCGGACCCGTTTCCGTGAGCGTTCCCGGCTCGAAGTCGTATTCGAAACAGGAACCCACGAACACGGCGCGCCGGCAGCCCGCCGTGGCCAGGGCCTCGAGGAGGCGCAGGCTGCCCGCGACACAGGAGAGATTCTCGGACGCGGCGAGGTACTTGCCCGGGACCGCGTACCAGGCGAGGTGGATGCACCGGTCGACCCCGCTCGTGAGCCCCGCCAGCGCGTTCGGATCGGCGCCGAAGAGATCCATCGGGACCCACTCGATCCGCGCGGCGAGATCCTCCACGGGAGCGAGCGAGCTCCCCGGGCGGATCGACGCGCGCACCTCGTGGCCGCCGTGCAGAAGCACCCGCGCGACCTGGGAGCCCACGAAGCCGTTCGCTCCGGTGACGAGGAACTTCAAGGAACGAAGTCCGGGTGCACCGCGTCCTTGGGCGACAGGATCGCTTCGGCGATCGGCCACGGGATCCCGAACCGCGGATCGTTCCAGCGGATCGCAGCCTCGTCCTGCGGCGAGTAGAACTCGGTCACGAGGTAGAGGACCTCGCTGTCGTCCGTGAGCGCCTGGTAGCCGTGCGCGAAGCCCTCGGGCACGTAGAGCATCCGCCGGTTCTCGCGGCTCAGCTCGACGCTCGTCCACCGGAGGTAGGTGGGGGATTCCGGGCGGATGTCGATGATCGCGTCGAAGATCGCTCCGTTCACGCAGCGCACGATCTTGACCTCCGCGTGCGGCGCGCGCTGGTAGTGCATGCCGCGCACGGTTCCCTTGCGAACGTTCTGCGACAGGTTCGCCTGCACGATCCCCGTCTTGAGCCCATGCTGCCCGAACTCCCGCGCGCAGAACGACCGTGCGAAGAACCCGCGGTCATCCCGCCGGGGCTCGAGGTCGATCAGGAATGCGCCCGCGAGGGGCAGCTCGGTGAAGATCATGCCCTCACCGCGCGCTTCCAGGTCAGATCGTCCCGCAGCTCACCCTGCTCGAGCAGGTGCTTGAGCTGCTTGAGACGCGTGAAATCCTTGCCCGCGAACTGTTCGTGGGTGAGCCGCTGGGCCTGGAATGCCGCCAGGAGCTGGCGGATGCCCTTCGCGACATCCCACTTCGGCCGGAACTCGGGGAGCCGCTCGCGGATCCGGGCGAAGCTGACGTTGTAGTTCCGGCTGTCGGCGGAGACGCCGTCGGCGAACGTCACCCGCGAGTCGGGCACGATCCCCGCGACCCTCTCGGCGATGTCGCGGACCATGAGGTTGTCCTCCTCGCGCCCGACGTTGAGCGCCGTGTCGTGCAGCCGTTCGCGCGGGGCACGAAGCGCTGCGGCGAACGCGCTCGACATGTCCTCCACGTGAACGAGCGGGCGCCACGCGCGGCCATCGCTCAGGAGCTTCACCTCACCGGTCGTGACCGCCCAGCCCGTCAGGTTGTTGACGACGATGTCGAAGCGCAGGCGCGGCGAGAAGCCATACGCCGTGGCGTTGCGAAGGTAGATGGGCGAGAACGACGCGTCGGCCAGCCGATGGAGCGCCGCTTCCGCTCCGACCTTCGAGCGCGCATAGGCGGTCAGGGGCTGGAACGCCGCCTCCTCGGTGAGCGCCTTGTCACCGCTCTGCCCGTAGATGCTGCAGGAGGACGCGAACAGGAAGCGAGGCACGCCCGCACGCTTCGCGGCCTCCGCGAGCCGCACCGTGCCGCCGAGGTTGATCTCCTCCGTGAGACCCGGGTTGAGCTCCCCGGTCGGGTCGTTGGAGAGACCGGCGAGGTGCACGATCGCGTCCAGGCCGGACAGGTCTGATGCCTCGACCTCGCGAATGTCCTTCGTGCTCTGCCGGCTCACGCCGGACGGGCCGAGCGGCCCCAGGGTGCATGCGGCGAACAGTCCGGTATCGAGCCCCTGGACCTCGTGGCCCGCCGCGGCCAGCAACGGCGTCATGACCGTGCCGACGTAACCCAGATTACCGGTGACGAGTACGCGCATGACGATCGTCCTCCTCCATGAGGGCGTTGGGGATTTCGTTCAGCTGGCGGATTCCAGGATCGGATCCGGTTCGGATCCCGAAGCGGACCGCGTGAGACCACTCTCGATCCGGTCGCAGACGTAGCGACTGAACGGGATGGCACAGGTCCAGCCCGGGGACACGGCATTCAGGATGTGCAGCGATCGATCGCCGGCCTCGATGCAGAAGTCCTGGACCAGGGTCCGTTGCTTGAGATCGAAAAGCTGCGCCCGGATCCCGGGCCTGCCCCAGGCAAGATATTGCTCGGGGCGTATGCCGTCTGCAAGGCGTGCGGCCTGCGACACCATGGTCCGGCGCCGGTACTTCCGGACCTCTTCCAGGGCCAGGCCGCGGAAATCGAAGCCTGCCCGGAACAGCAGGTCGACGCTCGACCCGAGGATCTGCGCGAACTCGCGCAGGTCGAACTTATCGAACCACCCATACTGTTCGCGCCAGAGGCAGGGGATGGCGGTGGGACCGATCTTCGCGCGGCCCTCGGTCGTGACCGTGACGTGCACGCCGAGGAACGGGTTCCGCAGGTTCGGGACCGGGTAGATGTTGGTCCGGAACGCCCCCGGCGGCTCGCTCGAATAGAGGTAGAGCCCCTTGAAGGGCAGGATCCTGTAGCGCTCCGAGAAGCCGTGGTCGCGAGCGATGCGATCCGCGTGCAGGCCGGCCGCGTTGACGAGGAAGCCGCACTCGACGTCCCCGCGCGAGGTGCGGACGATGTGTCCCTTGCGGCCGAGGTACGCGCAGCCCGCGAGCACTTCGACGCCGAGACGCCTCGCGTCCTCGACGAAGCAGCGCATGACCTCGGCGGGATCGACGGTCGACGTCGTCGGAGAGAACAGTGCCTTCTGGTACGTGCGCACCCGCGGCTCGATCTCCCGGGCTTCGCGCTCGTCGACCTGCCGCAGCTCGACGCCGTTCACCCGGCCGCGTTGCAGCAGCTCCGCGAGCACCGGCAGCTCCGACTCGTCGCGCGCGACGACGAGCTTGCCGCAGCGGTTCAGCCGCAGGCCCTTCGCCTCGCAGTACTCGTGCATCAGGCGGTTGCCGACGCGGGTGAAGCGCGCTTTCAGGCTGTCCGCCGTGTAGTAGAAGCCGGCGTGGAGCACGCCGCTGTTGCGGCCGCTGGCGTGAAGTCCCGGCGCCTCCTCTTTCTCGAGCACGAGGACGCGGGCATCGGGGTGGCGCCGCTTGAGCTCGGTGGCGATGTTCACACCGATCACGCCGGCCCCGACCACGACGAAGTCCGCCGGGTTCAAGCTACCAGACCTTCCATGGCGCCTTCCCCGAGGCCCAGAGGTCCTCGAGGACGCGACGTTCGCGCAGCGTGTCCATCGCCTGCCAGAAACCGTCGTGCCGGTACGCCATCAGTTCCCCCGAGGCCGCAAGCTTCTCCATGGGAGCGCGTTCCCAGATGGTATCGTCACCCTCGACGAGGTCCAGCACCCCCGGCTCGAGGACGAAAAAGCCCCCGTTGATCCAGCCTTCGCCCGTCTGCGGCTTCTCCTCGAACCGGGTGATGCGGTGGCCGTCGAGGATGAAGCTCCCGAACCGCGACGGGGGACGCACCGCGGTCACGGTGGCGAGCTTGCCGTGGGAGCGATGGAACTCGACCAGCTTCCGCAGGTCGAGATCGGCCACGCCGTCTCCGTAGGTCAGCATGAAGGTCTGGCCGCGCAGGAGATGACCCAGGCGCTTGACCCGTCCGCCGGTCTGGGTCGAAGGCCCGGTGTCCACGAGGTGGACCTGCCACGAGGGCCCGTTCCCGCGGTGGACTTGCGAGGCGCCGGAGCTCAGGTCGACGGTGAGGTCGTTGTTCAGGGCGAAGAAGTTCAGGAAGTAGTCCTTCACGAACTCGCCCTTGTAGCCGAGCGCCACCACGAACTCGTCGAAGCCGTACGCCCCGTAGATGTTGAGGATGTGCCACAGGATCGGCTTGCCGCCGATCTCCACCATCGGCTTCGGCCGGACGGTCGTTTCCTCCTGGAGCCTGCTCCCCAATCCTCCGGCCAGAATGGCGACCTTCATGATCTCTCCCCGGGCAGGAAGCCCGTCCCTCGAGGCCACGGAATGCATCCACATCGCGCTCACTGCGCCGGAGGCGGTCCGACCGCGGCGAGAATCTATCCACGCCTGCTACTTCCGCTGCAAGCCTGCCTTCAGGTCAAGGGGTCCGCGGCAAGGCGATCCCGCACGCGTTCCGCAGCGGCGCCTCCCGAACGCGGCAGCTCGTCGTAGACCGCCGCCACCCTCGCCGCGAACTCGGCAGGGGCGAAGACCTCACGCGCGCGGCGCGCGCCCGCGGCGCCGAGCCGGCGCATGAGATCCGGATCGCTCCACCATCGCACCAGCTCATCGGCCACGCGCTCGGGGAGCGTCCCCTCGGGGGCAAAAGAGATGAGCCGCCCACTGGCTCCATCGTCGACGACCTCGACCAGGCTCCCGACCGCGGGTGCGAGCACGGGCAGTCCGCACGCCATCGCCTCGAGCACGGCGATCCCGAACATCTCGGCGCGCGTGGTGGTGATGAACGCGTGGCTCGCGGCGAGCAGCGGCGCCAGGTCCGCGTCGCGCCCGCGCCAGCGGATGCGCTCCGCGATCCCGAGCCGCACCGCCTCGGCGCTGAGCCGTGCCTCGAGCACCCCGTGGCCGACGACGTCGAGCGTGAAATCGACGCCGCGCTCGGCGAGCCGCGCGAGTGCTGGAAGCATGAGGTCGTAGCCTTTCACCCAGTCGAAGCGACCCACGGTCACGAGCCGCAGCGGCTGTCCGTCCCGCCGCCCCGGCTCGCCCTGGGGCAGCGCGCTCGGACGGAGCAGCATCGGTGCCGAGGCGTGGACCGCGCGCGTCCGCTCGGCGAGCCGCGGCCAGCGTGCGATCAGGTCGCGCCGCGCGGCGTGGGACACGGTGATCACCCGCTCCGCTTGCTCGAGGGCACGGCCCTCGAGCGCGACCCAGGCTTCACGCTTGAGCCCGGGCGGCATGGTCTGCCAGCGCAACTCGTGCACGGTGACGACGAACGCGGCGATGCCTGCCCGGCGCGCCGCCCGTTCCGCCCAGAAGATCGCTCGCGGGCCGTGCGCGTGCACGATGTCGAACCGCCCGCGCCAGCGCTCGGCGAGCGCTCGGGCCTGGTCGAAGGCCAGCTTCCGGGTCGGCGCGCCGAACTCGACCTCCACCCCGCGCGCGGTCATCTCGTCCACCAGCGGCCCCGGGCCCGGGCCGAACAACACCGGCGCCACGCGGGCGCGGTCGAACGACGGAAGCAACGTGAGCAGGTGCGCCTCCACGCCGGTCCTTCCGGCGGTGGAGACCACGTGCGCCACCCGGATCGGCACCGGCATTCAGCGACGCACGGCCCGCAGCACCGAATCGTAGGCCGCGGGCAGCTTTTGCCGGCCGCCCTCGGGCGTCCACCAGCGCGGCTCCTGGCTGTAGATCCAGACGTAGCGGTCGGCGTGGTCCAACGCCGCCTGGACCGAGACCGCGAACGCCGCCGGCGTGAAGTAGTTGCTCTCGGGGTGATCGGCATGCCAGCGGAACTTCGGCGAGTTGTGGTCCAGCCAGATCCCGAAGCCGACCGAGAGCAGGCGCGAGTAGCGCTCCGGCTGGGCCACGATGCGCCGCACCGCGTGGCGCATGGTGTCGGCCCGGGCCGCGAACTGCGCCGGATCGCGATAGGGGTACGACGCCTCGTGGCCATCCACGATCACGACACTGTCGCTCGCGGCGCCGATCATCCCGTCCAGGAACGACGGGAGCAGGGCATAGTGAGCGTCGGCGAGTGGACGCCGGCCTCCGCTCGTTTCGTCCAACGGCCACGAGTAGGCCACGGAAAGGAACACGGTGAGTCCCGGGTAGCCGCGCTCGAGCGCGGCCATCGTCTCGGCGCCGCGCCGGCGCACCTGCGCGGACAGCTCGTCCCACGAACGCGGGCGCTTGCGCGCCTGGGCATGGAAATCCCAGAGCGGGCCCTGGTAGGGCTCGGTGTCGAGCAGGATCCCCGGGCAGCCGCCCTGCTTCGCGAGGCGCGCGGCCAGCTCGAGATTGTTCATCACGGCGCTGTGATCCTCGAACCAGTCGAGATTCCCCGGCGTCACGTTGACGCGCAGGAAGTTCTCGCGGAAGCGGCCGAAGCGCGTCGCCTGCAGGTCGAGCCGGGCCGAGTCGAGCAGGGCGGCCGTGAACCGGGAGCGGCCCCACAGGTCCCAGGTGAAGTTGCGCTGCGTGCCGTTCGGCAGCCGGTAGTTCACGTGGAACATGCAGCCGTCGAACGGGCTCGCCTGCAACTGCGCGATGTGCTCGCGCATGAAGCGCGTGTCGGGTTCATCCCAGCCGAACTCGATGAGCTTCTTGCCCGGCGAGGGAGCGCACAGGGCGGCCCCGCCCACGAGCGCCAGGGCCGCGACCGCGGCGGCCCCGATGCCGGATCTCACGGGGCGCCACCGTTCGCACCGAGCGTGCCGTAGAGCTCGGCGAGCGACTCCACCATGCGCTCCACCGCGAACTCGTCCACGCGTGCCCGTCCTGCGGCGCCCATCCGTCGCGCCAGCGCGGGGTCGCGCGCCAGCGCGCGCAGGCGCGCGGTCATCGCGTCCGTGTCCCCGACGTCGACCAGCCAGCCGTTCTCGCCGGGCGTGATCGCGTCGGGGGCGCCGTCCACGCGTGTCGCCACGATCGGCAGCCCCGCCGCCATCGCCTGCGGGAACACGCGCGGCAGCCCCTCATAGCGCGACGCGAGCGCGAACACGTCGAACGCGCGCAGCAGCTCGGGCACATCGCGCCGCAGCCCGACCAGGTGGACACGCTCCTCGAGTCCGGCGCGCGCGATCCCCGCCTCCAGCAGGCCGCGCCACGAGCCCTCGCCCACGTAGACGAGGTGCGCCTCCGGGTGCTCCGCCGCCACGGGCGCGAATGCTGAGAGCAGGTCGAGCGGAGCCTTCTGCCCCTCGAGCCGGCCGACGCTCCCGATCACGAACGCATCGCGCGGGATCCCCAGCCTTCGCCGCGCCTCGTCCCGGGTGATGCGCACGTCGCGGAACGCCTGGACCTCGATCCCGGAGCGGATCAACCGGTACTGCTCCGAGCGGCCGATGCCGAGCGCCAGGCCCTTCTCCCGGTTGGGAGCGCCGACCACGACGATCGCGTCCGTGAACGGCGCGCACACGCGCTCGAGCACCACGTAGAGCCAGTAGAGATACCAGGGCTGGTGATCGTTGAAGCCCCAGCCGTGCGCCGTGTGCACGATCACGGGAACGCCGGCGAGCCGCGCGGCGATGCGGCCCAGGATGCCCGCCTTGGACGAGTGCGTGTGCACGATGTCGTAGCGCCCGGTCTGCATCGCGCGCTTGAGGTGTACCGTCGCCACGAAGTCGTGCCAGGGGCTGATGCGCCGCACCAGGTTCGGCTCCACGATCACGTGCACGCCGCGCGCGGCGGCCTCCTCGTGGAGCGAGCCCTCGAGCCCGGTCTCGGGCCCGGTCAGGAGCGTGCTCGGGTAGAGCGTCGGGTCGATCAGCGCGCACGACAGCAGCGTGTTCTCCTGCGCGCCCCCGACCATCATCCGGGTGATGACGTGGAGCACGCGCAACGGCCGCAGGGCCCGGGTGTGCGCGGGAGCGAATGCGGTCGTCATCAGTCCGCGCTCGGTCGCGGTCACGCGCTCGCTCCGGCCGTGGGGCGGACCCGCGAGGGGCGCAGCGGGCGTCCGCGCTCGATGAGCTGGGCCGTGCTGGCCGTGGCGATCTCGCGCCACCACAGCTCGAAGCACAGCGCGGCCCACAGCGCACCGGAACGGTCCCGGTGACGGCGGTGCTCTTGGTGCCAGCGTCGGATCACGTCCATGTGAAACAACCCGCTGCCTTGACCGGCGAACGTGTCGCCGGCCAGGGCGTCCAATGGGCCCCGGAGCCAGTCTTCGATCGGCACGGAGAAACCATGCTTACGGCGCGTCACGATCTCGGATGGCAGTACTCGCTCGGCCAGCCGGCGCAGGATGCGCTTGCCGGTCGCGCCTTCGATGCGGCTGGAGATCGGGAGCGCCGCAGCGAAGCGAACCAGGGCGTCGTCGAGGTAGGGCACGCGGCCCTCCACCGACGCCCCCATCGTGCTTCGATCTTCCTTGAGAAGCAGATCGTCGGGAAGGTACCACAGGTGATCCGCGGCCGACGCCAGCGCCGCGGCGGTTGCGGGCGGCTTCGGGAACTCCCGCGCCATCTCCGCGCCGAGCGCGCGCGCGACCGCGGCGGGAGCCACGTCGAGCGCGGTGGCCTCGCGCCACGCCGCGGGCCGCACCGGCTCGAGCGTCGACAGGTAGGCGGCGAGGAACGACCCGCGGCCGCGCGCCTCGAGCAGCTTCCGCGCCATCACCAGCCGCTCGCCGGACAACGTGCGGCGATGTTGATCGCGCTCGCCGAGGATCCGCGCTCCCGCGCGCGCGACCGCCGGCGGCAGCCAGCGCAGGTTCGCGAGCAGGCCGGGCAGCCGGTGGCGGCGGTAGCCGCCGAACAACTCGTCGGCGCCGGTGCCCGAGAGCACCACGGTGACGTGCTCGCCCGCGGCGCGCGCCACGAGGTGCGCCGGCACCGCCGCCGGATCCGCGCACGGCTCGTCCAGCATCGCGATCACCCGCGGCAGCTCGTGCGCGAGATCCACGCTCACCGTGGACTCGTGGTGGCGCGTCCCGAGCGCCTGCGCCACGATCCGGGCGTACGCGCGCTCGTCGTGATAGCCGCCGCCCTCGAAGCCGATTGCGAACGTTTGCGTTTCGCGGCGCACCTCCTCGGGCAGCAATGCCGTCATGAGGCTCGAGTCGACGCCGCCCGAGAGCAGCACGCCCACCGGCCGGTCGGCGAGCAGCATGGCGCGGGTCGCCTCGCCGAGGCGCGCGCCGACCTCGTCCGCGAGCTGGTCCAGGGAGCGCCCGGCCAGCGCCGGGTCCGCCTCGAACACGGGCCACGCCCAGTAGCGCTCGACCCGGAGCCCCGCCGGTGTGGCCACGAGGCGGCAGCCGGGGCGGAGCTTGCGGATGGCGCGGAACGCGGTGGCCTCGCCGGGCACGAATCCGAGCGCCAGGAAGCGGGCGACGCCGTCCAGGTCCAGCTCGCGCGGCAGCTCGGGGTCGGTGAGCAGCGACTTCATCTCCGAGGCGAACAGCAGCCGGTCGCCGACGCGCGCCCAGTAGAGCGGCTTCACGCCGAGCGGGTCACGGGCCAGCAGCAGCGTGCCGTCGGCCGTGTCGTGGATCGCGGCCGCGAACATCCCGCGCAGGCCCTCCACCGCCGCCACGCCGCGCTCCAGGTAGAGGTGGGGCAGGAGCTCGGTGTCGGTGTGCGTCCGCAGCCGGTGGCGGCGGGCGAGCTCCGCACGCAGGCGCGGGAAGTCGTAGAGCTCGCCGTTCTGCATCGCCCACACCCGCCCGCTCGCGTCGCTGAGCGGCTGGTGTCCGCCCTCGACGTCGAGGATCGAGAGCCGGCGCACGCCGAACGTGGCCCGTCCGAGCGTCTCGAGCCCGGAGTCGTCCGGCCCGCGGTACTCGATGGCCTGCAGCATCGCGGCCACGCGCTCGCGGTCATCGACGCGGGCCTGCTCGGCGGGCGGCGCCTCGCCGAGACGATAGATCCCGGCGATCCCGCACATAGGAGCCTCCAGTGCTTGTCGCGGGCGGGGCCCGCAGGCCATCGTCGTGACGGCCGCGCGCAGGGTACGATAGCGGCGCCGACGATGTCACCCGCGGCCGTCACTCGACGTTTGACCGCGGCACGGACCGCCTCTAGCTTGACTGCCCGTTTCCAGCCCGGAGGGTCATGGATGGCCCGGGCGAGGCCACTCGATCCGGGTTCACCGCACGCCACCTCGCTCGAACGCGAAAGGACCTCACCTTGTACACGCTCACCGTCGTGGGCACTGGATACGTCGGACTCGTCTCCGGCGCCTGCCTCGCCGACTTCGGCAACAAAGTCATCTGCGTGGACTCGGACGCGACCAAGATCGAGAAGCTCAAGGCCGGCGAGCTGCCGTTCTTCGAGCCCGGTCTCCCCGAGATGGTGGCGAGGAACGTGAACGACGGCCGGCTCACGTTCACCACCGACCTGCCGACCGCGGTCAAGGCCTCGAAGGTGGTGTTCATCACCGTCGGCACACCCCCGCGGCCCGACGGCAGCGCCGACACGAGCGCGATCTACGCCGTCGCCAAGGTCGTGGCGCAGAATCTCGACGGCTACACGCTCGTGGTGCAGAAGAGCACCGCGCCCGTGGGCACGGCGCGCGAGCTGTACGCGTGGATGGAGAAGCACGCGAAGCGCGGCGGGGAATTCGACGTCGCCTCGAACCCCGAGTTCCTGCGCGAGGGCTCGGCGATCGAGACGTTCATGCGCCCGGACCGTGTCGTGATCGGCGCCGAGACGAAGAAGGCGCAGGAGCTGCTGAAGAAGCTCCACGACCCGCTGTTCCTGATCGAGACGCCGATGGTGCTCACGAACCTCGAGACGGCGGAGCTGATCAAGTACGCCTCGAACTGCTTCCTCGCCACCAAGATCTCGTTCATCAACGAGATCTCGAACGTGTGCGAGGCGCTCGGGGCGGACGTCCAGGTGGTGGCCAAGGGCATCGGCATGGACCGCCGCATCGGCTCCAAGTTCCTGCACGCGGGCCCGGGCTACGGCGGCAGCTGCTTCCCCAAGGACACGCACGCGCTGGCGAGCTTCGCGCGCGCGGCGGGCGAGCGCGTGGGCATCGTCGAGGCCGCGATCGAGGCGAACGAGCGCCAGATGACGCGCATGGTGGACAAGGTGTGCGAAGCCGTCGGCACGCCGAAGGGCAAGACGGTCGCGGTGCTCGGGCTCGCGTTCAAGCCCAACACCGACGACATGCGGGCGGCGCCGTCGCTGAGTATCCTGCCGGCCATGAGGAAGCGCGGGTTGAAGGTCGTGGCGTTCGACCCCATCTCCATGGACAAGGCGGCGGCGATGCCGGAGCTGCAGGGCGTCGAGATGGCGAAGGACGCCTACGACGCCGCGCGCGGCGCGCACGCGATCGTGATCCTCACCGAGTGGAACGAGTTCCGCACGCTGGACCTGGCGAAGCTCAAGCGCCTGATGGAGCGGCCGGTGCTGTGCGACCTGCGCAACATCTACACGCCGGAGGAGGTCGAGGCGGCGGGCTGGACGCACGTCGGGGTGGGCAAGGGACGCGCGGGCCAGGCCGCGAAGAAGCGCGTCGTCACGAGGCGCAAGGCCGCGAGCGCATGATCCACGGCGTGCTGACGAAGCCGCTGAAGGTCATCCCCGACGAGCGCGGCTGGCTCATGGAGATGCTGCGCGACGACGACCCGTTCTTCCAGCGCTTCGGCCAGGTCTACCTGACCGTGGTCTACCCGGAGGTCGTGAAGGGCTGGCACTACCACAAGAAGCAGACGGATCACTTCGTGGTGGTGAAGGGCATGTCCAAGGTGGTGCTGTACGATTCGCGCGAGGACAGCCCGACGAAGGGCGAGGTGAACGAATTCTTCCTCGGCGAGAAGAATCCCTCGTTGCTCGTGATCCCGCCGCTCGTGCTCCACGGCATGAAGGGCATCGGCGTGGAGCCCGCCTACCTCGTGAACGTGCCGACGTATCATTACGACTACAAGGACCCCGACGAGCATCGGGTACCGCCGCACGACCCGTCGATCCCGTACGACTGGAGTCGCAAGGATGGCTGAGCGGTCGAACCTCGCGCGCGCGCGGGTGCTGGTCACCGGCGGCGCGGGGTTCATCGGTTCCAACTTCGTGCACCGGCTGCTGGCGAGGCACCCGGGGGCGCACGCCGTCGTGCTCGACGCGCTCACGTACGCGGGGCGGCGCGAGAACCTCGACGGCCTGCCGTCGTCGCGGCTCACGTTCGTCCACGGCGACATCCGCAACGCCGAGGCCGTGGCCCGGGCGATGAAGTCCTGCGACTTCGTCGTGAACTTCGCCGCCGAGTCCCACGTCGACCGCAGCATCGAGACGCCCGGCGAGTTCATCCAGACCGACGTCTACGGCGTGTTCGTGCTGTGCGAAGAGGCCAGGCAGGCCGGGATCAAGCGCTTCATCCAGGTGAGCACGGACGAGGTCTACGGCGAGGTGCTCGAGGGCCACTCGACCGAAGACTGGCCGCTGAACCCGCGCTCACCGTACGCGGCGAGCAAGGCGGGCGGCGACCGGCTGGCGTACGCCTACTGGTGCACCTACGGCCTGCCCGTCGTGGTGACGCGCTGCTCCAACAACTACGGGCCGCGCCAGTACCCGGAGAAGCTCGTGCCGCTGTTCGTCACCAACGCCATCGACGACCAGCCGCTGCCGGTCTACGGCACGGGGAGAAATAGGCGCGACTGGCTGCACGTGGACGACCACTGCGACGCGCTGCTCACGCTGCTCGAGCATCCGGGCGTCGAGGGCGAGACGTTCAACATCGGCGCCCAGCACGAGCTGGACGTGCTCACGATCACCGATACGCTGCTGTCGCTGCTCGGGAAGCCGAAGTCGCTCGTCCGCTTCGTCGAGGACCGTCCCGGCCACGACCGGCGCTACGCGGTCGACTCGAGCAAGCTCACGCGCGTCACCGGGTGGAAGCCGGCGATCGCGTTCGCCGACGGCATCCGCGGCACCGTGGAGTGGTTCCGCGCGAACGAGCCGTGGTGGCGCACGATCAAGAGCGGCGAGTTCCGCGCCTACTACGAGCGCATGTACGGCCAGCGGAAGGTGCTGGGAGTGGTGAAGGCGTGAGGCTCATTCGCGCCCTGGGTCTCCTGGCCGCGCTGCTGCTCGCGGCAACGGGCGCGAACGCCCAGGGCGGTGCGGTCGACCTCATGGGCTCGGCCAGCGGGGGGCGCAACGTCCTGGCCCCGACGGGCGCGTCGTCGTCGCCGCCCATGAGCCGGCCGGTGGATCCGACCGAGTACGTCGTCGGTCCCGGCGACATGCTCCAGATCAACCTGAGCGGGGGCGTGACGCGCTCGTGGGACGCGATGATCCTGCCCGAGGGGACGCTGTACGTCCCGAGCATCGGCCCGATCCCGATGGTGGGCGTGACGCTCGTGGAGGCGCGCCGCCTCGTCCAGGACCGCCTCGCCAAGGAGTACCGTGGCGTGGCCGTGGATCTGCGCCTGCTGCGCCCGCGCAGCTTCCTCGTCTACCTGGTCGGCGAGACGAGCCAGCCGGGCCCGCACGAGGTGTCCGCCACGAGCCGTGCCAGCGAGTTCCTGAGCGAAAGTCTCTTCGGTGATGCCGCCTCGCGTCGAAACGTGGAGCTGCGCCGGCGCTCGCCGAAAGGGGAGATACGGACACGCATCGACCTCACCCGGTTCCGGCTGACCGGGTACCTCGCGCACGACCCGCTGCTGCGCGAAGGCGACCAGGTGTACTTCCAGAAGGGTGCCGCGGAGGTCGCCATCGCCGGGGCCGTGGCACGCGGGAGGAGCTTCGACCTGGTCGACGGGGACAGCCTGAGCACGCTGCTCGCGATGGCCGGGGGGCCACTGCCGAGTGCCACGGACCAGGCGGTGCTCGTGCGATTCGTGGATGCGACCCGCAAGGACTCCCTGTCCTTCAAGCTGGCCGACGTGCTCTCCGGGCGTTACGACGCGCCCCTGCGCGATGGCGACCACGTCTACGTCTACTTCCAGCCGCGCTATCACTTCCTCGAGCAGGCGAGCATCTACGGAGAGGTCCAGCGCCCCGGCACATATCCGCTCCTGCCGGGTCTCACCCGCCTGTCGGAGCTGGTCAAGCTTGCAGGCGGCTTCCTGCCGGACGCCGACCTGGGTTCGATCCACGTGTTTCGCTCCAGCGGCCCGGCGGGCGAGCCGGACCCCGAGATCACGCGGCTATCCCAGCTGGGCCGCAAGGACATGACCAATTCCGAGTACGAGGTGCTGCGTGCGCGCGTCGCCTCGCAGCGCCAGGACTTCCGCGTGGACTGGAAGCGCGTGAAGGTCGGCGGCGACCTCGACGTCGTGCTCCAGGGTGGCGACGCGGTGCGGGTGGACCGGGCCATGGCCGCGGTGCGGGTCGAAGGCGAGGTGCGGCTCCCCGGTTTGATCAGCTACCAGCCCGGGCGCAGCGTGGAGGAGTACGTGAAGCTGGCCGGGGGATACTCCGAGCGCGCCGTGCCGCACAAGGTTCGCGTCAAGCGCGCGGTGACCGGCCAGACGATACTGGCGCGCGACGTGAACTCGCTCCAGCCCGGTGACCTGGTGTGGGTGCCCGAGCGGGGCGACCCCCAGACGTGGCAGAACTTCCAGGCCGTGCTGCTCGTGGCGACCCAGGTGGCGACGATCCTCCTGGCGTTGCGCGTGGTGCCCCGCTAAGGGCTATCGCAGCACGATCACACGGCGCACGCTGGCGCGGCCATCCCTGCGCACGAGCCGGGCCAGGTAGAGTCCCGCGGGGACGTCGCGTCCCTCGTCATCGCGCAGGTCCCACGCGGCGCCCGCACCGTCAGCGCCTCTCCCGTTCCGGACGAGCGTCCGGACGTTCCGGCCCGAGAGGTCGTGGATCGTGAGCGTGACCCCGTCATCGCTGAGCGGTGATGAAAAGTCGAGCCGCGTCATCCGTCGCGCCGGATTGGGTGCGGCCGCACGCAGATCCGGAAGCGGTCCTGAACGAGGCGGCTCCACCCCCGCGGTGCCGGGGTCGCGGTTCTGGATCGTGACCTGGCCGCTGGGTCGAACGACGACCAGCTCGGCGCCGAAGTCGCCGGCGTGGATCCCACCGAGCAGTGGATTCTGCGCCGGCCCGATCACCTTCGGGACATCCGGTGTGGTCGGGAACGAGACCTCGAGGTCGTAGCTGCCGGTTCCCACGCCGCCGAACGTCACCGTGTACTCGTCCTGTCCGAGGTAGCCCGAGCCACCGTCCACGATCCGCGTCTGGACCGGATGGCGGGGGTCGTCGAGGGACCGGAGGCGAACGGTCGCGCCGTGCTCGACCAGCCGGCCGTCGTCGTCCTCGACGCGGACCCTCAGGAACGACGTCCTGGCGCGTGCAACGTGCTCGAGGTGGTTGCGGGCGAACCGTCTGCCATAGGCACCGGCCGCGATGTCCAGGTCGCCGTCACCGTCCATGTCGGCGAAGCTGCAGAGGTCGAAGTTGGGGAGCACGCCGGCGAAGCTCGTGTCCTCCTCGAACGTGCCGTCCCCGCGGTTCAGGAGCAGGCGGGCGATGGCGCCGGGTGGATAGAAGACGAGGTCCATGTCGCCGTCGTTGTCGACATCCGCCCAGCGGTCGCCCCATTCCCAGCCCAGGGGACCGATACCGAGCGTGGACGTGGTATCCGTGAACGTGCCGTTCGTATTCTGGTAGAGCGTCGGGCCGCCTGCGGTCCGCAGGTAGAGGTCGAGGTCGCCGTCGTTGTCGTAGTCCACGAACTGCGCGCCTTCGTCGAACACGACGGGAAGACCCACTTGGGCGCGGACATCGGTGAAGTGCGCGTGACCGTCGTTGGTGAAGAGATGGTGGGCGCAGTACAGATCGAGCGTCCCGTCACCGTTCATGTCCGCCACGGCGACGCCCTCGGGCCTCAGCGGGAGCGGAAGGCCGCGCAGGGCGACGCCCGCGCTGTCGGCACACTCCTGGAACTGCCCATTTCCGAGGTTGAGGTAGAAATAGCTCCGGAATGGCGCCTCGTGGGCGTAGAACGGCAGGAACAGGTCGGGCCAGCCGTCCGCGTTGAAATCGCCCCACGTCGGCGTCTCACCATTTCCGAAGGTGTCCATGCCGGCCGCCGGCGCGACGTCCTGCAGCCCGCTCGGCGTGTTCTCGAACAAGTGGACGAAGTTGTAGGGGCTGCTCGTCTCGTTGTACGGCAGCTGCACGAAGTCCATGTCGCCGTCGCGGTCGTAGTCGCACCACGCAGCGCCGTGGTAGTTGCCATCCCCGAGGAGACTGCGGACGCCGGGCATCTCGACGTAGGCGTCGCCGGAAGCGAGGTATAGCGGAAGGTCGGGGCGCCCGTCGCCGTCGAGATCTCCCCAGGCGGGCGGCAACGTCGTGGTCTTGAAGTTGAAGGGAGCGACGCTGCAACCGAACCCTTCGAACGCGGTGCGCTCGTCGTTCAGGATGGTGCCGAACCCCGTCTGCTCGATCGATGCGGCCCCCTGGGCCGACTGGATCCGCAGCGTCAACGCCTCGTTGCCCTCGAGGATCGGGTCGCCGATGACCGGGACCGCGATCACGACCTGGTCCTGGCCGGCCTCGAACGCGGTATCGCCGGAAACAGAAAAGTAGTCGAGATCGGCCACCGTGGCGGTGCCATCCAGCGTGTGAAAGCTGAAGGGGACCGGCGCGTCGACCGGCTGAGCGAGGCGGACGCGGAACGCCAGCGGACGAGTTCCCGAGTCACCCTCGGCCACGGAGGTATCTGCGACCGAGATCATGACCAGGTCATCGTTGACGATGGTCCCGCTCGCCTCCCCATCGCGCAGCACGGCTTGCACGGGCTCGGAGAGACGGACGCCGAACCACTCGTCGCGTTCGTATCTCGTGTCCCCGAGCACGTGGACGGCGAGGGATTCGGCCGTCGAGCCCGGCGCGAACGTGACCTGGAGGCTGACGGGATCGTAATCGAGGCCGGCGGCGGTCGCGGTGCTGTCGAACGTGCCCACGTCCACCGTCACCGTCTCCGAGACCGCCTCCGAGAGATGCAGTGTGAACATGCAGACCTGGCTGCCCGAGTCACCCTCGGGGATGCGGGCGTCGTCGATCCAGAGTTCGGGCGGGCCGCTCGCGGCGTCCTGGCTGTCCGAGCGCAGGAGCGCTTGCGAGTCCGCGACGGGAGGTCCCACGGATGCGCCGAACGCCACCGCCAGGAGTGCGAGCGAAAGCGCTGCGCCCGGCCCTCGACTGGGGCCGTTGTTGCCTATTACGCGGGACATGGGGGGACCGCCTCCGTCACTAGAACCGGGCCAGCCGTCCCGGCCAAGCAAGCGTACGCCTGTGTTCTCGACTCATCGGCCACGAAACTTCGACTCGGCTTCGGTTCGGGCCCCTCGTCCCCTGCATTCCGCCGCGCGCCCGTGCAAAAAGCGGGGCGGGAGCTTGACAGGCCGCCACCCGGCCGGAATGCTGCGCTGTTTCTGACGGGGCTGTCGGGAGCTCTCCGGAGCGGTCAATCGCGGGAGAACGAGCACTTGAGAGGCGGATCGTGGAGAGCGTGGCTCACGGGCGTGCTGCTCGCCTCGCTCGTACGCCCCCTGGCGGCGCAGACCACGACCAGCTCGTCGGACGAGGCGCGCGAGGCCCGGTTGCTGGCGCCGGTTCCGCTCGCGGGCGCCGTCGACCCCGATCGCTACCGGCTCGGTCCCGGCGACGTGCTGCGGCTGGCGCTCTACGGCCCCATCTCGCGGCAGGCCACGCTCATCGTCGCCCCCGAGGGCACGCTGTTCCTCCAAGATATGGGTACCGTGCGCGTCGCCGGGCTCACGCTCAGCCAGGCGCGCCAGCAGGTGACGGCGCGCATCAAGGGCGCGCTGCGCGGCGTCGGCGTCGAGTTCCAGCTCATCTCGCCGCGCGCATTCCGCATCTACCTGACCGGCGAGGTCAGGTTCACCGGCCCGCACGTCACGAACGCCACCAGCCGACTCGCCGATGTGCTGGCCGATTCGCTGCTCACGCCCACCTCTTCGCGCCGACGGATCGAGGTGCGCTCGCGCGACGGCTCGCGCTGGCTCGCCGACCTCGAAAAGTTCCGGCTGACCGGCGTCGATGGCGACGACCACTCGCTCTCGGACGGCGACGTGATCCACGTGCCCGTGGCGAGCCAGTACATCGCCGCCTGGGGCGGCGTCGGCCGCCAGGGCCGCTACGAGCTGGGCTTGAGCGACAGCCTGAGCACGCTGCTCGAGCTCGCGGGCGGACTGCAGCGCGACGCGATGCCCGAGCGCGCGTTGCTGGTCCGCTGGGACGCCGCGCGACGCGAGAGCCTGTGGGTCTCGCTCACCGACCGGTCGGCCGCGGGCCTTGGCATGTCGCTCGAGGACGGCGACGAGCTGCACGTGTTCACGAAGCCGGACTTCCACGAGTCGGACCGGGTCACGGTGGAGGGCCGCGTGGCGGTGACCGGCAGCTATCCCGTGCGCTCGGGCGTGACCCGGTTGTCGCAACTGCTCGCGAACGCGGGCGGGGTGCTCCCGGATGCGGACAGCGCCTCGGTGCTGCTGTTCCGTGCGCGCCCGGCCCAGACCAGCGACATCGAGCTGGACCGGCTGTCACGGCTCTCGCGCAGCGAGATGACCTCGTCCGAGTATGCGACGTTCCAGACCCGGCTCGCGGGGCTGGCGCCCGACTTCCGCGTCGACATGCGCCGGCTCAAGCCGGGCGGCGGGAACGATCCGCTGCTCACGAACGGTGACCGGATCGTGGTCTCGCGCGCGGTGCGATCGGTGCGCGTGGATGGGCAGGTGCTGCGTCCGGGCGTCGTGGACCTGAAGCCCGGCGAGCCGTGGTCCTACTACGTGAAGCAGTCGGGCGGCATGACCGCGCGCGCGGCGAAGAGCCAGGTGCGGATCACGCGCGCGAGCAGCGGCCTGACGCTGCCGGCGAAGGAGGCAGACGTTCCCCTGGCCGGCGACTTCTTGTGGGTCCCCGAGCGTGCGGACAACCCCGCGTGGCCGTACATCCGCGACAGCATCCTGATCATGGCCCAGCTCGCGACCGTGGCGATCGCGTTCCGGAACTGACACCGCGAGCGCATCCCGACCGGCGCCGGGAGCGCTACGGGATCGGGGTCGCGAGCAGGTCGACGTGGTCCCCGGCTCCGTCGCCTTCCACCTGTTCGAGGATGCGCGCATCGCTCTCGGGAGCGGGGACCGGTCCGTTGACCGGGATCACGCGCAGCTCGTAGCCGAGTGAGCGCAGCTGGTCCAGGTAGGCGAGGGGCTCGACCGACGAGGCCAGGCGCAGCCCGAACGGGCAGAACTCGCTCACGATGGCCGGCCGGTCGCGCTGCACCAGCTCGGCGGCCCCACGCAGCACGCGGGCTTCGGCGCCCTCCACGTCGATCTTGATCACATCCACCTTGCGCTCCCCGGCGAGCGCGCGGTCGAGCGTCACCGCCCGCACCTGGAGCGCCGAGGTCGCGACCTGTTCATGGCTGATGCGCCCGTTGCTGTCGTCCATCCCATACCCGACGAGCGCTTCGCGGTCCGAGACGGCGCACTCGAACACGCGCACGCTGTCGAACCGGTTCGCAGCCGCGCTCTGCTCGAGCAGCCGGCAGCTGCTGGCACCCGGCTCGAACGCGTACACCTGGCCCGCCGGGCCCACGCGGGACGCCGCGAGCAGAGCGTAGTAGCCCACGTTCGCGCCCACGTCCACCACCACCGCGCCCGGGCGCAGCAGCGATTGGAACACTCGCGCGACGTGCGGCTCGTAACGTCGATTCACGGCGATGCGCGCGCCCACCGCCCAATCGTCGAGTCGCACGTACATCGAGAAGCCGTCCAGTTGCACGCGGACGGGCCCGCGTACCGGGATCAGCCACTTGAAGAGCCGGCGATGGTCGTAGGCGACGCGAACGAACTGGGTGAGCAGCGACATCCTTGTGTTCTCCGTGACGAGCGGTGCGTGGTCGCGTGGCCCGCGTCGCATACTACCCCCTCGTCCGAGGTTTGACCCTGCGATTCGCGGTCCACTACGCTCGCGGAACATGCCCTCCACCCCCTCGGTGAGCCCCGTGGATTTCCTGCGCCGCAACGCCCCCCGGGTGTTCCTGTGGGCCGCGATCGTGGCCGCCGCCGCGGGCCTGCTGAGCCTGCTGATCCCGAACAAGTACACGGCTGCGGTCGTCCTGCTCCCGCCGAACAACCAGTCGGACCTGACCGGGCTGCTCAGCGGCAGCGGTGGGTCGATGGCGCTGTCCCGGGCGCTCGGGGTCGACGCCCAGAGCGAGACCGACCTCTACCTCGGCGTCCTGCGAAGCAGCCACCTGAACCGGACCCTGGTCACGCGGTTCGGACTGCAGAAGGTGTACGGCCAGAAGGACGTGGAGAAGGCCGGGAAGAAGCTCTCCGAACACACCGGCGTGGCGCTCACGAACGAGGGTTTCGTGCGGGTCATGGTCACGGAGCGGGACCGAAAGCTCGCGGCCGATCTCGCCAACGCGTACGCCGAAGAACTCGACCAGTTCTTGCGGCTCAACACCAACACCAGCGCACGGCTCCGTCGCGAGTTCATGGACCAGCGGCTCACGGAGACCGAGGGCGCGCTGGCCGCGGTCGAGGACTCGCTGCGCGACTACCAGACGCGATACCGGTTGCCGCTGCTCGGCGCCGAGTCGCAGGGCGCTTCCAATGCTGCTGCCGAGTTGCTCGGGCAGAAAGTGCAGCGCGAGCTCGAGCTGGGCACGCTGCGCAAGGTGAGCACCGGGACGAACCCGCGCATCGAGCAGCTGCAGGAGGAGGTCGAGCAGATCGACCGGCAGTTGAACCGCATTCCGCCCGCCACCACCGAGATCGCGCGCCTGCTGCGGAACGCGAAGATCCAGGAGCGCATCCTGCTCGTGCTCACCGAAGAGCGCGAGCGCGCCCGGTTGCTCGAGCTCAAGACGATGGGCAGCGTCGAGGTCGTGGACCGCGCCGAGCCGCCGCTGTACAAGAGCCAGCCGCGCCGCTCGCTCATCATCGCCGGCGCGTTCGGGCTGGCGGTCCTGGCCGGTTACACGCTGCAGCGCCTGCGCGAGCCGGCCAGCCCCGAGCGGTGAGCCCCGTGCCCGTCGCGGCGAGCCTGCGTCGTTGGGCGAGCCCCACGGGCTGGCCCGAGTTCGTGGTGGGAGCGGGCGTGCTGCTGCTCATCGCGGCGGTGACGTTCGCACCCCTGCCGACGCTGATCGCTGCGTTCGCGGCCGCCTCCGTGTGGGCACTCGTTCGCTGGCCGTTCGCGCTGCCGGCGCTGCTCATCGTTCTCATGGGCAACGTGAAAGTGAATGCCTACCTCGGGTTCTTCACGCTGTTCCCGGAATACCTGCTGCTGATCGTGGCCTGCGGGATGGGACTGGTCGCGTGGTGGGCGCGGCCGTCGTGGCCGCCGGAACGACGCGCCACGATCCTCATGCTGGTATGGGTCTTCACCGGGCTCCTGTCGCTGCCGTTCGCGGTGTCCGGCGCCCGGGTGCTCGCGCGCGTGGTCCTGAACGGCGTGTCGCTGGTCACGTTCCTGACCATGGTCACGACGCTCCGCACGCGGAAGGACCTGTGGCGCGCGGTGACGTTCTGGGAGGTCACGGCTACGCTCTACGCGGTGTTCGGGATCGTCCAGATGATCGGGCTCGTGGCCGGCTTCGACACCAGCCTGCATTTCCTCAAAGGGATCGCGAACCCGGACATCTACCAGGGCGTGGGCGCACCGGTGCGGCGTCGCATTGGGGACGTGTTCCGCGCGAACTCGATGTTCAACGACCCGAACATCCTGGGCGGATTCCTCGCGGCGGCCATGACGGCCATGCTCGCGCTGCGGTTCCACCACGCCGAGACCGGACACCGGCGGCGCGCGGCGCTGGAGACCGCCGGGCTGGTGATCATGTCCGTGTGCCTCCTGCTCACGCAGTCCCGCAGCGGCGCGCTGGCGCTGATCGCGGGCGCCGGCGTGGTGTTCGCCCATCGACCCGGGCTGTTGCGCCGCCCCGCGCTGTGGATCGCGGTCGGCGTCATCGTCGTCGCCATGGCGGGGGTCTCGATTCTGGTCCAGGCCGACCCGATGCTGCTGCTCACGCGGTTCGCGGGTACGGTGGACACGAACGACTCCTCGAATCGCGTGCACCTGGACGTTCTCGTCTACGGGCTCGAGCTCCTGAAGCGCTACCCATTCTTCGGCGTCGGGCTCGGAAACTACGGGCTGTACTACGGTCCCGAGCGGAACCCTTACTTCACCAACATGATGACGCATTGCGCCCCGCTCACTTACTTCGCCGAATCCGGCATACCGGGCGGCATCGCGTTCTGCGCCGTCTGGGCGCACGTTGTCCGCCGCGTCGCGGGCACCCGTCCCGCCGCTCCGAACACGGAGGGCCAGGCGCTGCGCGTGGGATTGCTCGCCGCGGTGGTCGCGCTGTTGGTGGCGAACCTCTTCTACGATTACATCCTGCGCACGTTCGTGTGGGTGATCGCGGCGCTCGCGGTCTCGCTCGCGCGCCACCACGACACGCCGCCGCGCGAGGTCGCGGCGTGAGGTTGGTGTACGACCTCCGCTACGCCACCGACCACTTCCCAGGGATCGGGACCTTCGCGTGGGGGCTCGCGAACGGCATGCTGGACGGCGCCGCGGCGCGTGCCGGCTTCGATGACTTGGTGTTCCTTTGGGACCCGCGCGCCGGCAACTCGCGATTCGACGTGTCCGGCTTGCGCGCGGATCCGCGCTCGCGCTGGCACGAGCTCCCGGAATCCGCGCTCGGTCTGTCCACGGCGTGGGGGACGGGTCGGTGCCTCGAGCGAATGGCCGCGGACGTGTTCCTGAGTCCGTTCTGGATCCGGCCGCAACGGAGCCGCGTGCGCTGCGTGCTGACGCTCCACGACGTGATCCCGCTCGCGATGCCGCGGGGTACGAGCGTTCTGCGCCGCTGGGCATATCGCTGGGAGCTGCGGCGCGCTGCGCGCGCCGACGCCGTGCTTACCGTGAGTCGATCCAGCCGCGAGGAGATCATTCGCTGGACGTCGATCCCGGCTTCGCGGGTGCACGTCGTGACCGAGGGCGTGCCGCCGCCGTCCGGCACGATGAGCCGGCCCGCCCGCGTGCCCGAGGGCGCATTCGCGCTGGTGGTCGGCGCGAACCGCGCGCACAAAGGACACGACACTCTGGCGGCCGCTTGGCGGACGCTCGGGACCGCGCCGCCGCTCGCGCTGGTCGCGGCTGGCCCCATCGCGCCCACGCGGTTCTCGCTTGCCACCGCGGCGCGCGCCACCCCGGGCATCCACGCCATCGGCCCCGTGTCCCCGCCCGAGCTCGAGTGGCTCTACACCCATGCGACGCTCGTGCTCGTGCCGTCCCGGTACGAAGGCTTCGGCCTGCCGCTGCTCGAGGCGGCCGCACACGGCACACCCGTCATCGCCTCGGACATCCCGGCGCTTCGCGAGACGGGCGACGGCGTTGCGCGCTTCGTGCCCGCTGGTGACACAGACGCGTGGGCGGCAGCCGTCCGAGAGTTGGCGGTGGACGCACAAGCGCGCGTTCGCATGCGTGCAGCAGGGCTCGAGCGCGCCGCGCGCTACACGGATGCCGAGTGCGCGCGGCGCGTGCTCGACGTGGTGCGCGCGGTGGCGGGGAGGCAGCGTTGAAGATCGCGCACGTCTACAAGGACTATCACCCGCCGGTGATCGGCGGCGTCGAGCAGACGATCGAGCGCATCGCGCACGCCCAGGTGGCCGCCGGGCACGACGTCACGGTCATCGTCTCGGCGAGCGGCGGACGCCGGACGCGGGTCGAGCAGGTGGACGGCGTGCGGGTGGTGCGCGTGGGCGAGTGGGCGCGCGCGCTCTCCTCGCCGATCTGCCCCGGGTTTCCGGCCGCGATCGCGCGCACGCGCGCCGATCTCTGGCACCTGCACAGCCCGAACCCGCTCGGCGAGGCGAGCTACGCCTGGGTGCGCCCGCCCGGCGCGCTCGTGATCACGTTCCACTGCGAGCTCACGCGCCAGCGGGCCTTCCTGCCGGTCTACGCGCCGCTCGTTCGTCACCTGTTCCGGCGTGCGGATGCGCTCCAGACCACGTCCCCGCAGGCCCTCGCCCGGCCCGACTCGCTGGTGACGCCGTTCCGCGACCGGTTCCGGGTCGTGCCCTCGGGGATCGACGCGGTGCCGCTGCTCGCGCTGGACCGCGACCGGCCCGGGGCGCGGACGCTGCGCGAGCGCTTCGGCGATCCGTTCCTGTTGTTCGTGGGCAGGCTTCGCTATTACAAGGGGCTCCATGTGCTCCTCGACGCCATGCCGCGGATCGACGCGCGGCTGGTGATCATCGGCGAGGGCCCGGTGGGCGAGGCGCTCCGCGCACAGGCCTCGCGCCTGGGGTTGGGCGACAAGGTGCACTTCGCGGGCCGGGTCACCGATGCCGTGCTGCACGACCACCTCGCTGCAGCGGGAATCGGCGTGCTCCCGTCCAACACGCCCACCGAAGCGTTCGGGCTCGCGCTCGCCGAGTACATGGCCGCCGGCCTGCCGGTCATCAGCACGGAGTTGGGGACCGGGACTTCATATGTGAATCAGGATGCAGTGACCGGCCTGATCGTCCCCGCCAACGATCCGGGAGCGCTGGCCGTCGGGATCCAGCGGCTGCGCGCGGACCCGGCCATCCGGGCCCGGATGGGCGCCGCCGGCCGGGCCCGGGTCCGGGAGAATTTCACCACCGAGGCCATGATGCGGGGTATGGACCGGTTGTACGCCGAGGCCCTCGACCGGGCGGGGTCCGGCGCTCACCGCCCGCCGATTCCTGACCCTGCTGGAAAGCCCGGAAAAGGCGGTCAAGGTCTCCCCTGACCCCTGCCGATACCCCTTGCTGGAGCCAACAGGATGGCGTCCTATGGCATTGACGCATCCGATGGCGTCCCTATAACCTGCTGCGTCGCGCCGGGCCCCACGCAGGATGCGTTAAGGCTCTGTGTCGCACCGGGGAAGGAGATCTCGGCTGTCAGCCCCTCGAGGGAAAATATGAGGATCCTGGTCACAGGAGGTGCCGGCTTCATTGGGTCCCATCTCGCTGAGGAATTGCTCCAGCGAGGTCATGAGGTTTGGGCCCTGGACGACTTGTCCACAGGTCGTCTCGAGAACCTCACGACGTTCGAGCGCCACCCGCGTTTCCGTTTCCTCGAGGGCAGCGTCATGGACACGGCGCTCGTTCACGGCCTCGTCGCCCAGTGCGACCGGGTGTTCCATCTCGCCGCGGCCGTGGGCGTGAAGTACGTGCTGGAGAACCCGCTGCGTTCGCTGCTCACGAACATCCGGGGCACGGAAGTCGTCCTGGAAGCGGCCAGCAAGCACCGGCGAAAAGTCATCCTCACGTCGAGCAGCGAGGTCTACGGCAAGGGTGTCTCCGTGCCGTTCTCGGAGGACGACGACCGGCTGATCGGCCCCACGCACAAGCTTCGCTGGTCGTATGCCTGCGGCAAGGCGGTGGATGAGTGCCTCGCCCACGCGTATCACCAGCAGTACCAACTCCCGGTGGTCATCGTGCGCTGCTTCAACACCTGCGGGCCGCGACAGTCCAGCGCCTACGGCATGGTGATCCCGAACATGGTTCAGCGCGCTCTGCAGGGCGAGCCCATCCTCGTCTTCGGCGACGGACAGCAGACGCGGTGCTTCTCGGCGGTGACGGACGTGGTCGGGGCCATGCTGCTGCTCGCCGACAGCCGTCAGGCCGAGGGGCACGTGTTCAACGCCGGAACCGACGAGGAGATCACGGTCCACGAGCTGGCCAGGCGCATCAAGCGCCTGTGCCACAGCGACTCGCCGATCGAGCTGGTGCCCTACGAAGAGGTCTACGGCCAGTCGTTCGAGGACATGCGCCGCCGCGTGCCGGATCTGAAGAAGATCCGCCGCTTCGTGGGCTACAGGCCGCAGGTCACGCTCGACCGCTTGCTCGAGACCACGATCCGCGATCACTGCGAACGCATGGGCGTGCCCTGTCCGATCGAGGTTTCGGCCGCCTAGCTCCAACGAAAGCCGCGTACCCCACATGTCGCTCGCGCCACTCGCCGCGTTGGCCATCGCCGCGCCGCTGGCGTGGCTGCTCATGCCGCTCGGCATCCGCTTGGCGTGGGCGATCGGCTGGCTCGATCACCCGCAGGCGCGGAAGCTCCACAAGCACGCGACCGCCGTGCTGGGCGGCGCGATGGTGTTCGCTTCCGCCGTGATCGCGTGGCGCGTGACGCTGTGGTTCACGCCGCACTCGCCCGCCGATTGGGAAGCGTGGTACCTGCTCGCCGGCGCGGCGGTGACGCTGGGGATCGGCCTCTGGGACGACCGCTTCGGCATGCGCCC
>Ga0070688_100000066_pt1 | contig 52354 bp, 54 predicted proteins | sample KBSS13HmetaG_FD_64679 | JGI IMG/M metagenome (GOLD analysis project Ga0070688, IMG submission 64679) | Switchgrass rhizosphere microbial communities from Kellogg Biological Station, Michigan, USA - KBS S1-3H metaG | ecosystem: Host-associated > Plants > Roots > Rhizosphere ...
GACTCGGTGGTGGCGAGGACGAAGACGGTGTTCGGCGGCGGCTCCTCGAGCGTCTTCAGGAAGGCGTTCCAGGCCTCTTTGGTCAGCATGTGCGCCTCGTCGAGGATGTAGACCTTCCAGTGGCCGCCGGCGGGCGCGTAGGCGACCCGCTCGCGGAGGTCGCGAACGTCGTCGACCGAGCGGTTCGAGGCGGCGTCCATCTCGATCACGTCGACCGAGGTGCCGGCGGCGATCGTCACGCAGGACTCGCATTCGCCGCAGGGGGCGACGGTCGGCCCGCCGCGCTCGCAGTTCAGCGATCTGGCGAGGATCTTCGCCATCGAGGTCTTGCCGGTTCCCCGGGAGCCGACGAAGAGGTAGGCGTGGTGGACCTTGCCCTGCTCGACCGCGTTGCGCAGGGTGCGGACGACGTGAGACTGCCCCACGACCTCGTCGAAGGACCCGGGGCGGTGGCGTCGGTAGAGGGAAGTCGACTCGCTCATGCGCTGTCGAGCGAGTGTATCTATGGGCACCGGGCTACTCCGGGGGCCGCACCGATACCGTGCCGCCCGTGCCGAAGGGGGCTCGCAAATGGCTGACGCCCGCCGCCTGGGTCGCCGGGGTGACGGCGGCGCTGCTGCTCGTCTTCCCCTACGGGTTCCCCAACTACGACACGATCTACGCGCTCGTCTGGGGGCGCGAAATGGCCCACGGGGAGAGCCCCGACTACGGCGCCGCGCTGCCTCCCACCCCGCATCCGCTGACCGACCTGCTGGGACTGGTGACGACGCCGCTCGGCGACGGCGCGATCACGGTGACGATGATCGTCGCCTACCTCTCCCTCGGCCTGATCGGCTTCTTCGTCTACCGGCTGGGGGCTATCTGGTTCGACCGCTGGATCGGCGCCGTCGCCGCGGCGATCGTCCTCACCCGCGCCCCCTTCCTCTCCAACGGCCTCCGCGCCTACATCGACCTTCCCTACATCGCCCTCTGCCTGGGAGCTCTCCTGGTCGAGGCGAGGCGACCGCGCGCCGGCTGGCCCGTCCTCGCCCTCCTCGCCCTCGCCGGCCTGCTCCGCCCCGAGGCCTGGCTCTTCGCCGTCGTCTACTGGCTCTACCTGGCCTATACGGCCGACCACAGCGACCGCTCGGGTGCGAAGCGAGAACTCGCCCCTCTTGCCGCGCTGGCGCTCGCCGGGCCATTGCTCTGGGCGCTCTTCGACCTGATCACGACCGGGAGCCCGACCTACTCATGGACCGGGACGAAAGAAACCGTGGAGACGCTGGAACGGCAGACCGGGCCGGTCGACCTCGTCCTCTACGGGCCGCGGCGGCTCGGCGAGGTGCTGCAGTGGCCGGGGCTGGTCGGCGCCTTCGGCGGCGTCGCCCTCGGGCTCGCCTTCCTGCGCCGCCGCTCGCTCCTCGGGGTCGCCGCCGCCGCGCTCGCCCTCGCCGCCTTCGCCCTGCTCGCCTGCGGCGGCCTCGCGATCCTCCCCCGCTACACGATGCTCGCCGCCGCGATCCTGGCGATCTTCGTCGGCGTCGCCCTGCTCGGCTGGCGACTACTCGCCCCGGACCACCCCTGGCGCCGCCGCTGGCAGGTCCTCGCGGTGCTGGTCATGGCGATGTTCGGGCTCTGGCTCCCGAACCAGTGGGATCTCGACTCCCGCGTCGACACCGACCTCACCAACCAGGCCCGGATCGAGAACGACCTCTCCGACCTGGTCGACGAAGGCGCCTTCGACCCGCTCTGCGGCGAAATCGCGGTGCCGAACCACCGCGCCGTCCCCCGCCTCGCCTTCGGGCTCGACATCAAGCCGACCCGGATCGTCAGCGCCAGCGAGGAAGACGTGCCCCCGACGGGCTATTTCGTCGCCCCCGCCTCCCCCTTCGTGATCCACAACTTCATCCTCGACCCCAACGACCCGACCGATCCCTCGTTCCCGCCGCCCAAGGGCTTCAAGCGGGTTGCGAGCAACGAGTCGTGGGTTGTCTATCGTCGTTGCTCGTGACGACGCGCAGGCTCGCCGGTCTCTTCCTCACCGCGTTCGCCGCCGCCCTCGCCCTCGCCTCCCCCGCCGCCGCCCGCTGGCACCCGCAACCGACGACCGCCGCCTGGCAATGGCAGCTGCAGGGGAAGGTCGACCTCTCGGTCGACGCCGGCGTCTACGAGATCGACGGCTTCGAAGTCCCCGCCAGGACCGTCGTCGCGCTTCACCGCCGGGGGCGGCGGGCGATCTGTTACCTCGACGTCGGCTCCTGGGAGAACTACCGCCCGGACGCGGGGCGCTTCCCGAAGTCGGTCCTCGGGCGCGCCTACGAAGGCTACCCGGACGAGCGCTGGCTCGACATCCGTCGCATCGACCTGCTGGCGCCGATCCTCCGCGGTCGCTTCGACCGCTGCCGGCGCAAGGGCTTCGACGCGGTCGAGCCCGACAACATCGCCGGCTACGAAAACAAGACCGGGTTCCCGCTCACCGCCGCCGACCAGCTCCGCTTCAACCGCTGGGTCGCCCGCGAAGTCCACCGGCGCGGGCTGGCGGTGGCGCTGAAGAACGACCCCGGGCAGGTGGGGCAGCTGGTCGACCGCTTCGACTTCGCCGTCGTCGAGGAGTGCTTCGCCTACGAGGAGTGCGACGCGTTCAGCCCCTTCGTCGCAGCCGGCAAGGCGGTCTACGTCGCCGAATACAGCGAACCGCTGGCGGCAATCTGCGGCGAGGCCGAACGCCTGCGCTTCAGCGTCATCCGCAAGGACTACGACCTCTTCGCCCGCCCCTGGGAACCCTGCTTCCCCTGAGGCCTAGCCGCGCTCGACCGCCTCGACCGCGGCGTGCGTCTCGGCGGCGAGATCGGGGTCCTCGAACTCGACCGTCGGCGGCAGCTCGACATGTAGATCGTCGGACGGGTCGATCCGCACCCGCAGCTCGCCGCTGCGCGAGTCGAGCACGTGGCCGCCGCGGCTGCGGTCGGCGCTGACGAAGTGCAGGTGATAGCCGCCGACCTCGATCCGCTCGGCGTAGCTTGGAAAGCGGAAGCCGAGCATCGTCCCCTCGACATCGGCGAGCTCGAAGACGTGCTGGTCAGCGACCACCTCGGTCAGCGGCCGGTAGGGCGGGTCCTGCCGCGGGACCGAGCGGGCGCGGACGAGGGGGAAGCGGCCATCGAGGCGGATCGCGCAGGAAGAAGCGCCGGCCGGGGCCAGCTCGTCGAGGCACACCAGCAGCTCCTCGTGCGAGCGCTCGCCGGCGGGCAGGCGCTCGTCGACCGTCGCCTCGAAGCGGGTGACGACTGCGAACGGAGTTCGCTCGTCCGGCCCGATCCGGTGGATCCCCCCGTCGATGTCGGCGCGGAAGAACTCGCCGCCGATCGCGATCATCTCGCCGTCGAGGTGGTTCAGCGTCCCCAGGCCGAGGTCGCCGTGCTCGGCCAGCTCGGCGAAGGTGAGGTCGCCCTCGAAGGCGCCCTCCAGCAGCGCCCCGACCGTCGATGCCTGAAAGAGGACATGCGGCTCGCGCTCGCGGTGCAGGTCGGCGCGCCGCATCGACTCGACGTGCAGCGACCGGATCCAGTGCTCGTCCAGCATCGGCGGCAGTCTGCCAGGAAGCCGGGATAGGCTGGCGCCGGTGTTGAAGGGGGACTTCAAGCGCTCCTCGCGCTTCGGGCTGGTCGGCGTCTTCGTCGTCGCCGCCCTCGCGGCGGTGATCGGGCTGACGATGGGCGAAGGCGAATCGAACCCGAAGCTCGCCCTCGGCTTGATCTTCGGCGTGATCGGGATCTTCGTCGTCGTCCTCCTGCTGCTCCAGCGCGGCGACCTCGAGCGTGCCGCCGGCGGCGGCGCCAGAAGGCGCGATCGCGCCACAGCGGAAGGAGCCGACGCGATCGAGAACCCGACCGCGGTCTCCGAAGCCGAGCTCTGGGCGGCGCTGGCGGTCGGACCGATCGACGCCGATGCGGTACAGGCCCAAGCGGAGATGTGGGGCGCCGGCCGCCGCAGCATCAAGCTCGCGGCCGTCATCTTCGCCCTGATCTTCCTCACCGTCGCGCCCGCCTACCTGCTCGAATCGTTCCTGCCGCTGCTGGTCGGCGTGCCGCTGATCGTGATCGCCGCCCTCTACGGCTCCTTCCGGGCGATCGGTCCCGGCGGCGAGCTCGACCAGGGCTACGCGCGCACGGAGCGAGCGATGAAGCCGCTCGGACTGCGGCTGACGGCGCGCCCGAAGGGCGGCTTCGAGCCCCGCGGGCCGACGATGCCGGGCTTCGACTACCGCCTCCGCGGGGTGACCGAGCTGAGTGGGGAGCGGCACGGGCGGGCGGTGGCGGTCCGCTTCGGCGGCCACGAAGATGCCGGCCACAGCGAGATCACGATCGCGGCCCCGTGCCAGGAGTTCGCAGCGGAGTCGAAGCGGGTGAGCGTCCGCAGCGGCCCCGACGGCATCGTCGTCTCCCGCCGCAAGGCGGCGCCGGGGGACTGGCTGTGCGACCTCTGGCTCGCCGAGCGCCTGCTCGCCGCCTGACCGGCCGCTGCCAAAAGGTCCGCTCGTGAAACCATCAGGCGATGGCGGCGATCGTGCTTAGAAACGTGGTCAAGACCTTCGGGCCGATCACGGCTGTCGACGGTCTCGACCTCGAGGTGCCGGAGGGCATCTGCCTCGGCCTGCTGGGGCCGAACGGAGCCGGCAAGTCGACGACGATGCGGCTGCTGACCGGCCAGGCGGTCGCCGACTCGGGCGAGCTCCGCGTTCTCGGTCACGAGCTGCCGGAGCAGTCGAAGCCGGCCCGGGCGGAAATGGGCGTCGTTCCCCAGCTCGACAACCTCGACGTCGACGTCACCGTCGAGGACAACCTCGCCGTCTACGCTCGGCTCTACAGGGTCAAGGACGTCGGCGCCGCCGTCGACCGCTGCCTCGACCTCGCCCGCCTCCGCGATCGCCGGCGCGACGCGGTCGACAAACTCTCCGGCGGGATGCGGCGGCGACTGCTGCTGGCCCGCGGCCTCGTCCACGAACCGCGCCTGGTCCTCCTCGACGAGCCGACGGTCGGCCTCGACCCGCAGATCCGGACGGAGCTCTGGACGCTGATCGGCGAGCTCAAATCGCGGGGGACGACGATCCTGATGTCGACCCACTACATCGAGGAGGCAGAGCGCCTCGCCGACGAGGTCGCCGTAATGCACCGCGGCAAGATCATCAGCCGCGGCCGGCCCTCCGACCTGATCTCCGAGCATGCCGGCCGCCAGACCGCCGAGGTCTACGCGCCGCCCCAGCGCCTAAGCGAGCTGCGCGCGAGCGCCGAGGCGGCGGGGCTGAGGGTGCGGCCGGCGGGGCCGGCAATCGCGATCGTCGGCTCCGAGCAGGCGAGCGACGGGACCGTGCCCGAGGACGCGGTGGTGCGAGCGGCGACCCTCGAGGACGTCTTCGTCCTGCTGACCGGCGAGGAGGCCGAGTGATGGAGTCGGCGACCGAGGCGCCGCCGCGGCGGCGGACGATGCGGCGGCTGGAACCGGCGGCGATCGCCGGGGTGATGAGCCGCGAGGTCGCCAACTTCCGCACCTACTGGAAGGGGACCACCTTCTCCAGCGTGCTCGAACCGCTGGTCTACCTGCTCGCCTTCGGGCTCGGCCTCAGCGCCACCCTGGTCGACGAAGTCAACGGCATCCCCTACATCCAGTTCGTCGGCACCGGCATGGTGGCGACGGCGGTGATCTTCTCCAGCGCCCTGCCGGCGATGTTCGGCACCTTCGTCAAGCACCGCTTCCAGAACACCTACGAAGCGATCCTGGCGGCGCCGGTCGACGTCGAAGAGCTGGTCAGCGCCGAGATGCTGTGGATCGCCACCCGCTCGGCCGTCTACGGCTGCGTGCCGCTCGTCGTCACCTTCTTCTGGGGGCTCGACCCCGAGCTGGGGATGCTGCTGACCCCGGTCTTCGCCTTCGCCACCGCGCTCGGCTTCGCCGGCTTCGGGGTGGCGATGGCGGCGACCGTCGCCAAGATCGACCAGTTCAACTACGTGACGGCGCTGTTCGTGACGCCGCTCTTCCTCGTCGCCGGCACCTTCTTTCCGATCGAAGGACTGCCCGAGGGCTTCCAGATCGTCGCCCAGGTCAACCCCCTGCACCAGCTGGTCGAACTTGTCCGCGGCGGCGCCTTCGGCTTCGAGTGGCAGGACATCCTGCGGTTCGCCTTCCTCGTCGCCTTCGCCGTCCTCACCTGGCGCGTCGCCGTCCACCAGATGCGCAAGCGCCTGATCGACTGACGGCGTATATGGACCGTGCACCCGCCTTCGAAACGAGGTCACCGGGCGTGTCCGTCGCTTAAGGCTCGGGTCGGGCTCGCCTGCGGCACCCGCGGCATCCGCTTAAGGCTGCTTCCTTCCGGACCTGACCTGATTCGCGTGCCCACGTCGCGCAGGACCCGGCCGTCAACGCCGCCGCGACGCACTGACCCCGACGGCCAGTCCCTCGGAACGGTAGTCGGCCCCGCTAAGCGGATTTCGGGTTACAAGGCACCGCTGACACCCCGCCTAGCACGGTCCGCTGGTGATCCTACCCTGCCGACCGTAGGATGATGCCCTTGCCCGCCCTGCCGATTGCCGCGATCCAAGTCGACTCCGGCTCGTTCTTCGCGATCGTGGCCGTCTCGGCGATCGCCGCGATCACGGTCGCCACGGTGCCGAAGCGCTTCGCGCCGCCGGTCGTCGTGGTCGAGCTGATCGCGGGGATCCTGATCGGTCCCGAAATACTCGGCCTCGCCCACAGCGACGACTTCGTCGAATTCTTCGCCAACCTCGGCCTCGGGATGCTCTTCTTCTTCGCCGGCTACGAGATCGACTTCGAGCGGATCAAGGGCACGCCGATGCGGCTCGGCGCCTTCGGCTGGATGTTCTCGGTGCTGCTCGCCTACAGCATTGGCGGTCTCCTCGCCGCCGCGGGCATCGTCGTCTCCTTCCTCTACACCGGCTCGGCGATGGCGACGACGGCGATCGGGACGCTGATCCCGATCCTCCGCGACAACGGCGAGCTGAAGACCCGCTTCGGCACCCACCTGCTGGCCGCGGGCGGGGCGGGCGAGTTCGGCCCGATCCTCCTCGTCACGCTCGTCCTCTCGACCACCAACCCCTTCCGCGAGGCGGCGATCCTGCTCGTCTTCGTCGCCCTTGCTCTCGCTCTCGCGCTGGTCTCGGTCCGCTACGCCTGGCGCGGCTGGCCGGCGCTGGAACGAACCTTCGAGGCGAGCAGCCAGCTGGCGGTGCGGGTGACCGTCGTCCTCGTCTTCGGCCTCGTCCTCCTCGCGGGCAAGCTCGGCCTCGACATCCTCCTCGGCGGCTTCGTCGCCGGGATGATCACCCGGCTGGCGCTCCAGGGCCACGAGCTCCAGGTCTTCGAGTCGAAGCTGACCGCGGTCGGCTTCGGCTTCTTCGTCCCCTTCTTCTTCGTCACCAGCGGCATCGAGTTCGACCTCGCCGCCCTCGGCTCGGCCGAAGCGATAGCGAAGCTCTTCCTCTTCCTCGGCCTCTTCCTGGTCGTCCGTGGGGTGCCGGCGATGCTGCTCTACCGCAAGGTGCTGGCCACGCGCGACCGCATGGCGCTCGCCTTCTACTGCGCCACCGAGCTCCCCCTCGTCGTCGCGATCACGACGATCGCGATCGACGCCGGGGAGATGCGGGCCTCGACGGCGGCGGGCCTGGTCGGAGCCGCCATGCTCTCGACCCTGATCTACCCCTTCGTCGCGATGGCCCTGCGCAGGGAACCGGTCGGCGACGCAGCAGCCGCAGTCGCCTGAGCCGCCCGCACCCCCGATCCACAGCGTCGTACAATCCCGATCCCGGGCGCGTAGCTCAGTGGGAGAGCGCTCGCTTCACACGCGAGAGGTCGCTGGTTCGAAACCAGCCGTGCCCATGCCAAGCTCTCAAAACTCGTTCACTAACGCTCCACCAGTCGAGTCAGTAAAGCCGTCCTCGGTCTGGTGGATGACAACGATTTTTTGTTCGGCAAGCAAGGCACACAGATCAGCGCGCGGCTCCCTTGGAAAGAGGGCCGCCACGTGTTTTACCTCCCCCGATTGGAACAGACGCCGGTAGTCGCAGAGTTGGCCTATTGCCATCCGAATTGCATTGCGCTCAACCGTCCCCTTGGCCTCAACCAGCGTTCCAGTGGTTAGATCAAATAAGTCGGTGATGATTGGACGAGCCTCGCCGGGAGGCAGCAGGCGTTGTCGCTTCACTTCATGCCCTAGGTCGACCAAATGCTTCTTCAAAGCCAACACCAGGGCCTGCTCGCGCCGCTCAGCCTCATAAGGCTCACGAGCTGGATTTACGTAGGCCTTCTCCGTCTCCTGCCGCTCAACCTCCACATCAACGCGGGTCGGACCTGAGAGAACTTTGTCGAGTTTTGACTCCGGCTCGGGTGATTCAAAGCCGACGGGACGAAGGCGAAAGACGAATACCTCTCGCAAACGACCCGTCCTAGTCTCAGGCGCATCGGTGCGTTCAAAAGGCTCGGCGTCGTCAAGTTCAAACTCGCCTTCATAAGTAACAATTCCCCCTGCACCTCGAAAGACCCGCAGCGCCCGTCCTTGAGCCTCGTGATTCAGAATTGCGGCGTTGCCAGCCTTCATCACCTGATCGCCCTTTTGACCTTCTCCCGTGTAGTGGAGGCATCCGTCCTCTCGCCATTCGTCGTAGTACCCGTGCTGATGCCCAGTCTTTGGGTCGTAAAAGATGAAGACGTTTGGACTTTGCGCTGAGGGGCTAATTCCACCCTGTCTCTGGCCTCCAAAGCGATCGTGGAGATCCTTACGGCGGATTTGCTGATTGCGTTTCAGATCCCACATTGACTATGAAAAGTCTATGACGCCAATACACATCCTCGCGCGCGAGCAACGCGTCGAGCTCCCGATCGACCAGGCCTTCGCTTTCTACGGCGACGCGCACAACCTCGAGCGGATTACGCCGCCTTGGCTCGGGTTCGAGGTGGTGACGCCGCGGCCGATCGAGATGGGGGTCGGGACGTTGATCGAGTACCGGCTGCGGCTGCATCGGGTGCCGGTGCGGTGGCGGACGCGGATCGAGGCTTGGGAGCCGCCGCGGCGCTTCGTGGACGCGCAGGTCAAGGGGCCCTACTCGCTCTGGGAGCACACGCACACCTTCGAGGAGGATGGGCCGGGGGCAACGGTGATTCGGGACCGGGTGCGGTACTCGATTCCGTTCGGGCCGCTGGGGGAGCTTGCCGACCGGCTGCTGGTGCAGCGGGACCTGCGGCAGATCTTCGACTACCGGCGCCAGGCGGTGGCCCGGGAGCTGGGGCGCGTCTAGCGCCGGCTACTGCTGCAGCACCGAGATGACGTTGCCCGAGGGGTCCTCGAACCAGGCGATTTGCGGGCCGGGGCCGCGGACGATCCCCTTCTCGTCGTGGTCGAAGCCCTCGTAGCGCTGGAACTCGATCCCGCGCTCGCCGAGCCCCTCGACCGCCGCGTCGATGTCGTCGACCTCGAAGTTGAGGATCGTGTAGCTGGGCGGGGTCATGTCGGCGCTGAGGTACATGAGGACGTCGTAGTCACCGCCGAGGTGCAGGACGGTGACGCCGTGCTCCTCGTCAAGCACCTCCACCCGCAGCCCCAGGGCGCCCTCGTAGAACTCCCTCGCTTGCCCCATGTCCCGGACCGCGAAACCGCTGGTCGCTTTGTTCTCTCCAAGCATGAGGTCACTCTAGCGGCGGCTTCTGCCTGCTGCGCTTTTTTTCTCCGATCTGGCGCTTCTGATCGAGACGCCGTTTGCGCGAGGCGCGGCTCGGCTTCGTCGGCCGGCGCTTGCGGGGGACGCGCAGGCCGGCGGCAAGTTTGCCGGCCAGCCGCTCCAGCGCCAGCTCACGGTTCCGCGCCTGGCCGCGGGCGTCCTGGGAGACGGCGGTGACGACCGGACCCAGCCGCTCCAGCAGTCGGCGCCGCTGCGCATCGTCCAGACTCGCCGAGGCCTCGACGTCGAAGACCGCTTCGACCCGCGAGGCGGTGACGTTGGCGTGCTGCCCTCCCGGCCCTGAGGAGCGGCTCGCACGCAACTCGATCTCGCCCAGCGGCAGCGAGAGCCGCTCGTTGATCCGCAGCTGCTCGGCCATGCCCGCTCCTACCCCGACAGCTCCGGGATGTGGCGCTCGAGGTGCTCGGCGATCGTCTGCCGCACCCAGCGCTGGGTGTCCGCGTCGGCCATCCGGTAACGCCCGAGCAGCATCTTCTGTTCGTCGAGCGGCAGGCCGGCGATCACCCACCGCACCACTAGCCGCTCGAAGAGCAGCTCGGAGTGCCGGCGCCAAGCGTCGTCCTGCGAGGTGGCCGCGGCGGCTGGCGGCTCCCCCACCTTGGCGATCGTGCCCGCGCTCAGCGTCTGCCGCAGGGTGAGGACGTTACCCTCCGGGTCGACGTAGTCGACCGTCGGCGCCTTCTCCCGCGCCCGCCGCTGCTTCTTCCGCTTCGCCACTAGGACTGGTTCGCGAGGGCGTCGATCCTGCCGGCGAGCTCGAAGTCGGCTGCCGTCAGCCCGCCCTCGGAGTGGGTGGAGATCGTCACCGTCACCGTGGCCCAGGAGATCGCCACGTCGGGATGGTGGTTCATCGCCTCAGCCGGCTCGACCACGCGCTCGACGAAGCGGACGCTGCCGACGAAGTCGCCGCGCTCGAAGCTCTTCTCGATCGCCTCTCCCCTGCGCTCCCAGCCCGGCAGCGCCGCCAACTTTTCCTCGATCTCGTCGTCATTGAGGAGGGCCACGCGCATATGCTGGCACACACATGGCGACGCAAACCTCGCAGCGGCCGATGCTCTGGCAGATCGACATCTCGCATTACGCGGAAAAGGTGCGCTGGGCGCTGGAGTACAAGGGCGTCGACCACAGCCGCCGCTCGATCCTGCCGGGGAGCCACATCCCGATCGCCCTCGTCCTGACGCGGGGCGCGCAGCCGACCGTGCCGGTGTTGCAGCTGGACGGGCGGAGCATCGGCGACTCGACCGAGATCATCGCCGCCCTGGAGGCGAAGTACCCGGACCCGCCGCTCTACCCGATCGACGCCGAGGAGCGGACGCGGGCGATCGAGCTGGAGGAGTGGTTCGACGAGAACCTCGGGCCGCACGCGCGCCTGCTGCCCTTCTACGAGCTGATCCAGGAGCCCGACCTGTTTGCCGAGATCGCCGCCGAATCGGTGCCGGGACCGCTCGGCAAGGCGAAGCCGGTGGTCGGCGCCTACGCCCGCGCCTACACCAGCATCCGCTGGGGAGCCAATAGCGAGGAGAGCGCCGAGGAAGCGCGCGCCGCGATCGTCGCCGCCTTCGACAAGCTCGAGGCGGAGCTGGAGAAGGGCGACGGCGAGTTCCTCGTCGGCGACAGCCTCTCGGTCGCCGACATCACTGCCGCCTCGCTCTTCTACCCGGTCGTCGTGCCGCCCGAGGGCCCGCTGGACCCCGATCTCCCGCGCCCGCCGGCCCTCGATCGCTTCCGCCAGGGCCTCAGCAACCGGCGCGGCTACAAGTGGGTGCAGGAGACTTTCCGCAGGCACCGCCACCGCGGCTAGAAGTTTTTCTAAGAAGTCACTGTTCGCAGACAAAGTGTTGCATTCGGTTCGCTAGGCTGCGATCATGCAGACCATGGTCCCGCCCGAAGATGCAGCCGTCGAGTGCTTCGCCCGACTCGACAAACGTTTCGACCGGACCGACGAACGGATAGCCGACGTCGACGGGCGCGTAGCGGAAGCGGCCATGGAGACGAGACGCCAGTTCGAGGAAGTCAACCGTCGAATCCAAGAGGGAAGAGAGGAGTCGAACCAGCGTTTCGACCGGGTCGAAGCTGACATCCGTGGCCTGAAGGAAGGTGACATCCGTGAAGTCAAGGGCGACCTCAAATCAGTTCAGCGGCTAGTGGGGAAGGTTCAGCAGGACGGGGCCCCACTCCGACAGAGCGTCGCCTTGCTCGAGCAGAGTCTCTCGTCGCTCCAACAAAGCGTTGCCTCCATGCAGGCGACTCTCACCCGCCTGGGGGTCGGCGTGGCGCTCACCTTCGCCTCCGTGCTCCTAACGAAGGCGCTTTGATCAGCCGCCGATCGGCGCCCTGGGGTTGGCGCCCCAGAAGACCAGGGTGCCGAGCATGCCGATGATGTGGACGGCGACGATGTTGAAGACCATCGATTTCGCCGTTGCGGTGCCGACGCCGACCGGTCCGCCGGAGGCGGTGTAGCCGTAGTAGCAGCCGACCAGCACGATCACGGTCGACATCACCATCCCCTTGATGACGCTGAAGATCAGGTCCGGCGGGCTCTGGTACATCCAGAAGATCAATAAGTAGCCGCCGGAGGAGACGTCGCCGACCTGGTTGACCACCGAGAGGTAGCTGGCGGCGTAGATGATCACGATCCCGATCAGGTAGAGGAAGGGGAGCGCGATCCAGGCGCCCAACAGGCGCGTCGCGCAGAGAAAGGTCACCGGCTGGATCCCCATCACCTCAAGTGCGTCGATCTCGTCGGAGATCCGCATCGCGCCGAGCTCGGCGACGATCCCGGTTCCGACCTTGGCGGCGAGGATGTAGCCGAAGGCGTAGGGCAGGCCCTCGCGCAGATCGCAGTAGGCCGAGAAGAGGCCGGCCAGCGACGGGGCTCCGATCGAGCGGTTGAAGTAGGCGCCCTGGAGACCGCACTGGAGGCCGAGGATGAAGCAGAAGGCCCAGATGATCAGGGCCGAGCCGAAGATCAGGATGCCCGCTTGGCGCAGTCCCTCGCCGAAGAACTTGAAGACCCGGCCCGAGTAGACGAGGCCGGCGACCCTGACCCCGAAGCGGGCGATATCGCCGAAGGAGTCGAGCCAGGCGCGCGGGGCATCGAGCCAGCCGATCATCGGACCGCCTGCAGCTCGGGGTTGGTGGCGAGGAGGATCGAGCTGACGACGAACTGGAAGAAGAAGACGGCGACCAGCGAGATCACGACGGCCTGGTTGACTGCCCGGCCGACCCCGGCGGCGCCGCCCGATGCCGACATCCCTTTGTAGGAGCAGACGATCGCGACGATCGCCCCGAACATCGTGCACATCATCACCGAGGACCAGAGGTCGGTGATCGTCGCGTTGGTGAAGAGGGTGGCGAAGAAACCGCCGAGCGGCTGGTTGTAGAGGAGCTCGGCCGCGATGCCGGCGCTCAGACCCATCACGATCGCGAAGATGTCGAGCAGGCCGGTGACGACCATCAGCGCCAGGAAGCGCGGCACGACCAGGTTCTTGACCGGATCGACGCCGAGCACTTGCAGGGCGTCGAGCTCCTCGCGGATCTTGCGCGCGCCGAGATCGGCCGTGATCGCCGTTCCGGCCACTCCCGAGACCACCACCGCGGTCACCAGCGGCGCGATCCAGCGGATCGCGATGACGACGAAGAAGCCGCCGAGGCGATCGAGGGCACCGAACAGCGAAAGCACCCCCGCCGCCTGCAACCCCGGCGCCCCCAAGTTGAGGGCAAAGGTCGAGACGAGCAGCGGGAACCAGGAGAGCTTGAGGACGAAGAGGAACTGCCAGACCAGCTCCTCCCCGTAGGGGTAGGGCGCCCGCACCGCCGAGATCACCGTCCTGGTGGTGAGGATCATCATCACCCCCACCTGTTCGAAAGCGTTCTTGACGGGCAGCAGCCCGCGGCTCAGCGTTTGTCCCGCCACCGGCTCATCGCCCTGCCCAGGGGGCCGCGGCTGCTCGCCCGCTGCCGCACCTCCTGCTCGCTCTCCCGCTGCGCCGCCGCCAGTTGCGCGATCAGGGTGTCGCGCGTCTCCTCCAGCTCCTCGACTCCCGCGACGTGGGCGACGGCGCGCCGCGGCGCCGTTGCCAGGTCCGCTTTGAGGTGGCCGGTGTAGCTCGCGAGCTCGGCCTCGAGGCGGGCGATCTGCCGGCGCAGCTCCTGGCGCACCTCGAGCGTTTCGCTCTCCTCGGGCAGGCTGGCGCAGGTCATCGCCACGATCGCCAACTCCCGCGCCCCGAGCCCAGCCTCGCTCGCTCGCCGCAGAGCGTCGGCGGCAATCTCTTCGAGCTGCGGTGCCGACTCGACCCCCTCGGCAACAAAGGTGCCCTGGCCATGGCGAGTGACGACAAGCCCGTCCCGCTCCAGCCCCTCGTAGACGCTGCGAACGGTCCCGACGTTCACCCCCGCCCACTCCGCAAGCTGCCGAAAGCTGGGCAACCTCTCCCCAGCCCCCAACTCCCCGGTCCGGACCAACGCCCGCAGCCGCCAACTCAACTGCAACCCGACCGGAAGCTCATCGCTGGGATCAATCTGAAATGGCGTCTGCTCCAGCTGTGCCACTGAGACACACAGTAAACCCTCCGAACTGTGCGAGTCAACTAAAACTGTCGAGAGAGGCTAAGGGGTGAGGACGATCTTCAGGGCTTCGCGATTGTCGTAGACCTTGTAGGCCTCGGCGGCATCGTCCAGCGACATGTGGTGGGTGACCAACGGGCTCGGGTCGAGCTTCCCGGCCTCCATCAGCCCAAGCACCCGGTCGACGTGGGCGATCACATTGGCGAGGCCGAGCCGCAGCTGCAACCCCTTCAGCCAGGCAAGACCGAGGGGAACCTCCCCCTTGCCGGCGTAGGCGCCGATCCCGGAGACGGTGCCGGCGTCGCGAGCCAGGCTGACCGCAAGGGCCAGCGGCCCCGGGTCGCCCACCGCGTCGACGACGACGTCGACGCCGATCCCATCGGTGGCGGCGCGGACAGTCTTCTTCGGCTCCTGCTCGGTCAGGTGCAGCGGGGTGGCGCCGAAGCGCTCGGCCATCGCCAGCCGCTCGGCGACGGTGTCGATCGCGAAGACCTCGACGGCGCCGGAGGCGAGCGCGGCCTGGACCGCGCAGAGCCCGACCGGACCCAGACCCAGAACCGCGACGGTGTCGCCGGCCTTCATCTCGGCGTGGGCGATCGCGTGGTAGCCCGTCCCCATCACGTCGCCGGCGAAGAGGGCGACGTCGGCCGACATCCCCTCCGGCACCCGCCGCAGGGTCAGGTTCGCCCGCGGCACCAGCAGCAGCTCTGCCTGGGCGCCCTGGAGGTCGCCGAGGTGCGCGCCGTGGCCGAAGGTCCGCTGGTTACGGCAACGGTGGTAGTCGCCGCGCAGGCAGGAGGAGCAGGTGGCGCAGGCGGTGTGGAAGGTGCCGAGGACGCGATCCCCGACGGCGACGCGCTCGACCTCGTCGCCGGCGGCGACGACGGTGCCGACGAACTCGTGGCCGATCGTGAACCCGGGCTCGACCGGGACGCGCCCGTGGTAGATGTGGAGGTCCGAGCCACAGATCCCGCTTGCCTCGACCCGGACGAGGACGTCGTCGGGCGCGGCGATCTCGGGATCGGGCTTCTCCTCGATCCGCACCTCCTCCGGTGCCTGGAAAGTGACAGCGCGCATGCGCGCCAAAGCTACCGGTCCTGGTCGGCTAGTTGACGCCCGCGACCTGGAAGCGGCTGAGTTCGTTGTCCGGGCTGGCGGTCTCCTCGATCCGCGCCTCCAGCGCCAGCTCTTTCTCGAAGTCGGCCGCCTCGCCATGCTGGAAGGAGACGTCCTTGCCCTCGAGCAGCTCGATGAAGATCTCGACGAAGCGGGCGTCGAGCTGTTTGCCGGCGACCCGCCGCAGCTCGACGATCGCGTCGTAGCTGGACATCGGCGTCCGGTAGGAGTCGCGGGCGGTCATCACGTCGTAGGTGTCGGCGACGGAGATGATCCGGGCCAGCTCGGGGATTTCGTCTCCGGCGAGACCGCGCGGATAGCCTTTGCCGTCGATCCGCTCGTGGTGGGCAAGGATGATCTCCGCCACCGGGCCATAGCCGTCGAGCGAGGAGACGACGCGGGCGCCCTGCTGCGGGTGGCGCTTGATCAGCATCCAGTCCTCGTCCGTCAGCGGCACGTTGGCCTTGAGGATGCGGTCGGGGAGGATGAACTTGCCGATGTCGTGGAGCAGGGCGGCGATGTGGACGAGCTCCTCCTCGCGGCGCGAGTAGCCGGCGCGCTGGGCGATCGCCCGCGAGTACCGCGCCACCGCGGCGCTGTGGCGGGCGGTCATCTGGTCCCGCAGGTCGAGGGTCCGCAGCATCGCGCTCAACATCCCAACCTGGAAGCTGGCCAGCTGCTTGCTGCGCAGCTCCAGCTCGTTCGCCCGCTGCTGCGAGAGCAGGAGCTGGCCGAGCAGGTACTGGAAGGTGACGAGGACGACGCCGAAAAGGGCGATCGAGGCGAGGCCGATCTCGTGGTAGATGTAGGCGACGGCGACGGCCAGCATCGCGCTCGCGAACTCCGAGGGCAGGACCGGCGGCAGGACTTTCAGCTTGGTCGAGAAGGAGGAGCGCTCGACGTAGCAGCCGTAGCTGGCGATCATCACGAAGTTGATCGCCAGGGCGAGCTGGAAGAGGCCGAAGACGCAGACGTAGAACCAGGGTTCGGCCGGCGTCAGCCCGGCGGCGAGGATGCCCTCGTGGAAGGCGATGCCGCCGACCAAGGGGAAGAAGGCGTAGGTGAGGATGTTGTTGAGCAGGTAGTGCCACTCGTCGCGCCAGCGCAGCCAGCCGGTGAGGATCGTGGCGACGCCGATCAGGGCGGCGGGGGTACCGCCGAGGAAGACCATCGCGATCACCAGCGCCAGGAAGCTGCCGGAGATCTTCACTTTCGACTCGGTGGAGACGGCGGTGAGGTCGCTGAAGATCGAGAAGGCGAGGAGGACGGCGAAGAAGGCGAGGTCCCAATTGCACTGGGGGGCGCGCCAGACGCCGACGGCGAGCGTCGCCAGCAGGGCGCCGACCATCACGGCAATAGCGACGGGGGTGGGGCGGGTCTTAGCCATCTTCGATTCGAAATTGGACGCTGCGGGAACCCGTGCCGGGTAATCCGGGGACTCCTTCTTCACGGGCGCCTTCCTTTTCCCTGCGGCTGGACCGCAACTTGGCGGTTCCGCTATCTGGGAGCTTAGAAACTAGACACCTATGTATTGATCGGCAACACCTTTAGCCAGATGGCCAAATTCGCCCAAAATCAGCTGCGGCTCCCATTTGCCTCGACTCCTCGTCCAGGGGCCGAAACTTGTGCAGGGAGACCCGAATCGATCCCAAAAAAGCAGAAGGGCGCCCCCATCCAGGACGCCCTTCAAAAGACTGGCGCAGACCTCACGATCAGTCGGTCTGCTGAGGTATTCCTAGTGACGAAAGCCCATGTTTTCTGCCCCTTCCATAGTCGTTGAAGCCCGCAACGTTGTGCGCTGCATCGTGGAAACTTCTCAATTGCTGGTCACTTTGTAGCACAGCTTGGCGGAAACTTGTGCATCTGCAGGAAAAGTTGTGCAGAAATGCGGTAGTACCCACGGCCAGTCCATGCCCAATCCACGCCTAACCGCCCCCCTGCGCAGGCCCCTCTTCCGGCGGCTGGCCACCTCGTACGCACTCAACGAGCTCGGCGACTGGATGGGGATCATCGCCCTCTCGGTCCTGGTCTTCGATCGCACCGACAGCGCCTTGGCGACCGCGGCGCTCTTCCTTGGGACGAGGTTCCTACCGGCGCTGGTCGCCCCGATCCTGGTCACCCATGCCGAGAAGCCGCCGCCGCGCTACGCGTTGCCGGTCATCTACTGCGGCGAGGCGGCCGCCTTCGGCGGCCTGGCGCTGCTGGCCGACGACTTTTCCCTGGCGCCGGTCATCGTCCTCGCGGCAGTCGACGGGGCCCTCGCCCTCGCCGGCCGCGCCCTGACCCGGGCGGTGGTGGCGACGGCGCTGGAGCCGAGCGGCGAACTGCGCGCCGGCAACGCCCTCCTCAACGTCGCCTTCACCGGCGGCGCCGCCATAGGTCCCGCCCTCGCCGGTCTCGTCGTCGCCGGCTTCGGCGTCCAGTCGGCGCTGCTGCTCGACGCCGTCTCCTTTTACCTCGTCGCCTGCATCCTCTTCAGTGCAGGGAAGATGCCCCAGGCCGAGCCGGAACCGGGACAGATGCGGGACCGGGTACGCGCCGGCATCGCATATATCCGCGAGCAGACGACCTTGCGCCGGCTACTTGCCGCGCAGGGTGCCGCCTTCGTCTTCTTCGCCGCGGTGCTCCCGGTCGAGGTCATCTACGTGAAGGAGACCCTCGGCTCCAACGACACCGGCTACGGCTTGATGCTCGCCAGCTGGGGGCTCGGGATGGTCGCCGGCAGCCTCCTTTTCGCCCGCCTGCGCCAGGCCTCGCTCCCTTACCTGCTGCTCTTCAGCACGCTCGCGGTCGGCGCCGGCTACCTCGGCCTCGCCGCCGCGCCGACCCTGGCGGTCGCCTGCCTCGCCTCCGTCGTCGGCGGCACCGGCAACGGGATCCAGTGGGTGACGGCGATCAGCGCGGTTCAGGAGCTGACGGCCGAATCGATGCAGGCACGGGTGATGAGCGTGCTCGAGTCGATCGGCGCGGCGATGCCCGGGGTAGGCTTTGCTTTGGGCGGCTTGATTGCTGCTCTGTTAAACCCCCGGATGACGTTTCTTGTCGCCGGGGTCGGGGTAATCGCGATCGTTGTCGTGATGGCGCCGCTGCTGGGAGGGAATTGGCTGAATCGCGACGAAATGGGGAAAGAGCCGTCGCTTGACGGGCGCGACGAGGTTGTGGTGGAGTTGATACCGGGGTTACAAAAGCCCAATCCGGATTCGGAGGGAATACTTTGAAGAAGCTAGGGGCAGTCATTGCGGTTCTGGTTCTGGCAGCGCTCTCGACGATCGGATTGGCGTCCTGCGGGGGTGGAGACGACACCACCGGCAGCGGCGAAGGCGGCGGCAAACAGGGTGGGACCTTGAACGCCACCTACGCCTCATTCCCGGACTACATGGACCCCGCCCTCTCCTACACGGCCGAAGGCTGGTCGGCGATGGCCGACGTCTACACGCCGCTGCTCACCTACAAGCACGCCAACGGCGAGGAAGGCAGCGAAGTGATCCCGGGGCTGGCCAAAGAACTGCCGAAAATCAGCAACGACGGCAAGACCTACACCCTCTTCCTCCGTCCGGGCCTCAAATACTCCGACGGCACCCCGGTCAAAGCCTCCGACTTCCCCTTCGCGGTCGAACGGATGATCCAGCTCAACTCCGGCGGCTCGCCCTTCTACCTCACGATCGACGGCGCGGAACAGTTCGCGAAGACGAAAAAGGGCCCGATCCCGGGGATCAAGACCAACGACAAGACCGGCGAAATCGTCATCAACCTGGAAGGGCCGCGAGGCACCTTCACCAACGAGCTCGGCCTGATGTTCGTGGCGCCGCTGCCGCAGGACACGCCGGTCGAAGACATGTCGGCCAACCCGCCCCCGGGCACCGGCCCCTACATGATCACCAAATCGCAGCCGGGCAAAGGCTGGGAATACGAGCGCAACCCCTACTGGGCGAAAGCCAACGGCAAGGCGATGCCCGACCTGCCCGAAGGCAGCATCGACAGCGCCAAGGTCACGGTGATCCGCAACCCGCAGTCCCAGGTCGACGACATCGAGCAGGGCACCTACGACTGGATGCAGAACCCACCGCCCTCCTCGCGCTACACGGAAGTCAAGGAAAAATACGAGGGCACCCAGTTCCGGGTCGAGCCGACGATCAGCACCTACTACTTCTGGATGAACACCCAGGAGCCGCCCTTCGACGACGTCAAGGTACGCCAGGCGGTCAACTACGCGGTCGACTCGAAAGCGCTGGAACGGATCTACGCCGGCCAGATCGTCGGCACCCAGCAGATCCTGCCGCCGGGGATGCCGGGCTACGAACAGTTCGAACTTTATCCACACAACATGGACAGAGCCGAAGAACTGATGAAAGAAGCCAACCCGTCGGACACGGACATCACCGTCTGGACCGACACCGAAAGCCCGAACAACGAAGCCGGCGAATACTTCAACGAGGTCCTGAAGGAACTCGGCTTCAACACGAAGCTGAAAATCCTCAACGCCGACAACTACTTCACGGTGATCGGCAACGCGACCACGCCGGACCTCGACGCCGGTTGGTCGGACTGGTTCCAGGACTACCCGCACCCGAACGACTTCTTCCAGCCGCTGCTGGCCGGGGAAAGCATCCTCCCGACCAACAACGGGAACTTCGCCAAATTCGACAACTCCGCGGTCAACAAGAAGATCAAGGAACTGGGCGCCGAACAGCTCGGGCCCGAGCAGGAATCCGCCTACAAAGAACTGGACGAAGAAATCATGGAGGAAGCGCCGTGGGCTCCCTATGGAACCCGGACGCTCTCGACCTTCGTCTCCGACGCGATCGACCTCGAAAGCGTCATCTTCAACCCCACCTTCGGCCACTACCTCAGCAGTTTCGAATTCAAGTAGCCAGCCAGGGGTAGAAGAAGCTCGTGTCTACCGAACCGAGCGCAGAGCGAGGGCCCTGGTCCCTCGCTCTGCGGCGGTTTCTGCGTAACCGCCTGGCGGTCGCGTTCCTCGGGCTGTTCGTCCTCATCGTCGTCTTCGTGATGGCGGCGCCGCTGTGGGCCAACCACGTCGCCGACACCGGGCCGAACGAGGAGCACACGGTCGAACAGATCACGGTGGACGGCGAAAAGAAGGACGTCGTCTCGGTCGAAGGCAAACCGATCGGACCGCAGTGGTTCGGGGCCGGCGGCAAGTTCTTCCTCGGCGCCGACAGCCGCCTCGGCCGCGACGAGATGGTGCGGCTGATGTACGGGGGCAGAACCTCGCTGCAGATCGGGATCACCGCGGCGCTGATCGCGACGATCGCCGCCGTCATCCTCGCCCTGCTTGCCGGTTACTTCCGCGGCTGGGTCGACGGGCTGATCGCGCGAACGCTCGACGTCATCTGGTCCCTGCCCGTCTTCCTGATCGGGCTCTCCCTGGGAATCGCCCTTGCCGTCGGCGGGCTCAAGCTCGGCCCGCTCGAAATCTCCAGCGGGTCGAACTGGAACCCGATCTTCGTCATCAGCATCTTCACCGTCCCCTACATCGCCCGGCCGATCCGCGGCCAGGTCCTCGCCCTCAGCGAGAAAGAGTTCGTCGAGGCCGCGGTCGCCCAGGGCGCGGGGCCGGTGCGGGTGATGTTCAGCGAGATTCTCCCCAACCTCGCCTCGACGATCATCGTCTTCTTCACCCTGATGATCGCCAACAGCATGTTGTTCGAGGCCGGCCTCTCCTTCCTCGGCGCCGGCGTGCAGCCGCCGAACTCCTCCTGGGGGACGATGATCACGGTCGGGGTCGAGCTGCTCAACATCCAGCCGCTGCTGGCGATCCTGCCCGGCGTGATGATCATGCTCACGGTGCTCTCGCTGAACATCGTCGGTGACGCCCTGCGCGACGCGCTCGACCCGCGCGGCAAGGCGCGGCTGGACGCCTCGCTCGAGTTCGAGGCGCAGGGCGGGATCGCCACCGGCCAGCAGGGGGCGACGATCTGATGGCCCGTTTCGTCGTCAGGCGCCTGGTGGCGATGGTCGGCGTCCTCTTCGCCGTCTCGGTGATCGTCTTCGTCGTCTTCATGGTCCTGCCGAAGCAGAACCCGGCGCAGACCCTGGCCGGGAAGAACGCGACGCCGGTCCTGGTCGAGAGCATCGAAGAGGAATGGGGCTTCAACGACTCGCTTGTCGTCCAGTACGGGACGATGATGAAGAAGGTCTTCACCGGCGAGCTGACCTCCTACAAACCGCGGATCCCGGTCGACGACCAGATCAAGGAAGGGATCCCGGCGACCTTCTCGCTGACGATCGGCGCCGCGATCATCTGGCTCTTCTTCGGGCTCCTGCTCGGCTACCTCTCCGCGATCCGGGCCGGCGGCTGGCTCGACCGCATCCTCACCGGGGTCTCGATCGCCGGCGTCTCGATCCCGGTCTTCCTCTTGGCCCCGGTCCTCCTCTACTTCCTCACCTACAAGATCGAACTCTTCCCCAATGCCCAGTACGTGGACTTCACCGAAGACCCCTACGAATGGGCCCGACACCTGATCCTGCCGTGGTTCACGCTGGCGGTGCTCTCGATCGGCTTCTACAGCCGCGTCCTGCGCTCGAACATGCTCGACGTGATGAACGAGGACTACGTCCGCACCGCCCGCGCCAAGGGGCTCAGCGAGCGACGGGTGATGATCCGCCACGTGCTGCGCAACTCGCTGATCCCGGTGATCACCCTCTTCGGCCTCGACTTCGGCGCCACCATCGCCGGTACCGCGATCATCACCGAAGTCCTCTACTCGCTCGACGGGATCGGCCTCTACGCGGCCGAAGCGGTGCGCAAATTCGAACTGCCGCCGATCATGGGCGTCGCCCTCTACGGCGCCTTCTTCGTCGTCTTCGTCAACGCCCTCGTCGACATCGCCTACGCCTACCTCGATCCGCGGGTGCGCCTCGGGGAGAGTGCGTCGGAATGAGCGCGCCGCTGCTCTCCGTCAGAGACCTGCGGGTCGGCTTCGCGACCGAAGAGGGGGTCGTGCAGGCCGTCGACGGGGTCAGCTTCGACCTGCGGCCCGGGGAAGTGCTGGCGATCGTCGGCGAGTCCGGCTCCGGCAAGAGCGTCACCGCGCAGACGATCATCGGCCTAACCCGCGCCAACAACGCCCGCATCGAGGGCTCGGTGAAGCTCGGGGGCGAGGAGCTGACGAAGGCCGGCGACGCCGAGATGCGGAAGCTGCGCGGCGAGCGGGTGGCGATGATCTTCCAGGACCCGATGACCTCGTTCAACCCGGTCTACCGCCTCGGCGACCAGATCATCGAGGCGATCCGCGCCCACCGCCCCGACACCTCCAAGCAGCAGGGCCGCAAACGCGTCGTCGAGCTCTTCGAAGCGGTCGGGATCACCAACGCCGAGCAGCGGGTGGACGACTACCCGCACGAGTTCTCCGGCGGGATGCGGCAGCGGGCGATGATCGCGATGGCGCTGGCGCTCGAGCCGGAGGTGCTGATCGCCGACGAGCCGACGACGGCGCTCGACGTGACGATCCAGGCGCAGATCCTGGAGCTGCTCGAGCAGCTGAACCGGGAGCGCAACCTGGCGACGATCCTGATCACCCACGATCTCGGCGTCGTCGCCGAGGTCGCCGACCGGGTGCTGGTCATGTACGCCGGCAAGGTGGTCGAGGAAGGGACGCTCGACGAGATCTTCTACGACCCCCAGCACCCCTACACCTGGGGCCTGCTGGGGTCGCTGACGCGGATCGACCGGCCGCGGCCCCACCGGCTGCCACAGATCGCCGGTTCGCCGCCCTCGCTGCTGGACCTGCCGGAGGGCTGCCCGTTCCGGCCCCGCTGCCCGCACGAGTTCTCCAAGTGCACGCAGTACCCGGGGCTGGACGGGAGGCTCGCCGACGCGCCGGAGCACCGCGACCGCTGCTGGCTCACCCCGGAGGAGAAGCGCGAGAAGCGGGTTGTCGAAGGCCAGATCGGGCTGGAGCCGCCGCGGGAGGTGCGGCAGGCATGAACGACGCTCCGCAGGCCGGCGCGCCGCTGCTCGAGGTCACCGACCTGGTCAAGCACTTCCCGATCAAGCGCGGCATCCTGATCGACCGCGAGGTCGACCAGGTGAAGGCCGTCGACGGGGTCAGCTTCCGGGTCGAACGAGGGAAGACGCTGGGCCTGGTCGGCGAGTCGGGCAGCGGCAAGTCGACCGCCTGCCGCGCGGTCCTGCAGTTGATCAAGCCGACCTCGGGCTCGGTCAAGTTCGAGGGGCGGGAGATCGCCGGCCTCCGCCGCCGCGAGATGCGGCCGCTGCGGCGGGACATGCAGATGATCTTCCAGGACCCCTACGCCTCGCTGAACCCGCGCAAACGGGTCGGGCAGATCGTCGGCGACCCGCTGAAGCGCCAGGGCGTCGCCTCCGGCTCGGAGCTGCGGCGGCAGGTGCAGGAGCTGCTGGAGCGGGTCGGGCTTTCGAGTGAGCACTACAACCGCTTCCCGCACGAGTTCTCCGGCGGGCAGCGGCAGCGGATCGGGATCGCCCGCGCGCTCTCGCTGAAACCGAAGCTGGTGATCTGCGACGAGCCGGTCTCCGCCCTCGACGTCTCGATCCAGGCGCAGATCGTCAACCTCCTCGACGACCTCCAGGACGAGTTCGGCCTCGCCTACCTCTTCGTCGCCCACGACATCGGCATCGTCCGCCACATCTCCGACCGGATCGCGGTTATGAACAAGGGCAAGATCGTCGAGCAGGGGACCGCCGACGAGGTCTGCGAGACGCCGAAGGACGCCTACACGAAGAAGCTGCTGGCGGCGGTGCCGATCCCGGACCCTCGCGAGTCGCGGCAGCGGGCAGCCCACCGTTAGGGCCCTCGCGTATGGTCGCGGGGAGTGTCGCTGCCGCTCTCCCCGCCGATAAAACCCCAACTTGCGCTTACCCGCAAACAGCTGCCCGAGGGCGAGGATTGGGCGTACGAGCCGAAGCTCGACGGCTTCCGCGCGATCGTCTTTGTCGACGGTGACGAGTTCTACGTCCAGTCGCGCGGCGGCAAACCCTTCAACCGCTACTTCCCCGAGCTGAGCTTCTCGCCGGGGCGCTGGGTGCTCGACGGCGAGCTGGTGATCCGCGACGCCGGCGGCAACCTCGAATTCGACTCGCTGCAGGAACGGATCCACCCGGCGCAGTCGCGGATCGAGCTGCTCTCGAAGGAGATCCCCGCCAGCTACATCGTCTTCGACCTGCTGGCCGAGGGCGACGAGGTGCTCTGCGAGCGGCCGCTGCGCGAGCGGCGGGCGCGGCTCGAGGCGATCGCCGAGACGGCCGGCCTCGAGCTGACGACGCTGAGCCCGGATGCGGCGCAGGCCGAGCAGTGGCTGGCCAGCATCGAGGGGGTGATGGCCAAGGACCTCAGCGCGTCCTACGTCCCGGGCAAGCGCAAGGGGATGGCGAAGGTGAAGCGCGAGCGGACGATCGACTGCGTCGTGATGGGTTGGCGGCCGGGCAAAGAAGAGGGCACCGTCGGTTCGCTGATCCTCGGCCTCTACGACGGCGGCGAGCTGCGCACCGTCGGCCACATCTCCGGCTTCTCGAAAGCGGCGAAACAGAGCATGAGGGCGATGCTTGCTCCGCTGGAGACGGGCGAGGCCGGGACGGCGGAGCCGAGCAGGTGGACCGGGGGACGGGATCTCGAGTGGGTCGCGCTGCGGCCGGAGCTGGTGATCGAGGTTGGCTATGACCATGCGGCGAGTGGGCGCATCAGGCACGGGGCGAGGTTCCACCGGTTTCGGGATGACAAAGCGCCGTCCGAGTGCCGGTTCGAGCAGTTGGATGAAGGTGGCTAGAAGAAGCTTTGCTGGACGGGGGGTTGTTGGCGGGCGGGTCCTGTCACGGCAGGGGACCCACCATGTCTTCCGGTAGCGAAAGCTTCCTCAGACATGGTCCCCCCTACCGTGCCACCCGCCCGAGACGCGGCTGGTCTGGACGCTCTACCTCTGCCCCAGCCCCTTACGGCTCTCGTTGCGTGTTTTCGTTGCTCAGGGCGCATGTAAGCCCGGTTGCCATACAGCGCCTCGTATTTGGGGAGGAGGTCGGGGCGTTTCTGCTGGAGCCAGGCGAAGAAGACGTCCTTGACCTCGTCGCGGAGGTGGAGGGCGACGCCGCCGAGGAAGGTGGCACCGGCGGCTTCGGCACGCTCGACGATCGGGCGGACCTGGTCGGGGTCGTCGTTGATGCCCGGCATCAGCGGGGCGATGAGGACGCCGGAGTCGATGCCGCGGGAGCGCAGCTCGGCGACGGCATCGAGCCGTGCCGCCGGGCTCGGCGTGTGCGGCTCGGTCGCCCGCCATGCCTCCTCGTCGAGCGTCGGCACCGAGAGGTTGACCGAGACCGGCAGCCCCTTCTTCGCCATCCGCTCGAAGATCGCGACGTCCCGCATCACCAGCGGCGACTTGGTCAGCACCGAGACCGGCGTCTCCGCCGCCTCCAGCGCCCCCAGGATCTCGGGCATCATCCGGTAGCGGCTCTCGACCCACTGGTAGGGATCGGTATTCGTCCCCAGCGCCACCAACTCCCGCTTCCAGCTCGACCGAGCCAGCTCCGCCCGCAGCAGCTCCGGCACGTTGACCTTGACGACGATCTCCCGCTCGAAGTCCTCCCCTGCGTCGAACTCGAGGTATTTGTGGGTGCGGCGAGCGAAGCAAAAAGTGCAGGCATGGGTGCAGCCCCTGTACTGGTTGATCGTCCAGCTGAACCCGTAGCGGCTGCCGGGCACGTGGTTCAGGGCCGAGCGGGCACGGACCTCGTGGAAGTTGATTCCCATCGCCTCCGGCGCGTCGAAGGTGCGGACGACGCTCCCGTCACCCACGCCGGGAATCCGAAGGTCGTTCTCGACTTTCTGATCATCCCATCGCATACGAACATATGTTCGCACACGGCCAAGATGGACCCTACGGCAGCTCGCCCCGGATCACGTAGCGGAGGACGTCGACTACCTGCCCTGCCGTGCGGGCGGTGGCCTGGGCGGCGCGGTCTACCTCCTTCAGGGCGTGGTCTAGCTCGCCGTCGTGGAGGGTGACGATCGGCGTGCCGAGGGCGGCGGCGTAGCCGGCGTCGAAGGCGGCGTTCCACTGGCGGTATTTGTCGCCGAAGCGGACGACGACCACGTCGGCGGCGCGGATCAGGGTCTGGGTGCGGATCGCGTTGACGCCAGCCCCTTTGTGGTCGCGCCAGAAGGCCTCATCCTCGTCCCCCAGCGTGCCGGTGCCGGCGTCGTCGGAGGCGGCGTGGTCGGTCACCGGCGCCGAGAACTCCACCGGCAGCCCGGCCTCGCGCACGCCTGCCTCGATCCGCTCGCGCCAGTCGCTGTGGATCTCCCCCGAGAGATAGACGTTCCAGGTCCGCTCCGCCATGGCCGCATCGTAGCGGTGCTAAATTACTTGACGTGAACGTAAGAAAGAGGTTCACCCGGGTCGATGCCGGCCACGAGCACTACAAGTGGTGGGCCCTCTCCTGCACCAGCCTCGGGATGCTGCTGGTGGCGACGAACTCGGGAACGCTGATCATCGCCCTGCCCGATCTCGAGCGGGCGCTCGGGACCAGCCTCCTGGAACTGGTCTGGGTGATCCTCGCCTACATGATCTCCTCGACCGTGCTCGTCCTCACCGCCGGTCGCCTCTCCGACCTCTTCGGCCGCAAGACCGCCTTCGTCGGCGCCTTCGCGATCTTCGGCCTCGCCTCGCTCGGCGCCGGCTTCGCCGCCGACGGCACCCAGCTGATCCTCTGGCGGATCGTCCAGGGCATCGGCGGGGCCTTCATCTTCGCCAACGGCCCCGCCCTCGTCACCGACGCCTTCCCCCGCGAGCAGCTCGGCTTGGCGATGGGGACGAACACGATGGTCGCCGCGATCGGCCTCGTCATCGGCCCGGTGCTCGGCGGCGCCCTCGTCGCGATCTCCTGGCAGTGGGTCTTCTGGTTCAATGTGCCGCTGGCGCTGGCCGGCGGCGTCTGGGGATGGTTCGTCCTCCACGAGCTGTCCCGCCGGGACACCGTCCGCGGCCTCGACATCGCCGGAACCTCGACCTTCGTCCTCGGCCTCACCGGCCTCGTCTACGGGATCTCCCGCGGCGGCATCTCCGGCTGGGACGACCAGCTGGTGATCGGCTCGCTGATCGCCGCAGCGCTGCTGCTGCCGCTCTTCGTCTGGATCGAGCACCGCGGCTCGGCGCCGATGCTCGACCTGACGATCTTCCGCAACCGGCTTTTCGCGGCGGCGACCGGAGCGGCCTTCATCAACGGGCTCTCGCGCTTCGCCCTCATGTTCATCTTCGTCTTCTACTACCAGGGCGCCCAGGGTGACGACCCGATCACCGCCGGGATCAAGCTGGCGCCGATGGCGATCGGAATGCTCGTCTCCTCCCCGCTGGCCGGGATCTGGGCGGACCGCCACGGCTCCCGCGCCCTGGCGGCGGCGGGAATGCTGGTGACGGCGTTCGGCTTGGCGCTGATGACGACCCTGCAGGCGGAGTCCCCCTACTGGCAGGGGGGCCTCTGGCTGCTGCTGGTCGGGATCGGCTCGGGGATGTTCAACTCGCCGAACACGGCGGCGATGATGGGGACCGTGCCGACCGAGCGCCGGGGCGTCGCCGCGGGGGCGCGGACGATGCTGCAGAACACCGGCGCCGTGATCTCGATTGCCTTCGTGCTGGCGATCGTCACCAACGCGATCCCCAAAGACGTCCTCTTCGCGATCTTCTCAGGCCTCGCTTCCGGCCTCTCCAGCCGGCAGCTCGATCCCTTCATCCACAACATGCACGAGGCCCTCTGGGTCCTGGCCGCGACCTCGGTGATCGGGGCGGGCGTCTCCCTCCTGCGCCCGAAGCACGCCCGGGCGGAGGCGCTCACCGACGCGCAGGCGGTCTCATGAGCGCAGGGGCCGAGCTGCGGATCGGCGAGGTGGCGCGGCTTGCCGGCACCACCCCGCGGACGATCCGCTACTACGAGGAGATCGGCCTCCTGCCGGTCGCCGCAGGACGCCAACCCGGTGCCCACCGCATCTACGCCGAAGCCGACGTCGAGCGGCTGACCGAGCTGCTGCGCCTCAAGGACCTGCTCGGCCTCTCATTGGAGGAGCTGAAGGAGCTGGTCGAGGCCGAGGGGGCGCGCGCGGCCCTGCGGCGCGAGTGGGAGAGAGGCGTCGAGGACCCGGTCCGGCGACGGCAGATCCTCGAGGAGTCGCTGACCTACACCGCCCGCCAGCTGGAGCTGGTGCGGCGGCGGCGGGAGGAGATCGCGAAGCTCGAAGACGAGCTGCTGGCGCGACGCAAGCGGGTGAAAGCGCTGCTGCGGACTGCCGAGCCCGCTAGCCCTCGACGGGGATAGCGACGCCGGCCGTCTGCTCCTCGAAATGCTTGCTCAGCATCGTCACCTGGCCCTGGTAGTTGGAGCCCAGGTCGGTGCCGTAGAGCCGCTCCGCCGGCTCCGACATCCACTCCAGCCCGAGCTTGCAGACGGGCTGGCGGTGCTCGACCATGAAGGAGACGTCGCGGGCGCGGACCTCCAGCGCCGCCCGACTGCCGTGACGGCCGCCCTCGGCGTCATAGCCGAAACCCGGGTCGAAGAAGCCCGCATAGTGGGTGCGGAGCTCGCCGGCGGTCGGGTCGTAGGCCATCATCTCGGCGGCGATCTGCGGTGGGATGCAGACGCCCTCGGCAGACAGCAGCAGGTAGAAGATCTCCGGCTCCAGCACCACCCTGCCGCCCGGCTCGGGATAGACCGGGTCCCAGTAGTCGGTCCAGCGGTAGGCGCGAATGCGGGAGAGGTCGACCGGGAGGCTGTTCTTCTTCGCCCTGTAACCCACCACCCGGTCCGTCGGCCCCGAGAGATCGAGGCTGAGGAAGAGACCATCCGAGACCGCCAGCTCGGACTGACGCAGAGCGTGGGAGTCGAGGTAGGAGAGCGGGAACTCGTCCTGTAGGTCCCGTATTTCCTGGTCGGAGAGGCGTACGTCGCCGCGAGCGAGTCGGAGCTGGTTCAGCGAGAGACCGGTTTTCACCTGAATCGCAAACGAGCGGGGCACGATCTCGAGGTAGAGCCTGCCGCGGTAACCGGAGCGGATGTCATCGAAACGGTGGTGACGGTCGGTAATCACCCTGGTGAAGACGTCGAGCCGGCCGGTCGAGCTCTTCGGGTTCGCCTTCGCCCTCACATCGTCGGGAAGGTTCAGCTCCTCGATCAACGGCACCAGATAGGGGCGGTCGCGCTCGAGGACGGCGCCGTCGCGCAGGTCGATGCGCTGGAAGGCGAGGCCTTCGGTCTTCTCCTCCACCGTGGAGTCGACGTCGGGCAGAAACGAGCAGCGCAGCGCCCAGGCGAAGTCGCCCAATCGCAGATCGATGCTGGCCGGCTGCACTGCCTCGGGCCGGATCCGGTATTCGCCGGAGCTGACCCAGTCGGCGTCGATCGCCTGGTTCAGTGCCTGCGAGGGGAGGACTCCGCGCTTCGGTTCGCTCATCCCGCGGAGACTATTCGCCGAGCCTCCTCTGCGCCCAGGTAAGCGGCGAGGACGAATTCGAGGATCTCCGGAAAAAGCTCACTCAATTTTTCCCCTTCGCCCGCGAGCAGGCGCCGCCCGAGCATCGAGGCAATTCCGCCGACCACGGCTTCGTCGGTCGTCTCCGGCACTTCGGCGCTCCGCGGGGCGCCCTCGCCGATGAGACCGACAAAGGACTCGATGGCCGCCTGGTAGCGGTCATAGACACCGCGGCCCGCCCGCAGGCCTTCGACGAGAACGATGCTGGCCGTGGCCGGCTCGACGTCGAACTGCGTCAGCAGTGCGTCGATGCTGACGGCGACCCGGCTCGCCCAGTCTTTCCCCTCGGCGCTCTCACAAGCGGCGACCAGGTGCTGGCGGATGCGCTCGACCGCCGCCTCGTAGGCGGCGATGAAGCAATCGTCTTTGCTCTCGAAGTGTTTATAGAAGTCACTCTTGGAGACAGCCGCACGCTGCCCGATTATTGACACAGTGGTTTTTTGATAACCCACCTCATACAAGGCCTGGGTTAGACCGGCGATCAGGCGCTCGCGTTGATTGCGTGCGACGAACTCCGGGGGAAGACCATGACGTCCCCGTGGCAGCCTCTCCATTCCCTGATCGGAGTCCATTGCAGTACGGAGTCTGCCACCGTACTGTCACTTTCGCCTCCCGGTATCCACCACCTTTCCTACACCTAAGTACGGCGATAGGACAAATTGTGAGAGTTCCGGCAGCAGTTCGGGGGCTCGTTCGGCTTCCCCTTTGCGGATCTGCAGCTGCAGGATCCAGGCCGCGCCGCCGACCAGAGACTCCTCGGTCGTGTCCGGCAGGTCGGCCCCCTCGGGAGCGCCCTTCCGCAACAGCTCGACGAATTTGTGCACGCCGGCGTCGTAGAGACGGGCCGAGTTGGGAGTCGCCGAGATCGCCTCCACCATGCACATGCGCGCTGCGGCGGGGTGCTCGGCGACGAAGTCGAGCAGCGCCTCGAGGCCGGCGACGATCCCCTCTTCGGGGTCGGCGTCGTTCTGCGCGCACGCCTCTTCGACGACCACCCGCATTTCCGTGATCGTCGAGTCCACGGCCGAGAGGAAGAGGTCCTCCTTGCCGTCGAAGTTGTCGTAGAGGGTTTTCCGGGCCACCGCCGCCCGGCGGACGATGTCGGCGATCTTCGTCGCCTCGTAGCCCTGCTCGGCAGCGAGTTCGGCGATCGCGTCCATCATCCGGCGCCGCTTGTGGCTGGCGACGAACTCGCGCGGGAGCTCGGGGCGGGTTGCGCTCATCACGGCGTCCCCTTTGGACTGCTCGACGTGCCTATATTCTGGTACCGTGAGGAAACCCGACCTGTTTCTAATCGAAACTTATGAGTTCCCCAGTTCCCTTCCATCGCATCCAATTGAGTCAAGAGACCCTCCTCACGGCCATCGGTGACGATTGGCCTCCCGAGCAGATCGAGGCTGCCCTCGAGCTGCTTGCCAACAGCAGTGGCAAATTCCCGTCGGGCGTACGCAGGCTCCCCCCTGAGCTGATCCGAGCCATTCAACGGGAGCGGTTGATCGTAGCGATGCTGAATGCGGCAGCCGAGCTGGGCTACCTCGGGACCAACGTCCAGGACGTGATCGACCGCGCCGGCATCTCCCGACCGACCTTCTACGAGCATTTCTCCAATAAAGAGGACTGCTTCCTCGCCGCCTTCGACACGAGCGCCGAGCGGCTGCGCAAACGGATCGAAGCAGCCGCCCTCGAAGGCGGGAACATCTGGCGGGAGCGCGTCCGCCTCAGCCTCGAAGCGCTGCTTCACTTCGTCAGCCGCGAACCGGATACCGCGCGGGCGATCATCGTCGAGGCTCGGGCGGCCAGCGCGGCGGCGGTTAAACGACGTGTCGAACTCATGGACGACTTCGCCCGCTGCCTGCAGTCCGGCGCCGAAGAGCTGCTTCCCGATGGCGGCTCCCAGACCAGCACGACGGCTTCCGGGATCATCGGCGGCGTCGAATCCGTCATCTATTCTCGCCTCTGCAAGCAGGAATGCGATCAACTCGAGGCGCTCCTCCCGTCGTTGATGTACTTCGTAGTACTCCCGTACGAGGGGCATCAGGCGGCAAGTGAGGGATTCGCGGTCAAGTAGATCGAGATTACTAAAATTAGACAATAAGTACAGTCAATCCGCGGATGGTGCCGCCCTCTTAGCATTACCCGATGCGTTCTCCTGCAATCGCACGCCTTGCCTTGGCCTATCTGGGCGCCACCGCAGCCCTGATCGGGCTTACGGCGACCCTCGCCCCCCGCGCTTTTTACGACGATTTCCCCTTCATAGCGCATTGGGTGGACCTTTTGCCGCCGTATAACGAGCATCTGGTCACCGACGTCGGCGGCCTCTACCTCGGCTTCGCCCTCCTCTTCGCCTGGGCGGCATGGTCCTTGGAGCGCGTCCTCTTGCGCGCCGTCTGCTCGGCCTGGCTCCTCACGGCCACCCTGCACCTGATCTTCCACGCCCGCCACCTCGACGGCTTCAGCAGCGGCGATGCTGCCGCCGAGCTTGCCTCGCTGGCCCTGCTGTTGGTGGCGCCGCTACTGGCCCTCTGGGCCGGCGCCCCCGCCGCGCGCCGCCCTCAGGCGCCACAGGCCTAGAATCCCCCTCCCGTATTGCTCCTGGAGGGGTGCCGGAGTGGTTGAACGGGGCGGTCTCGAAAACCGTTGGCCCTCGTCAGGGGGCTCGTGGGTTCGAATCCCACCCCCTCCGCTTAAAGCGTCGGCGGCGAGTTGCCGAAAAACTCGTGTGGACGCCGGCGAGCAGACCCGTGCTGGGCGGTTCTTCGACCGCCATCCCAACCTGCTGCGCGCGCTGGCGCTGGCGGCGCTCCTCTGGGGGCTCGGCTACCTGACCTGGCGAATCGGCTGGAGCGGCGAAGGGGCTAACCCGCTCGCCTTCGGGATGCTGCTGGCGACCGAGGTCTATGGGCTCTACGCGCTCGCGATCCTCACCTGGTTCTCCTGGTCGCGACCGGCGATCGAGCGGCCCGCAACGACTCCGGGAAGGACCGTCGATGTCTACGTCTGCACCTACGACGAGCCGGTCGAGGTGGTGATGGCGACGCTGGCAGGCTGCCGCGCGCTCACCTACCCTCACACGACCTACCTGCTGGACGACGGCCGGCGGGAGGAGATGCGGGAGCTCGCCGAGCTCGCCGGAGCGGAGTACCTGACCCGTGGGGACAACGCCTACGCCAAGGCGGGGAACCTCAACGCCGCCCTGCCCCGGACCTCGGGCGAACTCGTCTTCGTCCTCGACGCCGACCACGTGCCGATGCCGGACGCCCTCGACGCCCTCGTCGGCTACTTCGACGACGAGCGGATGGCGATCGTGCAGACGCCGCACGACTTCTTCAACCACGACTCGGTCCAGCACTACGTCGTCGGCCGCCACGAGCAGTCGCTCTTCTACCGGGTCATCTGTCCCGGCAAGGATCGCCACGGGGCCGCCTACTGGTGCGGCTCGGCGGCGCTGATCAGCCGCCACGCGCTGCTGCAGATCGGCGGCGTCGCCACCGAGACGATCGCCGAGGACTTCCACACGACGATCCGCCTGCAGCGCCACGGCTGGCGCAGCCGCTACCACGACGAGGTGCTGGTCCAGGGCCTGGCTCCGCATGACCTCGACGGCTACCTGCTCCAGCGCGATCGCTGGGCCCGCGGCAATCTCGCCGTCTTCACCCTGCCGGAGTCGCCGTTGCGGGCGAAGTCGCTCAACCCCCTGCAGCGCCTCTCCTACCTCGCCAGCCTGCTCGCCTACCTGGCGCCGCCGATGCGGCTGCTGCTCCTGCTCACCCTCGGCCTCGTCCTCTGGACCGGGGAGCTGCCGATGAAGATCAGCGTCACGGCGCTGGCGGCGCTCTGGGTCCCCTACCTCGCCCTCAATCTCGGCGCCGGCGCCGCCGTCGCCCGCGGCTACATGCGGATCCCGGAGTCGGTCCACTACGAGTTGCTGACGATGGAGATCTACACCCGCGCCCTGCGCTGCGCGCTCGTCCCCGGCCGAACCGCCTTCAAGGTGACGCCGAAGCAGGGACGCGACGGCGGCGGCTTCGACGCTGTGCGCAAGCTCCACCTCGTCCTCTTCTGTACCGCGCTGCTGGCGGTTGGGACCCTGCTGCGGCTGCTCGACCTGGCCGGGGTAGGGCCGCTTCCCGACCTGCCCGGGATCGCCGCCATCGTCGTCCCCCTGCTCGGCCTGTTCGAGCTGCGGCGGCTGCTGAAGACGACCCTCGCCGTCAGCCGGCGACGCCAGCGCCGGCTCGTCTACCGCTTCGAGGGAGACGCCGAGGCGAACGTCTTCTCTCCCGCCGCCCGCACCCAGGCCCGCCTGGTCGACGCCTCGGCGGCAGGGCTGGGCCTGGTGGCCGCGGCCCCGCTCGAGGTCGGCAGCACGCCCGCCGTACTGCTGGCGCTGACCGACGCAGGCGGTGAGCGGCACGAGGTCGCGGCCAAGGTCGAAGTGAGGACCTGTCGCGAAGCTGAAGGGCAGTTCCTCGTCGGCGCGACGATCCTCGAAATCGATCCGGAGGCGCGTCTGCAGTTGATGGAGTGGTGCTACGTCGTCTGCAGCCACGAGCGACTGCGCGGGCACAGGCCGGCCGCTCCGCTGCCCGAGTCGCAGGCAATCGTCGTCTCCCTCGACGATTACCGGAGCGCGCCGGTCCCGGCACGACCCTCGATCCCCGCCCTCCAACGGGCTTGACCCGCTACCCTGCTCGAACACACGGTTTTCCGCAGACCGTCGTCGTGTAAGGGGAAATGGAGAGGACCGGCGTTATCGGCCAAGAAACGCCGGTCCTCCCATGCTGCAACGAAGCGTCAGAAAAGCTTCATTACCGCGCTGAGTATAGAGACGGCCTCAAACCGATCGATTTGTACTTCACCAAAAATCCGGCAGTTCCGGAAAGCGGAGAGGGTGGGATTCGAACCCACGAGGCGGGTTAACCCCGCCCACGCGATTTCCAATCGCGCTCCTTAAGCCACTCGGACACCTCTCCGGGTCTGCACAGGGTATCGGCGCTCAGGAGGGAGCCGGCTGCTCCCCCTGCCCGCGGCGGGCGGCGAAGAAGTCACGCAGCAGCTGGGCGCACTCGCCTTCGCGGACGCCGGTGATGACCTCGGGCCGGTGGTTGAGGGCGGGCTCGCGGAGGACGTCGAGGACGCTGCCGGCGGCGCCGGCCTTCGGGTCCGGGGTCCCGTAGACGACCTGGGGGATGCGGGCGAGGACGATCGCCCCCGCGCACATCGCACAGGGCTCGAGGGTGACGTAGAGGGTCGTCCCCGGCAGCCGCCAGCCGCCCAGTGCTTCAGCCGCGGCGCGGATCGCCAGCAGCTCGGCGTGGGCGGTCGGATCGCGGCGCAGCTCGCGCTCGTTGCCGGCCCGCGCCAGCACCTCGCCGTCGCGGAGGATCGCGGCGCCGATCGGCACGTCGCCGTGGCTCTCGGCCTTGCGCGCCTCCTCCAGCGCGATCTCCATCCCGGCATCGAAGCTGCCCGTGTTCACGATGCGGGAGTATGTCCGCTGGCAACTTCCGCGGCAACGCGGTGTTCTTGGGGTGCCTGGCCGGACGCGGGGGTTCGGCGGGCGCTTCGAACCTGATGAGACGACTTCTTCGCATCCTCCCGCCCCTGGCACTGATCGCGGCCCTGTCCGTGGCCGCTTCCCCTGCCGGCGCCGATCAGGCGATCTCCCCCGCGCGCGAGTTCGCTCCCCGCCATTTGCTGGTCAAGTTCGAGGGCCAGGGGCAGGGCCTGGTGCTGAAGCTGCCCGCCGGCGCCGGGGTCGCGCAGACGGCACGGGCGCTGCGGCGCAATCCGCGGGTCGTCTACGCCCAGCCGGACTACGTCGCCACCACCTCGGCGGACAATTCCCAGCCCTTCGACCCGGATGACTCCGGGATGCTGGAAACCGCCTCCGAATCCTCCGCCGGCCCCGGCGACTGGTCCTTCAAGCAGTGGAACTTCCTTTCGCCGCGCGGCTCCACTTCCAGCTCGCTGCCGATCTCCCCCGGGGGGATCGACGCCGTCGGCGCCTGGAGGAACCTGATCGAAGCGGGCAGACCCGGCGCCTCGGGGATCGTCGTCGCCGTCCTCGACAGCGGCATCGCCTACCGCTCCTTCGGCACCCGCTTCCGCCGCAGCCCCGACTTCACCCGCAACCAGTTCGTCCCCGGCTTCGACTTCGTCGGCCGCGACCGCTTCCCGCTCGACGAAGGCGGCCACGGCACCCACGTCGCGGGCACGATTGCCGAGAAGACCAACAACGGGGTCGGGGTCACCGGGCTCGCTTACAACGCGAAGCTGATGCCAGTGCGGGTGCTCAACCGCCGCGGCGAAGGCTATGCCTCGAACATCGCCAAGGGAATCCGCTTCGCGATCGCCCACAAGGCGCAGGTGATCAACATGAGCTTCAACTTCGAATGTGGCGAGGGGGTGCCGATGGTGAATGAAGCGCTGCGGGCGGCCTACCGCCACGGCATCGTCACCGTCGCCTCCGCCGGCAACCTCGGGGCCGACGAATGCGTCTCGGCGCCGGCCACCGGCCCGCGGGTGATCGGGGTCAGCGGCACTACCGAGGGGGCCTGCCTCGGCAGCTACGACCTGGCGGGCGCCGGGATCGACCTCGTCGCCCCGGGCGGCGGCGAACCGAAGAGCGGCTGCCTCTCGGTCGCGGCGCGGCCGATCTACCAGGTGACGCTGCGGGAAGGAACGACCGACGAATTTGCCATCCCCGCCAGCTACACCGGCACCTCGATGGCCGCCGCCCACGTCTCCGGCGTCGCCGCGATGGTCCTCGCCAGCGGTGTCGTCAACCCCGCCCTGCCACTGAAGAAGCGCGTCGACTGGGTGCGCAAGCAGCTGCGCCACACCGCCCGCGACCTCGGCTTCCCCCGGACCCAGCAGGGGGCGGGGCTGGTCGACGCAGCGCGGGCGACCGGAACCTTCCCGCGCTTCTCCTGACGCCGTCTGCCTGTCGCAGCTCTGCGTCCTCGGTCGCTCACGTGCAGAGCACGCTTCACTCCCTGCGTCCTTGATCTGCTCGGCCAGCCGACGTCAGGTAGTTCGGACGATGATGACGCTGCAGGGCGCGTGGTGGGAGACGTTGTTGGGGACGCTGCCGAGCAGGTAGCGACGGGCGCCCGTCATCCCCTTGTTGCCGACCACGATCAGGTCCGCCTTGATCTCTTCGGCGACGTTGAGGATCGCGTCGGCGGGGTCTCCCTCGACCGGGTGCGTCCGTACCTCGATCCCCGCCGCTTTCGCGTCAGCCGCGGCCGCGTCGAGGACGAGGTTGACGTCCTCGCGGGGGCCGATCTCGTAGTGCACGTCGGCGGGCGCTTCGCTCTGCTCGCCTTTGACCCGGCGCCCGGAAATCGGCGCGTAGGCGCTGACGATGCTGAGCGTCGCGTCGAATTTCTTCGCCAGCTCGATCGCTTGCCGCACCGCCTGCGCGGCCGTATCCGAGCCATCGGTCCCAACCACGATGCGAGTGAACACGCCGCCTCCTTCGTCGCCTAACGCGCCCGATACTAAGCGACCGCGCGGAGGCGGGTCAGTGGCGCTGCTGCGCGGGCAGGCCGCGGAAGCCGTCGCCGAGGATTTCGGTCGGCGTCGTCGCCAAGCGGTAGACCGCGATCACCATCGCCAGAAAGAGGCAGACGACGAGGACCAACATCCCCGCTCTCCAGATCCAAGGCACGCGGGAACCCTAGTGCCCGGCTAAGGTGGGCGGCATGGCACTGGAGAAGGTCGCCGACGGAGTCTGGCTGCTGCGGGGTGATTTCCGCGGGGCGATGAACATCTACTTCCTCGAGGACGGCGACAGGGTGGTCCAGTTCGACGCCGGCACCAAGGCGATGCGGAAGAAGGCGCGGGCCGCCGCCGAGGAGCTCGGGGGGCTGAAGCGCGTGGTCCTCGGCCACGCCCACGCCGACCATCGCGGCACCGCCCCCCACATGGACGTGCCGGTCCTCTGCCACCCCGACGAGCGGGTCGACGCCGAAAGCGACGCCGCGATCGCCCCCTATATGGACCTCTCGCAGCTGCCGGTCGCCTGGGTGCGCCGGCTCTACCCGTTCCTACTGCGGCGCTGGGACGGGGGTGCGGTGCGGATCGCCGACACGGTGATCGAAGGCGACGACGTCGCCGGCTTCGAAGTCGTCCACTTTCCGGGCCACGCGCCGGGCCTGATCGGGCTCTGGCGCGAGAGCGACCGGGTGGCGCTGGTCTCCGACGTCGTCTACATGGTCGACTCGGCGCGGCTTAAACCGCTGCCCGAGGGCGAGGTGAGCGTTCCCCACCCGGCCTGGGCCTGGAACCACGCGAGGGCGAAGGAGTCGGTGCGGAAGCTGGCGGCGCTCGAACCGAAGGTCGTCGGCGCCGGCCACGAGCATCCGCTGCGGGGCGAGAACCTGCGCGAGACGCTTGAAGCAGCCGCCGAGAAGTACTAAGAGCGCCCCACTCCCATAAGTTCCAGCGCCTGATGATCGGTACCTACGCTTCGGCGGCGCTCGTCTGCGCCGTCTCGCTGCTGGTCGGCCGGGCGGTTCTCTCCCTCGCCGGGCGGCGCCGGTGGTCGTGGCTGGAGCCGGCGGTCGGGTTCGGCGCCGTGCTGACGGTGACCGGCCTGCTGGCCCGCGCGCCCGGGCACGGGACCTCGGCGACGCTGGGAGTGGTGGCGCTGATCGTGGCCGCGGCGGCAGTCGTCTGGTGGCTCGACTACGCGGCGCCCGGAGCCTGGCGCGGGGGGCTGCCGGTGGCGCTGGTGGTTGTGCTCGTGCTCTCGATCCCGTTCGCGATCAGCGGCCGCTGGGGACTGCTCGGGGTCGGCTTCAACAACGACCTCGGCCTGCACCTGGCCTGGGCCGAGTGGCTGCGCAGCGGCTTCGGCCCCGCCGCCGACCCCGGCTACCCCCTGGGACCGCACGGCCTCGCCGTGGCGACCGCGTCCGTCCCGGGCATCGGCCTCGGCCAGGCCTTCCTGGGCGAGATCATCGCGATCGGCGTGATGACCGGCCTGACGGCCCTGGGAGCCCTCCAGCGCCTCACCCCAGGCCGCCGCACCCTCGCCGCCGCCCTGGTAGCCCTCCCCTACCTGGCGGCCTCCTATTACGCCCAGGCAGCCTTCAAGGAGCTGGCCGAGGCTCTCCTCGTCCTCGCCTTCGCGATCTGGCTGACGCAGTTCGAGAAGCTGCCGTCGAGCTGGCGCGATCGGCTGCTGTTCGCGCTGCCGCCCCTGGCGCTGGCGGGCGGGATCTTCTTCGCCTACAGCTTCGCTGGGGTTGCCTGGCCGGTCGCCATTCTGGCCCTCTGGAGCCTGACCTTGCCGGAAGTGCGAGCCGCGCTGCGGCCCCGGGCACTGCTCCGTTTCCTCCTGCGACCAGCAACGCTGATCGCGATCGCCGTCCTGGCGGGGATCGCCGTCCTCGTCACCGTCGTCGGCCCCTTCGGCTTCGGCGGCAGCTTCAACAAGGTCGCCGGCAGCAACACCTACGGCCCGGTCTCACCGCTCGAGGCGCTGGGGATCTGGCCCGCCTCCAACTACCGCCTCGACGCCGCCGGCGGTGCTCGCTACCCGGGCCTCGCCGGAGCCATCGCGATCCTCGCCCTGCTCGTCGGCGTCGCCTGGTGGGTTAAGCGCCGCGAATCAACAATCCCGATCGCCCTAGGCGCCAGCGCCCTCCTCTACCTCGTCTCCCTCCCCTCCGCCGGCGACTACAGCCAGGCCAAGGCCCTGATGATCATCGCCCCCCTGGCGATGCTCGTAATCGTCCGTCCCCTGCTGACCGAATTTCCCGCTTCGTCTGTTCCTTTTCGGTCTCCAGCAACGAAAAGGAACAGGTGGACGCTCGGCTGGGCGATTTTGGCGGTGGCGTTCATCGGCGGGGCCGTGTGGTCGTCGTTCCTTGCCTTGCGCGACGCGCCCGTGGGTCCGCCAGGCCATGGGTCGGAGCTGCAGGCGTTTCTGCCGATCCTCCACGGGCAGCCGGTCCTCTACGCCGGCCAGGACCGTTATGCCGCCTACGAGCTGCTGGGAGCGGACACGCACGTGCCGCTGGTCGAGTTCCCCGACGACGCCGTCTCCCCGAACGCCGAGAAGCCGTTCGACACCGGCGACGCCTACAGCCCGATCGACTTCGACTCCTTCTCGCGCGGGACGCTCGACCGCTTCCCGTTCGTGATCACCAGCCGCGCCGCCTGGAACAGTAAGCCGCCGCCGAACTTCAAACGCGTCGACGCCACGCCCTCCTACGTCCTCTGGGAACGGACCGGGGAGACGCCGGAGGACCGCCACGTCCTCCTCGAGGGCACCGAGGCCGGCGCCTTCGCCGGCTGCGAGGCCCCGGAGGTGCGAATCCTGCTCGCCAACCCGGGCCGCGCCACCCTCTTCCCCGGCGCCGTGATCGGCCACAAATCAGCCTGGGAGAGCGGCAGCATCCTCGAGACCGACGACCAGACCTCGCAACGACTTCGCCTGCCGGCCGGACGCTGGAACCTCTCGCTGCAGTACTTCTCGCCCTTCGACCTGACCCTCTCGGCGCCGGGCTTCAGCGAAGAGATGGCGGCGGCGCTCGACGGCCAGCGGCCGAACACGATCAGCCTCGGCAACAACGGCCAGTTCTGGCCCGCCGGGCGCTACGAGAGCAGGGGGGGCAGCGTCCGCTTCACGGTCGCCACCGCCGACGCCAGCGCCCTGCAGAGCCTCAGCGGCTACGACGGCAAGGCCTACCTCGGCGAGCTGGTCGCTGTACCGGCGAAGCCGCACCGGACGGTGCCGCTATCGCAGGCCTGCGACCAGTGGATCGACTCCTACGAAGCCGAAGAAGCGCCGTAGTCGAAGCACGCAAAAGGTCGTCTGACCGAGCAGATCAAGGACACAGGGAGCGTGGCGTGCTCTGCACGCGAGCGACCGAGGACGCAGATATGCGAAGCGTCAGACGGCCTTCGCCTGTTGTCTCTCAGGCGCTACCCGCACCACGTCCCAGGCTAGGCCGACCTTCTCGAGGCCGTTGATGACCAGGGACGAGATGTCGACCTGCCACCAGCGCAGGCCGTGGGTGGCCGAGGTCGGAAAGGCGTGGTGGCTGTTGTGGTAGGCCTCACCCAGCGTCGGGATCGCGATCAGCGCCAGGTTGCGGGACTGGTCGCTCGTCTCGAATTCGCGCCTACCGAAGGTGTGGCAGAGCGAGTTGATGCTGTAGGTGAAGTGGTGGAGGACGAAGACGCGCACGAGGCCGCCCCAGAGCAGGCCGGTGAGGCCGGCCACAAGGGTGCCGCCGATGATCCAGCCGAGGAAGAAGGGGATCAGGAGCCCGAGGATCGCCCAGTAGATGAAGGTGCGGTCGACCCAGCTGATCACCGGGTCCTTCAGCAGGTCCGGCGCGAACCGTTCCTTGTTGCCCCGCTGGGTGTGGATGAAGATCCATCCCACGTGGGCGTGGAAGAGGCCCTTCATCGCCCCCTTCAAGCCGCCGCCGTGGTCGACGTGGGGGCTGTGGGGGTCGCCGTGTTCGTCGGAGAAGGTGTGGTGCTTGCGGTGGTCGGCGACCCAGGAGATCACCGGCCCCTCGATCGCGGCCGAGCCGAGGATCCCGAAGACGCCGCGCAGCCAGGGAGCGGTTTTGAAGGAGCGGTGGGTGAGGAGGCGGTGGAACCCGACGGTGATGCCGAGGCCGGTCAGCAGGTACATGCCGACGAAGAGGAAGACGTCGGTCCAGTTAAGGGCGCTCCCCCACACCTGCCAGCCGGCGACGATGACGGCGATGAAGGGAACGATCGTCACCAGGCCGGTGATGATCCGGTCCCGGGTCTCGTTCTCGACGGGCTGGATGTCTGAGGGGAGTGGTCCGACGGTCGTCATGTAGGCCGATCATACGGTGCGTCATCCTGGCCTCGCGGCCAATCGCTTCTGAGTAGGCTCCCCGGCGATGCCCTTCGCAAACACGGCGCCACTGCGCAAGGAGATCGCCACCCGCCTTCCGGAGCGGCCTTTCACGATCGAGTTCTGGGATGGCTCCAGCCTCCCTTCGACCTCCGAGGACGGCCCCGTCTTCAGCGTCCGCTCGCCGCGGGCGCTCGCCCACGCGCTGCGGGCGCCCGGCCAGCTCGGCCTCGGCCGCGCCTACGTCAGCGGCGAGCTCGAGGTCGACGACATCGACAAGGTGATCCGCGTCCTCGACGGCTGGCAGCCCCCCTCACTGGACGGCACCGACCAGCGGGCGCTGATGATCGCCGCGGTGCGGGCGATGGGGATCGTCAAACCGCCGCAGCGCCCGCAGGCCGAGCTGCGGCCGAGCGGCAAGCGGCACAGCAAGGAGCGCGACGCCCGCGCCGTCCGCCACCACTACGACGTCTCCAACGAGTTCTTCGAGCTCTTCCTCGGCCCGACGATGGTCTACAGCTGCGCGATCTGGCGCGACGGCGAGAAGAAGACGCTGGAGGAAGCGCAGGAGGAGAAGCTCGACACCGTCGCCCGCAAGCTCCAGATCAAAGAGGGGGAGCGCGTCCTCGACGTCGGCTGCGGCTGGGGCGGTTTTCCGCTCTGGGCGGCGACCAGGTACGGGGCGAACGTCGTCGGCATCACCCTCTCGCCGCCGCAGGCCGAAAAGGCGCGGCAACGGGCCGAGGAGGCGGGGGTCGCCGACCGGGTCGACATCCGGGTGATGGACTACCGCGACCTGCCCTCGCTGGGCGAGAAGTTCGACGCGATCGCCTCGATCGGGATGGTCGAGCACGTCGGCTCGGCCAACATCGACCTCTACGCCGAGACGCTGGCGAGCCTGCTCGACTCCGGCGGCCGCCTGCTCAACCATGGGATCACCCGCCTCCGCCACACCGACCCCGAGGCCGGCGACTTCTCCGAGCGCTACGTCTTCCCCGATGCCGCCCCGCTGCACCTCTCGCGCAACCTGCTGGCGCTGGAACGGGCCGGCTTCATCGTCCACCATGTCGAGGATTTCGGCCCCGACTACGCGGAGACGCTGAAGCACTGGGCGCAGAACCTCGACGCCAACCGGGCCGAGGGGGAGCGCCTCGCCGGGGCCGAACGGATGCGCGTCTGGCGCCTCTACCTGCGGATGGCGAGGAACGGCTTCGAAAACGGCTTCTTGAACATCTACCAGGCGCGCTGCTCAAAGGCCTAAGCCACCGGGAAGGGAGATGACGGCGGCTGCAAGCTTGTGATGCCAGCCGTTGAACTCCTCGGCGAGACTGATGGTGAGAAGAACGCGCCCGGATGCGTCGAAGCCGAGATCCTGAAGTAGATATTTGCCCACTCCTGCCTCCTTCACGGCTTCTTCGATCGGAACATCGGTCAGGGGCAGTTTGTATTGCCTGCGCCCGAAGTCGAAAACCACCCGGGGTTTCAGCTTCCCGTACTCCTCCTCCGGCGGACGCATGAGCAGCGAAATCCCCTTGGCCGGCTCGATCAAAGTCAGCGAACCTGCCGCATTCTCCACCGCTTCGTCCTCTGTCACCGCCGCGCCGCGGTTGCCGAGGAGCCTTGGGCCTCGGTCGAGGTAGCGACCGAGGCGCCGGTAGGCGTCCTCGGAGGCAATCTTCTCCATCAACTCCCAGCGGGAACCATCGATCAGGAAGTTCTCGGGTTGGACGGGATCCTCCAGCCGCCTGTCGTACCCGAACCGAACTACGTCCAGCACCCTTGGCCAATCTCTGCCAATCCCGCATTCCGCCAGGAAAAGACCGTGGTGACCACCAGAAACAGGGCGCACCCACTCGCCCTCTCGATTGATCCCGGCGACACATCTGCCGCCGCGTTTCTTCGAGCTGGCGAGCACGAGAATTTCTTCCGTGGCCATCGCCGCCGCAGGCTACAGGTGGACTATCTCGACGTCCCCCCAATGGTCCCGCAGGTATTCCGCGACCAATCGCCGGTGGCAGCGCTCCGGGGTGTCCTCGCTGCAGAGCAGAACCGTGCGCTGCGAGAAATCTGCCGGCGTCAGCTGGTCCTCGATTTTCCGCTCCGCGATCAACTCAAGGAAACGATCCTCATACTCCTCCCAAGGCATTTCCTTCTTCTTCTTGAAGTCGTCCAGAAGGTCCTGGGTCGGTGCGAGCAACGGCGCGTGCTCGTATTCGGCGCCCACCATCTCGCGCAGGAAGTAGGCGAGGTCATCTCGCTTGGCGAATCCGGCGAGCTGCGATTTGTTGTTGAGACGAACGTCGAGCAGTCGCTCGATCCGGTTCGTCTTCAGGCGCTCGAAGAAGTCCTCTGCCGTGGTCCGCGTGAAACCGATAGTGAAGATCTCCACAGCTTCTCCTCGTCTTCGAACAGGGTGCCCTCGGCAAGCTTCAGGGGGCCCGATTCGATTTCGATCTGCCCGCTCTTACGGATGTGGGCGACGGTCACCCCATGATCGAGCAATACCTTCGAGACCAGCAGGCGCCGATGGCAATGCGCAGGATTCTCCTCGCTGCACATGATCGCCACCCGGTACTCCTCCGCACCTCGCTCAAGGCGGCGGATGGCCTGCTGGAACCAATCCTGCTCGGCAACCTTCCCATAGAGGACGTGACCGTCCCCGTCGTAGAAGTCGTCCCCCTCGGGGCGGCCGCCGAGCTCCGCGCCGAGGAAGAGGTACTTGACGCCAGCCTCCGCGATGAGCTCGGGTAGTACAGCAACGTCCGCCCACTCGACGAATCGAGAGTGAGGCCAGGAGCGAACATCCACGAGCACGTCGATCCCGTGCTCGACCAGGAGGCGACGGAAGTGACCGGGGTCGTGGTTCGAGTGGCCGATCGTGAAGATCCGTAGGTCGGGCATGGACTCACCAAGCTTGACGGATCGTCTCGACGAAGGCGGGGTCGGAGAGAGTCTCCTGCAGGGAGACGGCGCACTCCCCCGGGGTGGAGCAGGTGACGATCCGCGCACGCTCATATCCGAAGAGGAGCATCCTCGCCTGGGTATCGAGAGAAGCCTCACCGATCTGCACACCGACGACGGGGCGACCGTGACTGTAGGCGAGGGTCAGCTCGGCATCGGCCATCTCGTCCTTGCCGCCGATCATCGCGACGAACACGTCGGCGTGCTCCACCGCATGGCTGACGCTGGCGAAATGTCGCCCTGGGTCGGCGGCCCCATCAGGTTTCGGAGGTGGATGGCTGACGGTCCTCCAGCCGCTTCTCGCACAGGCCTCGACGATCTGCTCGAGCAGAGCCCCATCTGCCGGCTGTGCGCTCGACCCGGCGCTCAGGTAGACCCAGGAGCTCTCGTCGAGCTCGGGAGTCTCGCTATGACCTTCGGCCACCATCGAAAGTCAGTCTAAGCAGCCGGTTCTCGGAACTTTTCAGGAAACAAGGCCCACAGAGCGGGAATCAGGCTGGGAATCCGTCGCTGACGTTCTCGATCGACCAGTCGGCGCCGGCCTGAGTCAGTTCGTCGACCGTGTAGGAGCCGGTGGCGACGCCGACGACGCGGATGCCGGCGCCGTGGCCGGCGCGGACGTCGCGGGGGGTGTCGCCGACGGCGATCGTCCCGGCGCGGTCGAGCGGGTGGCCTGAGACCTCCTCTCCACGCTCCAGGGCCTTCTTCGTCAGCTCGGTGCGGTCGCGCGAATCCGAGCCGTAGCCGCCGAAGGTGAAGTAACGGTTGAGGTCGCCGCGGCCGAGCTTGATGTGGGCGGCCGACTCGATGTTGCCGGTGACGATCCCGAGCAGGATCCCGTCGTCGGCCAGGCGCGGCAGCAACTCCTCGATCCCGGGCATGATCCGGTATCCCGGCGACGCGTCCACAGCCTCCTGCAAGTGTGAGAGGTAAGCGCCGATCGCCGCGGCCCGCTCCGCGGCGCTGCCCTCGCGACCGATCACCTCGCGAAAGACGATCTGGGCGATTTCCGGGTCGGTCATACCGGCGTGCGTGTGCTCCTCGATGTTGGCTTCCACCCCGTAGAGCTCGAGGAAGGCGCGCTGCCAGGCGACCGCCCCGGCGCCACCGGTGACGAGCAGGGTCCCGTCGATGTCGAACAAGATCGCCCGGATCACGCGCGCAGCCTAGTGGTCGCTCTCGAGCAGGTCCTTCTGCGCCAGTGCGTAGAGCAGCGCCAGCGAGGGGAGGACGAGCACCGCGGCGGCGGCGAAGACGACGAAGATGATCGTCATCGTCGCGTCGGGGGCGGCGGCCTCGTCGATGCGGAGGCTGGTCGGCAGCAGGTAGGGGAACTGGGCGGCGCCCCAGCCCCAGATCACGGCGACCACGGCGCCGGCTGCGAGGGGGCGCAGGGGCCGGCGCCCGCCGCGCAGGAGGACGGCGAGGAGGGCGGCGCCGCAGAGCAGCGAGAGGACCACCATCGGCAGCCCCTCGGCGGTGAGGCGGTCGAAGACGTAGCGGGCTTCGGAGTGCAGGGCGAAGAGGCCGGCGGTCGCGAGGGCGCCGGCGACGACGGCCGCGCCGAGGGCTCGGCGCACGAAGTAGGTCTCCATCTCCTCGTCGCCGCCCCGCCTGGCGTCGCCGACGAGGAAGACGGCGGCGAGGTAGGCGCCGGTGGCGACGAACATCGCCCCGATCAGCAGCGGCAGCGGCGCCAGCCAGCTGGAGAAGGCGTCGCGGTTGCCCTCGGCGGGAACGTTGCCGGCGGCGATCGCTCCGACGACCGTGCCCATGAAGAAGGGCGTCAGAACCGAGGAGACCGCGAAGGTCGCACCCATCGCCCGCCGCTCGCGCAGCCCGACGATCGACTTGCGGAACGCAAAGCCGGCGCCGCGGAGGACGATCCCCAAAGCCGCCAGGGCGATCGGAACGTAGAGCGTCGTGAAGATCGCGCTGAAGGCGGTCGGGAAGGCCGTCCACAGCACGACGAGGACGAAGATCAGCCAGACGTGGTTCGCCTCCCAGACCGGGGTGAGCGAGCGCTGGATGACGTCGCGCGGGCGCTGCCCCCGCTCGTCCCAGCCGGCGATGAGATCCCAGAAGCCGCCGCCGAAGTCGGCGCCGCCGAAGAGCGCGTAGAAGGTCGCCCCGACCCAGAGGATCGCCGCCGCCGCGTCGGCCTTGCTCATCCCGCCTCCTCGGTCTGCGGCGCGTACGGGCTCTGGACGTTCTCGGCGCCCGCCTCGCGCCAGCGCTTCGACATCGCCCGCAGGACGAGGACGGCGCCGGTGCCGAGGCCGGCGTAGAGGAGCAGTACCAAGGCGAAGCTGAACCAGATTCCCTCCGCCTCGGTGACCGCTTCGGAGGTGCGCATGTAGCCCTGGACGATCCACGGCTGCCGGCCGACCTCGGTGACGATCCAGCCGCACCACAGCGCCACGATCGCGCCCGCCCCCGAGACCGCGACCGCGCGCAGGAACCAGGGCGTCTGCGGCAGCTCCCGCCGGCGCCACCAGACGAAGCCGAACCAGGCGCCGAGGGCGAGCAGCGCGGTGCCGATCCCGACCATCGCGTCGAAGGCGAGGTGGAGCATGGTGTGGGCGGGTGGCTCTTCGTCGTCGGGGATGTCATTCAGCCCGGTCACTTCGGTGTCGGTGCTGAAGCCGACGAGGAAGGAGTCGAGGCCGGGGATGCCGATCGCGCCCTTGACCCCGTCGTCGGTGCAGATGCCGCCGAGATACTCGGTCTGGTTGTCGCCGGTCTTTTCGATGCACTCCATCGCCGCGAACTTGGCCGGCTGGTGGTCGGCGACTCCCCGCGCCGCGGTGTCGCCGACGAAGAGCTGGATCGGGGTGGCGATGCAGGCGATCGTCAGCGGGATCACGACCCCGAGCTTGTGGAGGCGGTCGCGGCGGCCTTTCAGCATCCCGACCGCGTAGATCGAAGCGACGAGGAAGCCGACCACCATGTAGGCAGCGAGGATCATGTGCGGGACCTCATAGCCCGTCGCCGGGTTGAAGAGCACCTTCAGCGGCTCGACGTCGGTCACCTTGCCGGCGGCGTCGAGGGTGAAACCCTGCGGCTGGTTCATCCAGGAGTTGGCGGCGACGACCGAGAAGGCGCCGCCGATCCCGGTCACGACCATCGGCACCCCGGACCAGAAGTGCGCCCACGGGCTGAGCCGCTTCCAGCCGTAGATGTAGATCGCGAGGAAGATCGCCTCGAGGAAGAAGAAGATCCCCTCGATCGCGAAGGCGATCCCGAAGACCGACCCGAAGCGGTGCTCGAACTGCGGCCACAGCAGGCCGAACTCGAAGCTGAGCACCGTGCCGGTGACAGCGCCGACGGCGAAGGTCACCGCCATCGCCTTCGACCAGCGCCTCGCCAGCTCCATCGCCGCCCCGTCGCCCTTCTTGAGGCCCACGTAGTTGGCGACCAGGATCGTCGCCGGCAGCGCCACCCCGAGGCAGGAGAGGACGATGTGGAAGCCGAGGGTGAACGCCATCTGCTCGCGGGCGGCGAGCAGGTTCGACTCCGACGCCGCCAGCGGCAGCAGGTCGAGCAGTGGCATGTCCCGGAGGCTAGCGCCGCTGGCTGCGGTAGCGGCGGATCAGCGCGTTGGTGGAGCTGTCGTGGCGCAGCTCCGGCTCGGCTTCGGACTCGAGCTCGGGGATGATCGCCTTGGCCAGGACCTTGCCCAGCTCGACCCCCCACTGGTCGAAGGAGTCGATCCCCCAAATTGCCCCCTGGGTGAAGACGCTGTGCTCGTACAGGGCGACGAGCGACCCCAGCGTCGCCGGCGTCAGCCGCTCGGCGAGGATCGTGTTCGAGGGCCGGTTCCCCTCCATCACCCGGTGCGGGACGACCTCCTCCGCCGTCCCCTCTGCGCGCACCTGCTCGGGCGTTTTCCCGAAGGCGAGTGCTTCGCCCTGGGCAAATACGTTGGACATGAGGATGTCGTGGTGGTCGCCGAGCGGGTTCAGCGAGTTGGCGAAGCCGATGAAGTCGCAGGGAATCAGCCGCGTCCCCTGGTGGATCAGCTGGTAGAAGCTGTGCTGGCCGTTGGTCCCCGGCTCGCCCCAGTAAACGGCGCCGGTCTCGTAGTCGACGCTGGCGCCGTCAAGGGTGACGTGCTTGCCGTTCGACTCCATCGTCAGCTGCTGCAGGTAGGCCGGGAAGCGGTGCAGGTACTGGTCATACGGCAGGACCGCCTGCGTTTCGGCGCCGAAGAAGTCGCCGTACCAGACCGCCAGCAGACCCATGATCACCGGCAGGTTGGCGCCGGTGTCGGCCTCCAGGAAGTGCTCGTCCATCACGTGGAAGCCGGCCAGCATCTCCTCGAAGCGGGCGGGCCCGATCGCCAGCATCGTCGAGAGCCCGATCGCCGAGTCCATCGAGTAGCGGCCCCCCACCCACTCCCAGAAGCCGAACATGTTCTCGGTGTCGATCCCGAACTTCGAGACCTCCTCGCCGTTGGTCGAGACGGCGACGAAGTGCTTGGCGACCGCGGCCTCGTCGCCGCCGAGGCCGGCCAGCGACCACTCGCGGGCGGTCCCCGCGTTGGTCATCGTCTCCAGGGTCGTGAAGGTCTTCGAGGAGATCACGAAGAGGGTCGCCTCGGGATCGAGGTCGCGCGTCTTCTCAGCGAAGTCGGTGCCGTCGACGTTGGAGACGAAGCGGCAGGTCAGGTCGCGCTTGGAGTAGTGCTTGAGCGCCTCGTACGCCATCACCGGGCCGAGGTCGGAGCCGCCGATGCCGATATTGACGACGGCGCGGATCGGCTTGCCGGTGTGGCCGCGCCACTCGCCCGAGCGCACCCGCTCGCAGAAGCCGGCCATCCGGTGGAGCGTCTCGTGGACCTCCTTGACGACGTCGACCCCGTCGACCACCAGCGAGCGGTTTCGCGGCATCCGCAGGGCGACGTGGAGGACGGGGCGGTCCTCGGAGACGTTGATGTGCTCGCCGGCGAACATCGCCGCCCGGCGCTCGGCCACCCCGCGCTGCTGGGCCAGCGCCCCGAGCAGCATCAGCGTCTCGTCGGTGACCCGGTTCTTCGAGAAGTCGAGGTAGAGCCCGGCGCCCTCGGCCCGCAGCCGCTCGCCCCGCTCGGGGTCGGCGGCGAAGAGCTCGCGCAGGTGGGTGCCGCGGATCTGCTCGTAGTGGGATTGAAGCTGCGACCAGGCGGGCGCCTCCCGCAGCGCACTCATACCTGTTCCTTTTCAGTCCTGGGCAACGAAAAGGAACAGACGAATGAGGTCACCCGGTCTTGACCCCGCTCTTCGCTTCGATCGTCTCCAGCATCTCGTTCCAGGCCTTGTTGAAGCTCTCTTTGCCCTCCTCCTGGAGGCGGGCGGCGAGGGCGGCGACGTCGATCCCGGCCTCGACGAACTCGGCCAGCACCTGCTCGGCGTTGCCCCCGTCTTTGGGGAAGAGGTCGGTGACCTGGCCGTGGTCGGCAAAGGCGTGGAGGGTCGGCTCGGGCATCGTGTTGACCGTCAGCGGCGAGGCGAAAGCCTCGATGTAGAGGGTGTCGGAGGCGTTGGGGTCCTTGGTCCCGGTACTGGCCCAGAGCAGGCGCTGCGGCCGCGCCCCCTCGTTCATCAGGCGCCGCATCCGGTCGGATTCGAGCAGCTCGTTGTAGGCCCGGAAGGCACGGCCGCCGACCGCGATCCCGAGCCGGTTGACGAGGTTGTCGGGGACCTCCTTGCCGACGGCGACGTCCCAGCGGCTGATGAAGAGCGAGGCGACGGAGGGGACGTCGGGGTCGAGCCCGGCCTCGATCCGCCGTTCGATCCCGCGCATGTAGGCGTCGGCGGAACCGAGGTACTGCTTGTCGTCGAAGAGCAGGGTGACGTTGATCGGGATGCCGGCGAAGATCGACTCCTCGATCGCCTCGCGGCCGGCCTGGGTGCCGGGGATCTTGATGTAGAGGTTGTCGCGCTCGCCCTTCGCGTGCAGGGCCTTCGCCTCCTCGATCGTCGCCGCGGCGTCGTCGGCGATCAGCGGCGAGACCTCCAGCGAGCAGAAGCCGTCGACGCCCGCAGTGCGGCGATGAACGTCGGCAAAGAGGTCGCAGGCGTCGCGGAGGTCCGCCAGCGCCAGCTCGAAGAAGATCTTCTCGGTCTCGGTGGCCCCGACCCCTTCCCCGGCGGCGGCCTTCGGAGCTTCCTCGGCGATCTGCTCGTCGTAGGCCTCGCCGGCTCCGATCGCCTTGTCGAAGATCGACGGGTTGGAGGTCAGCCCGGTGATCGAGAGGTCGCGGATGTAGCCCTCGAGCACCCCTTCGCGCAGCATCGGCCGGGTGATGTTGTCGAGCCAGAGGCTCTGGCCCAGTTCGTGCAAGCGCTGCGTCGGCTTCATCTCGAGCCTCCTAAGTCGTTGATTTGGCCGCCCGCTCGGCGACCTCGCGCGCCACCTTGGTGACGTTGTCGACGGTGAACCCGAACTCGGCCTCGACGTCCGCGAACGGAGCCGACTGTCCAAAGGTACTCATACCCATGATCGTGCCCTCGCTACCGACGTAGCGCTCCCACCCGAGGGTCGCGCCCTCCTCGATCGAGACCCGGGCGGTCACCTCCGGCGGCAGCACCTCGTCGCGGTAGGCCTGGTCCTGCTGCTCGAAGATCTCCCAGCAGGGAAGGCTGACGACGCGGCTGCGGATTCCCTCCCCGGCCAGGCGCTCGTGGGCGCCGAGGGCGAGCTGGACCTCGCTGCCGGTGGCGAGCAGGATCAGGTCGGGATCGCCGTCCTCGGGGTCGGCGAGGACGTAGCCGCCGCGCTGCACGCCCTCCGCCGAGGCATACTTGGAGCGGTCGAAGACCGGCACGTTCTGGCGGGTCATCACCATCGCCACCGGGCAGTGGGTGCGGTTGAGGGCGATCTTCCAGGCCTCGGTCACCTCGTTGGCGTCGGCGGGGCGGATCACGTCGAGGTGCGGCATCGCCCGCAGCGCCATCAGCTGCTCGATCGGCTGGTGGGTCGGGCCGTCCTCGCCGAGCCCGATCGAGTCGTGGGTGAAGAGGTGGACAACCGGCAGCTCCATCAGCGCCGAGAGGCGGATCGCGGCGCGGCCGTAGTCGGAGAAGGTGAGGTAGGTCGACCAGAGCGGGCGCAGCTTCGCCGTCGACATCCCGTTACAGGCGGCGGCGGCGCCGTGTTCGCGGATCCCGAAGTGGACCTGGCGGCCGTCGAAGCTGCCCGGCTCGTACTGGTCGGCGTCGCTGAGCCGGACCGAGGTCGAATCGGTGAGGTCGCAGGAGCCGGCGATCAGCCACGGCACCTTCTCGGCGATCGCGTTCTGGACCTTGTTCGAGGCCTTGCGGGTGGCGAGCCCCTTCTCTTCGTCGGCCTCGAAGCTCGGCAGGTCGGAATCCCAGCCGTCGGGAAGGCCCCGCCGCTGCATCATCGCCAGCTCGGCCGCGTGCTCGGAAGCGTCCAGCTTCTCCTCCCAGGCCTGGCTCAATTCGGCGCCGCGCCTGCCGATCACCTCGTCGAAGCGCTCGCGGACCCCGTCGGGGACGAGGAACTTGGCGTCCTTCGGCCAGCCGTAGGCCTCCTTGGTCAGTTCGATCTCCTCTTCGCCGAGCGGTTCGCCGTGGGCGGACTCGGTGTCCTGCTTGTTCGGCGAG
>Ga0070688_100000068_pt1 | contig 50778 bp, 50 predicted proteins | sample KBSS13HmetaG_FD_64679 | JGI IMG/M metagenome (GOLD analysis project Ga0070688, IMG submission 64679) | Switchgrass rhizosphere microbial communities from Kellogg Biological Station, Michigan, USA - KBS S1-3H metaG | ecosystem: Host-associated > Plants > Roots > Rhizosphere ...
TAGCTGCTCAGTTCTTCGTCGAGCCAGAGGCGGGTCGATTTCGAGTCGGCGGCGGGGCCCGGGAAGCCGAACAGGCGGGTCGCCGGTTTCGGCGGCTGGTTCGGGTCGGAGGCGAGCGCTTCGACCAGGGGGTGGGTGGGAATATCCATGAGTACCTAAAGCGACCTTAAGCGGTCAAGCCCTCAAGTCAAGACCGACATCGGGGTTCGGAAGGGGAGCTAGGCTGGCTGGCCATGAATCCGCGCGGCGCCCCCCGCCGAGCCGCCGAATCATTCGTCGTCCTGATCGCGAAGGGCAAATACGACCTTCTCGCCTTCGCCGCGATGGCAGCGGTTGCGCTGGCCCTGACGGCTCTCGTCCTCTTCGTCGGCGGGAAAGGAGAGAGGGTCGCCTCCTCGGTCGCCGAGGTGGAGGGCTACGTCGCAATCGTCGGTCTCGTGCTGGGCCTCCCCGCCCTTGCCTATGCGATGGTCACGGACAGTGCGGTCGGACGCATCGAGAGCCAGCTGAGCAGGGCGCGCCGCAAGGAAATGGAAGCCCGGCTGGAAGCGCGCCTCCAGGGATTCAAGCAGGAGCTCCCGGGTCATTCCATGCAGGTCTTCCTTCCGGATCTTCACCAAACCCGGTTGCTGCCGATCTACGACCCCAACGACGACGGCCCTGAAGAGGGGTGGTCGATCGAGAGAAAGACCCCCCAGGGGCTGACCGGGTCGGCCTGGGTTGGACGCACCTACCTGTGGGGTGTGGACGATGCCCTGCGACAGCCGAAACTCAGGCTCACGGCGGATCAGCTGGAAGAGTACGCAGACCTGATCGCGGTCGCCGCGGCACCGATCTTCGGCAAGGGTGGCCGCAACGACCCCCTGGGCGTGCTGACCGTGTACAGCAAGAGCAACGACCATCTGGTAGGGACCGACGCTTTCAATGTGAAGCACGAAGAAGCGGCGGCGTCACTGGCCTCGATCATCGCCGGCTACGTCCCGGAGAGCGGACCCCTCAGCCAGCATGACCTCTCGTCTGAGAAGCGCCGCTAGGAATGCCGCTCCATCTCCTCCGCCAACTCGGGATGCCGGTAGGGACCCTCCTCCCGCAGCGCCGCGATCACGTTGCGCCTCGTCTCCTCGTCTTTGTTCTGGCTTAGCTTGCGCTTCAGCTCGAAGCGCTCGATCGGGATGCGGAGGCCGACGGTGCCCTTGGCGATCGGGATCGCGTACTCGCGCTCGAGGTAGGCGGGCTCGGGGACGTGGCGCTCGAAGTGCTCGACCAAGCGGGTGAGGACGGCGAGGTTCTCCTCCTCGGCGAGGATCCGGGGGGTGCCGTGGAGGTGGGCGACGGTGAAGTTCCAGGTCGGGACTTTGCGCTCCTGCGGCGAGTACCAGCTCGGCGAGACGTAGCCGTGGTGGCCCTGGACGATGACCAGCACATCGCCCTGTTCGATCTCCAGCACCTCCTCGTCGGGGCGGCCGAGATGGGTGAGCAGGGTCAGGCCTTCGGCCTCCTCGTCGAGCAGGACCGGGTAGTGCGAGGCGGCGAGGCCGGAACCGGTCGCGGTCACCAGAGTCGCCCAGGGATGCTCGCGCACGAGGGCGCGAACGAGCTCCGGGTCGTCGGAGGCGAAGAGGGGATTAGGCCGCATCATCGGTCCCCACTCCCGCGTTCGAGAGGACGCACCCCGAGCGAGTCAAGCTTCGGCCAGAGCATCGCCCGAGGAGCCGAGTGCCTTGTCGATGAAAGGACCGAGCAGCTCGGCGACGTTTTTGGCGGCTTCCCCGGCGGAGTCGCTCGGCGTCGTCACGTAGCTGATCGCCAGCCGCACCAGGCTCTCGGCCAGCATCTTCACGTCCTCCTCCGGCGCCTCGGGCCAGCCCTCTTCGATCACCGAGGTCAGACGCGAGGCCGCCCACTGGACGATCGGCAGCCCCTGCGTGGTGACGAAGGGCAGCATCCCGCCGGTGCCGTCGTCGGAGAGGAGGATGCTGATCAGCGGGTCGTCGGCGGCGGTGCGGAGAAAGTGCTCGAGCGCCGCAAGGACCGCCGCCCGAGGGTCGTCGAGGTGCTCCCGCACCGCCTTCTCGACGTCGTCCATGAACCGTTCCGCCTCGTGGATGACGAAGGCGAAGCCGAACTCGTTGCGGTTGCCGAACTCGTTGTAGAGGGTTTGGCGGCTGACCCCGGCGCCGGTGGCGATGTCCGCCATCGTGATCTCCGACCACGGCTGCTGCCCCAGTTGCTCGCGGGCGGCGTCGAACACGGTCCGCCGCAGCAGCTCCCGCGCCGCCTCCTGGTAAGGGGTCCTCCCGTTCGACACGACCCCTATCGTCGCAAGCGGCGGCGGTCAGGCGTCGGCTGAGACCGGCTCGAAATCGATCTTGTCGCGGACGCCGCAGTCCGGGCAGGCCCAGTCGTCCGGCACCTCGCTCCACGGGGTCCCGGCCGGGAAGCCCTCGCGGGGGTGGCCCGCCTGCTCGTCGTACACGTAGCCGCAGCTGGGGCAGCGCCAGGCGCTCACGCGACCCGCCCGTAGCGCTCCAGCACCCGGCCGAGGCGGCGCGGGTGGATGTTGCAGCGGGTGACGTCGCCGCCGTAGTGGTCGAGCAGGCGCGGGTCCATCACCCGGCGCCAGAGCGGCGGGAACCAGGCGAGGACGATCATCCCGGCGTAGCCGGTGGGCAGCTGCGGCGCCTCGTCGACGTGGCGCAGCGCCTGGTAGCGCCGGGTCGGGTTGGCGTGGTGGTCGGAGTGGCGCTGCAGGTGGTAGAGGAGGACGTTGGAGGCGACGTTGTTGCTGTTCCAGCTGTGCTCCGGCAGGCAGCGCTCGTAGCGGCCGTCCTCCCGCTTCTGGCGCAGGAGGCCGTAGTGCTCGAGGTAGTTGACGACCTCGAGCAGCGAGAACCCGATCACCGCCTGGACCAGCAGGTAGGGCAGGACGACCGCGCCGAAAACCGATCCCAGGCCGGCGAAGAGAACGATCGTCATTGCCCAGGCACCGAGGATGTCGTTGTGGATGCCCCAGTGCGACTTGCCCAGCCGGTCCAGGCGGGCGGTCTCGATCCCCCAGGCCGAGCGGACGCTGCCGCTGACGGTGCGCGGCAGGAAGGCCCAGAAGCTCTCGCCGAGGCGAGAGCTGGCCGGGTCCTCGGGGGTGGCCACTTTGACGTGGTGGCCGCGATTGTGCTCGATGAAGAAGTGCCCGTAGCCGGTCTGCGCCAGAGCCACGCGGCTCAGCCACTTCTCCGAGGAGGCGCGCTTGTGGCCGAGCTCGTGGGCGGTGTTGATCGCGATCCCGCCGACGACGCCCATCGTCAGCGCGAGGCCGATCGATTCGACCAGGCTGAGGTCCCCGCCGGCCCACATCCAGCAGGCGAAGACCAGTCCCGCGTACTGGATCGGGATGAAGAGGTAGGTGCACCAGCGGTAGTAGCGGTCCTGCTCGAGGAACTTGAGGACGCTGTCGGGCGGGTTAGTGGAGTCCATCCCGATCGCCATGTCAAGCAGCGGGAAGATCACGAAAACCAGGACCGGGCCGAGGAACCAGAAGCCGCCGAAGTCGGTCAGCGACCAGTAGAACCAGGCGAAGAAGGGCGAGAGCGGGACGATGATCCCGAGCAGCCAGGCGTAGCGCTTGCCGTCCGTCCACTCCGCCGGACTGACCTCGACGTGGTCGTGGTGGTGATGGTGATGAACGTGCTCCGCGTGAGCCTCCACGGCTCCTCCTTGTCAATCGCCCCCAGTTCGTCCGTGAGTTTTACACATATGTCGAATATGTCAAGAGGGCCTACAAAGACGTCATCCCTGTCCGAGGAACCGGCGCAGATCCTTCATCAGCAGAATCCGATGCAACGGGTCCGTCGGAGAAGCTTCAAAGCCGAAGCGATCGTAGAAGCCGCTCGCGTGCTCGTTGGCGTGGGCAACTAGGGCGCGAACGCCGACGATCTCCGCGGCCGCAGCGCAGCGAAGCAGCGCATCTTGCAGAAGCGAGGCTCCCACCCCTCGCCCCTGATAGCGGTAATCGATCGCAAGGCGGGCGATCAGCAACACGGGAACCGGGCGCTTGGCGGGTTGACCCTTGAGGAGTCTTTCGGTGGCATCCCCGGGTTCGACCTGCCCGACGGCCAAGGCGTAATAGCCGATCACCTTGTCCCCGTCCATCGTCACGAAGGTCCTCGCCGATCCAGCCGCCTCGGCGTGTCGGGCATGTCGGTGAAGCCACTGGTCCAGGGCCTCTTCCCGACAGCAGAAGCCGTCGGCGAGATGCTTTCCCCGGAGAGGCTCAGGCCGCGAATAAGCCATGAGCTATGAGCCGGCTACTCGAAGACGCTGGGCTTCGAAAAGAGATCTCGAAGGCCGCTGGGAATTTGAGGCGGCCGGTCCAAGAGGGCATTGAATTCCTCCCACTCGGCGGGTTCTAGCTTGAACTGCGTTCGATCCGCCAGCAGGCGCCGCGCCTCCGATACGGCAGCCCCGCGGACGAAGCTGCTGTAGCTCGTTTCGGCAAGATCGCTCGCGGCGCGGACGATCTCGTCCTCAGAGTCCTCGACGCGAAGGTTCCAGCGGCGCTCTCGGGTCTCCCCGGACTTCGGTGCCATTGTGCCTGGTGCATTGTACACCCATTGTGCACCAGCCTGAGGCGGCGGGGCTTAGATCTTGAGCAGCAGGATCGTGTTCAGGACGAACAGGACCGAGAAGAAGACGGTCGCCCGATCGAGGTTTTTCTCCACCATCGAGCCGCCGCCGATGCCGCTGCCGCCGGCGCCGCCGATGCCGAAGGCACCGGAGAGGCCCGCGTCTTTCCCCGAGTGCAGGAGCACGAGGAAGATGACGACGATGGCGATGACCACCTGGATGACGGAGAAGAACGTGAACACGAGGGTGGAATTCTAGCTCCGCTCGGCTTTTTCCGGCTCGCGGGGGTGCGCCCCGTTGCCGTTGCCGTTCCCCACCCCGTCGAGGATCTCGATCGCCTCTTCGCGCAGCTCGGCGTCGAGGGCGGCGAAGTCCTCGTCGGAGAGCTTGCCGGCGGCGTGGTCGAGCTCGGCGTCGCGGATCTCGCGGTACTTCGCTTCCTTGCGGGCGTCGGCTTCGGTGCGGACGAGGGCGCCGCGGCGCCGCCCGCGGGTCGGCCAGAGGGCGATCAGAGCACCCGCGAGGGCGATGATCCCGCCGATCCACATCCAGGTGACGAGCGGGTTGACGATCACCTTGAAGGTCGAGGCGGCGGTGGTGGCGAGGAAGGATTTGGCCACCTGCTCGGCTGCCCCGCTCTGCACTTGTTCGATCTGGGAAGACGCCTGCGCCCGTAGGGACGGGTTGGCGGCCGCAGCCCTCATCAGTGCCCCCAACGCCTTGCACTGCTGGGGCGTCCCGGGCGCCCCCCGCACACATTCTTCGAAACCCTGATCGGCGAGCCGGACCCCCCGCTGCACGTCGGCGATGTTCGGCTGCTCGGCGATCCAGAGGTCGTGCCAGGGGCCGGGACGCAGGCCGACCTCGCTGGTCGCCTCGCCGGCGAAGAAGCTGCCGATCGTCCCCGATTCCTGCCCGGTCGGACGGAAGAAGCGCCGGCTCGGCCGCACGTAGCCGACCACCTCGCCGTCTTCTTCGATCCGCAGGACCGAGCCGAAGGTGAACTTCTCCGCGTCGACGGCGACGGTCGGCTTCACGTAGGTGATCGTGCGGCCGTCGACGACCGTGCTCTCCCCCGGTTTCAGCTCGACGTCGCGGTTGGTCTGGAAGCTGGAGGAGGCGGCGATCCCGATCAGCAGGACGATGATCCCGATGTGGACGATGTAGCCGCCGTAACGGCGGCGGTTGCGGCTGACGAGGCCGACGAGCGCCTGCGCCCCGGGCTCGCCGGTGAGCCGGCGGCGGGCGGCGGCGCCGGTCCAGAACTCCTGGGCTAGGCCGGCCAGCGCGAAGGCGGCGAAAGCGAAGAGCGCCAGCGCCCAGAGGTTGCTCTCGGCGTCGCTGAAGAGAACCAGCACGACGGTGACGACCGCGGCAAACGCCAGCGGCAGCCGGAAGACCCGCTTCGCCGACTCCCAGCTGACCCGGCGCCAGGCCAGCAGCGGCCCGATCCCGGTGAAGACGACGAGGAGGATCGCCAGCGGCGTCGTGTAGCGGTCGAACCAGGGCGCCGCCAGCGAGGCCTTCTCGCCGGTGAAGAGTTCGGAGATCAGCGGGAAGAAGGTGCCCCAGAAGATCACCGCGGTCATCCCGACCAGGAGCAGGTTGTTGACGAGGAAGACCGACTCGCGCGAGGCGAGCGAGTCGATCCGCTTCGGCGAGCGAAGGTCGTCGAGGCGGCTGACGATCAGTGCCGTCGAACCGACCAGGACCACCCCGATCAGGCCGAGGATGTAGGGCCCGACGGTGTTGTCGCCGAAGGCGTGGATCGACTGCAGGACGCCGGAGCGGACGAGGAAGGTGCCGAGCAGCGCCATCGAGAAGGTGCCGACGATCAGGCTCGCGTTCCAGACCTTCAGCATCCCCCGCTTCTCCTGGACCATGATCGAGTGCAGGAAGGCAGTGCCGAGCAGCCACGGCATCAGCGCCGCGTTCTCGACCGGGTCCCAGGCCCAGTAGCCGCCCCAGCCGAGCTCGGTGTAGGACCAGCGGGCGCCGAGCAGCAGGCCGAAGCCGAGGAAGGCCCAGGCGATCAGCGCGAAGCGGCGGGTGGCGCGGATCCACTCGGCGTCGAGGCGGTGGGTGACGAGCGCCCCGATCGCAAAGGCGAACGGCACCGTGAAGGCGACGTAGCCCGAGTAGAGCATCGGCGGGTGGATCATCATGCTCGGGTGCTGGAGCAGCGGGTTGAGGCCGATCCCGTCCGGCGGGGGCGAGTCGAGCGTCGCGAAGGGGTCGACGTCGGGCACGAACAACAGGAGCCCGGTGAAGGTGGCGGCGACGCCCATCATCACCGCGGTCGCCCAGGGCACCAGGTCGCGCAGCTTGTGCCGGGTCGCCCAGAGGGCGGCGCTGGCGGCGAGCGAGAGGACGAGCGCCCAGAGCAGCAGCGAGCCCTCCTGGCTCGACCACATCGCCGCCAGCTTGTAGCCCGACGGGGTCTCGATCGAGGAGTGTTGGGTGACGATGTTGAAGGAGAAGTCGTCCCGCGCGAAGGCGCTCTCGATGATCACTACGCAGGCGATGATCAGGCCGCTGAAGGCGTAGACGGTGCGGCGCGAGAGGGTCAGCAGGCGCTCGTCCCCCTTGCGCCCGGCCAGCGCCAGGGCGCCGGCGGCAAGTGCGGCGAGGAAGGCAAGGCCCAGGAGGGCGCTGCCGAGGCTAGCCATCAGACTTGGTCGTGAACTTCGAGGGGCACTTCGTGATCAGGGTTTCCGGTTCGCCGACGAAGGCGCCGCTCTCCATCGCGCCGGTGAGGACGATCTCGCGGCCGCCGCGGAACGGGTCGGGGACCGTTCCCGTGTAGGTGACCGGCAGGGCCTGCCCGGAGCCGTCGCGGTCGACGACGCGGAAGGCGATCCCGTTGCCCTCCCGCTGGATCGAGCCTTTGACGACGCGGCCGGTCATCTCGTAGCTGGTGCCGGGCGCGGCTCCGAGCAGCTCGGAGGGTTCCTTCGCCTCGCTCGAGGCCGAGAAGGAGGTGTAGATGAGCGCCACCGCGAGCAGCACGGCGGTGCTGAGCGCGACGACGAGCCGGATCTTCCGCTTCCGCTGAGGGTCCACAGGCAAGCCGGATTATCGCAACTGCGAAGATTGGGCCGTGGCCGACGACCCCGTCCTCCTCATCACCGGCGCCAGCAGCGGCATCGGCGCCGCCACCGCCCGCGCCGCGGCGGGCAGCTATCGCCTCGTCCTGGCGGCGCGCCGCGAGGAGGAGCTGCAGGCGCTGGCCGAGGAGCTCGGCGGCCCCGAGCGGGCGATCGCCGTCCGCTGCGACGTCACCGAGTGGGACCAGGTCGAGGCGCTGGCCGCCGCCGCGCTGGAGCGCTTCGGCCGCATCGACGCCGTCTTCGCCAACGCCGGCTTCGGCGCCTCCCGCGGCTTCCTCGAGGAGTCGCCCGAGCACTGGCGCTCGATGGTCCTGACCAACGTCTACGGCGTCGCCCTGACGATCCGCGCCACCCTCCCCCACCTGCTCGAGCGCGGCGACGGCCACTTCCTCGTCACCAGCTCGATCGCCGGCCGCCGGGTTCTCCCCGGCTCGCTCTACTCGGCGACCAAGTGGGCGGCGACCGCGATCGGCGAGGCGCTGCGCCAGGAACTGCGCCAGATGCACGACAACCACGGCATCCGCGTCACCCTGATCGAGCCGGGGATGGTCGACACGCCCTTCTTCGACAACCGCCCCGGCGACAGCGCCCTGAGCGACGACGACATCGCCCGCGCGGTGATGTTCGCGCTGGAGCAGCCCGAGGGCGTCGACGTCAACGAGATCCTGATCCGCCCGATCACCCAATCGAGCTGACGCTTCCGCACTTTTCCTCGCTATAGCGAGGTCAATGTCGGAGTGGCAGCAGGACCGTGACCACGTGCCAGTAGGACCGAAGCGCCAGGCGTGCCGGCCGGGAGCGGGCCAGTGGCGAGATCAGCTCGGAGTCGAGGTCCGGCGTCAGCATCGCCGCGAACTCGCGAGCACTGATCGCGCGCTGTCGCTGGATATCACGGCGCTCGCGCAGGAGGCGCGGCAGCCAGCGGAGGAAGGCGAGGTTTGCGCGCAGCTTCTCCTTCCCCCAGCCGCCCTGAGCGGAGACGAGCAGTAGCGCGAGCTCGGTCGCCAGCAGGGCCGGGCCGAGCAGCGCCAGCAGCGATGCGGGGTAGGTGCGGACCAGGAAGGCGAGGCGGTTGCGCTCGAGCCAGAACCACTTCTGCTCGTTGGCGCCGAACTCGTAGTCGTGGGCGACGACCGCCGCCGGCTCGACCCCGACCGCGTGTCCCGCCGCGCGCAGCCGCACCGAGAGGTCGACGTCCTCGTGGTACATGAAGAACTCGGCGGGGAAGCCGCCGAGCTCGCGCCAGCGCGCCAGCGGGATCGCCAGGCAGGCGCCGGACGCGGCCGCCACCCCGCCCCGTGGCGGCGCCTCCGAAAGCGGCTTCCCGTGACCGCCGGCCCAGACGATCCCGGTGAAGTGGATCGGGTTGCCGGCCGAGTTGACGCAGCGGGCCTCGCCGTCGGCGACCAGGGCCTGCCAGGCCCCCCACTCCCTGCCCTCCGTCCAGGGACGGCGGATCGCCTCGCCGAAGCCGGGCTGGGGCACGGCGTCGGGATTGAGGATGACCAGCAGCTCGCCGCTCGCCACCTCGGCGCCGGCGTTGCAGCCGCCGGCGAAGCCGGTGTTGCGCCCCATCGGCACGAGCCGGGCCCGCGGCGCCAGCTCCGCCACCACCTCGGCGCTGCCGTCGCCGGGCTTGTTGTCGACGACGATCAGCTCGTCGCCCTCGCCCAGCTCAGGCAGCAGGGCGGGAATCGTCTTCGTGAGGTCGTCGCGGCTCTCGTAGGCGACGACCAGGACTGAGAGCGTCGGATGCACCGGCGCGGAGGCTATTCGGCCCTCCGCGCCGGTGCCGACGCGTGCTGAATACGGCTCCTACTTCTTGCCCTTCTTCTTGCCGCAGGAGGCGACGTTCAGCTTGAACTTGTTGGCGTTCTTCTTCTTGCCGTTCTGCCCCTTCATCTTCACGATCGCCCGCTGCTTCTTGGCGCAGAGGTTCTGTGAGTTGACGAGGAGGCTCTTCTTGCCGCCCTTCATGTTGAGGACGAACTTGCTCACCGGCACGTCCGGCACCGTCCCGAAGACCGTCTTCAGGCCCCCGGTGCTGCCGCTGCCGATCACGCCGCGCAGGTAGATCTCCACCTGACCGCGTAGGTCGACCAGCAGGTCCGGCAATTTGTTGTTGGAGGACACGAGGTACACCTTGCCCTGCAACTTCTTTTCGAGCAACGGCGATTTCGCCCACGCCTTGCCGTAGACCGAGGCCTTCGGGCAGGTGTGGGAGGCCAACTGCGGCCGGGTGCAGACGGTGCCGATGTGGCCCTGTTCGAGGAACAGCGACCGCGGCATCGTCACCGCCGTGCGGGCGATGTTGGCGTCGCCCTTGCGGGCGGTCAGCGTCGCCTTCAGGCGCGGGTACTTGTTCCGCACCGTGCCGCCGTACAGCTGGATCTTCAGCTTCGGCTTGAAGCCGAGCTTGTTGCATTCGATCGCCTGGAACGGATCGCTGATGGCGTAGGAGCTGAACGCGGCCGGGTTGGCCGGGTCGCTGCCGCCGCCGTTGATCGTTCCCTGCGTCGCTCCGGCGGCGCAGTTCGTCGGGTTGAGCATGAATTGGTTGCGATTGACGTCGAGGTCGATCGTGCGGATATCCAGCTTCACCCCGCCGAAGACGTCGGGGATGACGTCGGAGACCGCGTGGATCTGTGCGGTTTCCGGATCGACGTTGAGCGCCACCCGGACGACGACGTTGCCGAGGTCGAACGGGCCCGCCACCGCCGGCGTGATCGTCACCAGCGAGAGCGCCGCGCCCTTGTACGGACCGGCCAGGTAGGCCTTGCCGCCCAGCTGCAGCGGGTTGGCGCCGCTGCCGGACTTGGTCGTGACCGTGCCGATCTCACTGGCACTCGAGCAGCTCGCGCTGGCCTGCTCGGCCGCGCCACTCTTGCCCCCGGCGGCGGCGATGGCCTCCTCCGGGCAGTAGGGGATGCCGGCGAGTTTGCCGGTCAGACCCTTCGGCAGGGTGACGTCGACGACCTTCAGCTCCTGCTCTCCGTCCCGACGCGCGATGTTGACGTGGAACGGCGAGTAGGCGCCGGCTTTCTGGCTGTCCGTCTTCGCTTTGTAGAACGGAGAGAACTTCCGCTCCGCCAGCGTTTTCGGACAGGCACCACCGGTCGGGTCATCCGAGAGGGTGACCGAGGAGGTCACCGGCTTCAGTTCGCCGGGCCGCGCCCACGGTTCGAAGCGACTGGTGCCGCTCGCCTCGCAGATCGGCGGGGTGGTCAGCACGTTTTTCGCCCCGTCGATGTGGACTTTGATCGATTCGAACGGAACCTGCGGCAGGCCTTCGGGCAGCTCGCCTGCGAACTGGCCAACCAGCTTGTCGTTGAGGACCGCCGTCAGGTCGCCGGTCGTCTTGTTGGCCACGATGCGGCCGACCAGACGGGCGTTGATGTCCTCGTGCTCGCTCTTGGCTTCGAGCAGGATCCGGAACTGGTCGCCCGATTCGGGGTCGCGGCTGTTCTGGGTACCGACGTAGACGTCGCCGACCAGCGGCTCACGCAGTGGCGGCGACACGACTTCGACGCTGCCGATGTCCGAAGCGGCGGGGCATTCGTTGTCGAAGACCCGCTCGCCCTTCTTGAACTGACCGTCCGTGCAGGCCACGAGACCCTGGGCCCCGGAGGGGTTGATCCCCATTCCCTTCGGCAGCACGACTTCCGCTTTGCGGACGTGTGACTGCGAGATCCCTTCTTTGCCTTCGTTCCTGACTTCCCCGCCTTCTTTGGCCGGGTCGAACGGCAGCGTGGTCGTCACCGTCGCGTCAGCAGGAGAGTCGACCGCGTTCGACCCCGGGTCGACGTCGAGCCCCGGATCGAACGGAACGCGATCGCAGCCCGTCGGCGCTACGCCGGGCGGCAGCTTCCCCTCGAAGGCAGTCGAGCCTTCCGGGAAGGTCGGGTTCGGTTCTCCGTAGGACTCACCGCGGAACCAGGTCGAGTAGAGGTGCGTCCACTCGGTCGGATCGAAGCAGGTGGTCGGCGTCGTGATGTGGGTTCCGTCCCCGGACTGCCCGAAGGCGATCAGACGGCTTTTCAGCGTCGAGAAGGGGACAGAAGGCGCCGGTAGCGCAATCGTGAAGTACTCGTGGAAGTCGTTCTCCCAGGCGACGTCGCCTTTGAGTTCGATGACTTTGCTGAAAGCGATGATGAAACCAAGCCGGGCCGGTTCGCCATCGTTCGGCTCCAGGTTGTAGACAGCAACGCGGGTGCCTTTCGCCGGGTCTGGCGAAATCACGAAGCCTTTCGGGAGGAATTTTCCTGGTTCCCCGGGGTTCGGCACCGCTTCAGCGGTGTTAACCACGAGCCACACTTCCTCGCGCCCGACGATCGTGCTCGGGTCGCACGCCGGGATGCGGCGTGGCTGACCTTCGATGATCACGACTTTTTCGAAGTCTTCCTGCGAGCACTGCGGACTGCCCTGCGGGTTCTCGGTGAAGCCCGGGGGCAGGTCGACCCGCTCCGTTTTCAGCGTCCGGTCTTCGAAGGGAAGCCCTTCTGCGTCGTTGTCCTCGATCAAGGGTTCAACGACTCCGGGGACTTTCGTTTCGTGCCTGACGATGTACTGGTCAAAACCGAACGGGGGATGGCCAGCGGCCTGCGTGTAGAAGATCTCCGGAGTGACAGGAGAGCAGAACGGTTTGCTCACGTCAGTCGGTTTGGTGGGAATGGGCGTTTCCGGCACTTCACCCACTTGGTTTTCATAACAGGTACCAGACTGCCAGCCGTTTGCCGCCGTCGGCGGTTCGTTCTGCGGTTCGATGATGTCCCCGGTGTCCGCGGCCGCCAATGCAGGCAGCGCGAACAGGGCTCCAATACACACCAAAAGCAACGCGACTGAGCGCTTTGCCATCAATTTTCCTCCTCGTTTTTCCCTGAACGAGGACGCCCCCTGTAGCGCCCAAGAACATCTCTCCCGCGAAGGACATTACAGATCAACGCGGGCCTTTCAAGTACCTCCCGGTGTTACTACCCGGGTAACCGTGACACCAATCTGTGATGTGACACTTTTCGGTGTCGTCAACGCCGCTTGCTCTTGCACGGCGTCCGCAGCTTCGGTTTGCGGTTCAGCTTCTTCCCGTTCTGCGCTTTCATCCGGATGATCGCCCTCACCGGCTTCTGGCAGAGGTCGACCGAGTTGACCAGGAGGCCCTTCTTGCCGCCTGGCAGGGTCATTACGAACTTGCTCACCGGGACGTCGGGGACGCGGCCGAAGGTGGTGCGGATGCCGCCCTTGAAGCTGTCGATGCGGCCGACGAGGTCGATGCCGACCTGGCCTTCGAGGTGGGCGACCATGTCCGGCAGCGTGTTGTTGGAGGAGCGCAGGTAGACGGGGCCTTCGAGCGGTTTGCCGAGCAGCGGCGTGAAGGCGCGGGCCTTGCCGTAGATCGACCGCTTCGGGCATTTCTCTTCGGCGAACTGGACCCGGGTGCAGACCGTCGCCAGGCTCGCCTGGTCGAGGAAGAGCGCGTGCGGCAGCGCCACCGAGGCCTTGCGGATGTTGGCGTCCTGGCCGCGCGCCTTCAGGACCGCTCGCAGTTTCGGGTGCTTGGCCCGCTGAGTCTTGCCGAACAGCCTGACGTTCAGCTTCGGCCGGAACTTCAGCTTGCGGCAGCCGGTCCCCCTCGCGGGCTCGGAGACTTTGAAGGCCGAATAGGCGCCGGCGTCCAGCGGGTTGCCTCCGCCGCCGTCGATGGTCCCGGCCGTCGCTTCTTTGCGGCAGTTGGTGCCGGTAAGGGTGAAGTCTTTGCGGTTGACGTTGACGAAGACCGAGCGGATGTCGAGCTTGGCGCCGCCGAAGACGTCGGGGATGGCATTGGTCCGGGGATGGATCTGCGCCGTCTCCGGATCGAGGAAGAGGGGCACGCGGACGACGACGTTGCCGAGGTCGAACGGACCGGCGATCGCCGGGGTGACGACGACGATCGACACCGGCGCGCCCTTGTAGCGACCGGCGAGGTAGACGTCTCCCTCGACTTTGAGCGGATCTTTGCCGGTGCCCGCCTGGACGACGGCGGCCCCGATCCTGCTCTCCTTCGGGCAGACCGCGTTTTTCCTCTCCGCCGCGCCGGAGCGATTTTCGGTTTTCTCGATCGCGTCGGGCGGGCAGTAGGGAACGCCTTTCAGCTTCGCGGTCGCCCCTTCCGGCAGCAGCAGGTCGACCCCTTTCAGCTCCTGCTGGCCCTGCGGCCGGTTGATCTGGACGGCGAAGGAGGTGAAGGTCTTGACCGCGTCGGATTTCGGGGCGGCACGGAAGCCCGGGGCGAACGGGCGCTCCGCCATCGATTTCGCGCATTTGCCACCGCCGGGGGCAGTGCCGAGGGTGAAGCCACCTTCCTGGGGACCGCTGTCGGGGGTGCCAGACCATGCCGTCATCGCGTGGGTGGCGGCGTTCGGACCGCAGGTCGGCGGGCTCGTCAGCAGGCCCTTGCCGTCGTCGAAGTCCACCTTTACCGAGGTGAACGGCAGCTGCGGGTTTTCCTTGAAGACGGTGGTCAGCTGCCCGGTCGCCGGGTCGGCCTTGACGTTGCCGATCAGCCGCACGTCGACGCCGTAGCGACTCGAAGCCGCGTTGAGGAAGATCCGGTAGAGGTCACCGGAGGCCGGGTTGCGGTTCAGCTGCTGGCCGAGGTAGACGGTGCCCGTCAAGGCGCCCGCCGGCAGCGGCGGCGTTTCGATCGCGGCGGTGCCGATCTTCGACTTCTCCGGACAGGCGACCGGGTTGCGGGTGCCCTTCCCGAACTGCTCGTTCGTGCACATCTCGAGACCGGGCGCGGCGGCCGGGTTCAAGCCCATCCCGCGGGCCAGGGTGACGACGGCGTCCTTGACGTTGGAGTTGGCGATCGCCGTTCCGGATTGCTCGAACGGAACCTTGACTTCGACCAGCGGCCCGCTCGGGGAGTCGACCTGTTTGGTGCCGGGATCGACCGCGGTGGTCGGCTCGAACGGCACTTTGTCGCAGCCGGTCGGCTTGATCCCCGGCGGCAGCGCCGCCTCGAAGAAGGACGAGCCGTTGGGGAAGTTGGGGTTGGGATTCTCTTTCGAGTCCGCCCGCAGCAGGGTCGAGTAGACGTGCTCGAAGCCGGGTTGGGCGGGATCGAAGCAGGTGCTCGGGAGCGTCAGGAACGTCCCGTTGCCGGCGCGGCCGTTGAAGACCAGCCGGTTCTTGAGGATTTTGCCGATCGGCGATTCCGGCACCGCGATCGTGAACCCCTCGTGGTAGTCGCCCGACCAGTCGACGTCGGCTTCGAGGAAGACTTCGTTGCTGAGGATGCGGAAGCCGAAGCGGGCGGGCTGCCCATCTTTCGGCACGAGGTTGTAGACGGGCACTTTCGTCAGCCCGTCGAGCGGGCCCACCGGCACGCCCAGTTCGGCGGCGGTCACCGCACTGGTACCGACCAACGAGCCGGGCGCGCTGACCGCGCACTGTTCGGCCTGGAAGCTCGCCAGCTCGCACTGCTGCGTCGCCTGCGGGTTGACGCTGAGCCCGACCGGCAGCTCGACTCGCAGGGTCTTCAGAATCCCGACCGGCTGCTGGGTTCCCGGCAGCCCGAGGAACGGTTCGTTCTTGACGATGAACTGGGTGATGCCGACGTTCGGGTGGCCGGCCGCCTGCGTGTAGAACAGGGCCGGGGTTTCCGGCGTGCATTCGGGAACGTCGGTTTTGCAGGTCCCCGCCTGCCAGCCGTCGGCGGCGGTCGGGGGGTTGTGCTGCGGAGCGATGATGTCGCCGGTGTCGGCCGCGGCCAGAGCTGGCAGCGCCAACAGCGCAGCTGCCGCCAGCGCCGCCGCACGGCGCATGAATCCGGTCGCGAACCCCCTCTGCATCGGGCTTCGCTTACCCGCCTTCACGACCGGGCTAAACAAGCAGCGCGGTACGGCGCTAGCGCTTCTTGCGCTTGTGCTTCTTGCAGCCTGGCGTCCGCAGCGACAGCTTCTTCACCTTCAGGCTCTTGCCGTTCTGGGCTTTGAAGTTGAGGAAGGAGCGGTTCGGGCGTTTGCAGAGATCGCGTGAGTTGACCAGCAGCCCTTTCTTGCCGCCCTTCATGTTGATCGTGAACGTGCTCACCGGGACGTCGGGGACGGGGTAGAAGACGGTCTTCATCCGCTCCTTCGCCGAGCCGATCACCCCGCGCAGCCGCACGTTGACCTGGCCGTGCAGGTCGGCCAGCAGGTCCGGCAGTTCGTGGTCGGAGGCGACAAGGTAGACGGGTCCCGCCACTTCGTCGTCGAGCAGCGGCGACTGGGCGCGGGCGTATCCATATATAGAGCGGGCGGGGCAATCGGCGGCGGCGAGCTGGACCCGCGTGCAGATCGTCCCGATATGGCTCTGGTCGAGGAACTGGGAGTGGGGCAGGGTCAGCGCCGCCCGTTTGATGTTGGCGTCGCCTCCCCTCGCCACGAGCGTTGCCCGGAAGGCGGGGTGCCCGTTGCGACGCAGCGCTTTGCGCTTGCCGATCAGCTTCGTGAACAGCTTCGGCTTGAACCCGAGCGCTCCGCAGTCAGTTGCCTGGAAGGGGACGCTGACCCCGAAGGCGCTGAAGCTGGCGGGGTTGGTCGGGTCGGCCCCGCCGCCGGCCAGCGAGCCGCTGGTGGCGAACGGGTCGCAGCTGGTCGGGTTGAGGGTGAAGTTCGGCCGGTCCATCTTCATCTCCACCGAGCGGATGCTGAGCAGGGTGCCGCCGAAAACGTGCGGGATCGGGTCGGAGACGGCGTGGATCTGCGCCGTTTCGGGATCGACGAACAGAGCCACCCTCACCACGACCGTGCCGAGGTCATACGGTCCGGCCGTGGCGGGGGTGACTACTGCCAGGGAGAGAGGAGCCCCGTGGTAGGGGCCTGAGAGGAAGACCTTGCCGTCGATCTTGAGGGGGGCGGAGCCGGTGCCGGCGGCGACCGAGGCGCTGCCGACCTGGCTCTCGGCGGGGCAGCTCGAGCTTGCCTTCTCATCCGCACCGGCCCGGCCGGCGGCGGCCGCCAGCGCCTCCTCGGGGCAGTACGGGATCCCGCGCAGCCTGCCGGTCATCCCCGGCGGCAGGACGACGTCGGCGCCTTTCAGCTCCTGCTGGCCGTCCTCGCGGGTGATCCGGATCGAGACCGGGCTGAAGGCGCCGGCCTTCGAACTCTCAGGGCCCGCCCCGAAGGCGGGGCCGAAGGGCCGCTCGGCCATCGTTTTCGCGCATTTGCCGCCGCCGGGCGCGCCGGTCATGTCGAAGCTGCTGCCGGTGGAGACCGGTGGGGTGCCCGACCATGGCGTCATCACCGCCTCGGCTTTGTTCGGCCCGCAGGTCGGCGGGCTGCTGAGGACCGCGCGGGCGCCGCCGTTGAAGGTGAGGTCGAAGGAGGTGAAGGGCACCTGCGGGGTTTCGGAGATCGTCGTGCTCAGCTGCCCGGTCAGCGGATCGGCGCGCACGTTGCCGAGCAGTCGCACCGAGATCCCGTAGCGGTCGGACTTCGCCTCGATGAAGATCCGGTACTCGTCGCCCGAGGCCGGGTCGCGGCTCAGCTGCGTGCCGGCGTAGACGTTGCCTTCGAGGACTTCTTCGGGCTGCGGGTTCAGCTGGTCGATCAGCGGCGGCGATTCGATCCGCGCCCGGCCGACGACCGACTCCGGCGGGCAGGCGACCGGGTTCCTGGTCCCTTTGCCGAACTGCTCGTCGGTGCAGGTCTGCAGGCCGTTGGCGGCCGAGGGGTTGAGGCCCATCCCCGGCGGCAGGGTCACCGTCGCTTTGCGGGTGTGGGAGCTGTCCTGGCCGTCGGCTTCTTTCAGGTGCGGAACTTCGACGTTCACTTCCGCCGGCGCAGGCGAGTTCACGTCCGCGGTGCCGGGGTCGACTTCGAGCTCCGGTTCGTAGGGGATCGTGTCGCAGTCTTTCGGTGAGGTTCCCGGCCCTTCGGTTTCGCTGATCGGCGGGATCGGCGACTCGAAGTAAGAGGACCCGTTGGGGAAGTTGGGATCGGGGTTGCCGACCGAGTCGGCGCGGAGGAAGGTCGAGTAGGTCGTCCCGGAAGGTCCGCCCGGCGCTTCGCCCTCTTTCCAGTCGTCCTTATAGGCGGGGCCGAAGCAGGTCGTCGGCGTCGTCAGGAAGGTTCCGTCGCCGGCGCGACCGTTGAAGACGAGGCGGTTTTTGAGGATCAGTCCTTTTTCGCCGCCGAGCAGCCCGAGGAGCCCGCCGAGGTCTTCCGGCAGCGCCGCGGGCACGTGGATCGTGAAGCCCTCGTGGAAGTCCGAGTCCCAGGCGACGTCGCCTTCGAGAAAGACTTCGTTGCCGGCGAGTTCGAGCCCGAAACGGGCGGCCTCGCCCGGTTTCGGTTCTACGTTGTAGACCGGAACTTCGGTCACCGGGGCGGTCGGCGGCGAGGGCATCCCCAGCGGCGGCAACGACACGGTGACCTGGCTTTTGCCGACTTCCGAGAGCGGCGGGCAACCGGAGGCGCCGGCTTCAAAGGTCTCGAGTTTGCAGCGGGGCGTGGCGCCCGGGTTGACGCTGAGCCCGACCGGCAGGTCGACGCGGACCGTCTTCAGTTCGTCGACCGGGGTTTCGCCGGGCGGTTCGTTCTTGATGATGAACTGGGTGAAGCCGAAGTTCGGGTGCGCCCCCGCCGTTTCGAAGAAGAGGTCGGGAGTGGCGATCGAGCACGGTTCGCCGACCGGTTCGGCCTCGCAGGTGCCCGCCTGCCAGCCGGAGTCGACCGATGGATGGGCCGGATCGCTCGGGGCGATGATGTCGTCGGTGTCGGCGAGCGCCGTCGCGACGCCGGCGAAGAAGAAACAAAGGCAGAGAGCCAAAACCGCGTGGCGCGCAGCGCTGTCTTGCATCGGAATTTTCCTCCCAAGAAGCATCCTCAACGAAAAGACTACCCGAAATTAATGAGTTGAGTCAATATTTTTGGGTAATATCGGCTTATGCCAACCCACAACGGACATTCCCCCAACGGTCATTCACAAAACGGCGGTTCCCCTGCAAAACAGCCGCAAAATGGGCACAACGGCGACAGCCGTTCTGCGCTTCCCGTCAACTGGGAGCGGCTGGCCCGGGCGACGGCCCATCCGCTGCGCGTCTCGATCCTCGAAATCCTCGGGATCGACGGCGGGCGGGTCCTCTCCCCCAGCGATCTCAGCCGTGAGCTGCAGATCCCCCTCAGCAACACCAACTACCACGTCACCGAGCTGGCCAAAGCCAGCTTGATCGAACTGGTGCGGGAGCGGCAGGTGCGCGGCGCCACCGAGCACTTCTACCGCCTGCCCGAGGCCGCTACGGCCCTTGCGAACGAGGAGCGGAAGGAATCGGCGGAGGAGGTTCAGCGCGCCTGGGCGATGGCGTAAGCCGCCCGGGCGCTTCTCCACACACAGTGCGGCGCTAAATCAAGCGGGTGGATCTGCCGATCTGGTCAGCATGGCCAACGAGCGCTCGGCCGCCCAGCTGCGGGCGATCATCCGCATCCAGACTGAGATCGCCGCCAGCGACCTCGATCCAGAAGCGATCATGCGACTGATCGCCGAACGCGCACAGGAGCTGACCCGCGCCAGCGCCGGCCTAATCGAGCTGCTGGAGGACGAGGAGATGGTCTACACCGTGACCACCGGCGAGGCCACCCCTTACAGCGGCATGCGGTTGCAGGCGGCGTCGAGCATGTCCGGCCTCTGCGTTCGCGAGGAAGAAGTCCTTCGCAGCGACGACACCAGCCAGGACCCCAGGGTCGACGCCGCAGCCTGCAAGCGTGTCAACGCCGCCTCGATGCTCTGCGTTCCGCTCGCTCACCACGACGAGACGATCGGCGTCCTCAAGGTCTACTCCCCCCAGGCGCACCACTTCGACGACACCGATGTCGAGACGCTGGAGCTCCTCAGCGACCTGATCTCGGCCCATCTCTCCCACGCCAACCTCTTTGAGACCGAGGCGCGGGAGAACCGACGCGACGCCCTCACCGGGCTGCCGAACCGGCGCGCCTTCGAAGAGCGGCTGCCGGTCGAGCTGGCCCGCGCCGCCCGCTCCGGACCCCTTTCGCTCTGCCTCCTCGACCTCGACGGCTTCAAGGGCGTCAACGACCGCCTCGGGCACCCTGCCGGCGACCAGGTGCTGTGCGAAGTCGGCCGCATCCTCGACGGCTCCCGCCTCGCCGACGACTGCTTCCGGATCGGCGGTGACGAGTTCGCCCTGCTGATGCCGGGAACCGACGCGGACGAGGCGTCCGTCGCCGCCACCCGCATCGCCAAGGAAATCTGCGCGGCCGCCCTGGGACAGGGCGTCATCAGCGCATCCTTCGGAATCGCCACCCGGATCGACCATGACGGCGAGGCGCTGATAGCTGCCGCCGACGGCGCCCTGCGCGCCGCCAAGGACCGGCTCTACAACCGCACCGACAGCTGGGACCAGTCCACCTGAGGCGGCGGTCGGCGTAGAATCCGGCCCGCGCGGACGTAGCTCAGCTGGTAGAGCGCGAGCTTCCCAAGCTCGAGGTCGCGGGTTCGAGACCCGTCGTCCGCTTCCCCGTGAGCCTTCGCTCCTTCCTCGCAATCCTCGGCGTACTGGCCGTCGTCGGCCTGCTTATCTTCGGGCTGGCCAGCAAGGGGTCTTCGCGGCTGCAGCCGGGTGACGCGGTGCCGACGGCCTCCCTCCCTCTGCTCGAAGGCACGGGCCGCGAATCGCCGGCCGACTACAAAGGCCGGTGGGTGCTCGTCAACTTCTGGGCTTCCTGGTGCATCCCCTGTCGCGCCGAGGCGCCGGCGCTGGAGGAGTTCCAGCAGCGGCACGGCGGATCTGAGTTCACGGTGCTCGGCATCGACACCCAGGACCTGAGCGGGGACGCGCAGGCTTTCGTCGAGCGCTACGGGCTCTCCTACCCGCAGCTGCGCGACGGCAACGGCGACAACGCCGACGAATACGGGACCACCGGGGTGCCGGAGAACTTCCTCGTCGATCCCGCCGGCAAGGTGCGGGTGGTCGTTCCTGGGCCGATCGGCGAGGACGACCTGCGTGAGGAAGTCGCGCCGCTACTGCCCGGGGACGAATCGTGAGCCGATTCGTCGCCCTCCTCGCCGTCGTCTTCATGGCGCTGGCGCCGGCCGCCGCCGCCGACGGCCGCGCCTCGCTGACCGAAATCGAAAAGCAGGTGATGTGCCCCGTCTGCGGCACCCTGCTGCAGCTGGCCGAATCGCCGCAGGCCCAGCGCGAGCGGGCCTTCATCAATCGCCTGATCGCCGAAGGAAAGAGCGAAGAGCAGGTCAAGGACGCCCTGGTCGCCGAGTACGGCGACGAGGTCCTGGCACTGCCGCCCGGCTCGGGCTTCAGCCTCTCCGCCTACCTGGTCCCGATCCTCGCCTTCCTCGTCGCGGCGGCGGCGCTTGCGGCCGGGATCGTGCGCTGGCGCCGCAGTGGATCGGGCAGCGGTCCACCGAGCCCCGGTCCCGGCCCCAGCGACGAGGACGCAAAACGGCTCGACGCCGACCTCGCCCGCTACGACCTCTAACTCATTCGCCTGTTCCTTTTCCGCGTATGGCAACGAAAAGGAACAGACGAATCAGCGGGCGACGGTGACAGCGCCGAGGAGGTGGGCAGGGAGGCGGCGGGCGGCGGCGCGGGTGGCGCGTCCGGGACGGCCGCTGGCAGCGGCCGCCGGCAGTCCCGCGATCGTCGCGTCGGCTTGCGCGGCGACGGCGACGGCAGCCGCCGGTTCGCCGAGCACGGGCGGCGACAGCAACAGCGTCAGCTCGTAGGCCGTGCGGAGCTTTTCGACCATGTGGCCGAAGCTCTGCAGGCCGAGCAGGGTCTCGGCTTTGCTCGCCGGGCGGCCGCCGCAGACGCAGACGAGCGGGTCGGTAGCGCCGGCCGTCGCCGAGCCCGCGAGGACCACCGGTTGGAGAATCGCCTGTGGCTCGGCCTCCCAGCGCAGGTACTCGTGCAGGCCCGGGGCCGTCGCCAGGCCGACGTGAGCCGCGAGCCGCGGCCGGCCGAGGTCGCAGTCGACGACGATCGTGCGCCGACCCGAGGCCGACGCCGCTGCGGCGATGGCGATCGCCGCGACCGCGGTCGCCTCCCCTTCGCCGGCAACCGTGATCACCCGCTGCTCGGCCAGTCGCGGCAGCAGCTGGGTCAGGCTTGCGAAGTCACTCCGCCGCAACGCCCAGGCACGGTCCCCGGCCGGTCCCGCAACCTCGGCGAGGACGGGAATGCGGGAGCGGCCCCGCAGCATCACATCCGCTCGGGCGCGGAGATCCCCAGCAACCCGAGAGCGGCGGCGATCGTCTGCTTGGTCGCCAGGCAGAGCGCCAGCCGCGAGCTCTCGACCCCCTCGCCCTCGGCGCCGACGACCTGGCAGTCGCGGTAGAAGGCGTGGAAGTCGGCCGCGACCGCGGTCGAGTAGGCGCAGATCCGGTGCGGGGCCCGCCGCGCCGCCGCCACCCGCACCTCTTCGGGAAACTCCAGCAGGCGCTTGACCAGGACCTTCTCGCTCGCCTCCAGCGGCGGCCGGCCGGCCGGCCCGGCGGTGACCTCCGGTTTCGCCCCCTCCCCCGCTTTGCGGAGGATGCTGGCGATGCGGGCGTGCGCGTACTGGACGTAGTAGACAGGGTTCTCGCTCGACTGGCTGCGGGCGAGCCCAAGGTCGATGTCGACGGTCGTCTCGTGGCTGCGCCAGAGCATGAACCAGCGGGTCGCGTCGACGCCGATGTCGTCGAGCAGGTCGTCGAGGGTGACGAAGTCGCCGCTGCGCTTCGACATCTGCACCCGCTCGCCGCCTTCGACGATGTGGACGAGGCTCATCAGCAGCGCCTCGAAGCGCTCGGGGTCGGCGCCCAGCGCCTCGATCGCGGCTCGGACCCGGGCCACGTAGCCGTGGTGGTCGGCGCCGAGGACGTTGATCAGGCGGTCGAAGCCGCGCTGCAGCTTGTCCCAGTGATAGGCGATGTCCGGCGTCAGGTAGGTCGCCTCGCCGTTGGAGCGGATCAAGACCCGGTCCTTGTCGTCGCCGAAGTCGGTCGTGCGCAGCCAGAGCGCGTCCTCGTGGCGGTAGGTGTGGCCGCGCTTCTCGAGCTCGGCCAGGGCTTCCTCGACCTCGCCTTTGGCGTAGAGGCTGCGCTCCGAGAACCAGGTGTCGAAGGTGACGCCGAAGCGCTCCAAGGTCTGGCGGACCTCGTCCAGCATCACCTCGATGCCGCGGCGCTCCAGCGCCTCGCGGTCGTCCGGGCCGACGCCCTCACCCTGCAGTCGCTCGGCAATCTCGGTGACGTAGGTGCCGGCGTAGCCGTCCTCGGGCGGCTCCTCGCCGCGCATCCGCGCGGCGATCGAGTCGGCGAAGCGCCCGACCTGGCTGCCGGCGTCGTTGACGTAGTACTCGCGCTCGACCTCGTGGCCGGCGGCCTCCAGCAGCCGCACCAGCGAGTCGCCGAGGGCGGCGTTGCGGGCGGTGCCGACGTGGATCGGCCCGGTCGGGTTGGCGGAGACGAACTCGACCAGGACCTTCTCCGGAGTCTCGGCCGGGCTCAGGCCGAGGCTCTCCCCCGCCGCCAGCAGATCGCCGAGCGCCCGCAGGTACCAGGAGTCGGCGAGGAAGAAGTTGACGAAGCCCGGCCCGGCGACCTCGATCCGCTCGAGGTCCGGAGCGAGCTCGGGGTTTGCCTCCAGCTCGCCCTGGAGCCGCTCGGCGACCGCCCGCGGGTTGCCGCCCAGGGAACCGGCCAGGAGCATCGCCGCGTTGGAGCTGTAGTCGCCGAGCTCGGGCTTCGGCGGCCGCTCCAGGGTCGGGCTCGGCTGGGTCGGCTGGCCGTCGCGCAGGGCGCGCGCGGCGGCTTCGACCGCCCCCCGCAAGGCGGCGACTGAATCGGTTGCGCTCACGGGCCAATCGTATGGACCGGGGCCGAACCGCGTTACCCTCCCCGGTCTTGCGCGTAGCCGTCCTCAGCGATATCCACTCCAACCGGCAGGCCCTGGAAGCCGTCCTCGCGGCAACCGAGGAGGCCGCGGTCGAGCAGACCTGGTGCCTCGGCGACATGGTCGGCTACGGCGCCGAGCCCGACGCCTGCACGGCGCTCGTCCGCGAGCGCTGCAGCACCTGCCTGGTCGGCAACCACGACCTGGCGCTGCTGGGTGCCCTCGACATCTCGACTTTTTCCGAGGCGGCGGCCGCGGCGGTCGAATGGACGCGCGCGAACGTCAGCGAGGAGACGCTCGAGTTCCTGCGCTCGCTGGAGCCGACCGCCTCCCAGAACGGCGTCGGCCTTTTCCACGCCTCGCCGCGGGACCCGATCTGGGAGTACGTGCTCTCCAGCGACCAGGCCGAAGCCGGCTTCGAGGCTTCCGAGGAGCGGGTCGGGCTGATCGGCCACTCCCACATCGCCCTCTTCTTCGCCCGCGCAGCCGGCCGGCACGGGGGCCACGCGCAGGGCGCGCAGGCGGGCGACGGCGACGAGGTCGAGATCGACGAGGGCGAATGGCTGCTCAACCCGGGCAGCGTCGGCCAGCCCCGCGACAACGACCCGCGCGCCGCCTGGCTTGAGCTCGACACCGAGCGCTGGCTCGCCACCTACCACCGCGTCCCCTACGAGATCGAGGCGGCGGCCGCAGCGATCCGCGCGGCGGGGCTGCCCGACGTTCTGGCGGAGCGGCTGGCGGCCGGCCGATGAGCCGAAATTGCAGGGCAAATATCGATTCCCGACCTTTCTCTAGACTCGAATCATGGGCCGTCTGACCCCTCTCTTGCTTGCCTTTGCGCTCGGCGCCGGCACCGCCGTCGGGCTCGTCTCCTGCGGCGGCGGCAGCGACGCCGACCTACTGCCGGGAACCACTGCCGATCAGATCGAAGCGAACCTGGACCAGGTCGAGGAACTGGCCGCCGAAGAAGACTGCATCGGCGCCGAAAACGCGGTCGCCACCGTCACCGCCGAGGTCGAAGAACTCGAAGGCGTCGACCTGAAGCTGAAGGCGGCGCTGCAGGAAGGGACGGAACGGCTCAGCGTGGTGGTCGCCCGCTGCGACGAAGAAACGACCAGCGAAGAAACGGAACCTGAGCTGGAAACCGATGTTGAACCGGAAGTGGAAGACGAAAAGAAGCCGAAGAAAGAGAAGCCGGAAAAGGACGAAAAGGAACCGGCTGAATCCGAAGAACCCGCCGAAGACGAAGGCCCCGAGCTGCCGCCGAACTCGAACGGCAAAGGCGAAGAAAAAGGCAACGGCGGCGGCGAACCACCGGCTGAATCCGAAGGCGAAGAAACCCCGCCTTCCGGCGGTGTAGGTCCCAGCGTGGGGGTCGAATGATGGAGGCAGGCGGGGGCACGCTCTCGGGGCGCTACGAGACCGGCGAGAAGCTCGGTACCGGCGGGATGTCGAACGTCTGGAAAGCGACCGACCGCATTCTCGAGCGGACGGTTGCGGTGAAGGTGCTGGCCGAGCACCTCTCCGACGACGAGCGCTTCGTCGCCCGCTTCCGGCGTGAGGCGCTGGCGGTGGCGAAACTGATCCACCCGAACATCGTCCAGGTCTACGACACCGGCGTCGACGAAGGCCGCCACTACATCGTCATGGAGTACGTCGAGGGGCGCTCGGGGGCGCAGATCCTGCAGCGGCAGGGGCCGGTCGAGCCGGAGGTCGCCGCCGAGATCGGGATCCAGGCCTGCGCCGGGCTCGACTACGCCCACCGGCGCGGGATCATCCACCGCGACGTCAAGCCGGGGAACCTGATGATCGTCGGTGGTCCGGTCGGCGGCGGCGAGATGATCGTCAAGCTGACCGACTTCGGGATCGCACGGGCGATCGAGCAGACGCGGATCACCCAGGTCGGCTCCGTCGTCGGCACCGCCGCCTACCTGGCGCCCGAGCAGGTGCGCGGCGAGGAGGCGACGCCGGCGACCGACGTCTACGCGCTCGGCGTCGTCCTCTACCAGTTCCTTACCGGCCGCCTGCCCTACGAGGGCTCCTCGCTGGCCGAGCTGGCGGTGCGCCAGCAGAACGAGAAGCCGCTGCCGCCCGACACCTACAACAGCGAGGTGCCGGAGACCCTGGGAGCGGCGGTGCTGCGGGCGCTCGAGGGCGACCCGAACCGGCGCTACGCGAGCGCCGACGAGCTCGCCGCCGGGCTGCACCTCGGCCTCGAAGGCGGCGACGTGACGCTGCCGCTGGAAGAGGGCACCTCGGCGACCCGCGTCCTCGGCGGCGACACGGCGGCCACCCGCCATATGGGCCGCGACACCGCCCAGACCGAGTACCGGCCGGCGCAGTCGCAGACCCGGCGCCCGCAGCCGCGGGTCGCTCCGGCCCCGGCCGCGCCTGCCCCGCGGGCGGCCCAGCCCCGCAAGCGCGGCGCCTTCTCCCGCTTCGCCCGCTTCGTCCTTGCCGCCGTGGCGCTGATCCTCGTCGCCGCCGCGGTGGCTACGGCCGTGATCGTCACCACCGACAAGGCCGCCGGCGTCAAGGTCTCGAGGGTGGCCGGCGACACCATCGACAAGGTCGTCGAAGAAGTGAAAGACCTGGTCCGCGAAAACAAGGAATGAATCCAGCGGACGCTGAATTCTGGCCCGTACAGGGGCTCTTCTTCAGCGCGCGCTGAATTTGGCGCCGGCATCCCAGGGGGTTGACCCGGACAGGATGGCGGTGCGGTAGGCGTTGAAGGTTCCGGCCTTGATCGCGTTGCGAGCGCCGGTGGTCAGCTCGCGCATGTAGGTGAGGTTGTGGAGAACGATCAGGCGGACGGCGGTCAGCTCCTCGGCGCGCGAGAGGTAGCTGATGTAGTCGCGGTCGTGGCGCCGGCAGGCCGGGCAGAGGCAGCCTTCGACCAGCGGCTCGCGGTTGCCGACCCATCGGCCCTTGCGCATGGTGAGGCGCCATCGGGTCTCCGGCGAGGGCGCGAGGGCGACGCCGTGACGGGCGAGGCGGGTGGGGACGGCGCAGTCGAAGACGTCGAGGCCGAGGGCGACGCCGCCGAGCAGGTCGTCGACCTCGCCGATCCCGAGCAGGTGCTTGGGCGCCTCCACCGGCAGCAGCGGCGCCGTCAGCGCCAGCACCGCCGCCATCTCCTCCTTGTCGCGGCCGAGGGTGCCGCCGATCGCGAGCCCGTCGACGCCGGCTTCGGAGACGGCCTGTGCCGATTCCCGCCGCAGGTCCTCGTGGGTGCCGCCCTGGACGATCCCGAAGACCGCCTGGCGCCCGGGGCCGTGCTCGCCGTGCCAGGCGAGGCAGCGGTCGAGCCAGCGGTGGGTGCGCTCGGTCGAGCGGGCGGTGTACTCGCGGTCGGCGTGGAAGGGGGTGCACTCGTCGAAGACGAGGGCGATGTCGGAGCCGAGCTGCGCCTGCACGCTCATCGAGACCTCCGGTGAGATGAAGAGCTCGGCGCCATCGCGCGGCGACTGGAAGCGCGCCCCCTCCTCGGTGATCTCGACCTTCGAGCCATGGTCGCCGGAGCGGCCCGACCCCTTGACCTCGTTGGCGACTCCCCCATGGGCCAGCGAGAAGACCTGGAAGCCGCCGGAATCGGTGATCACCGCCCGCTCCCAGTTCATGAACCCGTGCAGCCCGCCGGCAGCGGCAATCCGCTCCGGCCCCGGGGAGACGAACAGGTGGTAGGTGTTGCCGAGGATCAGCTGGTAGCCGAGCTCCGCCACCTCGGCCGACTCCAGGCCCCGCACCGTCCCCTTCGTCGCCAGCGGGATGAAGGCGGGCGTCTCGATCGGCCCGTGGGCGGTATGGATGAGGCCCGCCCGGGCACTGCCGTCACAGGCCTCGATCTCGAACCTGAGCCTGTTCTCGTCCCGCCTCATTCCGACGTTTGGTGAGTTGTGGTGGCTATAGCGACGCCAATTCGCCAATCGCTCACGCGATCAGCGACCGGCCCGTCATCGCCTCGGGCTGGGGGATGCCGAGGAGTTCGAGAGCGGTGGGGGCGACGTCGGCGAGGATGCCGCTGCCGCGGAGGTCGATTCCCTTGCTAGTGACGATCAGGGGGACCGGGTTCAAGGAGTGGGCGGTGTTGGGCGAGCCGTCGGGCTCGAGCATGTGGTCGCAGTTGCCGTGGTCGGCGGTGACGATGCAGGCGCCGCCCTTGGCGGTGACCGCCTCGACGACCTTGCCGAGCTGAGCGTCGACGGTCTCGACGGCCTTGACCGCGGCGGGGATGACGCCCGTGTGGCCGACCATGTCGGGGTTGGCGAAGTTGATGATCCCGAAGCGGTAGCTGCCCTCGTTCCAGTGGGAGACGAAGGTGGCGGCGGCACCCTCGGCGCTCATCTCCGGCTTGTGGTCGTAGGTGGGGACGTCCCGTGGCGATTCGACCAGCGCCCGCTCTTCCCCCTCCACCTCCTGCTCCTTGCCGCCGTTGAAGAAGTAGGTGACGTGCGCGTACTTCTCGGTCTCGGCGACGTGCAGCTGGTTGCCGCCGGCGGCGGCGATCGTCTCCGCCAGCGTCGTCGCCGGCCGCTGCTCGGGGAAGGCGACCGGGTAAGGCCAGCCCTTGCGGTACTCGGTCATCGTCGTCAGGTCGAGCGGGGCGGCGCCGGCGCGGCTGAACTCGTCGAAGCCCGGCTCGGAGAGGGCGCGGCTCATCTGCCGGGCGCGGTCGGGGCGGAAGTTGATGAAGAAGGCGACGTCGCCCTCGGCGGCGCCGTCGTAGTCGCCGATCACCGTCGGCACGACGAACTCATCAGTTTGGTCGCGCTCGTAGGAGTCTGTGACCGCCGCCAGCGCGCTCGGAGCGTGCAGGCCCTGGGCGTGGACGATCGCATCGTAGGCGAGCTTGGTCCGCTCCCAGCGGGTGTCGCGATCCATCGCGTAATAGCGGCCGCTGACGGTGGCGACGCGGCCGGCGGCGCGCAGCCAGCGCTCCAGCTCCTCGATGTATCCCTTGCCACCGTGCGGGAGCGTGTCGCGCCCGTCGGTGAAGGCGTGGAAGACGACATCCGGCACCCCTTCCTGGGAGGCAAGCTCGATCGCCGCCTCGATGTGCTCCCAGCCGGAGTGGACGCCGCCGTCGGAGACGAGCCCGAGCAGGTGGAGGCGGCCGCGGGGGCTGGTGCGGGCGCGCTCGCAGGCGGCGACCAGAACCTCGTTGTCGAAGAAGCTGCCATCGGCGACGGCGTCGTCTATCCGGGCCAGGTCCTGCTTGACGATCGCGCCGGCGCCGAGGTTGAGGTGGCCGACCTCGGAGTTGCCCATCTGGCCCTCGGGGAGGCCGACGTCGCGGCCCTGGGCGGAGAGCTGGGTGTGCGGGAACTCGCCCCAGAGATGATCGAAGACCGGCGTCTCGGCCAGCGAGATCGCGTTGCCCGGCCCCGGCTCGGCCAGCCCCCAGCCGTCGAGGATGATCAGCGCCAGGGAAGGGACGAGCGGGCTCATCCGCTCAGTCTGCCGCCTCGACGATCGCGGCGAAGTCCTCGGCGTCGAGCGAGGCGCCGCCGACGAGGGCGCCGTCGACGTCCGGCAGTGAGAGCAGCTCGGCGGCGTTGGCGGGCTTGACCGAGCCGCCGTAGAGGACCCGAACCCGGTCGGCGCCGCCGCCGCGGGCGCGGAGGACGTCGCGGATGAAGGCGCAGGCCTCCTGGGCCTGGTCGGGGGTCGCGGTGCGGCCGGTGCCGATCGCCCAGATCGGCTCATAGGCGATGACGACGTTCTCGATCTGCCCCGCCTCGATCGCACCGAGGTCGGCCTGCAGCTGGCGCTCCAGCACTTCCTCGGTCTCCCCCGCATCGCGCGCCTCCTCGCTCTCGCCGACGCAGAGGATCGGCTCGAGGTCGGCGGCGAGCGCGGCGGCGACCTTGCGGGCCAGCGCCTCGTCGGTCTCGTTGAAGTACGCGCGGCGCTCGGAGTGGCCGAGGACGACCGCCTCGACGTCGAGCTCGACCAGCATCGGCGCCGAGACCTCGCCGGTGAAGGCGCCCGAGCTCTCCTCGTGCATGTTCTGGGCGGCGACCTTGACCGCGGTGCCGTAGCGGCGCTCGACCACCGCGGTCAGCGCCGTGAACGGCGCGCAGATTACGACGTCCGATTGCGTCGCGGCGATCCGCGGCAGCAGCGCGTCGACGAACTCGGCCGCCTCGGCGGCGGTCTTGTGCATCTTCCAGTTGGCGGCGATGTAGGGGGTGCGGTCAGGCATTCGTGGTCTCCTCTCCGGCGTCGAGCAGGGCCTCCACGCCCGGCAGCTTCTTTCCCTCCAAGAGCTCCAGTGAGGCGCCGCCGCCGGTCGAGACCCAGTCGACCTCGTTCTCGAGGCCGAACTGGTTCAGCGCGGCAACGCTGTCGCCACCGCCGACCACCGTCGTCCCCGACGCCGCGGCGACGGCTTCGGCGACGACACGGGTGCCGGCGGCGTAAGGCTCGAGCTCGAAGGCGCCCATCGGCCCGTTCCAGAGGACGGTGCCGGCCTCCTTCACGGCCTCCGCGTAGGCCCCGGCGCTGCGCGGCCCGATGTCGAGCCCCATCCAGCCCTCGGGGACCTCGACGCCATCGCTCTCTTTGCGCTCGGTCTCGGCCGAGAACTCGCGCCCGAGGACGAGGTCGACCGGCAGCACCAGCTCGCAGTCGGACTGCTTCGCCCGCTCCAACGCCTCGCCCGCCAGCTCGACCCCCTCGACCAGCGAGTTGCCGGTCTCGATCCCTTGCGCCTTGAAGAACCCGAAGCACATCGCGCCACCGATCAGGATCTTGTCGGCGACCTCGAGGAAGCGGTCGATCACCCCGACCTTGTCGGAGACCTTGGCACCGCCGAGGACCACCACCAGTGGTCGCTGCGGCGAATCGACCACCTTTTCCAGTTCCGTGACCTCGCGCTCCAGCAGCAGGCCGGCGTAGGCGGGCAGGTAGTCGGCGACGCCGGCGGTGCTGGCGTGGGCGCGGTGAGCGGCGCCGAAGGCGTCGTTGACGTAGACGCTCGCCAGCTGACCGAGGTTTTCGGCCAGGTGCGGATCGTTCTTCGTCTCCCCCGGCTCGAAGCGCAGGTTCTCCAGCAGGAGCACGTCGCCCGGACCGAGGGCGCCGCAGGTCAGGTCGACGTCGCCCTCGATCACCCCCGGCGCCAGCTTCACCTCCGTCCCCAGCAGCTCGCCGAGCCGCTTCGCCACCGGCGCCATCGAGAGCGCCGGGTCGGGCTCGCCCTCGGGGCGGCCGAGGTGGGACATCAGGATCAGCGCCGCGCCTCGTTCGCGCAGCAGTTCGATCGTCGGCAGCGCCGCCCGGATCCGGGTGTCGTCGGCGACCTCGCCATCCGCCAGGGGGACATTGAAGTCCACCCTGACGAGGACGCGGCGGCCCTTCACCTCGGCGTCGCGGACGCTTGCCTTGTCGAAGGCCATCGGGGACTGGTGCCCGAGCCTCAGGCCGGCAGGACCTTGCCGGCCAGCTCGACGCAGCGGTTGGAGTAGCCCCACTCGTTGTCGTACCAGCTGATCACCTTGGCCATGCGGCCGTCGCCGATCACCATCGTCGAGGCGGCGTCGACGATCGAGGAGCGCGGGTCGCCGACGATGTCGGTCGAGACGATCGCATCCTCGGTGTAGGCGAGGATTCCCTTCATCGGACCCTCGGCGGCCGTTTTCAGGGCGGCGTTGATCTGCTCGGCGTCGAGCGGGTTCGGGGTGGTGAAGACGAGGTCGACGGCGGAGCCGGTGGGGACCGGGGCCCGCATCGAGAAGCCGTTCAGCTTGCCGTTCAGCTCCGGCAACACCAGGCCGACGGCCTTGGCGGCGCCGGTCGTGGTCGGGATCAGGTTGAGCGCCGCGGCACGGGACCGTCGCGGGTCCTTGTGCGGCATGTCCTGCAGGCGCTGGTCGGCGGTGTAGGCGTGGATCGTCGTCATCAGCCCCTGCTCGATAGTGAAGGACTCGTGCAGGACCTTGGCCAGCGGCGCCAGGCAGTTGGTGGTACAGGAGGCGTTGGAGATGACGTGGTGGCTCTCGGGGTCGTAGTCCCGGTCGAAGTTAACGCCGAGGGCGACGGTCACGTCCGGTTCGGTCGCCGGAGCGGAGATGATCACCTTCTTGGCGCCCGCCTCGAGGTGCTTGGCGGCGTCCTCGCGCTTGGTGAAGAAGCCGGTCGACTCGATCACCACGTCGACGCCGAGGTCCCCCCAGGGGAGGGCGGCCGGGTCGCGCTCGGAGAGGACCTTGACCTCGTCGTCGCCGGCCACGATCGTGTCGTCCCCCTTGACCTCGACGCCGCCGGGGTAGCGGCCGAGGATCGAGTCGTACTTGAGCAGGTGGGCCATCGTGGCCGTGTCGACGAGGTCGTTGACGGCGACGAAGTCGATGTCCGCGTTCGCCTCCTTGGCCGCCCGGAAGACGTTGCGCCCGATGCGGCCGAAACCGTTGATGCCGACCTTCACAGCCATGAACAAATTCCTCCTGATCTTGTTTGGGGAAGCCGATCCTATGGACTCGGCACTCCCGGCTCCGCGCTAGTCGGAGCCGATGGTGATCTCGATTTCGTACCCGTCCGGGTCTCTGAGGAAAGCGGAGTAGGAGCCGGAGCCGTGCGAGCGCTGCTCGCCCGGGTCGGCGACGCTGATGCCGCCCGCTTTCACCCCGTTCTCCCAGGCCGCCTTGACCGCGACGATCCCCAGCGCCGAGAAGCTGAGCAGGCCGAAGCCGGCCGCGGGCTCGTGCTTGGAGGAGACGAAGAAGACGGGTTTGGCGATCCCCCAGCCGATCGTCTGGTCCTGCTCGAAATGGCGCCGCCATCCCAGCGGGGCCAGCATCGAGTCGTAGAAGGCCGCGCTGCGATCGAGGTCGGCGACCTCCAGGAGGACGTGGTGGAGCATTGAGGGACGGAGGCTATCGGGGGCGCCTCCCGGAAGGACGTGCGCCTCAGCCCGAGCGCGGCGTCCAGCGGAAGTATTTGATCGCCAGCAGCAGACCGGCGATGCCCCAGAGGGTGACGATCGCGAGGTTGTCCCAGGAGACGGCGGAGCCGCCCGCGGGGACGTAGGCGTCGAAGAAGGCATCGAAGAAGTGGCGGACCGGGAAGAGGTCGGCGAAAGCGATCACGCCGTCGGGGAGCTGGTCTTCGGGGATGAAGACGCCGGAGAGGAAGTAGAGCGGCAGCAGCATCGCGTTGACGATCGCCGCGGCGGCGTCCTGGGAGGGGATCAGCGCCGTCAGGGCGATGCCGAGGCAGCAGAAGGCGGCGGCGCCGATGACGAGGGTGAGGAGGATCGCCGGCAGCCGGCCCCAGGGCAGGTCGGCGCCGAAGAGGGCGCCGATCGCCGCCAGCAGCACCAGCATCATCAGGGCGACGACGATCGAGTTGCCGACCCGGCCGGCGATGAAGACCCAGGGCGGCATCGGGGTGCCGCGGCCGCGCTTCAGGCGGCCGTCTTCGCGGGCGATCACCAGGGTCATCGCCAGCGTCTGCATCGTCGCCGAGATGATCGCCAGCGACATGATCGCCGGCACGTAGTAGGTGGTCGCCTCGATCCCGCCGCGGACGTCGACGTCTTCGCCGCTGAAGACGACGGCGAGGATGAGGAAGAGGATCACGGGGAACATCACCGTGAAGAAGACGGAGGCGGGGTTGCGCCAGAAGGCCTTCTGGTCGTAGCGGAACTGGTGGCCGACGAGGGCGAGGCCGGTCACGAAAAGCGCCTCCCTTCGGTCGGCAGCTCCGCCTCGGCGGTCAGCTCCAGGTAGACGTCCTCGAGCGAGGGCCGGGTCACTTCCAGCCCCTCCAGCGCCTCCCCCTGCGCCAGCGCCTTCTCGGTCAGCTCGTGCAGCGCCTGCACCGGCGTCATCGTCTGCAGAACGACCTCGCGGCCGTTCTGTCGGTAGCGGATCGTCGTCTCACCGCGTTCGCGTTCGCCGAGGTCCTCGGGGGTGCCGCCGGCGACGATCTCACCGGCGGCGATGATCGTCACCCGGTCGGCGAGGCGCTGCGCCTCGTCCATGTAATGGGTGGTGAGGAAGACGGTCTTGCCGAGGTCGCGGAGGCCGGCGATCACGTCCCAGGCCTGGCGGCGGGCCGAGGGGTCGAAGCCGGTCGTCGGCTCGTCGAGGAAGAGCAGCTCGGGGTCGCCGACCAGCGCCATGCCGACGTCGAGGCGGCGCTGCTGCCCGCCGGAGAGGCGGCTGGCGCGCTCGTCGGCCTTGCCCTCGAGGCCGACCAGCGCGATCACCTCCTCGGTCGGGCGCGGGGCCCGGAAGTAGCCGGCGTAGAGGTCGAGCGACTCGCGCACGGTCAGATATGGGTCGAGGCGGCCGCTCTGGAGGACGATCCCGATCTGCTCGCGCCACTCGCGCCCCGCCCGCTCCGGGTCGGTGCCGAGCACCGACACCTCTCCCCCGCTGCGCTTGCGGTAGCCCTCGAGGATCTCGACCGTCGTCGTCTTGCCGGCCCCATTGGGTCCGAGGAAGGCGAAGATCTCACCCCGATTGACCTCGAGGTCGATGCCGCGGACGGCCTCGGTCTCGCCGTAGCTCTTCCGCAGGCCTTTGATGGAGATGACGGGATCAGCCAAGGAGGGCGATTCAACCAAGCTCTACGTCCCGGTGCTTCACTCGCACGATCACGTCCTCGCGCCCGGCCAGGTCGCGGCGGATGCGGTCGGCGACGGTAATCGAGCGGTGGCGGCCGCCGGTGCAGCCGACGGCGATCGTCAGGTGGCTCTTGCCCTCGGCGACGTAGGCGGGGACGAGGAACTCGAGCAGCGGCAGCAGGCGGCCGTAGAACTCGCCCGCCTGGGTCCCCTGCTCGACGTAGTCCTGGACATCCTGGTCGAGGCCGGTCTTCGGCCGCAGCTCGTCGACGTAGTGCGGGTTGGGCAGGAAGCGGACGTCGAGGGTGAGGTCGGCGTCGCGCGGCGGCCCGTTCTTGAAGCCGAAGGTGAGCAGGGTGAGGGCGAGCTTGCCGGTCTCCTCCTGCCCCAGCAGCTCTTCGGTGATCTGCCGCCGCAGCTCGGCCCCGGTCAGGTCGCTGGTGTCGATGACTTTGTCGGCCCGCTCGCGCAGCGGCGCCAGCAGCTCGCGCTCGGCCCGGATCCCCTCGACGATCCGCCCTTCCGGCGCCAGCGGGTGGCGGCGGCGGGTCTCCTTGTAGCGATCGAGCAGCGTCTCCTCGTCGGCCTCGAGGAAGAGGACCATCGGCCGCAGTCCTTCGCTCTCGAGGTCGTCGAGCACCTGCAGCAGGCCGTCGAAGTACTCGCCGCCGCGGACGTCGGAGACGACGGCGGCGCGCTCGACGCCGCTGCCCTCGTGGCGGAAGAGCTCGCCGAGGCCGGCGATCATCCGCGGCGGCAGGTTGTCGACGCAAAAGTAGCCGCCGTCCTCGAAGGCGGCGATCGCCTCGGACTTGCCCGCCCCCGAGTGACCGGTGATGACGACCAGCGTCACCGGCTTCGCGCTTGCCACCTCAGTTGGTTCGATTGAGCTGCTCATGGATCTCGCGGCCTACTTTGCCAGGCAGGCCGGGCACCGCCTCGAGCTCCTCGCGGGTGGCGGCGAGGAACCGCTCCGGCGTCCCGAAGTGTTGCAGCAGCGCCCGCTTGCGCGCCGGCCCGACGCCGGGCAGGTCGTCGAGCACCGAGCCCTCGAGCATTCCCCGGTCGCGGCGGCCGCGATGGTGCTCGATCGCGAACCGGTGCGCCTCGTCCCGCACCCGCTGCAGGAGGCGAGAGGCCTCCGAGTCGGCGGCGAGGTCGAGGGGCTGGGAGCGCCCCGGCATGTAGACCTCCTCCAGGCGCTTGGCGAGGCTGACGACGGTGACGCCGCGCTCGGTGAACGGCTGCAGCGCCCGCACCCCGGCCGCCAGCTGCCCTTTGCCGCCGTCGATCAGGATCAGCGAGGGCAGCGAGGCGAAGCTGGCGTCGCGCTTGCCGTCGTGCGGGGACAGGTCCACCTGATCGAGGTAGCGCGCCATCCGCCGCGAGAGCACCTCCTCCATCGAGGCGAAGTCGTCGGGACCGCCGTCGCCGACCCCGTTCTCCCGCAGGTCGCCGCGGACTTTGAAGCGGCGGTAGTCGGACTTCTTCGTCGCCCCGCCCTCGAAGACGACCATCGAGGCGACGGTGTGCTCGCCGCCGATCGTCGAGATGTCGAAGCCCTCGATCCGCACCGGCAGCTCGTCCATCCCCAGCGCCTCGGCCAGGGCCGCCAGGCTCTCGACCCGGCGCGAGCGCCGGTGCTCGCGCCGCAGCCGGTCCTGGTCGAGGGCGAGCTGGGCGTTGCGCTCGGCCAGCTCGCGCAGCCGCCGTTTGTCGCCGCGCTCGGCGGCGCGGACCTCGACCGGGGCGCCGCGGCGCTCGCTCAGCGCCTCGGCGAGGACCCCGGCGCGGTCGCGCAGGTAGGGGCCGACGATGATTGTCCGCGGCATCGAGGGGGAGGCCGAGTAGTACTGGGAGATGAACTCCTCGGCGACCTCGGCCGGCTCCCGTTCGCCTTCGTTTTCGAGGTAGAAGCTCTGGCGCTCGGCAAGGATGCCGTCGCGGACCTGGAAGACCTGGGCGTTGGCGTCGGCGCCCTCGACCGCGACCCCTATCAGGTCCGCGGTCCCCATCGTCGCCCCCGCCACCCGCTGGCGCTCGAACAGCGAGCGGATCGCTTTCAGGCGGTCGCGGTGGATCGCCGCCCGCTCGAATTCCTGCGCCGCCGCCGCCGCTTTCATCTTCTCCTCCTCCTCGCGCTCGACCTGGCGGTAGCGGCCGGAGAGGAAGTCGACGATCGCCTCGATGTTGCGGCGGTACTCCTCCTTGCTGATGTAGTCGACGCAGGGCGCCCCGCAGCGCTTGATGTAGTAGTCGAGGCAGGGGCTGCCGGAGCGGCGGCCCGGTTCCTTGCCCTCGCAGGTGCGGAACTGGAACAGCTTGCCGAGCAGGTCGAGCGTCTCCCGCACCCGCTTGGCGCTGGAGAAGGGGCCGAAGTAGGCGCGGCGGGAGCGGTGCTTCTCGCGAGTGAAGTAGACGCGCGGGTAGTCCTCGTCGAGGCTGACGGCGACGTAGGGGTAGGACTTGTCGTCGCGGAGGCGGATGTTGAAGCGCGGCCGGTGGCGCTTGATGAAGCTCTGCTCGGTCAGCAACGCCTCCGCCTCGTTGGCGGTGACCAGGCTCTCGATCCGGTCGATCCGCGAGGTCAGGCGGGTGTCGCCGCCGGAGAAGTGGGAGGAGATGCGTTTGCGGATCGAGCGCGCCTTGCCGACGTAGAGCAGCTCGCCGCCCCGGTCGTAGAAGAGGTAGACGCCCGGCTGGTCGGGCAGGGATTTCCGCTGCTGGGCGATCCGCTCGGCCCGGCTCAGCGCCTTCTCGCCGCCGTCCTCGGCACTCGCTTTCCGCCTGCCTTCAGCCATCCCACTAAGGGTAGGCTGCTGGCCACTCGGCCAAACCGACGCCACGAGGGAGAGAGATGAGCACCGAGACCGTCAACCCGCCGCAGCTGAACACGATCCGGATCGAGGTCGACGGGGAGATCGGCACCCTCACCCTCGACCGGCCCGACGCTTTCAACGCGATGAGCCCGGAAATGATCGGCGAGATGACCGTCGCCTTCGCCTGGCTGGCCGACCGGGCGCCGCTGCGAGGGCTGATCATCACCGGCTCCGGCAAGGCCTTCTGCTCCGGCGGCGACGTCACCTGGTTCCGCAAAGGGGTGGAGTCCGGGGAGATCGACCTGCCCTCCGACGTGCGCCGCGGTGCCGAGGTCCTGCACCAGGCAATCATCGACCTGCGGCGGATCCCCTACCCGGTGATCGGGGCGATCAACGGGCCGGCGGCCGGGGCGGGCTTCTCGCTGGCGCTCGCCTGCGACATCCGCATCGCCGCCAACACCGCCTTCTTCGCCCCCGCCTACGGGCGCATCGGCGCCTCACCCGACGGCGGCATGACCTACTTCCTGCCGCGCGTCGTCGGGCCGAGCAAGGCGCTGGAACTGCTGCTTGACGATCCCAACCTGACCGCCGAGGAGGCGCGGGAACTGGGGCTGGTGAGTGAGGTCGTCGGCGCCGAAGAGCTGATGCAGCGGGCGCAGGTGCGCGCCGGTGAGCTGGCGAAGAAGGCCCCCCACTACGTGCGAATGGCGAAGAAGCTGGTCGGGGTCAGCATCGAGAACAGCATCAATGACCACCTGCAGTTGGAGCGGCACGGAATCGCCGACTCGATGGCGACCGAAGACCTCCGCAACGGCGTCGAGACCTTCTTCGGTGGCGGCACGCCCGAGTTCCACGGGCGCTGAACCGGGTAGCGCCGAGGTACGTATCGCGACTAGATTCGAGTGGACGAGTCCTCTGCGGGAAAGGAAACAAATGAAGAAACTGATGATCCTGTTCGCCATGCTCCTCGCCGCCATGGCGCTGGCGGCCTGCGGCGGCGGTGACGACACGAGCGGCGACACCTCACCGGCGGCAGGCGCCGTCGAAGAAGCCGAAGAAGGGGCCGAAGAAGCGGGCGAAGCGGCTGAAGAAGGCGCCGAAGAAGCCGGCGAAGCGGCCGAAGAAGGGAAGAAGGAAGCCGAAGGCGGCAGCGCCGGCTCCAGCGCCCTCGACATCGAAGCCGACCCCAGCGGCGCCCTCGCCTTCACCAGCGACGAAGCGACCGCCAAGGCAGGCGAGGTAACGGTCAACTTCACCAACTCCTCACCCGTCCCCCACGACGTCGCGATCGAAGACTCGAGCGGCGAAACCATCGCCGAGACCGAAGTCCTCGCCGAAGGCTCCGACTCGGCCACCGCCGATCTCAAGCCCGGCAAATACACCTTTTACTGCTCCGTCCCGGGCCACCGCCAGGGCGGAATGGAAGGCACGCTGACGGTCAAGTAGCCGCAGCAAGCACAGCGGTGCGCCTTTTACCCCTTATAGGGTGCAAAAGGCGCACCGCTGCAGGCTCGTCGGCTCATACCTGAGCCGTTTTTCATACTCAAACCATGTTTGAGTATGCATAGGATTTTCCCTCCATAGAGCAACTGGAAGGGAAGAGATGAGCGACCGCACCCGATCGGCTCGGGGCATCCTGTCGGTATGTGCACTTGCAGTTCTGTGCCTCCTGGGGTCAGTCCTTGCTCCCATTGCCCGCGGCGCCTGCCCTCCCTATGAAGTGATCGGCGCCCGTGGCTCCGGCCAGGAGAAAGACAAGGCCGAGAAGAACATGGGGCCGGAGATCTACAGCTTCTACAACTCCCTGCGCGGGCTCCTCGGCCCCGGCGTGGTGAAGGGCTACGGCCTGCAATACCGAGCGGTGGGCGCAAAGTCCCCGGCTGGCGTTGCCGCTTTCCTCCACCTTCCAGGCTCCTACACCGACTCAGTGCGCGAAGGAGCGGCTGAAGTTCTGCAGCAGATGGAGATCCGGCGTCACTCCGGCTGCGGATCGACGAAGTTCATTCTGGCCGGCTACTCGCAGGGCGCCCAGGTAATGGGCGACGCGCTGCGCGACGAGGCGGTGCGGAAATCCGTCGTGGCCGTGGCCCTCTTCGGTGACCCCTACTTCAACGCCGATTCGTGGTCACGCCGTGGCGGAGCTGACCCGAGCCTCTATGGCATCTTCGGCCCTCGCCAGGAGTGGCCGGACCCCCTCACAGGACGGGTCTTCTCCTACTGCCACTGGCACGACGTGATCTGCAATATGTCGAGGAGGGTGCATGTCTGGGGGACCAACCGGGACGTCTACGTGCGCACCGCGCTCGGCGAACCTCACCCGCACGAGACCTACGCCACCGGCGGGGACACTGGTAGCGCGGCGCGCGAAGTCGCCCGTGCCCTGGGCTTCACGCCTTCCCCTCTTCCTTTTTCCGGCCCTCTCGACATCGCCTTCGCCATCGACTCCACCGGCTCGATGTCCGACGAGATCGAAGAAGTCAAGGAAAACGTCTCGACCCTGGTCGGGCAGATCGCCTCCATCGATCCCGACTACCGTCTGGCGCTGGTCGACTACAAAGACATCGAAGAAGAGGAAAGCGAATACCAGTCACGCCTCGATCTCGACTTCACCAACGACGTCGCGGCGTTCAACCGCGAACTCGAAGGGCTCGAAGCCTTCGGTGGCGGCGACGAACCCGAGAGCGTCTACTCGGGCCTGATGACCGCCCTCGGACGCGACTGGCGGGCGGGCGCGAAGAAGATTGTGGTGCAGATCGGCGATGCACCACCGAAGGACCCCGAGCCGGTCACCGGCTACACCCTGAGGGACGTCCAGCTCAAGGCACTATCGGTCGACCCGGCGACGATCGACACGATCCAGTCCGGTGACGACCCGGAAACCAGCACTGCATTCTCGGCCATCGCCTCCGCCACCGGTGGTCATCACCTTCAACTTCCCGAATCGCAGCTCTCCAGCCTGGTCCCGGCGATCGTCGATGAGATCCGCCGGAACACGAATGCGCCCGCCGCAGCCCTGACCGCACCCTCCCGGGTGATCGCCGGGGTACCCATCTCGCTGAGCGCGGACACGAGCCATGACGTCGGGGAACCGATCGCCGCCTACGACTGGGACTTCGAGGGGGACGGGACCTTCGACGGGACGACGACTGCGCCGGTGGCGATGCACGTCTACCCCGCTCCCGGTGCGGCCACCGCAGTCGTCCGGGTCCGCTCGATCTCCGGCCTCAGCAGCCTCGCCACCGCGCCGATCGTCGTCACCGCCCCGACTCGGCAGCGCCCGCACAAGCCCCGTCATTTGCGTGCCGCCATGCACGGAAGCAAGGCCATCCTTCACTGGCGAGCCGGCAAGGGAACGCTGCCGCAATGGTTTTCCATCCTCGACTATCGCGGGCATGTGATCGCGAGAATCGCCGTCTCCGGTGCGACTCGTAGGTTCTCGGCGACGATCCACGGCCTGCGACGGGACCGCCGCTACCGCTTTTCGGTCGCGGCCGGAAGCGAAGCCGGGGAAAGCCGGCGTGCCGGCCCGGTCAGCGTCGGTGGACGCCATCCTCAGTCACAACGAAAGAAGAAATCAGCCCGCTGAGGCCAGCACCCGGGTCACCGAGTCGCCGACGAAGCAGGGCTTCTCGCCGCCCTCGACCTCGATCGTGAAGCGGGTGACGACCTGGTACCAGCCGCCGCGCTTCTCCTCGACCGAGACGACCTCGGCTTTGGCGCGGATGCGGGAGTCGACGGGGACCGGGGCCGGGAAGCGGATCTTGTCCCAGCCGTAGTTGACCCCCATCGCGAAGCCGGTGGAGGAGATCAGCTCGCTGCGGAAGCCGTCGACGGTGGCGAGGGTGAGGTTGCCGTGGGCGATCGTGGTGCCGTAGGGGCTCTCGGTCTTCGCTCGCTCGGGATCGACGTGGATCCACTGGTGGTCGCCGGAGAGCTCGGCGAAGGCGTCGATGTCGGCCTGGGTGATCGTGCGCCACTCGCTCGGCCCGATCTCCTCGCCGACCAGCGCCTGCATCCCCTCTATTCCCTGCACCTCGGTGGGCATCGGCGGCAGTCTATTCGCTGCTCGGTTGGGCCAGAACTCGGGGTGGAGCGAGCCGTCGCCGTCCTTGCGCGGGCCGAAGACGATCACCTCGAGGCCGTCCTCACCGGCCTCGAAGGCGCGGGTGACCTCGGGGGAGACGCGGATCGCGTCGAGCGTTTCCACCTCGATGATCTCGTCGTCGAGTTTGAAGAGACCGTCGCCGCGGACGATCACGTAGACCTCCTCGGCGTCCTCGTGCCTGTGACCGAAGGGCTGGCGTTTCCCCGGCTTGAGGCGGTGGAAGCTGAAGCCGGTGTCCTCGGTCTCCAGGTCGCCCTTGGCGAAACGGGCCTCCATCCCGTCGCCGTGGCCGAAATCCGGCGCCGAGTCTTTGACCTCTTCCAGCTTCTTGTGAGTGAAGGGGTTGCGCATCCGGGTCCTTTCGGTCGCTGACGTAGGGAGCAGGCTACCCCGTCGCAGTAGCCTTGACGCGTGGTCACGCCCGTCAGCCGCGTCCTCTCCAAGAGCCAGCTCGTGACGCTGGCCGAGCACGGCGAGGAACGGACCGCCGCCGCGGGCGAGGAGCTGTTCCGGATCGGCGACGAGAGCTACCCCTTCATCGCCATCCTCGAGGGCGAGGCGGCGGTGCTGGATGCTGCCGGGCAGGAGATCGTCCGCCACGGCGCCTCCGGTTTCCTCGGCGAGATGAACCTGCTGACCGGGCAGACCGTCTTTCTCACCGCGGTGGTGACCGAGCCGATGCGCTACATCGCGGTCGAGCGGGCGGAGCTGCGGAAGCTGCTGCTGGAGGACGCGCCGCTCTCCGACATCCTCCTCTCGGCCTTCATCCAGCGGCGCGAGCTGTTGCAGCAGCGGCAGGGAATCGGGGTCGAGATCGTCGGCGGCCGCGACTCGGCACCGACCCGGCAGCTGATCGACTTCGTCAAACGCCAGCGTCTCCCCTACACCTGGACCGACCCGGACGAGAGTGCCGAGGCGGCGCAGCTGGTCGACGGCCTCGGGCCGGCGGAGTTGCCGGTGGTGCGGCTGCCCGGCGGCGGCGAGCTGCGGGCGCCGAGCGGGGGCGAGCTCTCGCGGGCATTGGGAATCGGCCTCGAGCTGAAGCCGCGCGAGGAGGTCGACCTGCTGGTGATCGGCGGCGGCCCGGCGGGCCTCGGCGCCGCCGTCTACGGCGCCTCGGAGGGGCTGGAGACGCTGGTCATCGAGAGCACCGGCCTCGGCGGGCAGGCCGGGACCTCGCGGCGGATCGAGAATTACCTCGGCTTCCCGGCCGGGATCACCGGCACCGAGCTGACCAGCCGAGCCGTCACCCAGGCGCGCAAGTTCAACGCCCGAACTGCGACCCCGTACCGGGCGCGGGAGCTCGAACCCGGCGACGGCCATCACACGGTCCGCCTCGAGGAGGGCAACGAGATCGCCGCCCGCGCGGTCGTCATCGCCACCGGCGCCGAATACCGCAAACTCCCGGTCGAGAACCTCGAGCGCTACGAGGGGATCAGCATCTTCTACGCCGCCGGGCCGCCGGAGGCCCAGATCTGCGGCGGCCAGCGGGTCGCGGTCGTCGGCGGCGGCAACTCGGCCGGACAGGCGGCCGTCTGGCTGGCCCGCGGCGGCGCCCTGGTCACCCTCCTGCACCGGCGGGCCAACCTCGGCGAGACGATGTCGAACTACCTGATCGACGAGCTCGACCGCTACGGCGTCAGCGTCCGCGACCGCAGCGAAATCGCCGCGCTGCACGGCGAGAACGACCAGCTCGAAGCGGTGACGCTGACCGACGGAACCAGGCTTCCCTACTCCTACCTCTTCCTCTTCCTCGGCGCCTCGCCCTGCACCGACTGGCTCGGTGAGGCCATCACGCGCGACGAGAAGGGCTTCATCCTCACCGGCCCCGAAATCGGTGCCGAGGGCCTGCTGGAAACCAGCGTCCCCCGCGTCTACGCCGCCGGCGACGTCCGCGCCGGCTCGATCAAGCGCTGCGCCATCGCCGTGGGCGAGGGAGCGGCGGTGGTGCGCTTCGTCCACGAGCACCTGGGCCCAACGGTGTCGACTTCTTGACCCCCGTGGACACCTAACTCGACACGCTCGGAAGCATCTCCACCTGCGAGGCGAGCTCACCGTCGCGCAGAGCGTGGATCGCGAACCCCTGCGAATCGATCCACGCAACCTCGTCGCGGTGGAAGTTGGGGCGGACCTGAAGGTAGGAGCTGGGCGCGGAGAGGACGGGCCGGCCGACCAGGGCCGAGGTGGCGACGCGATGAAGATGGCCGCCGACGATCGCCCGTAGCTGCGGGTGGCGCGCCACCACCGCGCCGAGCGCTTCCCGGTCGCTCGCCTCGAGGTTGATCGCGTCCCATTCCGGAATTCCGGTGGTGAGCGGCGTGTGGTGCACGGCGAGGATCGTCGGCTGCTCCGGCTCGCGGCCCAGCTCCTCGTCGAGCCAGGCCATGCGCTCGGCGTCGTAGCAGCCAGGATCCTGCCCTGGCACGTTCGAGTCGAGGAGGACGAGCCGCAACTCGCCGACCTCGACCGAGTAGCTGACCAGATCCTCTCCCTCCCCCGGCAGGCCCAACGCTTCGCGAATGCGGCCGCGATCGTCGTGGTTGCCGCCCAGCACATGAAGCGGGAGCTCGAGCCGACTCAGCAACCCGCGGGCGACGCGGTAGTTTTCGGCGGCGCCGTCGTCGGTGAGGTCGCCGGACACGAGCACCGCGTCCGGCCGGTTCGGCAGCGAGCGCACCGCCTCGATCACCGCTTCGAGCCGCGGGATCGGGTCCTTCCCGTCCTCGTTGCCGCCGAGGTGGAGATCGCTGAGCTGGACGAGGAGGGTCGGCTTCTGCATCGGTCAGGCGGGGACCGGGACGGAAACCACCTCGAGACCGTCGATTCCCTCGAAGTCGCGGGGGTTGCAGGTATAGACAGGCAGTTCGTTCGCCAGCGCAATTGCCGCGATCATCGCGTCTTTCTGGCGAGACTCGAACTTCCGTCCCGCTCGACGCAACGAGGCAGCGACGCTTCCGAACGCTCTCGCAGCATCGACATCGAACGGAAGGGGATCGAAACTTGCCTCTAGCTGCTGAAGATGCGCCATTCGCCGGGCACGCTCGAGATCGCTCTTGACAACTAAAGGTCCGACACTGAGCTCTGCCAACGTGATCGTGGTCACCACCGAAACCACCGGGAGGGATCCGCCCTCTCGGAAACGATTGAAATGGATCAGCGTCGAGGTATCCAGGATCCCTCGCTGATGCACGGCCCTCGGCTCATTCATCGAAGATCGAGGCCCCCATCACCTCGTCCACATCGGCCCGGAATTGCTCGTAATCGATGGACGGCAGATGACGCCACCGCTCGAGAAGAGCCTCGGTAGTCATCTCCTGACGCAACGGGCTCAGTTCGGCCACCGGCTTGCCGTCACGGGTGATCGTGATCCGCTCGCCGTTCGCGGCCCTGTCAGCTATCTCTCCGCCTTGGTTTCTCAATTCTCTGATGCTCACGTCGCTCATACCTCCAATGTATCACCGGTGATACAGGCATATATTCGTCATTCGACCAGCCGTACTTCGAAGCTCGGCATCGCAATTGCTCCCGCCCCGCCGATCAGGGCGAGGATGCGAGTTACGTAGGCCTGCGTCTCCGGATAGGGCGGGATGCAGTCGCAGGCTTCGACCGGAGCCGGGCCGGCGTTGTAGGCAGCGAGGGCGAGTTCGGGCGAGCCGAACTGCCGCAGCAGGTCGGACATCAGGTGCGCCTCGGCATCGATCGCCGCAACCGGGTCGTAGGGGTTCGTGAGGCCGTAGCTGGCCGCGGTAGACGGGATGAACTGGGCGATCCCCTGGGCGCCTGCCGGCGAGCCCGCATCGGGGTCGAAGCCGGACTCCGCCATCAGCTGCCCGGCCATCAACGCCGGTGGCACGTTCCAGCGCGCGGCTGAGCGGAGGATCGGGTCCCGGTACTGGACTGGGACGAACGAGGGCAGGCTGGTGGAGGCGAGAGACGAAGCACTCCCCTCACCGGCTGCATCGACTGCTTCGCCCGCGGGGGAGCAGGGCGCCGGGCCGGCATCGAAGCCGTAATGCCAAGCCTCCCAGCTATACCTCTGAACGAAGCCGAAGCGCCCGGCGTTGGCAGCTAGCCAGCCGTAGGCGGAGGAAGGACCGAGGTCGAGCTCGGTCGCGCAGCGGTGCAGCGACTGGCCCGGTGGAGCCACCCAGGTGGGATCGGGGTGGGCGGCGAAGAGTTCCGCCTGCTCGGCGTCGGAGCGGAAGCCCGAGACGACGATCAAGGCCACCCCGTCGGCGCGAGCCGCCATCGCCATCCGGTCGTAGGCGGCGGCGACGTCCGGACGCATTCCCTCCCCGTCCCGCGTCACCAGCGGTCCGCCATAGCCGCCACCGCTGGCCATCGTCGTCCCGCCATCCGCAGCGGCACTTCCGTAGGCAGTCGCGGCTTCGGCCACTGCCGAGGCCTCCACCCGCTGTCCGTTCCCCTCCCGCAGCCCGGCGACGACGGTCGCCTCGGCCCGCACCGGCGCAAACGCGTCCGCATCCGGAAAACGGACCCGGACACGAGCCGGATCGACCTCGTTCGCCCTCGCCGCGACCAGCCCCGCCGCCCGGGCGCGCGCCAGGTACGTCGCCTTTTCGAGGTGCAGCGGGTTCGGCCGCCCATCCTGCAAGCGGGGCGGGGAGAGCAGCCGCGGCAGGTCGTCCCGCATCGACCGCACCGCGGAGATCGCGACGAGGTCGGCTGCTCGTTGGGCGCGGCCTTTACCGGTCACCGCCCCCGCGATCGCCACCAGAGCCAGGGCGGCGACGAGGAGGAACAGCGACCCTCCCAGCGCCAGGATCAGCGCCTGTCCCGACTCTTCCTTCGCCCGGCTCATCGCGCCGCACCCGCCCGAGTCAGCTGCCGGATCAGGCGCTCGGGGAGCCCGCCGGCAGCGCCCGCGGGGAGGACCCCGAAGAGGGCCCGCCGCTCGGCGACCCAGGTGAGACGGCGCTTGAGGACCGCCGCCGCCACTTCCGACTCGAGCAGGTCCCGCACCGCGAGCGCGACCAGCGCCCGGTCGCGGCCCAGGTCCGCGCGCAGCAGAACCGCCGTGACCTGAAACGCCGGCTCGGCCAGCGCCGGCTGCAGGAGATCGGACGGCAGGTGAAGCACCACTCCGGCCTCACGCGCAGTCGCTGCCGCTGCCGTTGCGGTGTCAAGACCGTCTGCGTCGGCCGGTACCGCAAGGTGACAGATCTGACCGCGGGCGGCGACTTTCGCATCCTCGAGGTGCGCCTTCAGCCTGCCCTCCAGTTGCTGCGCCGCAGCAGAGGCGATCAGCGTCGGCCGCGGCGCCCGCCCGCCAACGTCGACCAGCAGCGGCGCGGCGTCGAGGTCGGCGGTGGCGCAGGCAAGCGCCGCCGCGGCGCCGCGCGATCCCTCCGCCTCGCCGACCGCCGTAACCAGGACCGTCGGCGCGACCTTCAGCGGATTGAGGAGGACCGTCACGGCGCCGGCCTCGCCGCCGCGCTGCTGCTGATCTCCAGGCGCTCGGCGACGGCCCGGAAGGGTGACGGCGGGCGCAGCCGCACCGTCACCTCTCCTCCCTCGACGGCAACCGAGACGTCGTCTTCCGCCCAGCCCGGCAGGGCATCGCGGGCCGCATCGGCAGCCGAGCTCCCGGAGGCAAGCGCCAGGGCCCCGGCCTCCGCGGCGCCGTCGGCGAGCGTCATCGCGTACCCGGCGGCGAGCAACTGCAGCGCCACCAGCGCCGAGAGCAGGAGAGCCGGCAGCGCCGCGATCAGCTCGACGGTCGCCTGCCCCCGCTCATCCATCGCCGCCCTCCAAGCCGCTGCCGGCCGCGACCCGCACTCGAGGCAGCGACGGGATCAGACGCGGCACCTCGACCTCGACCTTGACCCCGGCCCCCTCCTCCACCCGCGCCCCCTCCCTCATCGAAGGCGGGAGCGCGGCCCGCGCCGCGGCGGAGGCGTCCCCACCGACCAGCGCCGCCCGCGCTCCCGCCCGCGCCGCCACGCCGGCCGACCAGAGCGCCTGCCCGGCAAGCGCGATCTGCGCGGCCACCAAGAGCGCCAGCAGCAGGAACGGGACCACGGCGACCAACTCGACCGATGCGGTCCCCTCCTCCCCGTGCGCTGCATTTCCGGCCCTCGATGGCATGGCGCAAACCTGCCGGGCAAATCCGCACACGTGGCGCGCAGATCGCAAAATCTTTGCCTCGATTTACGGGCGCCTTCGTAAACTGAAGGCGTGCGCACCGCTCGCAACGTCGCGATCATCATGCTGCTGGCGATCCCGATCGCCTTCACGGCAACCGGCGGCAACCTCGCCGAAGCCCTGCTCACCGCCCTGACGATGGCGCTGCTGGCCGGCTTCGCCTGGATGGTCTACACCTTCAGCCGCGACAACCAGCTGACGCTGGCGACCCTCAGCGACGCCCGCCGCGCCCTCCTCTACGGCGCGATCGGGCTGATCATGCTGCTGATTGCCGGCAGCGACAAGCTCTTCGCCAGCGGTGGCGGAACGCTGCTCTGGATCCTGCTCCTCGCCGCCGCCGTGGCGGCGATCTGGCGCGTCTGGATGGACGCCAACACCCTCAGCTGACGGCGCCGGCTGGCGCTACTTGTGAGTCATCACGACGATGCCGATGACGATCGCCGCGCCGACGCAGACGAGCGCGACAGCGCCCACCGCCAGCGCCGCCGTCGCAGCTACCGGTCGTTCGCTGCGGCTCAACTCGGCAAATTGCCCCGCCCCCCAGATCCCGAGCGAGAAGAGGAAGGTGACCCCGATCCCGGCCACGACCGAGGCCAGGACCGTCTGCAGCAGTTCGTCGGTGTGGACGATCGTCGCGATCACGCGCCCGTCGCCTCCACCGGCGCGCCCTCCTGGGCCCGCCGGGCAAACGCGACGCCGACCAGCGAGAGCGCCATCAGCGCGACGAGGACCGGGCCGAGGGCGCCGGTGCCGAAGATCCGCGTGATCCCGAAGGTGAGGGCGCCGATCGCCGCCGCCGCGGGCAGGGTCAGCAGCCAGGCGACGACGATGTTGCCGGCCACTCCCCAGCGCACCGCCGAGAGTCGTTTCGCCGCCCCCGAGCCCATCACGCCGCCGTTGATCACGTGCGTCGTCGAGAGCGGGAAGCCGAAGTGGGTCGAGGCGAGGATCACCGCGGCACCCGCCCCCTGGGCCGAGAAGCCCTGGGCGGCGTCCATCTTGATGATCCGGGTCCCGGTCGTCTTGATGATCCGCCAGCCGCCGCTGTAGGTGCCGAGCGCAATTGCCGTCGCCGCCGAGGCGATCACCCAGAAGGGCGGATCGGATTCGGCGGCAAGGGTGCCGTTGGCGATCAGCGCCAGGGTGATGATGCCCATCGTCTTCTGGGCGTCGTTGGTCCCGTGCGCCAGAGCCAGGAGGCCGCCGGAGACGATCTGCCCGTAGCGATAGCCTCGGCTGACGATTCCGGGGCGCTGCTTCCCCACCACCCGGTAGGAGACGGCGATCGCGACGCCGGCGACGAGGAAGGCCAGGACCGGGGCGACGACGGCGGGGATCAGGACTTTGCCGACCAGGCCTTCGGCGATCACCGCGTCGAAGCCGACGGCGGCGATCGCCGAGCCGACGACGCCGCCGATCAGCGCATGGGAGGAGCTCGAGGGCAGCCCGAACCACCAGGTGATCAGGTTCCAGGCAATCGCACCGATCAGGCCGGCGAAGACGATCGTCGGGGTGATCACTTCGGCGTCGACGACGTCTTTGGCGACCGTCGCGGCGACGCTGATCGAGATGAAGGCGCCGACGAAGTTGAGCAGCGCCGCGAACCCGATCGCCACCTGTGGCCGCGCCGCCCCGGTCGAGATCGAGGTGGCGACGACGTTGGCGGTGTCGTGGAACCCGTTGGTGAAGTCGAACGCCAGCGCCGTGGCGACGACCAAGATGAGAATGACGTCCGAGTTCATCGAGACGTGACGAGGCTCAGCCGCTGGCAGGCAAGGACGCAGGAAGCGAAGCGTGCTCCGCACGCGAGCGACCGAGGACGCAGCATGGCAGCGGCTGAGCCCGTCACGAGTTCTTGATGACGATGCCCTCGAGTATCTGGGCGGCGGTCTCGGTCGCGTCGATGGCCTCCTCGAGCACCGCGAACATGTCCTTCCAGCGGATCACGACCATCGGGTCGATCCCGTTGGAGAAGAGCGAGGCAACGGCGTCGCGGGAGATCCGGTCGCCGTCGTTCTCGAGCCGGTGGATCTCGATCCAGTACTTGTCGAGGTCCTTGAACGAGGGCAGGTTCTCCAGTCCCATCGCCAGCTGCTCGCAGGAGGCGACGAGAACTTTGGTCAGCGCCTGCGCCTGCTCCATCGGCGCCTCGATCTTGTAGAGGCCGAGGAAATCCGCCGCCTCCTCGGTGAAGTCGACGATGTCGTCCATCTGCGTCGCCAGCCCGTAGATGTCCTCGCGGTCGATCGGGGTGACGAAGGTCGTGTTGAGCCTTTTGATGATTTCGTGGGTGATCTGGTCGCCGTCCTGCTCGGCGATCACGATCTCCCGCGAGAGCGCGCCGGAGTCGGGCCAGGTGTGCATCATCTCGTCGAGCAGCTTGGCCGCGCGAACGGAGTTCTGACCCGCCTGGATGAAGAGGTCGAAGAAGGTCCTGTCGCGAGGGAGGAGCGAGAAGCGCGCCACTGCGACGCATCCTAGTAAGGCGACCGGCCTAGTGCCGCGACACGATCGGCGCTTCTGAGGTCGGCGGCCCGGCCAGGTGCTCGGCGGCGCGGGCGGAGTGCCTCGCCATCAGCTCCTCCTGGGCGTTGCGCACTTCGCCGTCCGGCCGGCGCCGCGACCAGTTGCCGTCGGAGTCGAGCCCCCAGGAGCTGGCGTTGTCGGCCAGGCAGCGCTCGAGCACGTCGAGCAGCTCGGCCTTCAGCGCCGTGTCCTCGACCGGGGCAATCAGCTCGACGCGGCTGTCGAGGTTGCGCGGCATCAGGTCGGCCGAGCCCATCAGCACCCGCGTCTCCTCGCCGCGGCGGAAGACGTAGATGCGGGAGTGCTCAAGGAAGCGGCCGACGATCGAGTGCACGCTGATGTTCTCCGAGACCCCCTCGACCCCAGGCCGCAGGCAGCAGATCCCGCGCACGTTGATCTCGATCTTCACCCCCGCCTGCGAGGCCGCGTAAAGGGCCTGGATGCAGCGGGCGTCGACGAGCGAGTTCATCTTCAGCGCGATCCGCGCCTCCTCGCCGGCTGCGTGGGCCTCGGCGGTGCGCTCGATCTCGGCGACGATCTGGTCACGCATCGTCGTCGGCGCGACCAGCACCTTGCGGTACTCGGCCGGCCGCCCGTAGCCGGTGAGGAAGTTGAACATCTCGGCGACGTCGGCGCCGAGCTCGGGGTCGGCGGTGAAGAGGCCGAGGTCGGTATAGAGGCGGGCGGTTTTCGGGTTGTAGTTGCCGGTGCCGACGTGGACGTACTCGCGCACCTGCTCGCCCTCGCGGCGGGCGACGAGGATCGCCTTCACGTGGGTCTTCAGGCCCGGGATGCCGTAGACGACGTGGACCCCCGCCTCCTCCAGCGACTTCGCCCAGTGGATGTTCGCCTCCTCGTCGAAGCGGGCTTTCAGCTCGACCATGCAGACCGCCTGCTTGCCGCGTTCGGAGGCGCGGATCAGCGACGGCACCAGCGGCGAGTCGTCGCTGGTCCGGTACACGGTCTGCTTGATCGCCAGCACGTCG
>Ga0070688_100000070_pt1 | contig 50587 bp, 50 predicted proteins | sample KBSS13HmetaG_FD_64679 | JGI IMG/M metagenome (GOLD analysis project Ga0070688, IMG submission 64679) | Switchgrass rhizosphere microbial communities from Kellogg Biological Station, Michigan, USA - KBS S1-3H metaG | ecosystem: Host-associated > Plants > Roots > Rhizosphere ...
GCTGGTCGAACGGCAGCAGGTAGCCGGTGAAGGCCATCGTCATCGTCAGGATCAGCAGCACGACGCCGATCACCCAGTTGAGCTCGCGCGGGTACTTGTAGGCGCCGAAGAAGAAGGTCCGCCCCATGTGGAGGAAGATCAGGATCACCATCACGCTCGATCCCCACTTGTGCATTCCGTGCACGAACTGGCCGAGCGGGACCTCGTTGTTGATGTGGGAGATCGAGGCGTAGGCCTGAGTCGCCGAAGGCGTGTAGAACATCGCCAGGAAGACGCCGGTGACGGCCTGGACGATGAAGGCAAAGAGGGTCGCGGAGCCGAGCGTGTAGAACCAATTGGTCCCCTTAGGCACCTTGCGGAAGAGCATCCCGGTGAGGAAGCCGGTCGCGGCGAGGCGCTGGTCGACCCAGCCGAGAGCGTCGATCGGCGCTTCTTTGCCGACGTCCAGCAGCTTGTCGCCGGCGCTCTTGCGCTCCGGCGCCTCCTTCAGGTCGGTCGGCGCCTGCCCCTTCGGGGTGCCGCCGCTGCCCGGCTTGGCCGGTTTGCGCAGCGGCGGGGGGACGACGGCGTCCGGGATCTTGAGTTTCGGCAGGTTCGGCATCAGGGCGGTGGGAAGGTAGAGGGCCGCGGGGGATAGAGGTATTCCCAGATCCCGCCGGTGAACTCCCCGGGGTCGCGGGCGCGGACCGGCTCCATCTGCGAGGTGACGCTGTAGCGCGGGCCGACTTCGACCTGGCCCTTGCGGACGCGGGTCTGGAACTGGTCGAGCGGGCGCACCGGCGGGCCGCCGATCCGCTTGCCCTGGAAGTCGTAGACGCCGCCGTGGCACGGGCAGATGAAGTTGCCGGCGGCCTCGACGAAGCGGACCGGGCAGCCGAGGTGGGCACAGCGGTTGGAGACGGCGACGAAGTTGCCGGGCTTTTCGCCGAGGTCCGCGGAGCTCTTGCGCACATAAGCGGTGGTCTTGCCCGCGTCGCCGATCCCCTCGGTCTCGGTGAAGACGACCTGGCGGTAGGTGTCCTCGACGAAATCGGAGACCGGGCCGACCGACTCCCAGCGCTCCTTGCCGCGGTGGAAGATCGGGGCGACAGCGAAGCCGACGGCCGGCAGCACGATCCCGGCGGCGGCGAGGCCGCCCAGCGCCTGCGAGGCAACCGTGAAGACGTGGCGGCGCGTCATCGACTCCCCCTCGAAATAGCCGGGGGGGTCGGGCTTAACCCGCTCCTTGAGGGGAGCCTCCTCGGCCCCGTTTACCTTGTTCGCGTCGTCTGCCACAGGTCGATCAGGTAGGGCGATGAAGTCTATTGCTTAGGCGGTGTGACCTGCATCACAGTTGCCCAATATCTGTAGAAGTCGAGCGGCTGTGGGGGGAGAACTTCGGCGCGCCCAGCCCTTGGTCCTCCATGGCACGGGTTCGAGGCGGGGGAAGGGCGGCGGTTGGCGTGGGGATCGCTGCTGCGATCGCCTTGCTCGCCAAAGGCCTTTATCCGGCTGATCTCCCGAACAGCCCAAGCCCTGATTTCGTCGACACGATCTTCAACAACCGGTGCGTCCTTTGGGCGGCGCGGTTGCTGCTGGTCTCCGCGGCGGCGGTCCTTGCCTTCGGTGGCAGCTTCATCGTCCTCTCGATCGGGATGCGGATGAAGAATCGGGAATGGCTGCGGCGGGCGGGGCCGTTCGAGATCTCGGAGGGGCGGCTGGAGCAGGCCGGGAGCGAGAGTGACTTTTGGCGGCGAGCGGCGCTTGCGCATCTCGAAGAAGCCGACAATCTCAGAGAGCGGCTCGCTCGAGCAGAAGAGCTGATTGAAAACTCTCGGAGAGTGAGGTAGAATGCTTTTGTCTACTGCTACTGATGGGTTTCGTTCATGACGAGGGAAGAACTAGATCGAGAAATCGAGCTGACCTTGGCTCAGAACCGGGCGGCAATCGAGCGGTTCGATGCTCATCGCCGCAAGTTCGTTCCGCTCATGGTCATGCACACCATCACCACCGAGCGGATTTTCCGAGAACTGCGCGAAGCCGTTAGGCGTCGGTAACGCCCGGCGCTCTGCGCTGAGCCGCGATCTGCTCGGCGGCTTGGCGCCAAAGATCCGGAATCCCCTCGGTCTCTCCCTCGGCGTGGCTGCGGGCGCACTCGCTGATCAGGTCGCAGAGGATCGTGACGGCGCGGGTGTCGCCGAGGGTGGCCAGGCGGTCTAGGCCGAGGGCGTAGAGGTAATCGCCGGCGAGGAGGGCGAGGTCGGGGTCCTGGCCGGAGAGGAGGCGGGGCTCCTCGTAATGGAGGAGGTAGCCCTCGCGGACGGCCTCGATTACGAGCGCGTATTCGCCTCCCCCGGCGAGCTCGCCCAGCTCTGACGGTGCGGCCGGGTCGACTACGTGGGGGGAGATCGGAGTGTCCTCGGCTCGCAGCCGGTCGGCAAGAGTCTGGAGGGCGCTCATCGCAGCGCCTCGTCCAGCGCCTCGGCGGCCGCCTCCAGGGTCTGGTCGATCGTCGTCTCGTCGTGGGCGAGGGAGACGAACCAGGCCTCGTACTGGGCGGGCGGCGGGTAGATGCCGCGGTCGAGGAGGGCACGGCAGAACGCGGCGTGGGCCTCGGTGTCGCAGGCGGTGGCGGTGGCGAAATCGACGACGGGCACCTCGCTGAAGAAGAGGGTGACCAGGCCCGGCGCCGAGGCGACCTGCAGCGGCCGGTCGGCGGCGAGCGCTTCGAAGCCCTGGGCGAGGCGGCCGGTCAGCGCGCCGAGGCGCTCGTAGGCGGCGGCGTCGAGCTGCTCCAGCGTCGCCAGCCCCGCGGCCACCGCGAGTGGGTTCCCGGAGAGCGTCCCTGCCTGGTACACGTCGCCCGCGGGGGCGATCCGTTCCATGTGCTCGCGCGGACCGCCGTAGGCGGCAGCCGGCAGACCGCCGCCGAGGACCTTGCCCATCACGGTCAGGTCCGGCTCGATCCCAAAAAGCTCCTGGGCGCCGCCGCGGGAGACGCGGAAGCCGGTGATCACCTCGTCGAAGACCAGCAGCGCACCCGTCTCGCGAGTTGCCTCGCGGAGGAACTCGAGGAAGCCTTCGGCGGGGGGGACGACGCCCATGTTCGCCGCGATCGGCTCGGCCAGCAGCGCCGCGACCTCGTGCTCGCGCAGCGCCCGCGCCACCGCCTCGCGGTCGTTCCACGGCACCACCACGGTCGCCGCCGCCTGCGCCGCGGTGACGCCGGGGCTGCCGGGAACCCCCAGCGTCGCCAGGCCCGAGCCGGCCTCGGCGAGCAGCCCGTCGGAGTGGCCGTGGTAGGCGCCGGCGAACTTGACGACGACCTCGCGGCCGGACACCGCCCGGGCCAGCCGCACCGCGCTCATCGCCGCCTCGGTGCCGGAGCTGGTCATCCGCAGCATCCCGACCGAGGGGAAGCGCGCCGCCACCTGCTCAGCCAGCTGGACCTCCGCCAGGGTCGCGGCGCCGAAGCTCGTCCCCCGCTTCGCCGCTTCGATCACCGCCGCCACCACCGCGGGCTCGGCGTGGCCGAGGATCATCGGCCCCCAGGAGCCGATCCAGTCGACATAGGCATTGCCCTCGACGTCGAAGAGCCAGCAGCCCTCGGCGCGTTCGATGAAGACCGGGTCGCGGCCGATCTGCCGCATCGCCCGGACCGGCGAGTTCACCCCTCCGGGAAGGACCTGCTGCGCCCGCTCAAATAGGTCGGTCATCGTTCGCCTGTTCCTTTTCGTTGCTATTCGCCGATAAGGAACAGCTGGAGCTTAGGAATGCTCGGCCTCCCAGCGGGCGTAGTCCTCGGTGAAGTAGTGCAGCCGGATCTTCTTGTACTCGGTCGAGGAGTAGAGGGTGGCGCGATCGTCCGGTCCCATCCCGCACTCGGCGGCGATCGAGTCGAGGATCGCGTCGCACTCCTCCTTCGAGCGGCCATGGGCCATCGTGAAGACGCTGTAGGGCCAGTCCTCGTAGGTGGGCCGTTGGTAGCAGTGGGAGATGCCGCGAAAGGAGGCCATCTTCGCGCCGGTGGTGAGGATCTCGTCCTCGGGCACCTTCCAGACGCCCATCCCGTTGGCGGAGAAGCCGGCACGGCGGTGGTAGAGGATCGCCGCGACCCGGCGCAGGATCTTGCGGTCGACCATCCCCCGCAAGCGGTCGAGCAGCTCCTCGGTCGAGATCCCGAGCTTCTCGGCGGCGGCGTCGTAGGGGCGGGCGACCGCCTCCATCGGCCCCTGCAGGGCGCGGATCAGGGCGATGTCGTCCTCGCCGTAGGGCTGCGGTTCGAGCTCCCGCGGCGGCGCCGCCTCGACCGGCGCGGCCAGCGCCTCGGTCCCCTTCTCCATCTCCAGGTTCATGTTGATTTTGAAGAGGGTGAGGGTCGGTAGTTCGCGCATCGACTCCGCCCCGGTCTCCTCCATCAGCGCTTCCAGCGTCCCCTTCAGGCCGAGCCGCGAGTCGGGCGGGGTGGCGATCGTGAACCAAAGGTTGAAGTCGTGGGTGCGGAGGTAGTTGTGGGAGACGCCGGGGTGGGCGTTGACGATCTTCGCCGCCCGTTGCGGGTTCTCGCTGTCGACTTTCGCCGCCACCAGCATCGACTCGTAGCCGAGAGCGCGGGTATCGAAGATCGGCGTGATCTCGCGGATGATTCGCCCGTCGAGCAGGCGCTGGGTGCGGCCGAGAACGTCGTCGAGCTCCATCTCCGCCTCGGCGGCGACGAGCGCGAACGGCTCCGGGTCGAGCGGGAAGTTCGACTGCAGCATGTTCATCAGCCGCTTGTCGGTCTCGTCGAGCGGGATCGCGGAGCCGTCCTTGCGGCTGCGCGCCTTCGACTGCGGCACCTTCACCGAAGCCACCGGGCGGCCTCCTTCGCGTAGTAGGTGACGATTGCGTCGGCGCCGGCGCGGCGGATCGAGGTCAGCGCCTCGAGGACGGCGGCGCGCTCGTCGAGCCAGCCGTTGGCGGCGGCGGCCTTCAGCATCGAATACTCGCCGGAGACGTGGTAGGCGGCGACGGGGGCGCCGGTCGCCTCTTTGACGCGGCGCACGACGTCGAGGTACGGGAGGGCCGGCTTCACCATCAGCATGTCGGCGCCCTCTTCGAGGTCGAGCTCGGCCTCGCGCACCGCTTCGGCGGCGTTGGCCGGATCCATCTGGTAGCCGCGGCGGTCGCCGAACTCCGGCGTCGAGTCGGCGGCGTCCCGGAACGGTCCGTAGTAGGCGGAGGCATACTTGGCGCTGTAGGCGATGATCGGAGTGCCGCTGTGGCCCTCTTCGTCGAGCTGGTGGCGGATCGAGCCGATGCGGCCGTCCATCATGTCGCTGGGGGCGACCGCGTCGGCGCCGGCCTCGGCGTGGGAGATCGCGGTTTTCGCCAGCAGCTCGACGGTGACGTCGTTGTCGACCTCGCCGCCGCCCTCGCGGATCACGCCGCAGTGGCCGTGCGAGGTGTACTCGCAGAGACAGACGTCGGTCATCACGACCAGGTCGGGATGCGCGTCCTTCAGCGCCCGCACCGCCATCTGCACGATCCCCTCGTCGTCGTAGGCCCCGGTCCCGAACTCGTCCTTGACCGAGGGGACGCCGAAGAGCATCAGGGCACCGACGCCGGCCGCCGCGACCTCCCCCGCCTCCTCGACGAGGTTGGAGATCGAGAGGCGGGCGATGCCCGGCATCGACGGGACCTCGTCCCGCACGCCCTCGCCGGCGACGACGAAGGCGGGCTGGATCAGGTGACCGGGCGAGAGCTCGGTCTCGCGGACCAGGCCGCGCAGAGAATCGTTCCGCCGCAGGCGGCGCATACGGGTACTTGGAAACGGCATGAAGCCCGAGTTTAGGGGAGGGGCGCAGTAGCGTTCCGCCAGTGCGGGCCACGGGTGTCGTCAAGCGGTTCGGAGAGCGGGAGGCTCTGCGGGGCGTCTCTTTCGAGGCGGGTCCCGGCGAGCTCGTCGCGATCATCGGCCCGAACGGAGCCGGGAAGACGACGCTCCTCTCGATCCTCGCGGGGATCGCCAGTCCCGACGAGGGCGAGGTGGGCGCGGCGAGCGGGACGGTCGGCTGGGTCCCCCAGCAGGCCGCTCTATATAGGCGGCTGACGGTCGAGGAGAACCTGTTGCTGTTCGCGCGACTGGAGGGGCATAGGGACCCGCACGCCTCTGCCGCGGAGATGCTGGAGCTGACCGGCCTGCGGGAGCGGCGCGGGGAGATCGTCGCCCGGCTCTCCGGCGGCAACCAGCAGCGGGTCAACATCGCGATCGGGCTGCTCTCCCGCCCTGCTGTGCTGCTGCTCGACGAGCCGAGCGTCGGCCTCGACCCGCGGCAGCGGGCCCGCCTCTGGGAGTTCGTCTCCGGGCTCGCCGGTGGCGGGACCACGGTGATCTTCTCCACCCACGACATCCAGGAGGCGGAGCGCTATGGCGGCCGGATGCTGGTCCTCGCCGACGGGGAGTCGCTCTTCGACGGCTCCGCTGAGGAGCTGCGCGAGGCGGTCCGGCGCGAGGCCCCCGAGCAGGCCGACCGCGACTTCGAGACCGCCTTCGTCGCCTACCTCCACCACCGGGGCCACTGATGCGCGGCGTCCGCTGGCTGCTGCTGAAGGACCTGCAGATCCTGCGCCGCTCGCCCCTGCAGGCGGTGCTGCTGGTCGCCTACCCGATCCTGATCGCGGTCCTCGTCGGCTTTGCGATCTCGCGCGGGCCGGAAGATCCGCGGGTCGCCTTCCTCAACGAAGTGCCGCCGAACACGCGGATCAACGTCGGCGGCGCCGAGCTGCCGAAGTCGAACGTCAAGGAGCAGATCTGCAAGCGGGTCGAGTGCGTCTTCATCGACGACCGCGACGAAGCGGAGGCAAAGGTCGAATCCGGGGACGTGCTGGCGGCGCTCATCCTCCCCGCCGACCTGGTGAACAAGATCAATTCCCTCTCGACGCTGGCCCCAGGCGTGCCGGAAGTCGAAGTCCTCGTCAACGAGGAAAACGCGGTCAAGGCAGAACTCGTCGACGACCGGCTGACGACCCTGCTGGCGGAAGCGAACCTGCGGATCGCGCGCCGGATCGGCAACGAAGGCGGTCGCTACCTGGGCCTGATCGTCAACGGCGGAAGCTTCGAGTTGCTCGGCGAATCGATCCCGATCCTCGGCCTGCGGACCAGCGCCCGCATCCTCAAAGCGGTCGCCCCGGCGCTGCCGCCGCGGCTGCGCCCCTCGCTCGAACAGGTGACCGAGTTCGCCTTGCAGGCGCGCGAAAACCTCGACGTGGCGAAACCGCTGATCGACCGCCTCGCCCAGCCGGTCAAGATCGACAAGGTCGTGGTCGGGGGCGAGAGCCCGCCGCTGGAAATCTTTGCGATCGCGGTCGCAGCGACCCTCACTCTCGCCTTCGTCGTCGTCCTCCTGGTCGCCGGGTCGCTGGCCCTGGAGCGAGAGGAGAACGCCTTCCCCCGGCTCACCCGCGGCCTCGTCTCCGAGACCGGGCTGCTTGGCGAGAAGGTCCTGCTCGGGGTCGCGGTCGGCCTCGTCGTGACGCTGCTGATGCTGCTGGGGATGAAGGCCTTCGTTCCCCTCGACCTCGGCCGGATCGGCCTCTGGCTGCTGGCGATCCTCGTCGCGGCGGCGGCGCTCGGCGCAGCCGGGGCGGCGCTGGGCGCGGCGGCGCGGGAGGTTCGCGCGGTTTCCCTGCTCGCCTTCATGGTGACGCTGCCGATCGCCTTCCTCTCGCTCGTGCCCTCCGGCGCGGTCGGTGCCGAGGTCTTCGACGCGATCCGCTACGTCACCGCGCTCTTCCCTTTCAAGCCGGCCCTGGAAGCGATCACCGCCGCCCTCGACGAGAGCGGCCAGGGGATCGGCGGGCCGCTGCTGCACCTGGCGGTCCTCTTCGCCGCCTACGCGACTATCGCCCGGGTGGCGCTGCGCCGATTCGCAGCGGTCTGATCCCGCCGCGTTCCACGCAGGCGTGGACGAACTGCTCGAGCGTCAGCTCCGGCTCGAGGTGCGCGCGGACGCGCTCCAGCACCTCTGGCTCGTCCAGCGCCGGCAGGGTCCGCCCCTGCGAGCACACCGCCGCCAGCGCCACCGGCGAGCCGTCGAGCATGAGGCAACCGTGCTTGCTGCGGTAGGCGCCGAGGCCGTTTAGCTCGACCAGGTCGTAGTTCCGCTCGCTGACCGTGAGGAGCTGCTGCTGCTCCGGCGTCGGGTGGACGACGAAGACCGGCGCCGTGGTCTCCGGGCTTTCGTGCAGCGTCGCCGGCACCGCCCCGTAGGGCGAAACATGGGCGGAGTAGACGACGTCGAAGCCCTCGAGCTCCGCTCGCTCCACCGGCAGCTCCAGCCCCGGCAGAGGCGCCAGCTTGCGTGCCAACGCCTCGGGGGCCGAGTTGGCGCCGTAGGAGATCAGCGGAGCGCGACCGCGGAGGTCGAAGCCGCCCGCCGGCGGCTCCAGGGCCTCCCCGTCGCGGTACAGGTAGGGGCCATCGGGGGTCGCGTATGGGTAGTCGAGCGCTCGCTTCAAGATCGCTGCCGTCGCGTCCGGATCGGCCATCGGGCTCAATCTCGCAGATAGGGTCAGCGATATGAGGGTCTTGTTCATCGGCGACGTGGTCGGCAGCCCCGGCCGTCAGGGGCTGCGCGAAGCGATGCCGGCGCTGCGCGAGGAGCACTCGCCGGACCTGGTGATCGTCAACGGCGAGAACTCGGCCGGCGGCGTCGGCATCACCGAGCGCACCGCCAACGACCTCTTCCAGTCGGGCGCCGACGTCATCACCACCGGCAACCACGTCTACCGCCACCGCGAGGCCTACGACTTCCTCGAAACCTCCGAGCGGGTGGTGCGGCCCGCGAACTACCCGCAGGCGAATCCGGGTCGCGGCCACACCGTGGTCGAGGCCGACGGGATGCGGGTGCGGGTCGTCAACCTCAGTGGCGGCGTCGGCCTCCGCGTCGCCCGTTCACCTTTCGACACCGTCGACTCGATCCTCAGCCATCACGAGCACGACGCGGTGATCGTCGACTTCCACGCCGAAGTGAGCAGCGAGAAGGTGGCGATGGGCTGGCACCTCGACGGCCGCGTCGCCGCCGTCCTCGGCACCCACACCCACGTCCCCACGGCCGACGGCCGCGTCCTCCCCGGCGGCACCGCCCACATCTCCGACGTCGGCATGACCGGATCCCGGACCAGCGTCCTCGGGGTCAAACCGGAGCAGGCGCTGCGCTCGCTGATCACCCAGATGCCGACCCGATTCGAAACCGCAGAGGAGGACGTCTGGGTAATGGGGGCTCTTGTCGACGTGAACGACCGGGGGCTGGCCGACTCGTTTCAGCAGGTGATGGTTCCGGTTACGGGCTGACAGCGGCCGGGCCCAACTGCTCATCTTCATTCCAGCCGTCCTCAAAGATCCGCTCGGGGTGCTCGCGCAGCGACCCCTGCAGCCGAAGCACCTTCACCGGTGAAGAGGTCAACTCCTCCTCCTTCCCAACCACCGTCGCGAGGCGCTCGTCCTTGTCCGGCGGGCAATGGGGAATCACGATGCAGCGCCCTTCTACCGGGATGGTCCGGTCGGCCTTTTCGAGCCGCTTCCGGCTGGTCGGATACCGCGCTGGCTTATGGGCTCCCCCAACCCTCGCCGTCATCAGCGCCCATCGACCTCGCCGGCATCCAAGGAAATCGGCCCGGTGGCCCCGGGCCTGCTTGAAGTCGGCGATGAACCAGCCTGTCTTCTCCAGCTCCTGCCGGACGTATCGATCCCAGACAACGAAGTGGAACCGGGAGGCAAAGGTCCAGGTCGCGTCGAGGAACTCCTTGCGGGCGTGATAGGGCAGCTCCTTCACTCCCAGATCACGCCCGTGTACGAGATCGATGACGAAATGTGCCTCTGGTTCGTCCAGCAGACCCCGCGCGGCGAGGATGTGCGCAAGCGCTCCGAGCTCCTCACGTTCGACCTCCTCCCCCAGGTGAAGGATGGTGCGCACAAACCGCATCTTTTCTTCCAGCTTCCCCACCACGCGTTCGAGGTTCTGCCCGTGCCGCTCGACGGTCAGCCCGTCGTCCTCACCTCCGGGCGGCATCACATTCTCCGCCCTGACCACGGTTTGCAATCCGACCTCGACCACTCCGGCCAGCCTGAAATTCGTCATCCGATCCACCATGGCGCCGGTGGCCTCGGGCGCCACCGCCCCGAAGAGCAGCATCAGGGCGAGGATCAACAGCGCCAGGGTGCCCGCGTCGGGTGGATCCTGGGCGAGCTTGACGACGATGACCGCGAGGACGGCGAGGAAGCCGACGGCGGAGGCGGCAGCAGCGGGGCGCCTACGCCAGCGTCGCTTCGCCTTTGTCCATCGCTGCCTCATCCTCACGGCGGCATTTAACACCCTTTGAACTAGTCAGCGGTCCACTGAGGGCAATCAGGAGAAGTGGGAAGAACCACACTATGTAGAGGTAGAACCAGTGGTGGAGGGTCAGCTGGAGAAGGATCAGCAGGGCTGCCGATAGTGCGGTGAGTTGAACCAGGGATTTGCGCTTCGGGACGAAGGCGAATGCCAGGGACAGCGCGCCCAGGGTGACCAGCAAGGCGGTGCGGAGTGGTTCCAGTGAGGTTTGGCCCCAGATGCTGAAGGGTGAGTCGCGGTCGGCTTGGGTGGCGATGGTCCGGTCGTAGAAGGTGTGGAGGCCCGGGTTCAGGGTGGGCCAGAGCAGCGCCAGAACGGTTATCACGAGGAACGCGATGAGGAACAGAAGCGCTGGGCGACGACCGGGTCTGTAGGTGAGGTACATCGGGGCGAGCGGTGCGGCTACGAACTTTGCCCAAGTCGCCATCGCCAGCAGCGCTCCACGGGCTAGGGGCTTTGCGGCGAAATAGAGGGTTGCCAAGAGGAGCACTGCTACCAGCGAGTCGTTGGAGTTCGACTCCAACGCGTAGGCGGTGTAGGGGTAGGCGGCCCAGCCGAAGGCCAGGGTCGCGGCCAGGCGGTCGCCTTCGGGGCCGGGGCGGATGCGGCGGCCGAGAAGGATGAGGAAGGTGAAGGCAGCGATGTCGAAGACGACTGCTGCTCCGTGGGCGGCGGGGAGGTCGTCCCATTCGCCGCTGCTGGGCCAGATCAGCTCGAAGGGGACGTAGGCGAGGTAGTTGACGGGGCCGTAGGTGTCGCCGGAGGAGATGTCATCGGGGAAGTTGTCGTAGATCGGTTCCCCGTGGGTGATCTTGTCGGCGCCGACCACGCCCGCGTAGCCGACGTCGATCGCGCCGGCGTCGGCGATGTTGAGGCCGACGCGGAAGCCCATCAGGAAGAGGGCGGCGACAATCATCCACATGACCGGCCAGACGGGCCGCACGCCCTCCCCTCTCCCCCGCAACCCGATCCAGAGGCTGCGGCCGAGGAGGTAGAGGAGCACCGGGTAGACGAGCGGCACCGAGACGCCGATCTCCGCGCGGTTGAAGAAGTAGTGGGAGACGCCGAACCCGAGCAGCACCAGGAGGTCGAGATTGGCGAGGCGCCGGAGACGCCGCCAGTCGACCAAGCCGAGGAGGAAGATCAGGCAGAGGGGGATGAAGACGTAGGGCGCGTTGAGCTTGTGGCCGAAGGCGCCGGAGTAGCCGCGGGCCATCTTCCAGGCGACCTGGTACCCGGTCCACGACTCGGTCGCCTCGCCGCTGTCGAGGCCGACGTAGACGAGCACCAACTCCTCGCCGCCGGAGAAGTAGGCGACCTCCCAGCGGCCGTCGTCTTGGTTGAGGGAAGCCGTCGCCGCCAGCGGACCGTGCTCGCGTTCCTCTTCCAGGACCTTCGGGTCCTCGTCGGCGACGGCAATCGCTTCGGCGCGCTGGACCTGGTCATGCGTCACCCGGTCCGGCGGAGGGGGCTCGAGTGCCGCCGAAGCCGATGGGGCCGACCACAGCGCCGCCGCGAGCGCGACAAGGAGCGCGGCGCGCATCACTTCTTCGCCGCCACCCCGAAGTGTTCGCGGACGACCGGGGCGACGTCGCGCAGCGTCCACTGCTCGCGCTGGTCCGCCGACTCGGGCCCGCAGCCGACGAAGAGCAGCGGGCCGAGCGAGTCGCCCACGTGCAATGCCCCGTGGCTGCCGCCGCCGGCATGGCTGACCCCACCCCAGTCGACCGCCTCGAAGCCGGGCGCGAGCGAGACGACGAAGTCGCCGGAATGCGGGGCCGTCACCGCCGACCACACTCGCGCCAGCGGATCCGGGTAGGTCTCGCTGCGGAGACGACCGTCCGCGACCTCCGCCTCCACCGCCTCGAGGTCGCCCTCGACCTCCCAGCTGCCGCCGCGCAGATCGCCGACCTCGCTGCCGGGACGGAACCGCAGCACCGCCTCGCCGCGCTCGACCACGGCCCACTCGCCGCCTGCGGCCGGCATCCCCGGAGCCGGCCGCCGCAGCGGCATCCCGTCGCTGTCCTCCAGCCGGCAGACGAGGTCCACCCCCTCGATCATCCCCAGCCGCGCCGCTACTTCAGCGGGGTCGGCGGGCTCCACTTCGCCTTCGAGCAGGTAGACGTGCGCAGCCCGGCCGGTCGGGCTGACCGCCAGCTGCGAGCGCTCGGGCCGCTCCTCGGAGGGCTGCAGCACCGACCACTCGGCCCCCAGCAGCTCGGCCAGCGGCAGGCCGCGGTGGACCTCGGTCTGCGAGTGGTCGGCGAGCAGGATCACCGCGTGGTCGGCGAGGAACTCGTCGAGCCCGCCCGCCTCCTCGGCGTAGGTGGCGAAGCAGGCGTCGGCCTTGGCGATCGACTCGACGCTCGCCTCCGGGCCGTGCTCGTGCGAGTAGTGGTCGTTGTCCGGCAGCGAGAGGAGGAGGAACTCGTAGAGATCCTCTTTCAGCAGCTCTGCCGCGCAGCAGGCGGCGTAGCCATCGCGGTTGCCGGGGATCGAGGTCGAGCGGCAGGGCACCTCGCGGCTCGCGTAGAGGTCACCGTAGAAGAGGTCGGTAGGTCCCCAGGTGTGGTGGTGGAACTTCAGTTTCGTCGCGTCGATCGCCCGCCGCAGCAATCCCTCCAGCGAGACCTCATGGCGCTGCCGACCCCGGTAGATGAGGAACGGGGTGCAGGCGGTGCGCTCGCCGGCGTCTTCGAGGCTCTCGAAGACCGTCTCCACCTCGGGGCTGAGGTGGGCGAGGTTCATGTTGTAGACGAGGTCGTAGAGGGCGCGAAAAACGCCGAAGGCACGGGTCGCCTCGAGCGAGGACCCGTACTCGACGTAGCGCCGCTCGAGCCGGTGGTACCAGTTCATGCCGCTGATCCAGTGCTGGTCGGCGCCGACCCCCGTGACCATCTCCGCACAGGCGACCGGGGTCACCGAGGGGAAGCTGGAGACGCAGTCGGGGATGAGGACGCCTCGCTCGATCAGGGTGCCGAAGGTCGGTGCCCGCCCCTCCGCGACCGCCCGTTCGAGCATGTCGGTGCGGAGCGAGTCGACGTAGGTGAGGACGAGCTTCTTGCGGGAAGGCACCGCTCCCATGATCGCGGAGCCACTCGTTCGTCTGTTCCTTTTCGTTGCCAGAGCCCGAAAAGGAACAGGCGAGCTAGCGGAGGACGCGGAGCCCGGCGTGTTTGCGCTGGGCGCGGCGGTGGCGGGTGATGCCCAGCCAGATCAGCGCCAGGACGAGGGCGATGACGATCAGCGGCACCAGCAGGGCGATCGCGATCACGACCAGGGCGACCAGGCTGACGATGAAGGCGAGGGCCCCGCCGCCGCTGCCCTCGCGGCGGCTCGCGCCGTAGACGACGTCGCTGATGATCACGCAGGCGAGCGCGGCGCCGACCAGCCCCAGCACGCCGCCGAGGATCCCTTCGAGTAGGTAGCCGACGACGAACCCGATAACGGCGGCCAGGATCGTCATCCGGCCCCGGGCGGAGCCGTGGGTGCCGGTGGTCCCGGCGAGCATGCCGACGGCAAGCCCAATTCCTAGCTCGGTGAGAACGTCCACGCCCCAAACCTAACCAACCGCGATGGCCGCGCGTCGATCCGCCACACTTCAGCGATGGCAGAAGTCCCCGAGCCGACCCATCGCCGCCGCTCCCACGCCGGCACCCGCGACCTCGAGCGCTACGCCGGCCTCTTCGCCGAGCGGACCAGCGTCATGCGCTCCTCGGCGATGCGCGACCTGATGGCGATTACCGCGCGCCCGGAAGTGATCTCGCTCGCCGGCGGCCTCCCGGACACCTCCACCTTTCCCCCGCAGAGCTTTGCCGCGCAGATGACCCGGATCGCCCAGGAGTCGGCGGCGAAGGCGCTGCAGTACGGGCCGACCGAGGGCTTCGAGGAGACCAAGGACTGCATCCTCGAGGTGATGGGAGCCGAGGGGATGCTGCCCGACCCCGACGACATCATCGTCACCACCGGCGGCCAGCAGGCGATCGACCTCGTCTGCAAGACCCTGATCGACCCCGGCGACGTCGTCATCTGCGAGGCCCCCACCTACCCCGGCGCGATCCCGACCCTCTGCAGCTACCAGGCCGACGTCGTCCAGGTCGAATGCGACGAGGACGGGATGCAGGTTGAGCTGCTCGAGCAGTTGCTTGCCGAGCTGCGCGCCGAAGGGCGGCGGCCGAAGTTCATCTACTCGGTCCCGAGCTTTCAGAACCCGGCCGGGGTGACGATGTCGCTGCTGCGCCGCCAGCGCCTGGTCGAGCTGGCGCGCTCGCAGGAACTGCTGGTCGTCGAGGACAACCCCTACGGGCTGCTGCGCTACGGCGGCGAGCCGATGCCGCCGCTCTACCAGCTCGACGGCGGCGACTTCGTCATCTACCTCGGCACCTTCTCGAAGATCCTCTCCCCCGGCATCCGCCTCGGCTGGGCGGTGGCGCCGCCGCCCGTGATGGAGAAGATCGTCCTCGGCAAGCAGGCCGCCGACCTCTGCACCTCGACCCTGACCCAGTACTTCGTCCGCGAGTACTTCGCCGAACGGCGCTGGCAGCGCTATGTCGACGACCTCGTCGAGATCTACCGCGCCCGTCGCGACACGATGGTCGAAGCGCTGCGCACCTACTTCCCCGCCGAGGCGACCTGGACCGAGCCCGAGGGCGGCCTCTTCATCTGGGCGACGCTGCCCGACTACATCGACACCAGCGACCTGCTGGCGAAGGCGCTGCGGGCCGACGTCGCCTTCGTCCCCGGCCAGGCCGCCTACACCGACGGGCGCGGCGCCCACTCGATGCGGCTCAACTTCAGCGGCGTCGACGAGGAGGAGATCCGCGAGGGGGTGCGGCGGATCGGCAAGGTGATCGCCGAGCAGGTCGAGCTCTACGGCACCCTGACCGGCGAGCACCGGGTTCCGGAGCCGGCGGAGGAGCCGCAGCCGAACGTGGTCCCGTTCCGCAAAGCCGAGGAAGCTTGAAGGTCGCGGTCCTCAAAGGCGGCCGCTCGCTCGAGCGCGGCGTCTCCCTGCGCTCCGGCGCCCGGGTCGAGGACGCGCTGGAACGGCTCGGGCACGAGGTGCTGCCGATCGATGTCGGCCCGGACCTTGTCAAGCGCCTCGTCGCCGAGCGGCCGGAGGTCGCCTTCGTCGCCATGCACGGCGTCGGTGGCGAGGACGGGACCGTGCAGGAGCTGCTGGAGATCCTCGGAATTCCCTTCACCGGGCCCGGCGCCGCCGCCTGCGCCCGCTGCATGGACAAGGTGCAGGCGAAGGACGCGATCGACGACGCCGGCCTCCCCACCCCGCACTGGTTCGCCTTCAACCAGACCGCCTTCCGCGAGTTCGGCGCCGCCGACGCGCTCGACCGGCTCGAGGAGACGCTCGGCTTCCCGCTCGTCGTCAAGCCGAGCCGCGGCGGCTCCTCGCTGGGCGTCAGGTTCGCGCGCTCGGCCGGCGAGGTCCCACAGGCCCTGATCTCGGCCTTCAGCTACGACGACCGCATCCTCCTCGAGCGCTTCGTCGACGGTCGCGAGCTCGCGGTCAGCGTCCTCGGCGACGAGCCGCTGCCGGTGGTCGAGGCGATCCTCCTGGAGGGCGATCGCTACGACTTCGAGGCGCGCTACGAGATCGGCCGCACCCGCTTCGTCTGCCCGGCCGAGCTGAGCGCCGAGGAGGAGCGGGCGGTGACCGAGGCCGCCCTCGCCACATACCGGGCCCTCGGCTGCACCGGCTTCGCCCGCATCGACCTGATCCTCGGCGACGAGGGGCCGTGGCTGCTGGAGGCCAACGCGATCCCCGGCCTCACCGACACCAGCCTTCTCCCGCAGGCCGCCGAGGCGGCGGGTCTCACCTTCGAGCAACTGGTCGAGCGGATCCTCGACCTGGCGCTGCATCCGACGGCTGCTTAGCCGTTACTGCTCCCCTTGCGCGAAATCATCTGGAGTCACCTCGTCGAGGAACTCCTTGAATTTGTCGACGACCTCCTCGGTGTCCTCGACCTCGTGCTCGAACTCGATCGCCGACTCCTCGATGACCTCCTCGGCGGCGAAGATCGGGGCCGAGACGCGGACCGCGAGTGCGAGTGCGTCGGAGGGGCGCGAGTCGATCTCTACTTCGGAGCCGTTGACGGAGACGGTGATCGAGGCGTAAAACGTGTTGTCGCGCAGCTCGGTGACGGCGACCCGCTCGCACTTGGCGTCGAGGTTCTCGAGCACGTCGGAGAGGAGGTCGTGGGTCATCGGGCGCGGCGTCGAGGCCCCCTGCAGCTTCATCAGGATCGCGGCCGCCTCCGGGTGCCCGATCCAGATCGGCAGGAAGCGGTTTCCGTCCACGGTCTTCAGCAACACGATCGGCTGCTTGCCGACCATGTCGAAGCTGACGCCATAGATCTGCATCTGCTGCAAAAGGACTCCCGACCGTCGTTGAAAACGGAAGTATAGGTCGGGCCAGAATGGGCGATCCTGGATTCGAACCAGGGACCTCGTCCTTATCAGAGACGCGCTCTAACCAACTGAGCTAATCGCCCGGGACCGGCGATGATAGCGACGGTTTCTCAGCCGGAGCGCTTGCGCAGACGGCGAGCCAGCGCGTGCGCCTCGCGAACGTCGTCGAAGCGCAGCTCGGCGACGATGTCCTCGCCCTTGGCCCGTGCGGTCACCTCGTGGCCCAGCGCTTCCTCGAGCGCCTCAGAGACGTCCCTGAGGGCCGCCTGGGCGTCGGGATCGACGGGTGCCCTCCTTGGCCGCGTCTTTGGCTGGCCAGCCAGCCGAACCCTCTCCTCGGTCTCGCGGACCGACCAGCCGCCGCGGGCGGCGTCGCGGGCGAGGCGGCGGCGGACGTCGTTGCCGGTGGCGGCGAGCAGGGCCTTGCCGTGCCCCTCGCTGAGGTCGCCCGCCTCGAGCAGCGTCAGAGCCTCGTCGGGAAGCTCGAGCAGCCGGATCAGGTTGGAGACGGCGGGGCGGCTGCGGCCGACCCGGCGGGCCAGCTCCTCTTTCGTCAGCCCGAGCTCGCGGACGAGGGCGTCGCAGGCCTTGGCCTCCTCGACGGGGTTCAGGTCCTCGCGCACCATGTTCTCGATCAGCGCCGCCTGCAGCCGCTCCGCCTCCTCCTGGTCGCGGATGACCGCCGGCACCTTCTCGATCCCGGCCTGCTGGGCGGCGCGCCAGCGCCGCTCGCCGGCGACGAGCTCGTAGCTCCCGTCGGGGAGGGGGCGGACGAGCAACGGCTGGACCACACCCGAGGCCTCGATCGAGGCCGCCAGAGCCGCCAGAGCCTCCTCGTCGAACTTGGTCCGCGGCTGCGAGGGATTCGGCTTGATCAGGGAGACCGGCAGCTCGCGCAGCTCGCCGGCGGCCGAGACCTCCGCTTCGGGAAGAATGGCGGACAGCCCCCGGCCGATCCCGCGGCGGCTGTTAGCCACGACTTGCCAGCTCCTTCGCCAGGGCCCGGTAGGCGACGGCTCCGTGGGAGGCGGGGGCGTGCTCGGTCACCGGAAGACCATAGCTCGGCGACTCGGCGACTCGAACGCTGCGCGGGATCACCGTCTCGAAGACCATGCCGTCGAAATGGTCCCGCAGCTCGGCCTCGACGTCCTGCGCCAGCCGCGTCCGCTCGTCGTGCATGGTGATCAGCAAACCCGAAACCTCAAGTTGAGGGTTCAGCTCACGCCTGATCAGGCCGAGGGTTTCCAGGAACTGGACCAACCCCTCCAGCGCCAGGTACTCCGCCTGGACGGGGACGATCACCCGGTCCGCCGCGGTCAGCGCGTTGACGCTGACCGGGCCGAGGGCGGGCGGGCAGTCGAGCAGGGTGACCGCGAAGCGCTCGCGGAGCGGGCCCAGGCGTTCGCGCAGGCGGATCTCCGATCCCTGCATCCGCGGCAGCTCGACCGCGGCGCCGGCGAGGTCTTTGTTCGCTGGAACCAGCCAGAGGTTGTCGGGCCCGGCCGGGCGGGCGGCCTCGGCGACCGAGGTATCGCCCGTCAGGCAGTCGTAGGAGGAGGGGTGAAGGTCGCGATCGCCACCCAGGGCAACCGTCGCGTTGCATTGAGGGTCGAGGTCGACGAGGAGGGTCTGGTTCCCCTCCGCGGCGGCGCAGGAGGCCAGGTTGACGGCGGTCGTCGTCTTGCCGACGCCGCCCTTCTGATTCGCAACTGCGTAAACCTTGCCCATCGGAGGTCAGCCTAGTCAACGCGCCCACCGCACATTCCTCAGCGCGCTCGCAGGCGGTCGGATAGCCTGCTGGCCGTGTCCGAGACCTTCGACTGGCCCGACAACCCCGCCGAGCGAGCACAGGAGCTCGTCGAGGGCGTGCTCGACGAGCTCGATCTCGACGGTGAGGTCGTCGTCGATGAGAACGACGACCGCATCCTGCTCACGGTCGATGGGGAGGACGACTACGGCCTCCTGATCGGCAAACGGGGCCAGACGATCGACGCTCTGCAGCTGCTCTGCTACCAGGCGGCCTTCCGCGGGCTCCGCGAGCGCAAGCGCGTCGTCGTCGACGCGGCGGGCTACCGGGAGCGCCGGCGCGAGACCCTGGAGGGCCGCGCCGACCGCGCTGCCGACCAGGCGCTGACCAACAACCGCGTCGTCGAGATGGATCCGATGAGCGCGCAGGAACGGCGCGTCGTCCACGAACGGCTCAAAGAGCGGGCTGGGATCGAGACCTACAGCGAGGGCGACGAGCCCAACCGCTGCGTGATCGTGGCGCCGCTTCTGCCCGAGTGAGTAAAGGCCCGCTCGCAGGCCTGGGCCGCGAGGCGCGCGAGCAGCTCGAGACTGTGCTCGGTCTCCTCGCCGAGGAGCGGGCCTCGGTCAGTTCGGTAGTCGACGAGCGAGCGTGGCAGGTGCATATCGCCGACAGCCTTACCGGCCTCGAGGTGGAGGCTTTGCGGAGCGCGCGGCAGATCGCCGACGTCGGCGCCGGCGCCGGCTTCCCGGGCCTGGCTCTGGCCGTGGCGCTGCCGGAAGCGCAGGTCGACCTGGTCGAGTCGGTCGGCCGCAAGTGCGAGTTCATGCGGCGGGCCGCGGGAGCAGTGGGGATCGCGAATACCCGCGTCCTCAACATCCGCTCCGAGGACCTCGCTGCGGGAAAGGGTCGCGAGACCTACGACGCCGTTACTGCCCGCGCCGTCGGGCGGCTCTCCACCCTCGCCGAGCTCGCATCCCCGCTTCTGAAGCCAAATGGCGTCCTCGTCGCCTGGAAGGGCAAACGCGATGCCGAGGAAGAAGCGCAGCTTGCCAACGCCGCGGCCGGTCTGGCGATGGAGCCCGTCGAAGTCCTCGACGTGGGCGATCGGGCCGGCAGCCGGCACCGACACCTTCACGTCATCCGCAAGAGCGGTCCGACGCCGGCGAACCTGCCGCGCAAGCCCGGCATCGCGAAGAAACGCCCAAAGGGCTAGCGGCGGCGCTTCTTCTTTTTCGGCGGCGGAGGCGGGGGTTTCGCCGCCTGAATCGCGGCGGCGCCCTCGGGAGTCGCGGTAACCGGCGGCGGGACGATCCGCTGGATCACCAACTGCTGCCCGATCGTCCAGAAGTTGGTCGTGATCCAGTAGAGGATCAAGCCGGCCGGGAAGCTGAGGATGAAGGGGACGAAGATGAACGGCAGCACCATCATCATCCGCTGCTGGCTTTTGTCAGCGGTGATCGACATCACCATGCTCGAAACCAGCTGGGTGCCGACGTAGAGGACGATCAGGGTGATCAGTTCGGCCCCGGTCGCCTTCGCGGTGAGGTCGTTGATGAAGAAGAATTCGGCTCCGTATTCGGCGCAGTGGCCGGCGGCCGGGCAGCCCATGTCCGGCGGCAGCTCGTGGCGGAGCACGTAGAAGAGCGTGATGAAGACCGGCAGCTGCGCCAGCAGCGGGAAGCAGGAAGCAAGCGGATTGACTTTGTTCTCTTTGTAGATCCGCATCATTTCCTGCTGCAGGCGCTGTTTGTCGTTTTTGTATTTCTCCTGCAGCTCTTTCATCTGCGGCTGCAGCGCCTGGAGGGCGCGCATGCCTTTGAGCTGTTTGTAGGTCAGGGGGATCAGAACAGCGCGGGTGCAGACGGTCAGCGCAATGATCGCCATCCCCCACGAGAGGCCGACGTCGTCGTGGAAGAACTGCAGGACCGCGTTGGCCACGTCAATCAGCGGCTGCAGGATGTTGGCGGTGATGGGCGTCATCAGTGGGTGTTGTGCCACTCGGCCGGGTGGACCGGGCCGGTGCGGAGCGTGAATCTATCGGGGACGGGGTCAAAGCCGCCGTGACTGAAGGGGTTGCAGCGCAGAATCCGCCAGGAAGCGAGGAGCAATCCGCGGATCACACCGAAGCGTTCGACCGACTCGACCGCGTAGGCGGAGCAGGTCGGCTCGTAGCGGCAGCGGCGCGGAAGGCCGGGCGAGATCCAGCGCTGGTAGGCCCGAATCGGGGCCAAAAAGATGCGTTTCACGTGGAACGGCCGCCCGCGAGGGCCTCTTCGAGATTGGCAGCAACGCCCGTCATGCCCTCTCGCTCGATCAGCTCCTTGATCTCGCTGCGGGCGACGATGACGAAGTCGTGGCGCGGCGGCAGGCGCTCGGCAAGCGTCCAGAACGCCTCCCGGAGCACGCGCTTGACCTTGTTGCGCTCGACCGCGCCCCCCACCTTGCGGCTGACGGAGACACCGAGGCGCACCTCATCGCGCTCCTCGTCCTTGCGGGGGAAGGTGTAGAGGACCAGGTAGCGGGTCGCGTGCGAGGAGCCGTCGCGATAGACGCGGTCGAACTCGCCGCTACGGGAGAGGCGCCGTCGCTTCGGCGACGCCATCAGACCGGCGAAGCCTCGAAGCCGTGCATCTAGGGGGTGAGGCGCTTGCGGCCTTTGCGCCGGCGGCGCTTGAGGACGGCGCGGCCGCCTCGGCTGCTCATCCGGGCGCGGAATCCGTGGGTCTTGGCCCGCTTCCGCTTCTTAGGCTGGTAGGTGCGCTTCATTGCCGGCGGAAGTATAGGGACCCGCCGAAAATCTTTTCTGCGGGATTTGCGAGGCGCCCCGGATGGGCGCTCAGGCACGGCGCTATGGTCGCCGCGCGGTGCCTGACGACCCCTCGAAAGATGACCTCGACGCGCTCTGGCGAATGACGCGAGAGCGGCTGAGCTCATCGGTTCCGGAGTCGACCTGGCGCCTCTGGCTCGAGCCGCTGGAGCTTGTCGGGGCAGAGGGCGAAACTGTCTTCCTCAGCGCTCCCGAGGGGATTCGAGCCTGGAGCGAGCGCCGCTATTCCGCATTGATCGCCGAAGCGCTTCGCGAGGCGGGTGGGCCCTTCCAGCACGTCAGCTTCGCGGCGCCCGCGGAGGGGTTGAACGCCGGCGACGCCGATCCGGAGCTGAACCCCAACTACACCTTCGAGCGCTTCGTCATCGGCCCGGGCAACCGCCTCGCCCATGGCGCCGCCCTCGCCGTCGCCGAGGCTCCGTCGGAGGCCTACAACCCGCTCTTCCTACACGGACCGCCGGGGCTGGGCAAGACCCACCTGCTCGCCGCGATCGCCAACTACCTGCGCGACAACGCCCCCGGCCTCAGCGTCCGCTACACCACCGCCGAGTCCTTCACCAACGAGTTCGTGGCGGCGCTGAAATCCTCCGGGGCAGAGGCCTTCAAGGCGCGCTACCGGGGCATCGACGTCCTCCTCATCGACGACGTCCAGTTCCTGCAGGGCAAGCCGGCGACGGAGGAGGAGTTCTTCCACACCTTCAACGCCCTCTATGAGTCGGGCAGCCAGCTGGTGCTCTCCGCCGACCGCATTCCCAGCGAGCTCTCGACCCTCGCCTCGCGACTCCGTGACCGCTTCGAGTGGGGGCTGACGGTTGCCGTCGAGCCGCCGAACCTGAGGACGCGGCTGACGGTGCTGCGGCGCCTCGTCGAGGAGGCCGGGGTGGAGATAGCCGACACCGAGGCGCTGACCGAGCTCGCCCACCGGATCGACGTCAACGTGCGGCAGCTGCACGGGGCCCTCACCCGGGTGATCGCGCACGCTTCGCTGATGGCCAAGCCCCTCAGCACCGAGCTGATCGCCGAAGTCATCCCCAGCGTCCGCCGCTCGCAACCGACCTCGGTCGAGGAGATCCAGCAGCGGGTGGCGGAAGGCTTCGGGATCTCCCGCGCCGAGCTCGTCGGCTCCAGCCGCGCCGCCACCCCCCTGCGCGCCCGCCAGGTCGCGATCTTCCTCACCCGCGATCTCACCGACCTCTCGCTCCCCCAGATCGGCCACCTCTACGGTGGTCGCGACCACACCACCATCCTCAACTCGCTTCGACGCGTCGAAGCGGGGCTCGACGAGGACGCTGAGCTGGTAGAGAAGATCCGCGAGCTGCGGGGCGCAATCCACAACCCTGTGGGCGAGGAGCGCTGAACGCCGCCGACGCTGCAAGAATCCCCAGCCTTCCACAGCCTCCTCCACAGCCGCCAAACCGCACCACACCGCCGAATCCACCCCCACCCAGACTTTTTCCACAAGCCCTAACCCAACTCAAGAAGGCAGCCATCAACTTGAAGCTCACGACCAAACGGGAAGATCTCGTCTCCAAGCTCTCTGTTGTCTCCAGGGCTGTCTCCACCCGCGCCGCCACCCAGGCGCTTTCCGGCGTCCTCCTCACCGCCAAAGAGGGTCGGGTCACCCTCGCCGCCACCGACCTCGACCTCGGCCTCGAGACCACCCTCGACGCGGAGATAGAGAGCGAGGGCACCGCACTCCTTCCCGGCCGCCTGTTCGCGGAGGTCGCTCGCTCGCTCGCCGACGCCTCGGTCGAGATCGAGTCCCGCGAGGCCGAGCACGACGTCGAGATCCGCAGCGGCGGCTCCAGCTTCCACCTGCGGGTGCTGCCGGCCGAGGACTTTCCAAAACTGCCCCAGCCGGAGCCCGACCAGGCCCTGAAGATTCCGGCGGCGGCGCTGGAAGAGAGCATCGAGCTGGTCGCCCGCGCCGCCTCCCGCGACGACATGCGGCCGGTCCTCACCGGCGTCTTCGTCACCGCCAGCGGCAAAGAGATGACGATGGTCGCCACCGACTCCTACCGGCTCGCGGTCAAGCGGACCGAGCTCGAGGCCGACCTCGGCGGCGAGCTCGAGGCGAACATCCCGGCGCGGGCGCTGCGCGAGCTCGGCCGCATCCTCTCTTCCGAGGGAGCCGGCGAGACCTCGATCTCACTGTTGACCAACCAGGCGGTCTTCGTCGCCGGCTCGATTCTTCTCTCCACCAGGCTGATCGACGGACAGTTCCCGAACTTCCGCCAGCTGCTCCCGGAGTCCTACGAGCACGACGTACGGCTGCCGCGCCCCGAGTTCCTCGAAGTCACCCGCCGCGTCAGCCAGATGGCCCAGCGCAACGCTCCGCTGCGGCTCTCGTTCCGCTCGGGTGAGCTGACGGTGGCGGCGGAAACCCCGGACGTCGGCGACGCCCGCGAGACGATGCCCGCCGCATTCGAGGGCGAGGAGCTGGAGATCGGGTTCAACCCGGAGTTCCTCAAGGAGGGGATCGAAAGCCTCGGCGGCGACGAGGTGCTGCTGCGGCTGATCTCGCCGCTGCGGCCGGGGCTGTTGGAGCCGGTCGAGGGAGACGACTTCCGCTACCTGGTGATGCCGATCCGGCTCAACGTCTGACGTGACGCCGGGCGCCTGAGTGAGCTCACCGTGCTCGTCACCGCGATCGAGGCAAGGCCGCTGCGGAGCCTCGATCGCGTCCGGGTCGAGCTGACGCCGGGGATCGTCAGCATCATCGGTCCCAACGGGACCGGCAAGACGAACCTCGTCGAGGCCCTGTACTTCGCCCTCACCGGTCGTTCGTTCCGGACCTCGGACCGGCGCGACCTGATCCCCTTCGGCGGCTCGATGGCGCGAGTGGAGGCGACCGTGCGTGACGAGGACGGGATCGAGCACAAGCTGCTCGCCGCGGTCAGCCGCAGCGAGGGCCGCCGCCACCTGCTCGACGGCAACCCGGCCGATCCCGCGACGATCGCCCGCGTTCGTCCCCCCGTCGCCGTCTTCGCGCCGGATCGGTTGACGCTGGTCAAGGGACCGCCGGCGGAGCGCCGCGCCCACCTCGACGGCTTCCTCGCCGCCCGCTGGCCGGCCCGGGGGGAGCTGCGGAAGCGCTTCGGGCAGGCGGTGGCGCAACGCAACGCCTTGCTCTCCCGACTGGCAGCGGGGTTCGGCTCCCCCACCGACCTCACCGTCTGGGACACGAGCTTCGCCGCCGCCGCCGCGCCGCTCATCGAGGCTCGGGCCGAGGCGGTGGCCGAGCTCGCGGGTCCCTTCACCACGGCCGCCACCGAGCTCGGTCTGGAGGACGGAGCGCTCGAGTACGCGCCGCGGGCATCGGGTTCAGCCGAGGAGATCCGCAACGGTCTCGAGGAGCGCCGCGAGCAGGACATCCGCCTCGGCCGCAGCTCCTGGGGCCCCCACCTCGACGAGCTGAAGCTGACGAGTGCCGGAAAGTCGTTGCGTCGTTTCGGTTCGCAGGGTCAGCAGAGGGCATCGCTTCTCGCCCTCCTCTTCGCCGAGCGCGAGGTGCTGCTCGAGGCTCGGCGCGTCGTCCCTCTGTTGCTGCTCGACGACGTGATGAGCGAGCTCGACCCCGGTCGCCGCGACCGGCTGGTCGACCGGCTGGTCGACGGCGGCCAGGTGCTGATCACCGCCGCCGACGAAGAGTCGGTTCCGACGGCGGCGCTGAAGACCGTGGTGAGAATGCCGCCGCCGCAGACAGAAAGTGCCGCCGCATGAGCCGCCGCCGTGCCCCCCGTCCTGCAGCCAACGCGTTTCAGGCGGCGCTGCACCGGGTCGCCCCCCAGACTCCGCTCGCCGCCGTGCAGGCAGCCTGGGCGATCGCGGTCGGCGAGCAGCTGGCGGCGCGAGCGGTGCCGGTCTCCGAACGCGATGGAACGGTCACCGTCGAGTGCGCCGACGCGGTCTGGGCGCAGGAGCTCGACCTGATGCAGGCGACGCTTCTAGAGCGCCTGCGAGAGCAGGTGGGGGAGCAGGCGCCCGAGGCGCTTCGTTTTCGCGTCAATAACGAGCGTTTCTAGACACGCTTTTATCACGATTTGCAGGGAAATTCTTAACCAGGGGCGGCTTCTCCGCGGTCCCGAACTGATATTCTTATGGCAACTCGCATCGCGCCCCGACCACCTCCTGAGGCGTCGGGGTTTTCTGTGTTTTCGAGTGTTTCTGTGTCAATCGGAAGGGACTCATTGCCTGAGAAAAAAGCCAGCGGGGACTCCTACGGCGCCAAGGACATCACCGTTCTCGAGGGGCTGGAAGCGGTTCGCAAACGCCCCGGCATGTACATCGGCTCGACCGGCCCGCGCGGGTTGCACCACCTCGTCTACGAGGTGGTCGACAACTCGGTGGACGAGGCCCTCGCCGGTCACTGCGACTCGGTTCGGGTAGTGCTGCACCCCGACAACGCCTGCACGGTCGAGGACAACGGCCGCGGGATCCCCGTCGAGACGATGGAGAAAGAGGGGAGGCCGGCCGCCGAGGTCGTGCTCACCGTCCTCCACGCCGGCGGCAAGTTCGGGGACGGCGGCGGCTACAAGGTCTCCGGTGGTCTGCACGGCGTCGGCGTCTCCGTTGTCAACGCCCTCTCCGAGCGACTGCACCTGGAGATCAGTCGCGACGGCAGCGTCTGGTCGCAGGACTACGAGCGCGGCAAACCGCAGAACGACCTGACTGCGGGCGAGAAGACGAAAGCGCACGGCACCAAGATCACCTTCCTGCCCGACCTCGAGATCTTCGAGGAGATCGAGTTCGACTTCCAGACGCTAGCCGAGCGGCTGCGCGAGACCGCCTTCCTCACCCGCGGCTTGAAGATCGAGCTGGTCGACGAGCGCGGCGCCACCAACAGCGTCACCTTCCAGTACGACGGCGGGATCGAGGACTTCGTCCGCCACCTGAACGAAAACAAGGACGAGCTGCACCGCAAGGTCATCTACTTCGAGGGCAAGGAGGAGGAGGGTGAAGTCGAGCTGGCGATGCAGTGGAACTCCTCCTACCAGGAGTCGATCTTCAGCTTCGCCAACAACATCAACACCCACGAGGGAGGAACGCACCTCTCCGGCTTCCGCGCGGCGCTGACCCGGACCCTCAACGCCTACGCGCGCAACAAAGGCCTGCTGAAAGACAAAGACGACAACCTCGCCGGTGAGGACGTGCGCGAGGGGCTGACCGCGGTGATCTCGGTGAAGCTGCACGACCCCCAGTTCGAGGGGCAGACCAAGACCAAACTCGGCAACCCGCCGATCAAAGGCCTGGTCGAGGAGACCGTCAACCGCAAGCTGGCCGAGTACTTCGAGGAGAACCCGGGGGACGCGCGGCGGGTCATCAGCAAGGCGATCGACGCCTCCCGCGCCCGCGACGCCGCCCGCAAAGCCCGCGACCTCACCCGCCGCAAGTCAGCGCTCGAGAACTCGACCCTGCCGGGCAAGCTCGCCGACTGCACGGTTAAGGATCCGAGCTTGGCCGAGATCTTCGTCGTCGAGGGTGACTCCGCCGGCGGCTCGGCGAAGCAGGCGCGCGACCGCAACACGCAGGCGGTGCTACCGCTGCGCGGCAAGATCATCAACGTCGAGAAGAGCCGCATCGACAAGGTGCTTGCCAACAATGAGATCCAGGCGCTGATCACGGCGATCGGCACCGGCGTCCACGACGAGTTCAACCTCGAGGACGCGCGGTACCACAAGATCGTGATGGCGACCGACGCTGACGTCGACGGCGCCCACATCCGCACCCTGGTGCTGACCTTCCTCTACCGGCAGATGCCGGAGCTGATCGACGCCGGCTACGTCTACATCGCCAAACCGCCGCTCTATCGGGTCAAACAGGGCAACCAGGAGACCTACCTGGAGCGCGAGTCCGAACTCGAGGAGCTGCTGCTGCGGGACAAACTCGAGGACTTCGAGTTGATCGACGCCAACGGCAAGAAGACGAAGCTGACCTCGAGCCGCTGGCAGGGGTACGTGCGGCGCTCGAAGGAGTACGAGGGGTGGAGCTCCTCGCTGCAGGCTGAGTTCGGGCACGAAGCGGTGCGCTTCCTCGAGGAGTCGAACCTGCTCGACGAGGGCGTGACCTCGATCTCCGCGGCGGCCAAGCTGCTGAGCGAGAAAGCCGACGAGGACGAGCCGTTCGACACCGAGGTGTTGGACGACGGCAAGGACGTCCTCGTGGTCAAGGCGATCGAGCGCCGCAGCGGCCTCGCCCGCACCCACCGCTTCCCGGCCGCGCTCTTCGACCACCACGACTACCGCAAGTTCGTCGAGGTGCACGGGGCGCTGCTGAAACAGGTCGGGCGGCCGCCGTTCGAAGTTCTCTACGACGGGCGCCACAACGTCGCTCTCTCCTTCCAGGCCCTACGCGGAGCGGTTCTGGAGCTGGCCCGCAAAGGCGTGCAGCTGACCCGGTTCAAGGGACTGGGCGAGATGAACGCCGAGCAGCTGCGGGAGACGACGATGGACCCGGCGAGCCGGACCCTGGCGCGCGTCACCCTCGAGGACGCGACCGCCGCCGACCAGATCTTCTCGATGCTGATGGGCGACCAGGTCGGTCCCCGCCGCGACTTCATCGAGACCCACGCGAAAGAGGTGCGCTTCCTCGATGTCTGATGCCAACGTCCTCACCGGAGGGCGCATAGAAGACCGCGAGCTCGAGAAGGAGATGCGCTCGTCCTACCTCGATTACGCGATGAGCGTGATCGTCGGGCGGGCGCTGCCGGACGTCCGCGACGGGCTCAAGCCGGTGCACCGCCGGGTGCTCTACGCGATGCACGACATCGGGTTGCAGCCGACCCGCCCCTACCGCAAGTGCGCCTTCATCGTCGGTGAGGTGATGGGTAAGTACCACCCGCACGGCGACTCGGCGATCTACGACACCCTGGTGCGGATGGCGCAGGACTTCTCGCTGCGCTACCTGCTCGTCGACGGGCAGGGGAACTTCGGCTCGATCGACGACGACCCGGCGGCGGCGATGCGGTACACCGAGGCCCGCCTCGGCCGCTTGGCGACCGAGCTGCTGCGCGACATCGACGCCGACACCGTCGACTTCGGCTCCAACTACGACGAATCGACGCAGGAGCCGCTGGTGCTGCCGGCGCGCTTCCCGAACCTGCTCGTCAACGGCACCTCGGGGATCGCCGTCGGGATGGCGACGAACATCCCCCCGCACAACCTGCGCGAGGTCGCGGCCGCGGTAACCGCCTACATCGACGAACCGCAGATCGACCTCGAGGGCCTGATGCAGTACGTCAAAGGCCCGGACTTCCCCGGCGGCGGGATCATGAGCCGCGAGGGGATCCGCGATGCCTACGCGTCGGGCCGCGGCAGCATCAAGGTCCGCGCCCGCGCCCACGTCGAGCCGTTGAAGGGGGGCAAGGAGGCGATCGTCGTCACCGAGCTGCCGTTCATGGTCAAGAAGGGCGGCGACGGGGGATTGATCACGAAGATCGCCGACCTCGTCCGCGACAAGAAACTCGAGGGAATCTCGGACCTGCGCGACGAGTCCGACCGCTCGGGGATGCGCCTGGTCATCGAGCTGAAGCGCGGCGGTCCGCCGGCCAAAGTCGTTCTCAACAACCTCTACAAGAAAACGGCGATGCAGACGACCTTCGGCGCCAACATGGTGGCGCTGGTCGACGGCGTTCCGAAGACGCTGAGCCTGCGCGAACTGATCCACCACTACGTGGAACACCAGCGCGAGGTGGTCACCCGCCGGACGCAGTACGAACTGCGTCGGGCCGAGGCGCGGGCCCACATTCTCGAGGGGCTGCTGATTGCGCTGGACAACCTCGACGCGGTGATCAAACTGATCCGCGCCTCCAGCGACCCCGACGCCGCCCGCGACGGGCTGATCGAGAAATTCGAGCTCTCGCGGGAGCAGGCGCAGGCGATCCTCGACATGCGCCTGCAGCGCCTGACCGCGCTCGAGGCCGACAAAGTCCGCGCCGAGCACGCCGACCTGATGGAGCGGATCGGCGAGCTGCGAGCGATCCTCGGCGACGAAGCGAGGGTGATGGGCCTGGTCAAGGACGAGCTCGCCGAAATCGTCGACTCCTACGGCGACGAGCGGCGCACCGAACTGGCCCACTTCGAGGGCGACGTCGGGATCGAGGACATGATCGCCGACCAGCAGATGGTGATCTCGCTGACCGCCTCGGGCTACGTCAAGCGGCTGCCGCTGGCGACCTACCGGCAGCAGCGCCGCGGCGGGGTCGGGGTGATGGGGATGAACCTGAAAGAGGATGATTACATCGCCCACCTCCACATCTGCTCGACCCATGACTTCCTGCTCTTCTTCACCAACCGCGGCAAGGTCTACCGGCTCAAGGTCTACGAGCTGCCGGAGGGCGCGCGCCAGGCGAAAGGAAGCTCGCTCAACAACCTGCTGCCGCTGCGCGAAGGCGAGCGGGTGATGGCGGTGATCCCGACCCGTGACTTCAAAGAGAACAAGTACCTGGCTTTCGCCACCGCCCAGGGCCTGGTGAAGAAAACCGAGTTCCTCGCCTACAACACGCCGATCCGCGCCGACGGGATCATCGCGATCAAGGTCCGCGACGGCGACGAGCTGGTCCAGGTCCGCCTCACCTCGGGCGAAGACGACATCCTCATGGTCTCCCACTCCGGGCACGCCTCCCGTTTCTCGGAGGAGCACGTGCGGACGATGGGCCGCGACACCAGCGGCGTCAAAGGGATGAACGTCGCCGGCAAGGACAACCGGGTGCTGGCGATGGACATCGCCCGCAACGACACCGAACTCTTCGTCGTCACCGAGAACGGCTACGGGAAGCGGACGCCGGTCTCCGAGTACCCGGTCAAGGGCCGCGGCACGAAAGGCGTCCTCACCGCGAAGCTGACCGAGAAGAAGGGCGGCCTCGCCGGCGCCCTGATCGTCGGCGAGCACGAGGACCTCCTCTTCATCTCCCAGAACGGGATGGTCCAGCGGACCTCGGTCGGCGGCATCTCACAGATGGGCCGCGCCACCCAAGGCGTCAAGGTGATGAACATCAAGGACGACGACCGCGTCAGCGCCGTCGCCCTGGTGGTCGAGTCCGAGGAAGCGGCGGCCGCTACGGTCGACGCCGAGAACGACGGTCAGGGCGAGCTGGCAGAGGCCTCGGTCGACGGCGCCGGCGAGTAGCCGCCGCCGCTCGCTCTCTAGAAGGGAACTTCGACCAGCGCTTCGAAGCTCGGGCCGGTCAGCGGGAAGTGCGGGGCGCCGGGGAAGTTGATGTTGAGGTTGCCCGACCAGGTGGCGGTGCCGTCGGGGAAGGCGTGGTAGCGGCCGGTGCCGTGGAACGGGGCCGGGGGGACGAGGCGGCCGGAGGTGAGGGCTTCGTCGAACTTCAGGCTGCCCGGTTTGTGGACCAGGGCCAGGCGGATGATCGCCAGCTTCCCCCTGCTTTCTTCGTCGACGGCGATGAAGGTGCTCTTCTTCTTCGCCGCGATCGCGAGCAGGGCGGTCGAGTCGACGCCGTCGCGGGAGAAGGCCAGCATCGCCGCTTCCGGCTTGGCGAAGAGGAATTCGAGTTCGGAGAAGTCGAAGTCGTGGTGACGGCGGACGTGGCAGCGCTTGCCCTCTCTGAGGATCGTCCCCTTCGCCCGGTGGAGGTCGACCGAGACGTAGCCGCCTTCGCCGCGGAACTCGAGGCTGCCGACGAAGACGCCGTGTTGCTTGATCAAGACCCGGCCGAAGCTGCAGCTCCTGCTGGTGCGGGTGTGGCGGAAGCGCATCGAGACCTTCCCGAACTTGCCGAAGGTGGCCTGCAGGCGTTCGGGCCGGGCCACTCCCTTGGCCAGGTACCCGCTCATCGAGCGCTGCTTCCTGCCGCCTCGCCAGACGTTGAGGAGGAGGCCGGCGCCGTAGGTGCTGACCCCGACCTTGTACTTGCCCTCCTTAAGGGTGAAGCCGGAGCGGAAGGAGGGTTCGGGCCGCACGGGGTCACCGTGTTCGGGCAGAGCTTGATCGAGGAGCCGGCTGTGCGGCAGCGGCGGTAGGGGCGGCAGCGATGAGCTCGCCCCCGCGGCCGGTGCGACGCCGAGCGCCAGCGCCAGCAGCATCAGGAGGAAGGCCAGCCGCCTCATCGCACCGCCGCCGCCCGGCCGTAGAGGCGGGCGACTTCCTTTCCGAAGTAGGCGCCGTAGGCGGGTGAGGTTTCGTCGAAGTATCCGTAGTCGGTGACGCCGTTCAGAGTCTTGCCACCTTCGATCATCCAGCCGCCGCCCGAGGCGCCGCCGTTCAGTTCGCAGGTGACGGCGAGGTTGAGCGGTCCCGGTTCGACGAACGAGCTGGGGTCGTGGCCGAGGAACGGGGTGCCGCTGCAGAGCCGCTGCGTTTCGCCGTCGAAGGGTGGTTCCGCCGGGTAGCCATGGACGTCGAAGCTCTGCTTCGGCTTCAGGTTCCAGGCGATCTCCGCGCCGCCGACCGCCTCGGTCAGCGTCTGTCCGCGCTCGTTCGGGCCGACCACCATCGCGCCGACGTCGTAGTTCTCGCTGCCGCTCCGCCGCCACTGCTTCGTCGTGTCCAGCCAGCGCACCGGGAAGAGTCCGAAGGGCCGCTGGCCGTAGCGGTAGGCGGGAACGAAGGCGGCGCGCGAGCGGTACCAGCGGCCGAAGGAGCTGCCGCTGTGGATGCAGTGGCCAGCGGTGAAGACAACGCTGTGGTTGGGGGAGCGGACGGCGGTCCCCGAGCAGCGGCCGTAGCCGAAGAAGCCGAGGTCGACGAAGATCGCCCCGTGGATGCGGAAGCCCGGCGCGGTCGGGTCGGGCACTTCGACGAAGTCGGAGCCGAAGTCACCGACCTGCGAGGCCACGGCGCGACCTGATCCCTCGCGGTCGGGCTCGGCGCGGCCGCCGACCTCGAGCGGTTTCGCCGCCCGCATCCGTGACGCCGTCCAGAACGAGGCGGCATCACGCGCCGGCTGCCCCTTGATCCAGACCCCGGCGGCGGCCGTGCCCGCGCCGAAGGCAAGCACGAGCGTGAAGATGAAGAGCCCTGCAACGAGCGCACGCGCCCGCTGTGCCCCGCCTGGCCAGAGGATCATTGACCGCAGTCTACTTGCGTGCTCAGCAGGGCTGAGCGGTTCGGTGGCTTGCGGCTAAGCCGCCTGCGGTAAGTACTGCTGCCAGGCGGCGGGGATCTTCGGGCTCGCGACCTGGATGAAGACGGTCGGCGGAGGCGCCTTCGGGACGGTCGCCGGGTGCATGTGGATCTCGCGCGGCAGGCGGTTGCCCTTGCGGCGGTTGCAGGGTGGGCAGGCGGCGACGATGTTCTCCCAGACGGACTTGCCGCCGCGGGAGCGGGGGATGACGTGGTCGACGGTGAGGCCGGCTTTGGTCGAGCCGCAGTACTGGCAGGTCCAGGCGTCGCGGGCGAGGACGGCGCGGCGGGTGATCTTGCGGCGGTGGGCCTCGCGCGGAATCCGCACGTAGTTGACGAGGCGGATCACGTCGGGCCGCTCCATCGTCATGTGCTCCGAGTGCAGCGCCGCCCCCGCTCGCTGCTCGAGAAGTTCTGCCTTTTCCTTCAGGAGCAGGACAGCGGCCCGTCTCAACGTGCAGACGTTGATCGGCTCATACGTCGCGTTGAGTACCAGCACCCTGGCCATACTGCCCGGGAATTGTAGGCACCTCGGCGCCCCTTCCCAATTACGAAGGGATTTTCTGCGGCTCAGCCGGTCGGGTAGGAGCCGAGAATCTGGACCGAGGCGGCCTTCGTCCGCAGCGCCGCGATCGCCTCGCCGACCGCCGAATCGGTTTTCCGGCCCTCGAGATCGCAGAAGAACATGTAGCGCCCGAGACCCTGGCGCAGCGGCCGCGACTCGATCCGGGTCAGGTTGATGCCGCGATCGGAGAACTCGCTCAGGCACTCGACGAGGGCGCCCGGGTGGTCGGCGCCGACCTCGGAGAAGACCAGCGAGGTCTTCCACGGTCCCTCGCTTTCCCCGATCGGCTCGGTCCCCTGCGGGGCGATCCAGACGAACCGGGTGACGTTGTCGTCCTGGTCCTCGACCCCCTCGACCAGCAACTCGCACCCGTACAGCGAGGCCGCCGCCCGCGCCCCGAGAGCCGCCCAGGGCCGCGAGGACTCGCTCACCATCCGCACCGCCGCCGCGGTGCTGCTGACGCTGCGCTGTTCGACGTCGGCCAGCTGCTCGCGGAGGAAGCGCTGGCACTGGGCCAGCGGCTGGGGGTGCGAGAGGACCGCCTCGACGTCGCCGACCGCGACTCCCTCGCGGGCGATCAGGTGGACCCGCACCCGGTAGTCGTGCTCACCGACGATCGTCACCGCGCCGGCGTCGAAGGCGAGCGTGTCGAGGGTGGGGCGGACCGACCCCTCGAGCGAGTTCTCGATCGGGACCAGGGCCCGCTCGGCCTCGCCGCGCTCGACCGCGAGGATCGCGTCGGGGATCGTCGGCGTCCGCAGCGGCTCGTAGCCGCCCGCGGGTATCTCCTCCCCGAGCGCGTCCTCGGTGAAGGTGCCGGCGGGTCCGAGGTAGGCGATCCTCATGGCGGGATCAAACCAGAGCGACGCGCGGCGCCGCTATTCGACGACCAGCGAGTAGGTGCCCACGTTGTTTTCGGTCAGGGTCTCGCCGTCGACCGCTTCGACTTCGACTTCGAGCGTGACTTCGCCGCTCGGCGGCGGCGTCAGCGGGATCAGGACGGTGCCGATTTCGCCGACCGGGAGTTCGTCGATTTCACCCTTGACGGTGTTGCCTTCGTAGGTGACGGCGACGCTGACCCCGTTCTCGGTCGATTCGCCGACGTTGAGGACCTGGACTTCGACTTCGACCCCTTCTTCGCCGGCGATCGTGCTCGGCGCGCCTTCGACCAGTTCGGTGCCGTTGACGATGACGCCGCTGAGTTCGCTGCCGTGGACGCCGGAGACGCTCGAGGTGCTGCCGCCGCTGACCGCGCTGAGGGCGTCTTCGACGGTGCTCGTTTCGAGCCACTTTTCGTCCGGCAGGACGCTGCTCTCCGGCAGGTCGGAGTCGGAGATCCCGTTGGCGGCGAGGATGTTGTCGACTTCGGGCCGCACGACCTGTTCGTAGACGACGTCGCCGGCGAGCAGCTTCTGCATCTGCTTGGCGATGCCTTCCATCGCCTTGTCGGCGCCGGCGTCGCCGAGGGCGGTGCTCATCTTGGCGGCGATTTCGTCGAAGGCGTTCGCCCGCAGCTCGTAGGAGAGCTCGAGGTTCCCCTGGGGGCGCGACATGTCGCCCGGGGTGTCGATCTCGTCGATCCGGGTCGCATAGGCGTCCATGGCGCTGGCCGAGGCGTTGACCTGATCGGTGAAGTCGGTGACCGAGGCGTTCCCCGGGTCTTCGAGTTTGGCGAAGAAAGCTTTGCTCGTCTGCTGGGTCTCTTCGACGATCTGGGTGACGTTGCGGGCGTAGTCGCTGAGCTCGCGGTTGGCGCGGGCGTCGAGGCATCCCTTGACCCCGAGGACGATCAGGATCAGCAGGACGAGGCCGCCGCCGAGCGCGAGCGCGCGCCGCAGCATGATCTGCTGGCGTTCGGGGCGACGGGGGGGCCGCTCGCGCCGGGACGAACGTCGTGAGGTGAAGTCCTCCACTGGGGGCGGAAGTATGACTTCTGGAGCGGTTGTGCCGCCAGGAGACGCCGCAAACGGCGCATTTTTCCCAACCCCGAGGCGAGCAGGAAGAGTTTCTTCACCGGCGAAGTGAGGAGAGCGATGGTCGGCTCGCTCGTGCTCAACCGCTTTCTGATCGAGCGCCGCATCGGCAGCGGCGGATTCGGCGTCGTCTACGAGGCCTGGGACGGTCGCCTCGAGCGCCCCGTCGCCGTGAAGGCGATCGAGCAGCGCGGGGAGGCCGGCCGCCGCGTCCTCCGCGAGGCCCAGGCCGCCGCCCGCCTCAACCACCCCGGCATCGTCACCCTCTACGAGCTGGGGGAGGAGGACGGCAATGCGCTGCTCGTCACCGAGCTGGTCGAGGGCTCGACCCTGGCCCGCCTCGCCGCCGCCGGCGACCTCTCCGACCGCGAGATCGGCGAGATCGGCGCCGACCTCTGCGAGGCCCTCGACCACGCCCACTCGCGCGGCGTCGTCCACCGCGACATCAAGCCCCAGAACGTGCAGGTCGTCGAGGACTCCGAACCACGGGCCAAGCTGATGGACTTCGGCGTCGCCCACCTCGCCGATGCCGCCTCGCTGACCGCGGCCGGCGACGTCGTTGGCACCCTCGCCTACATGTCGCCCGAGCAGGCGGAGGGACGGCCCGCCGGCCCCGAGGCCGACGTCTACTCGCTGGCCCTGACCCTGTACGAGTGCTGGAGCGGCGAGAACCCGCACCGCCGCGCTACCCCGGCGGCGACCGCGCGGTCGATCGGCGGGCGCACCCGCTCGCTGCGCCGGCTCCGCCCCGACCTTCCCCGCGAGCTCACCGACACGGTCGACGCCTGCCTCTCCTCCCGCCCCAACCACCGGCCCTCGCTGGAGCAACTGGGGACGGCGATCGAGGACTCGCTCGAGGAGCTCAGCGACCGCCTGCCCGGCGCCTACGGCCACGGCGTCGCCACCCGGCTCGGCGCCCTTGCCGCCGCGCTCGCGGCCGGCGGCTTCCTCGCCCTCCACGGCGCGGCCCTGCCTTGAGCGCCGCCTTCCGCGGCGCCTCCTTCCCTAGGATTTCGCCATCGGCGCTCTGAGTCGACTGGAGTCGATGTTCGAAGGCCTCGTCGAGGGGGTCTTCAGCCGTGCCTTCAGCTCGGAGGTGCAGCCGGTCGAACTCGCCCGCAAGCTGGCGAAGGAAATGGACGCCCACAAGACCGCCTCGGTCCAGCGCGTCTACGTCCCCAACGAGTACACCGTCTTCCTCTCGCGACAGGACCGCAGCAAGCTCGAAGGCTACGAGCGCTCGCTCGAGCAGGAGCTCTCCGGCTACCTGCTGGAGCACGCGCGGCGGCGCGGCTACGACCTCCTGACCCGGCCCCAGGTGGACTTCTCCACCGACGAGCGGCTGCGGCTGGGCGAGTTCGGGATCCAGGCGCGGCTGGTGAAGCCGCCGGCACACGAGGGGCAGGCGCCCGAACAGGGGGAAGAGGGGCACACGATGGTCTACTCGGCGGTCCGCGAGCGCGACCGCGGGCGGCCGAAACGCCCCGAGCAGGCGGTCGGCGCCCTCGTCTCCACCCGCGCCGTCGTCTCGCTCGGCGACCGCCGCTACGTCCTCGACGGCCCGCAGGCGACGATCGGCCGCTCGAAGTCGGTCGAGTGCGTGCTCTCCGACCCCAACGTCTCCCGCCGCCACGCCGAGCTGCGCCGCGCCGACAACGGCGACTGGCAGATCGTCGACCTCGGCTCCACCAACGGGATCAAGGTCAACGGGCGCCGCGTTCCCTCGACCCGGCTCAGCCCCGGCGACCAGGTCACCGTGGGCACCACCACCTTCACCTTCGATATCGAGCAGTAGGGCGGCTGCCGCCCTCATTAAGGTGCTGGACGCGTGGACTACGACCCCATAAGCGTCGCCCTCAAGTTCGGCTTCCTCGCCGTCCTCTACCTCTTCGTGCTCGTGATCGCGCGCAGTGCCCTCAAGGACCTGCGCCGGACCTACGCGCCGGCCCCCGACGGGACCGGTTTCCATGCCGCCCCGGCCTTCGCCGAGGGCCCGCGCGGGCCCGATGCGTGGCTGGTGGTCGAGCGCGGCGGCGGCCTCGAGCGCGACCACCGCTTCGACCTGATCGGCGGCCTTTCGATCGGCCGCTCGAAGGAGGCCGACGTCCAGATCGAAGACCGCTACGCCTCCGGGTTGCACGCCCGCGTCTTCTCGCGCGAAGGGCGGTTCTTCGTCGAGGACATGAACTCGACCAACGGAACCCTGCTGAACGGGGCCACCCTGCAGGGGGAGGCGGAGCTGATCGACCGCGACACGGTCCAGATCGGGGACACGATCTTCAGGTTCGAGGCGGGCTGATGGCGCTGCGGATCGCCCAGGAAGCCGTTCGCACCGACACCGGGCGTCAGCGGAATGCCAACGAGGACTCGCTGTACGTCGCCGCACCGTTGTTCGTCGTCGCCGACGGGATGGGCGGCGCCCAGGCGGGCGAGGTGGCCTCGAAGGCGGCGGCCGAGTCGTTCGCCGGCGAGCTGCCGGCGATGCCGCCCGAGCAGGTGCTGGAGGAGACGATCGAGGGCGCCAACCGGACGATCCACGAGCTCGCCCGCAAGGACCCCGGCCTGGCCGGGATGGGGACGACGACGACCGCCGCGATCGTCGACCTCGAGGACGAGGAGGTGGCGATCGGCCACGTCGGCGACAGCCGCGCCTACCGCCTCCGCGCCGGCAAGCTCGAACAACTGACCCGCGACCACTCGCTGGTCGAGGAGATGCGGCGCAAAGGCCAGCTGACCGACGCCCAGGCCGAGGACCACCCCCAGCGCTCGATCATCACCCGCGCCCTCGGCCCCGAACCGGAGGTCCAGGTCGACGTCCAGACCGTGCCCGCCCAGCATGGGGACGTCTTCCTGATCTGCTCCGACGGGCTGACGACGATGCTCGACGACGAGCAGATCGCCCGCCTCCTCATCCGCGCCACCTCGCTCGGCTCGGCGGTGAAGACGCTGGTCGACGAAGCGAATCGGGCCGGCGGCCGCGACAACATCACCGTCGTCGCCTTCCGCCTCGCCGACCCGGCGGCGCCCGAGGCGGGCAACCCGGGGGCCGGCTCCGAGGAGGGGGCGACGCTGATCGGCGAGAGCGCCGAGGAGGCGGGGCTGACCGCGACCGAGGTCCGCCGCCGCGCCGCCGCCGAGGCCGCCCGCAAGCGCCGCGAGGAGGCCGGGGGCCAGCCGCGCCGCCGTGGCCTGCGCCGGGCGCTGAAGGTGCTGGCCGTGCTCCTCGTCCTTGCCGCCGTTGCCTTCGGTGCCTGGTACGGCAACCGCCAGATCTGGTTCCTCGGCACCGACGACTCGGGCCGGGTCGCGCTCTACCGCGGCGCTCCCTACGAGCTGCCGTTCGGGATCGAGCTCTATTCCGAGCGCTACGCCAGCCCGATCCAGACCGAGTCGCTGCCGGCCCGGCGCCAGGAGGCGGCCACCGGCCACAAGCTGCGCTCGCGCGGCGACGCCGTCTCCCTGCTCGAAGACATCGAAAAGACCGAGGGCCTTCGTTGACCTCCGCTAGGAACCGGGAGCTGCTCGCCCTGGTTCCCGTCGCCATCCTGCTCACGGCGGGCTTCGCCGCGGTCTTCTCGCAGGAGAACGAACAGCTCGGCAACCTCAGCCTCATCTACGGCGCCTACTTCCTGGCGCTCTGCCTGGTCACCCACATCTACCTGCGGATCCGGCTGCCCGATGCCGACCCCTACCTGTTCCCGCTGATGGCGACGCTGACCGCCTTCGGGTTGGTGATGGTCTACCGGATCGACGAGGGGCTGGCGCGCGACCAGGCCAACTGGTTCGTCCTCGGCCTCGTCCTCTTCGCGCTGACGATCCAGTTCCTGCGCGACTACGAGGTGCTTGAGCGCTACCGCTACACGATCGCGATCGGCGGCCTGCTGCTGTTGCTGGCGCCGCGGGTGCCGGGGATCGGCCAGCAGGTCAACGGCGCCTACCTCGGGGTGAAGATCGGCCCGCTCGCCTTCCAGCCCGCCGAGTTCACGAAGATCGCGATCGTCATCTTCCTCGCCAGCTACCTGCGCGAGCACCGCGAGGTCCTGATCGTCGGCGCCCGCCGCGTCCTCGGGGTGACGCTGCCGCCGCTGAAGCACTTCGGACCGATGCTGGTCGTCTGGGGCGCCTCGATGTTCATGCTCGTCTTCATCCGCGACCTCGGCAGCTCGCTGATGTTCTTCGCCGCCTTCCTCGCCCTGCTCTACGTGGCGACCGGACGCTTCTCCTTCGTCGTCATCGGGATGGCGATGTTCCTGGTCGGCGCCTGGTTCTTCGCCAGCACCGTGCCCCACGTCCACGAGCGCGTCGAGATCTGGCTCCACCCCTACGAAGACCCGCAGGGCAGCGGCTACCAGATCCTCAACTCGATCTTCGCCCAGGCCGACGGCGGCCTCTTCGGCAAAGGCTTCGGCGAGGCGCTGATCACCGTCCCGGGGACCGACAACTCGCTGCTGCCGGCGGCGCAGACGGACATGATCTACGCCCTGATCGTCAACGAGGTCGGCCTCTTCGGCGCCGTCGGGGTTGTCCTCGTCTACATGCTGGTCGCCGCCCGTGGCTTCAAGATCGCGCTGATCGCCGGCGACGGCTTCTCGAAGCTGCTGGCCACCGGGCTGACCGCGGTCTTCGCGATCCAGGCCTTCGTGATCATCGGCGGCGTCACCAGGGTGATCCCGCTGACCGGCGTCACCCTCCCCTTCATCAGCTACGGCGGCAGCTCGATCGTCGCCAACTTCGTCCTCCTGGCGCTGCTGCTGCTGATCTCCGACCGGGCCCGGCGTGAAGCGGCCGAACCGGCGGGCCGGATGGCGGCCCTGGGAGCGCCGGCGTGAACCGGCAGATCGTCAAGCTCTTCGCCTTCGTCATGGTCCTCTTCGGGGTCCTGATCGGGTTCACGTCCTACTGGTCGGTTTTCGACGCCGAGGCGCTGAAGGAAAAAGACGCGAACAAGCGCCCGTTGTTCGAGCAGCAGCAGATCCCCCGCGGCCGCATCCTCGCCGCCGACGGCACCGTGATCGCGAAGTCGGTCGCGAAGGGCAAGGGTGCGGCGAAGCGCTACGTGCGCCGCTACCCCGAAGGCTCCCTCTTCGGCCACCCGATCGGCTACAGCTTCGTCCAGTACGGCGACTCCGAGTTCGAGCAGTTCCACAACGACGAACTGGTCGGCGAGGGCTCCGAATTCACCTCGATCGCCGACGAGCTGCTCGGTCACACCCAGGAAGGCAACGACATCGTCACCAACATCGACGCCGACGCGCAAAGGCTGGCGTTGGCCGAGCTCGAAGAAGCAGGCTTCGGCGCCGTCGTCGCGCTCGAGCCGAGCACCGGCGCGGTCAAGGTGATGGCCTCGAACGCGCCCTTCGATCCCAACCGCGTGCCCTACGAATACTCGAAGCTGGCCAACAACGGAATCGAAACGCCGCTGCTGAATCGGGCAACGCAGGGCCGCTACCCCCCAGGGTCGACGTTCAAGGTGGTGACCGCCGCCGCCGGGCTCGACAGCGGCGCGATCACGCCGGAAACGACGATCGACGCACCCGGCTCGCTGGAAGTCGAAGGGACGCCTCTGCAGAACGACTTCAACGAGGACTTCGGGCCGATCGCCCTCGACACCGCCCTCACCAGCTCGGTCAACACCTGGTTCGGCCAGCTCGGGCAACAACTTGGCAACGACACCCTCTTCAAGTACATGGAACGGTTCGGGTTCAACGCCAAGCCGGCGATCGACCTGCCCGAAGACGAGGTACTGGAGAGCGGCGTCTATGACTTCGAAACGGAAGAAATGCTGACCGCCAACGACCCCGTCGACCTCGCCCGCCTCGCGATCGGGCAGGAGCGGCTGCTGGCGACGCCGCTGCAGATGGCGCAGGTGGCGGCGGCGGTCGCCAACGGCGGCACGCTGATGAAGCCGCAGATCTGGAAGCGGGTGGTCGACCCCGACGGCCGCGTCACCGACACCATGGACCCCTCGGTCTACAGCGAACCGATCAGCGAGGAGACGGCGGCCGAGCTGACCACGGCGATGGAAGGGGTGGTCAGCGAAGGGACCGGGACCAACGCGGCGATTTCCGGCGTCCCTGTGGCCGGCAAGACGGGCACGGCGGAAACGCCGGGCAACCTCGCCTGCGGCGGCGGCGAAGAGGAGAACCAAGCGTGGTTCATCGGCTTCGCCCCCGCCGACGATCCGCAGATCGCGATCGCGGCCTCGGTCGAGTGCACGGAACAGTTTGGAAACGACGTCGCAGCGCCGATCTTCAGCGACGTCGCGGAAGCGATCCTGAACGGAGAATGAGGAGGAACGGTGGCTGAGGTCAACGAGGGAAGCATCGTCGACAACCGCTACCGGGTGGTCCGTCGGATCGGCAGCGGCGGCATGGCCGACGTCTGGCTGGCCGAGGACACGCACCTGCAGCGGCAGGTGGCGCTGAAGGTCCTCCACCACCGCTTCCTCCAGGACCGCGAGTTCGTATCCCGCTTCCAGCGCGAGGCAGAGCACGCGGCCGGCCTCCAGCACCCGAACATCGTCGCGGTCTTCGACCGCGGCGAGGACGGCGACGTCAACTACATCGCGATGCGCTACGTGCAGGGGCCGACGCTGAAGGAGCTGATCGACCGCGGCCTCAGCCCCGACCAGGCGGTAGCGCTGGTCCGCCAGGTGTTGGAGGGCGCGCGCTTCGCCCACCGCAACGGGATCGTCCACCGCGACCTGAAGCCGCAGAACGTGATCGTCGACGAGGAGGGCAAGGCGGTTGTCACCGACTTCGGGATCGCCCGCGCCGGCGTCTCGGAGATCACCCAGACCGGCTCGGTGATGGGCACGCCGCAGTACCTCTCGCCCGAGCAGGCGCAGGGCTTCGAGGTGACGCCGGTCTCCGACCTCTACTCGATCGGGGTGATCCTCTACGAGGCCTTGACCCGGCGGGTCCCCTTCGAGGGCGAAAGCGCCGTCGCGATCGCGATGAAACAGGTGGCCGAGACGCCGCAGCGGCCGAGCTCGATCAACCCGCAGGTCTCACCGGCGCTCGACGCGGTGGTGATGCGGGCGCTGGAGAAGGAGCCGGGGCAGCGCTTCCAGAGCGCCGACGCCTTCATCGCCGCCCTCGACGCGGCGCTGAAAGACCCGGGCGTGAGCGGGCAGACGGCGGCCTTCGCGGCCGCTCCGCCGGTAGTCGGAACGCCGGAGGAGGTCGAGGACGAGCGCAAACGCAACTGGTGGCTCTGGGCCCTGCTCGTCGGCGCGATCGTGATCGGCATCCTCGTCGGCCTGGCGCTGACCCGCGACACGACGACCAAGGTGCCGGGCGTCACCGGCAACCAGCTCAACGTCGCGATCACCCTGCTCGAGCAGGACGGCTTCTCGGTCGGCGAAGTGATCCGGGTCCAGCGCGACGCCCCGGCGAACGAAGTGCTCGAGCAGGACCCACCCGCCTCGCCGCCGGAGGCCTCGCTCGACTGCGCCTTCATCACCTTCTTCTGCTCGAAGCCCGAGGTGACGCTGACGGTCAGCTCGGGGCCCGGCAGCGGCAAGGTGCCGTCGGTCGCCGGGGAGAGCGAGGAAGAGGCGACGCGGAAGCTGGAAGCGGCCGGCTTCGAAGTCGCGGTCCAACGCGTCAACTCCGACGCGGTCGAATCCGGGCAGGTGATCCGCTCCGAACCCGGCGGCGGCCAGACGGCCACCAACGGCTCGACGGTGACGATCTTCGTCTCCCGCGGTCCGAAGCTGGTCGCGGTGCCGGTGCTGGTTGGCGCCCAGCGGGAAACGGCGGTGCAGAGAATCCGCAGCCGCGGCCTCGAACCGAGCGTCTCCGAAGAGGAAAGCTCCGAACCGAAGGGCAGGGTGATCCGCCAGGCCCCGGACGCGGGCAGCAAGGTCGAACCGGGCGCGACGGTCTCGATCGTCGTCTCCGGCGGCGAAGAAAAGGAACAGGCGCAGGTGCCGAACGTGATCGGCAAGGAACGCCGCGAAGCGGTGGAAGCGATCCGCGCCGCCGGCCTCACCCCCAGCGTCGAAGAAGAAGAAACCGAAGTCCCCGGCCAGGTCGGCCGCGTGATCGACCAGTTCCCGCCGCCCGGATCGGAAGAGGAACCGGGGACGACGGTGACGATCACGGTCGGCAAGCGCGCCACCGCGCCGGTCGAAGAAGGGGAAGAAGAATGAGGGTGGCGGTGCTGGCGGGCGGCCGCTCCTCCGAGCACGAGGTCTCGCTGCGATCCGGCGCGGCGGTCGCGCGCGGCCTGCGCGAGGCGGGCCACGAGGCGGTCGAGGTGACGATCGGCCGCGACGGGGGCTGGAGCGCCCCCGGCGGCTCGGTCGAGCTGGAGCCGGGGACGGGCCTGCTCGGCGCCGACGCGGTCTTCCCGGCCCTTCACGGCGCCTTCGGCGAGGACGGCAGCGTCCAGGGACTGTTGGAGTGGCTCGACGTCCCCTACGTCGGCTCCGACGTCCTCGCCTCGGCGATCTGCATGGACAAGCTGACGCTGAAGCGGCTCTTCGCCGAGCACGGGGTGCCGCAGGTCGATTTCGCGGCGGTCGAAGGCAACGACTGGTGGGGTCGCTGCGAGCAGCTCGGCCTGCCACTCTGGGTGAAGCCGTCGCGGATGGGCTCCAGCGTCGGCATCACCCGGGTCGAGAAGCTGCACGAGCTCGACGCCGCGGTGGAGCTGGCGCTGCGCCACGACCCGCGGGTGATCGTCGAGGCCTCGGCCGGGGGGCGCGAGGTCGAGTGCTCGGTCCTCGGCAACGCCGAGCCGCGGGCCTCGCTGCCGGGTGAGATCGTCTCCCAGGGGGTCTGGTACGACTTCGAGGCCAAGTACACGGAGGGGGGGATGGAGCTGCGTGTCCCCGCCCCGATCGGCGAGGAAACGATCGCGCGCGTGCGTGAGCTCGCCGTCTCGGTCTTCACCCTCGCCGGCTGCTCGGGCCTCGCCCGCTGCGACTTCTTCGTCGAGGCCGACGGCTCCGTCCTCGTCAACGAGATCAACACGATGCCCGGCTTCACCGACACCTCGGTGTACGCGAAGCTCTTCGAGGCAACCGGGATCGGCTACGCCGAGCTCTGCGACCGGTTGGTGAAGCTGGCGGTCGAGCGACAGGAGAATGCGCGCCAATACGAGTTCTGAGGGTTAGAAGCCCGGGACCGCTGGGTACCCAGGCAGTACCCGTCACGGGTTCGTGAATACGCCGCTGGAGGCGTCCGATGACGACTGGACTTTCGGGGACCGAAGACCTTCAACCATCCGAGCGCGAGGACGCCTGCGTCGCAGGTGCTTCCAGCGCTGAAGTCCTGCGCCTGCTCAGCGCCGGCGCCACCGGGGCGATCCTGATGGCCCTCGGTGAGGGGCCGCTGCGAACCAAGACCCTGACCGAGCAGGTCCCGGGCTATGCGCCGCGGACGATCTACCGCTACGCCGGCAAACTGACCGAACTGGAAGTGGTCGAGCGCGAGGAGGAACCCGGTGTGCCCTCGAAGGTCGTCCACACGCTCACCGATCCCTGCGGCACCGAGCTCTACACGCTCGTCAACCGCTTCGCCGACGCCTCGCTGACGCGGCTTCCCGACGGCCGCATCGACGCCCACGCCTGGGCATCGCTGGGCCTGCTCGCCGACATGTGGGAAGCGGGGATGGTCGAGGACCTCAGCTGCGAGGGCCGCTCGCCGACCGACCTGGCGCGGGGGCACCACGGGCTCAGCTACCACCAGGTCAACCGTCGCGCCGGCCTCTTCAAGACCGGCGGGCTGCTCGAAGAGTGGCAGGGGCCGGGCCGCCGCCGCTGCTACGGGCTGACCGAGAAGACCCGCCGCAAGATGGGCCTCCTCGCCGGCATCGCCCGCTGGCGCCACCACCATGTGGTCGCCGAGGACGAGGAAGGAATGACGGCGGAGGAAATGGCCACCGTCCTCAGGGTGGCGCTGCCGCTGGCCAAGCTCCCCGAGCACAAAGGCAAGTGCCTGCTCCTGGAAGTGCGCGGCGAGGACGACGCCGCGGGCTCGGAGGGGAAGAGGGTTTGGGCCGAAGTAGAGGCCGACGGAACCGTCCACAGCTGCGCCGACCCGCCCGCCGCCCCGAGCGGCTGGGGTCGCGGCAAGGTCGCCAGCTGGATCCCTGTCCTCCTCGACGGCGAGAGCGGCAAGGTCCTGTTGGGTGACGACGAGAGCCTTGTCAACGACGCCCTGGCGACGCTGTACGAGGTTCTCTGGACCCCGCAACCGTTCTAGGGGTGCTGGTCAGTAGGCGGTCGTGCGAGCGCGCGGTCGCGGCAGCGACTTATAGCGATGGTCGCGGCCACGGTTCCAAAGGGCGCTGTCGATCTCGGCGGGGGAGAGATCGGCCTGATCGGCGAGAAGCTCGATTGCGTGGACCGCGCAGGCGCGCAGCTCGACCTCCTCGGCCGAGCCATGCTCCAGCAGCTCCTCGGCTTCGATCCTCGCGGCGAGATCGGGGTCGAGCCGCAGCACCCCATCGACCCGCAGCACGTGGGGCACGAGGTTGTCGGCGAAGGCGGTGAGGCCCTCGATCCCGGGCAGCTCGGCGACGCCGGCGCGGTGGAGGTCGGCGGCGGCGATCTGGGCGCGCTTGAAGAAGGGGATCTCGCGCCCTTCGTATTGCGAGGAGTCGGCGAAGGAATCCCAGCCGGCGAAGGTTGCCGCCAGGTCGGCGATCGACCTCGCGGCTTCGACGACGGCAAGGTAGCGGGCGCCGTATTCCCCGAGCAGGTGAGCGCCGACGTCCTGGAGGGCCACCGCGAACTGCGTCATCAGCGGGTGGTCCGGCTTTTGTCCCAACACCGCAGCGACGGTGGCAGCGTCGAGCACGACCAGCTCCCGCGGTCGCCACGGCCCCTCCGCCTGGAAACGCTCGCGCAGTCCGGCCGCCATCGTCCCGTAGCCGCTGAGTCCGTCGCGCTTGCGGACCGTCGGCCACCAGCCGGAGCCGAAGTTGATCGCGTTCATGCAGATCGCATACGCGGCGAGCGCTTCAGGGTCGCCGGCACCCGCCGGCGCCACCACCACTTCGTCTCCCGGGCCAGGCAGGCCACGCGCGTAGCCCTCGATCCGCCCCTCGTCGATGCGGACGAAGCGCGCCCGCTCCGCCACCCAGGCGCAGGCGGCGCGGACTTCGCCGGGGAGGGAAACTGAGGTCATGGAAGAGCGAGAGATACAGGTTCGGGTGGCGACCGGGGCGGACGCCCCCACGATCGCCCGGCTGCTGCACGACTTCAACCGTGAGTTCGACGAACCGACGCCACCGGTCGAGACGATCGTCGCCACCCTTCGCCGCCTTCTCGACGCCGGTGAGGCGACGGTGCTGCTCGCCGGCGAGGGCCCCGACGGACTGGCGCTTCTCCGCTTCCGGCCCGCCCTCTGGAGTGAGGGCGCGGAAGCGTATTTGCAGGAGCTCTACGTGGTCCCGCCCCTGCGCGGCCAGGGAATGAGTAGCAAGTCATCGCTCGGTACCGATTGACTTAGTAAGGCGTTTTTGATTGCCTGCTCGGGCACCGCAATCAAATGACCCGGCGCGCCTTCCCATCACTGCTGATCCTGCTTGCGCTTTGCTCACCCGCGGTCGGCATCTTCGGGTGCGGGGGGTCCGCAGGCCACGAAGCGATCACCGATCTCGACGCCGAACCAGCCGCCGGGGACGAGTCCTTCGAAGACGTCTCTTGTCCCGCTCCGGCTCTGTGTATCGCAGTGGGCAATGAGCAGCAGAACGGAAAGGGGCTTGCGAAGGAATGGAGCGGTGAGGGCTGGAAGTCGATCGGCGACGCCGATGCCCTGCTGAAGGCGATCTCCTGCCCGACGTCTACCTGGTGCATGGCGGTCGGCAACAACCCGTCGGGGGCCTGGAGCTTGGAGCGAGACGGAGCGCGGGGCAGTTCCGATTGGGAGATACAGCCGCTCTCCCTGCCTCACGCGAAGAGCTGGTCGGAACTGCTTCTCAACGACGTCTCCTGCACCGGCAGGACGGCCTGCACGGCTGCGGGCAACTACTCGGACGGCTCCTACAAGAACTACGCGGCCCGCTGGGACGGGAAGAGCTGGAAGCGCGAACGGCCGCCGAACCCGAAGGACAAAGACGAAATAGCGGCGCCCACCCACGGAATGCTCGGCGTGTCCTGCCCCTCGGCCGACTTCTGCGTCACCGTCGGCGCCTTCAAGTGGCTGCCCCTCGTCGAGCACTGGGACGGGAGCGAGTGGAAGATCGTCTCGGCCCCGCACCCCGAGGGCTCGCCCTCGGCCTACCTCGAAAGCGTCTTCTGCACGTCGCCAAACGCCTGCATGGCCGTCGGCAACGTCACGGTCGGCAAGACGACCGGTCCCTTCGCCGAGCGCTGGGACGGGAGCAGGTGGTCGGTTGTCAAGACTCCGCACGGGGACGCGAACGGAACCGGGAATCTGCGCAGCGTCTTCTGCTCGTCGCAGAGCTCCTGCATCGCGGTGGGAGGCCTCTCTACCACCGGGCAAACCGGACTGTCGCTGGCGATGACCTGGAGTGGAAGCAGATGGACCCGCCGCCCCTCGCCCAACCCGAAGCCCTACACCCAGTTGGCGGGTGTCTCCTGTCCCAGCCGGGGGCTCTGTATGGCGGTCGGCCAGGCTGGGGCCGACTGGGGGACCGGGACGCTCCTGGCAGCGGAGCTGACCAAGCCGTGGACGCCGCCGCCCCCGGCCCCCTAGACATGCCCGTCCCTATTTCACCGCCGCCAGGAGTGCGTTCGCACCGCCGACCATTCCCGCTTTGTTGGGATGAATCGGTGCGGCCGCGTTGGTCGGCACCAGCGGCTCCACCCAGCGGGTCGAGCTGCCCTTGCAGGCGTCGTGCCCGATGCTGGCGCTGTACCAGCTGACCAGGGTCGCCCCGTTCGCTGCGGCCTGCGTCGCCAGCATGTTGTTCAGCCGCTGCTCGGTCGAGCGCAGGTAGGGAACGTCCTGGAACCCGATCGGCATCTGCGGCCAACAGCCGTACCCGGTCTCCGGGAAGATCGCCGGGTAGTTGAGGACGTAGATTTTTGCCGCCGGTGAGCGGGTGTGGATCCCCTGCAGGACTGCCGCGACTTTCGGTGCCGTAGCTTCGATCCGCGCTTTCAGCTGATCGACCCCGCCGGCGTTGTATTTGTCGAGGCAGGGATGGCTGAAGGGGTTGTAGGTGACGCAGCTTTCCGCGACTTCGGAGAAGCCGATGTCGTTGCCGCCGATCGTCAGGGTGACGACAGTGGTTTCGCTGTTCAGCGAGTTGAACTGCGGCGGGTTGGGACCGTCAGGGTCGACGTTCTGCGGTTCGGTCATGTGGTTGGTCTTGGCGCCGCTGCAGGTGGCGTCACGCAGGCTCAGCCCGATGCCGGGCGCCGCCAGGTGGGCGTAGTTGTTGCTCGACTTGAGGCAGCCGAGCGGCAGCAGCGGGTTCGGGATCAGCGGCCCGGCGGCGTACGAATCGCCGAGGGCCGCGTAGTTGGCCGCCCGCGCCGCAGTGGCGGTGAGGGCGAAGACCAGCGCCAGCAGTGCCGGCAGCAAAAGCCACGCGGTGCGGGCGCGGCTCGGAATGGACTGGATCATCTTTCTCCTCCGGTAGTTGCCCTGCCCGCGTCCCCGGCCTATGCTCAAGATAGTTTGCGGTTACTAGTAGCGCAAGCTGGTACCTGTTTATTGGTAGATAGTTATATGTAGACCACGCCCCGAAGGAGCCCCGATGCGCAGAGTTCTTCCCCTTCTCGTCTTCCTCGTCGCCCTCTTCGTCGCCGCGCCCGCCCGCGCCGACTTACCGGTGATCTGGAACGGCGTCTACGGCTACGCCCACACCAGCCCCACCGCGAGCCCCCCGGGCGCCAACGACTGGAGCTGCAAACCGACCGCCGCCCATCCGCGTCCGGTCGTCCTCGTCCACGGCACCTTCGCCGACATGTCGAACAGCTGGCAGGCGATCTCGCCGCTGCTGAAGAACAACGGCTACTGCGTCTTCGCCCTCAACTACGGTTCCTATGCGGGCAGCGGTGCCATCGGCGTCTACGGCACCGGCGAGATCCGCAACTCGGCCAAAGAACTCTCCGCCTTCGTCGACAAAGTTCTCGCCGCCACCGGAGCCCCCGAGGTCGACATGGTCGGCCACTCGCAGGGGGGGATGATGCCGCGCTACTACCTCAAGTTCCTCGGGGGAGCCGCAAAGGTCCACACCCTCGTCGGCCTCTCGCCCTCCAACCACGGGACTACCGTCGACGGCATCGGCCTGCTCGCCCGCTTCTTTCCCGGCGGCGAACAGTTCACCGGCGCCCTCTGCCCGGCTTGCGAGGAGCAGATCGTCGGCTCTGCCTTCCTCGCCGAACTGAACAGCGGCGGCGACACCGTGCCGGGAGTCGAATACACGGTGATCCAGACCCGCTATGACCAGGTCGTCACTCCGTACACCTCGGCCTTCCTCTCGGGCTCGAGTGTGAAAAACATCCTCTTGCAGAACCAGTGCATCCTCGACCTCGGCGACCACCTCTCGATGCCGTACGACCACATCGCCGGCGCCGACGTGCTCACCGCCCTGGATCCCGCCCATCCGCGCGGGTTCCTCTGCACCCCGATCGCGCCGACCGCCGGCGGCTGAGGGTCGGGCTCAGTGAGCTGAGCCGTTGCCGTTGCTCTCCCCGCGGTACGGCCCCGGCTTCGGCCGGGGCCGGCCGCCGGGGAAGGCGAGGCGGAGGATCGTCCGCTGCACCATCCCCAGCTGCTGGAGAAAGGGACCGGAGTTGTACGGCAGCCCGTAGCGCTCGCAGATCTCTTTCACCTGCGGCGCGATCTCGGCGTAGCGGGTGCTCGGCATGTCGGGAAAGAGGTGGTGCTCGACCTGGTAGCTGAGGTTGCCGCTGGCGACGTGGAAGAGCGGGCTGCCCTCGATGTTGGCGGAGCCGGTGAGCTGGCGGATGTACCAGCCGCCGCGGCTCTCGTTCTCGACCTCCTCCTGGGAGAAGGTGTAGGTCTGGTCGGGGAAGTGGCCGCAGAAGATGATCGCGTAGGCCCAGACGTTGCGGACGATGTTCGCCGTCGCATCGGCCTTGGCGGTGGCGCGGAAGGTCTTGGCGCCGCTGTTCAGCGTCGCTTCCACCACCGGCGCCCAGCGGCTGCGCCGCCTGCGCTTGACCCGTCCCAGGATCCCGCGGGGCTGCTGGCGTTGCCGCCGCGTCTCCACCACCACGTCGACGGCGGTCGCCGCCAGGGCGCTGACCAGCGGCCAGGCGATGTAGTCCTTGACGATCTGGCTTTTCGCCTTGCCGGCGATCCCCTTCAGCTCCCGCTTCACCTGGTGCATCGGCTTGTGGCCCTTGCGGATCGCCTCGAAGTCGAGGTCGTGCAGCGCCACGCCCCACTCGAACAGCGCCATCAGGATCAGGTTGTAGATCGGCTGGGCGAAGTAGACCGGGTACCACTTCTGCGCCGGGTCGATCCGCATGATCTCGTAGCCGAGGTCCTTGTCCTTGCCACGGATGTTGGTGTAGGTGTGGTGGACGAAGTTGTGGGAGTGCTTCCAGGCCTCGGCGGTCGAGGCGGTGTCCCAGTCCCAGGTCGCCGAGTGGATGCGCGGGTCGTTCATCCAGTCCCACTGGCCGTGCATGACGTTGTGGCCGATCTCCAT